>Ga0265331_10001388_pt1 | contig 17792 bp, 18 predicted proteins | sample 41923metaG_FD_202088 | JGI IMG/M metagenome (GOLD analysis project Ga0265331, IMG submission 202088) | Rhizosphere microbial communities from Carex aquatilis grown in University of Washington, Seatle, WA, United States - 4-19-23 metaG | ecosystem: Host-associated > Plants > Roots > Rhizosphere... | reverse complement strand
CACGCAGCGCTTCCGGGTGGCATTGCGCGAACTGGCCTCGCGCGATCAGTACCGATTCGAAACGGGTGGCTCCGGAATCGAGCAGTGCCATGAAGGTCGCATCGGCGGAGGTCGCATCGCGCAGCGTCTCGAGGCTGCGCCGGATGCACTCGTCGGCGCCTTCGCGCGTGAGGTTCTGCAGATCGACCGCGATCTTGGTACAGGCGACGTCAATGCCCGGCGCCGGACGGTCCGACCGGCCTGTCCAGAACTGCGGGGCAAGCACGTCGGAAGCCGTCGGATCGCTGCTGGAGACCGGCGTCTTGGACATTTGTCCGGATTCTGGCACAGCTTGGCCGGAACACAAGCTAAGCTGCTGATTCAGCGACCTAAGTCCGAATTGGTTACCGGAGCCCCGCGCTGCCTCAGGCGGGACTGGGCGGCGGCGAAGGTCGCCTTAAGCGCTGCCTCCATCTCCAGCTGCAGCGCCGCCAGCGCCGCGGCATCCAGCCCGCGGGGCACCTCCCGCGGAGGGCCGATGGCCACCACGATGCGCGAGAACGGCCAGGGAAGCACGAATCGGTCCCAATGGAAGCGCCACGCGCGCGAAGCCACGTAGGCCATCGGCAGTATCGGACGGCCCGACATCTGCGCCAGCAGCAGGGCGCCGGGCTTGAACTTGAAGCGCGGGCCGCGCGGCCCGTCGGGATTGATCACCGGGGAGATCTGCTCGCGTGTGAGCGCGAGAAAGTAGTCCCGCATCGCGAGTGCGCCAGTATGCGAGGAGGAACCGCGGATCACTTGCGCGCCGGCGCGGCGGATGATCATCGCGCCGAGCTCGCCGTCGACTGACGGGCTCACCAGGAAGCCGATCCGGATGCCGAAGCGGCGCTGTGCCTCGAGCAGGTAGCGCGCCATGAACAGATGGTGCTGGTGCCAGTAGCACGGCAGGAACGATGGCGCGCGCGCGAGCACCGCTGACAGATGCTCCTCACCGACCACGGCGACGATGCGGCAGCTGCGCCACCACAGGCGCACGAGTGCGACCAGTGCGGGGGCCGCAAATGCGTACAGCAACCTGCGGCGTGCGCTCATGCGACGCCCCGACACCGTGCGGCGCTGATAGATGGTATTGCGCAGGGCATCGCGCGAGGCTGCGCGTGCGCGTTGGTCCTCGTCCCTGGCGTTGTGTTCCGGCATGCGGGCTGGAATTATAGACGCACATGGATGCGACCACTCTCAGCGCGCTGCTCGAAGCCAATCGCGACGCGGAGCCGCGCCTGACCTATCTCGAGGGCGAGACCGAGGCGCGCAGCATCAGCGGCGCGGAGCTCTACCAGCGCGCGCTCGGCATCCTGTACCGGCTGCAGCGTCTCGGCGCGCGCCCGGGAGACACGATGCTGCTGCTGGTCTCGGGCAACGAGCCGTTCATCGACGCGTTCTGGGCCGCGGTGCTCGGCGGCATCATCCCGGTACCGGTCGCGCCCGGTGTCACGGACGAGCATCGCCGCAAGGCGCTGCGCATCGCGCGCCGCCTGGGCGCGCCGTTCATCTACACCGAGGCCCGACTGCTCGAGCGCATCGGTACGTGCGCGGCTGCGCACGGCGAGGACGCCACGTACCAGGCGCTGCGCACGCGCGCGTTCCTGGTCGATGAGCTCGACGCGCTCGGGCGCAGCGGCCGGACCCATCGCGCCGCCTCGTCTGATACCGCGTTCATCCAGTTCTCCTCCGGCTCGACCGCCGAACCCAAGGGCGTCGTGCTCACGCACGCCAACCTGATCGCCAACATCCGGGCGCTGGCCGCGGGTGCGGGCCTGACGCCGCGGGACCGCAGCCTCTCCTGGATGCCGCTGACGCACGACATGGGTCTGATCGGCTTCTATCTGACGATGTTCGGCGCCCGCGTACATACGCACCTGTTGCCGACCGAGCTGTTCGTGCGCCGTCCGCTACTGTGGCTGCAGCTCGCCGCGCGCGTGGGAGCGACGATCCTGTGCTCGCCGAATTTCGGCTATCGGCACTACCTGAAGGTGCTCGGCGAGCGCGCACCCGACGGACTGGACCTGCACGCCGTGCGGCTGGTCTTCAATGGCGCCGAGCCGATCAGCGTTGAGCTGTGCGAGGAGTTCCTCGCGCGGCTCGCGCCTGCCGGTCTCGCACGCAGCGCCATGTTCCCGGTGTACGGACTCGCAGAGGCGTCCCTCGGTGTGACGTTCCCGCCGCTTGGGACCACGTTTCATACCACGCGATTCAACCGCCACCAGCTCGGAGTCGGCGCGCGGCCCGCGGTGCTGGCCGAAGGCGAGCGCGACGCGCTCGCCCTGATGGGAGTGGGCCGGGTGCTGCCATGCTGCGAACTGCGCATCGCGGACGATGCCGATGAGCCGCTGCCGGCAGCTACCGTCGGCCACATCCAGATTCGCGGCCCGAGCGTCACGGCCGGCTACTACGAAGACGCGGCGGCCAACACCGCGGCCTTTACTGCCGGGGGCTGGCTGCGCACCGGAGATCTCGGGCTGCTGCAGGATGGCGAGCTTTACGTGACAGGCCGCCACAAGGAAATCCTGTTCGTCAACGGGCAGAACTACTACCCGCACGATCTCGAACAGCTCGCCGGCGGACTGTCGGGGCTGGAACTCGGCAAGGTCGTGGTCGCGGGGGTGCGGCCCGCGCAGGCGCAGACCGACGAGCTGGTCGTGTTCGTGCTGTTTCGCGGCGAGGCTGCTGACTTCGTGCCGGTTGCGCACGCACTCCGGCGGCGCCTGGCTGAGTTGGCCGGACTGGACGTGGAGCGGGTGGTACCGGTGCTCCGAATCCCGAAGACGACCAGCGGCAAGATCCAGCGTCACGTGCTGGAGCAGGAATATCTCGCCGGCGCGTTCGACGGTGTGCTGGACGAGCTCGCGCGACTCGAGGCCGCGCAGCCCAATGCTGCTGCGAGCGGGGGCCAGGTCGAAGGGCAGCTGCGCGTGATCTGCGAGTCGGAACTCGGTGGCCGCAGCATAGACGTCGACGAGAGCCTGTTCGACCTTGGCGCCAGCTCGCTCAAGCTGCTCGCGATCCATGAGCGCATCGAGCGCCAGTGGCCCGGCAAGGTCGAAGTCACCGACCTGTTCGAGCACCCGACGATCGGCGAGCTGGCACTGTTCATCGAGGCGCGCCGCGATGGTGCGGCCTGATGAGCCAAGCGAGCATGCAGCGGGCTGCAGCGCTGCTTTGCGCACTGCGCGGCCCGCGGCCGGCCGGCACGCTGCGCCCCCCGGCGCTGCCGCACGAACTCGCACCGGGCAGCGAAGCACAGGCCTACGAGGTCCAGGTCGCGCTGGCGCAGCTGCTCGGCGCGTCGATCGGGGGCTGGAAGGCTTCGATGAGCGCTGCGGATCAGGGCCAAGCGGATCGTGGGCAGGCCGCGCCGCTGTACCGGCGCGATATCCATGATTCACCGGCCCGCGTGTCGTGCCCGGACGGCGACGGGGTCGGTGTGGAGCCCGAGATCGCCTTTACGCTCGGCCGCGACATGGAGGCGCTGCCCGCCGGTCGTCACTACCGGCCGGACGATCTCGACGCCGCAATCGACACCGTCCACCCGGTCCTCGAGATCGTCCACAGCCGATTCGCGAAGCTCGATGCGGCCCCGCCGCTCGATCGGCTGGCTGATAACCTGAGCAACGCAGGGTTGGTGCGTGGCTTAGGCTGCCGGGACTGGCGCACGCTCGCCCTCGGTGACCTGCCGCTGCGGCTGGAGGTGCTGGGCGCGGACGGCAGCCGCGCGGTGCATGAAGGCCGCGGCGGGCACGGGCACGGCGATCCGCGGCTGCCGCTGCTCTGGCTCGTCAACGATGCGATTGCTCGCGGTGTGCCGCTGCGCCGCGGCGAGCTCATCACCACCGGCAGCTGCGCCGGCCTGCACCCGGTGACACCCGGCGCGCGCGTCAGCGTCAGCTTTGGCGGCCTCGGCAACGTCGAACTCGCGCTCGATTGAGGCGCCTCGAAGCGAGGCGCGGCCCCGACCGTCACGACAAGCCCGTCCGGGATCGCTAGAATCGGGTCCCGGTACCAGGTCTGCGCGGGGAAACTTCCAGCGATGAGCGAGCAGGACGCGGCCGTCCGCGAAGCGGATGTGCTGGTGATCGGTGCCGGGCCCGGGGGCTCGACCATCGCGGCGCTGCTGGCGCAGCGCGGACATCGCGTCGCGCTGCTCGAGAAGGGCCGTCATCCGCGCTTCCACATCGGCGAGTCGCTGCTGCCGGCCAATCTGCCGCTGCTCGACGCGCTCGGCGTCGGCGAGCAGGTGCGGGAGATCGGCATGCGCAAGCTCGGTGCCGAATTTGTCTCACCCTCGGACGGCCGCCGGCAGGAATTCCTGTTCGCCGACGCCTGGGACAAGTCGATGCCGTACGCCTACCAGGTGCGCCGATCGCAGTTCGACGAGATCCTCGCGCGCAACGCGGTACGCCTGGGCGCCGATCTGCATGAGGGCTGCCGCGTGCGCACCGTGGAGTTCGCCGCCGGCGAGTGGCCGGTACAGGCACAGGCGCAGTGCGAGGATGGCAGCACGCAGCGGTGGCGGGCGCGTTTCCTGGTCGATGCCTCCGGCCGCGATACGCTGCTGGCCACGCAAATGCGGGACAAGCAGCGCAACGCCCGTCACAACAGCGCGGCAATGTTCGCGCATTTCCGTGGCGCGAGCCGCTTCGAGGGCGAACGCGAGGGCCACATCTCGATCTTCTGGTTCGATCATGGCTGGTTCTGGTTCATTCCGCTGTCCGATGGCGCCACCAGTATCGGCGCGGTGGTGTGGCCCTATTACCTGAAGCGCCGCGTCGAGCCGGTGCGCGAGTATTTCCTCGCTACCATCGCGCTGTGCCCGCCGCTGGCCGAACGGCTCGCCGGCGCGACGCTGATCAGCGACGTCGAGGCCACCGGCAACTATTCCTATAGCGCGCGGCGCTCCTGCGGGCCCCACCACCTGCTGGTCGGAGACGCCTACGCGTTCATCGATCCGGTGTTCTCCTCGGGCGTGATGCTGGCGATGCAGAGCGCGTTCGCGGGCGCCGATACGATCGAGGAGTGCCTGCGCAGCCCAAGGCGCGCCGCCGCCGCGTTGCGCCGCTACGACCGCCTCGCGCGCCATGGACCGCGTGAGTTCTCCTGGTTCATCTACCGCGTGACCTCCCCGACCCTGCGGGAGATCTTTCTGGCACCGCGCAACCCGCTGCGCATGAAGGAAGCGCTGCTGTCGGTGCTGGCCGGAGATATCTTCGGCCGCACTCCGATCTGGCGCTCGATCTGGTACTTCAAGTGGCTCTACCGCATCGCCTCGCTGCTGCATCCACGGCGCAGCCTGCAGGCGCTGCGCCGGCGGCGGCTGAACATCCAGCCCGCGGGCAGCGGACCGATGCCCGCACGCTGATGGGATCGCCGGCCGAGCTGCGCATCGACTACGCGCCGCTGGACGAACTCCAGCTGCGGCCGCAGGGGTGGTGGCAGGACATCCTGGGGATCATCTGCTTTGGCAGCTCCGCCGCCCGGCCGGATGCGGCGCCCGCGGACGTGCCGCTGGCGCGCGTCGGGGCCCCGGTGCTCTCCGGCCAGCCCCGCATCGTCGAGCTCTGGCGCGTGCGCGGGCCGAAGCAGTCCGGCTGGCACGGGCGCGTGCAGTACCGCCGTCACGGGCAGCTGCTGTTTGCGTGCCTGCAGGTCGCGGAAATGGAGTCCGAATCCGGCGGCGGTGACACGCTGTGGCAGGCGACCGCCGCGGCCTATCGCGAGCTGTTCGACGCGCTGGGCGCCCTGGGCCATGCGCACCCGGTGCGGATCTGGAATTTCATGCCGCGCATCAATGGCGCAACCGCCTCGGGCGAGCGCTACTTCCATTTCAACGATGCTCGTCAGTCCGCGTTTCGCGGTGCGCGGCGCAGCGTCACGGGCAACGTTCCGGCCGCGAGCGCGATCGGCCTCGCGGCCGCGAGTCCGCTGACCGTCTACTGCATCGCCGCCGCGCGCGCGCCGATCGCACTCGAGAATCCGCGCCAGCAGAGCGCCTGGGATTACCCGCCGCAATACGGGCCGGCCAGTCCGACCTTTGCGCGCGCCTGCATCGAGAGCGGCTCGGGCGAAACGCTGTTCATCTCCGGCACCGCCAGCATCGTCGGCCACGCCACGGCCCATCCGGGTGATGCCCGCGCGCAGACGCTCGAGACGCTGCGCAACATCCGCGCCGTTCTCGATGCCGCCAACGCGCGCGTCGGTCCGGCGCGCTATGCGATGGACCGCCTGCGCTACAAGGTCTACGTGCGCCGCCCGGAGGATCTCGGCACGATCGACTCGGAGCTGCGCGCGCAGATCGGTCCGGGGGCACCGGTGCTGTACGTTCGGGCTGACATCTGTCGCGGCGACCTGTTGCTCGAGATCGAAGCGGTCGGCATTTGATCAGCGGCCACAGCGGCAGGCGCGGCCGTGCCGGGCGAGTGACAGGCCGGCTGCTTGCGGCCGCAGTGGTGCTGGCGCTGCTCGCGATGCCGGCGCGCGCCCCCGCCGAGCCGCATCCGCTCTGGGAAATCGGCGTCGGGGCCGGACTCATCGCCTTCGATGACTACCGCGGCGCGAACGGCGGGCATGTCCTGCCCTTGCCGTTCGGAGACTTCATCTATCGCGGCCGGTTCCTGAGGTCCGACCGCGAGGGGCTACGCGATCGCCTGATATACCGGCGTTATGTGGAATTCGAGCTCAGCGCCAATGCCAGTGCGCCGGTATTCAGCAGCAGCAGCGGTGCGCGCACGGGCATGCCGAACCTGGACGCGACCGTGGAATCCGGACCCTCCGTGCGCCTGCACCTCTGGCGCGGAGCGGACGAGCACCTGCGCCTGGACCTGCGCACCCCGCTGCGGGAAGCGGTCACCGTCAGTTTCAGCCCGCGTGCGATCGGCTTCGAGTTCACGCCGCAGCTGAATCTGGACCTGCACGACCCGTCCTGGGCGCCGGGCTGGAACTTAGGCCTGCTCGGCGGACCGGTGTTCGCGCAGGCGAGCTACAACCGGTATTTCTATGGCGTCGCGCCGCAATACGCGACCATCGGACGTCCAGCCTACGAGCCCGCCGGCGGCTATGCCGGCAGCGAGCTGCTGGCCGCGGTCAGCCGTCGCTACGGCCGCTACTGGATCGGGGCCTACCTGCGACACGACTGGCTGCAGCACGCCGTGTTCGCCGCCAGCCCGCTGGTACAGCAGGCTGGCTACTGGTCGGCGGGTTTGGGTATCGTGTGGTACGTCAGCACCTCCGCACGGATGGTCGACAGCGATGAATGAAGCGCGCGCGGTCAACGCCTTTTCCCCGCTCCGGGTCTGGAGCCGCGCCGCTGTCGAGTTAGCCTCGCTGTACTGCTCGCTCTTGCTGCTCGCACTGATCTGCCTGGGCTGGTCGCTGATCACGCTGCCGCTCTATCCGCTGCTGCCACGCCGCGCCGCGCGCGCCATTGGCCGCCGCGGCATCATGGGCGGCTTCCGGCTGTATGTGCACTGGCTGCAGTGGATTGGCGCTTACCGGCTCGACCTGACGGAGCTGGACACTCTGCGCGACGGTCCGCCGCTGATCCTCGCGCCGAACCATCCTGCGCTGATCGACGCGGTCCTGGTCCTGTCGCGGCACCCGAACCTGGCCTGCGTGATGAAGGCCGATCTGATGGCGAACATCCTGCTCGGGCCGGGGGCGCGGCTGGCGCGCTACATCCGCAACGGTTCGCCACGGCAGATGGTGCGCGAGGCAGTCCGCGATCTGCGCGCCGGCGGTTCGCTGCTGCTGTTTCCCGAGGGCACGCGCAGCACGCGCGCGCCATTGAACGCGCTCTCGCGCAGCGTCGGCGTTATCGCGAGGCGCGCAGGCGTACCGGTGCAGACTGTGCTTATCGATACGGATTCGCCCTTCCTGTCCAAAGGCTGGCCGCTGTGGCGCCGGCCCCCACTGCCGATCACTTGCCGGGTGCGCCTGGGCCGGCGCTTCGATCCGCCAGCGGATCTCGACGGCTTCATGCATGAACTCGAGCGTCATTTCCGCAGCGAGTTGCAGGGCGGAGCTGCGGCGCAGTGGATCGGCCGGCCAGACAGCCGGTGACAGGGGGCGGCGGGACCCACCTGGTCCTGATTCCAAGCTACAACCCGGGCCCAAAGGCGGTCGCGACCGTGCAGGCTGCGCGCGCGCAGTGGCCCGTGGTCTGGGTGGTCGTCGACGGCAGCACCGATGGCAGCACGGCAGCGCTCGAGCAGCTCAGCTGCCAGGATCCGGGCGTGCGTGTACTGGTGCTCCCGCGCAATCGCGGCAAGGGCACCGCCGTACTGCACGGCGCCCGCGCCGCGCTGGCAGAGGGCTTTACGCACGCGCTGACGATGGACGCCGACGGCCAGCACCCGGCCGCCTGCATCCCGGATTTCATGGCGGCCTCGATGTCCGCGCCGGCTGCCTTGATTCTCGGCGAGCCGCAGTTCGATGCGAGCGCTCCGCTGCTGCGCGTGCGCGGGCGGCGCATCTCGAACTGGTGGGCCAACCTCGAGACGCTCTGGGCCGGCATCCACGATTCGCTGTTCGGTTTCCGCGTTTATCCGCTCGCGCCGCTGATCCGCGCCATGCGCTTCCAGCCCTGGATGCGACGCTTCGATTTCGACGTCGAGGTAGCCGTGCGGCTGGCCTGGCGCGGCATCCCGCTGCGCAATCTGCCGGCACCGGTGCGCTATTTCCGCCCCGAAGAGGGCGGCGTTTCGCACTTCCGGTACTGGCGCGACAATGTGCTGCTGAGCTGGATGCATACGCGCCTGTTCGCGGGCTTCCTGCTGCGCCTGCCGCTGCTGCTCGGGCGACGGCTGCGGGCAAAGCCGATATAATGAGCGCACTTTGAGGGCCGGAACGCTGATGCAGCGGCCACGCATTGAAGCCGAAGGCCGGAGAGCGTCACCCCACCATGTCTGATACAGCGTCGAGCGCGCCTGCGGCGCAGCAGCCGGAAGCCACCGGCCTTGAGCGCGAGCTCGCGCAGCTGATCGTTCAGGGCCTGAATCTGCCGCTCGAAGCCTCGCAGATCGACCCGGATGCGCCGCTGTATGGTGCCGGTCTCGGCCTGGACTCGATCGACATCCTCGAGATCGCGCTGATCGTCTCCAAACACTACGGCGTGCAATTGCGCGCCGACGGCGAAGAAAACCAGCGAATATTCCGATCGCTGCGCCACTTCGCGCATTTCGTCGCGGCGCAGAGAACGAAGTGAACGGCGCCGCCGCGCGTGCGCTCCTGGCCGCGGCGCTACTGCTGCTGTACGGCCTGCTCGCGCACATCAGCAACGCCGATCCCTCGCTGCGCGCCCTTGGCGCGAGTGTGGCGGTCGCCCCGCTGGTACTGGCCGCCTGGGTCGCGGCCGGGCGGGCACCCCGCCCGATGCTCACGACGGCGCTGATCGCGGCCCTGCTCAGCGCTCTGCTGGTGCATTTCTGGCAACAGATCGAGCGCAACTTTCCGCTGATGTACCTGCTGCAGCAGCAGGGCGCCTACCTGCTGCTCGCGGCGGCGTTCGGGCGTAGCCTGATGCCGGGACAGATCGCGCTGTGCACGCGCTGGGCCGACCGGCTGCATGGGCCGCTACCGCTGCCAGTGCAGCGCTATTCGCGCAACGTCACGATCGCCTGGACCGTGTACTTCCTGGGCGCGAGCGCGCTCAATCTGCTGCTGTTCACGATCGCGCCGCTGCCCGTGTGGTCGCTGTGCGCGAATTTTGTGTGCCCCGCGCTGGCGCTGCTGCTGTTCCTCGGCGAATACTCGCTGCGCTACCTGGTGCTCCCGCCGCGGCATCGCGCATCGATCGCGGCCATGGTGCGGGCCTACCTGCACTCCGGGCAGCGCGGGACGGCGCCGCGCGGCTGAAGTTCAGCCCGACCCGCTCACATGTCTGCCCTGCCGCTGCTAGCGCACGACCGCCCCGAGGCGGTATTCGCCTACCGTGCCGGCGTGGCGGTGAGCTGCGCGCAGTTCCTCGCCGACGCGCGGGCCCTCGCCCGGCGCCTGCCGCACGCCGGGCACATGCTGAACCTCTGCAGCGACCGCTACCGCTTCAGCGTCGGACTGGCCGCCAGCCTGCTGACGGGCAAGTGCACGCTACTGCCCTCGACGCATACCCCGGATACGGTTCGCCAGCTGCAGCTCTTCGCACCTGATGCGTTCTGCCTGACCGACGATCCGGGCTGCCCGGTCGAACTGCCCCAGCTGTACTTCGACGAGTCGTCTGCGGACCCGGAGCCGCCGGCTCAGGGGCCGCCACCTCCATGGTCGATGCCGCAGATCGAGGAAGGCCAGCTGGCCGCCTACGTTTTCACCTCCGGGTCCACGGGTGCCCCGGTACCACACCGCAAGAGCTGGGGACGCCTGGTGCGTTGCGTGCGCACCGAAGCGTCGCGGCTGCCGCCGTTGGATCGCGGCGGATGTGCCGTGCTCGGCACCGTGCCCGCGCAGCACATGTTCGGCTTCGAGTCCACGGTCCTGATGCCCTGGCAGTCAGGCAATGCGCTGTGCGCCGAACGCCCGTTCTTTCCAGCCGATATTGCGACGGCACTGGCCGCACTGCCGCGGCCGCGGGTACTCGTCACCACACCCATCCACCTGCGCTCCCTGCTTGCCGCCGAGCTCGCGCTGCCGCCCCTGGATCTGGTGGTCTCGGCGACCGCCATGCTGCCGGCCAACCTCGCGCGCGAAGTCGAACGGCGCTGCGGGGTGGCACTGCTGGAGATCTACGGTTCGACCGAGACCGGCCAGATAGCCGTCCGACGCACGGCGCAAGAGGACGAATGGCAGCTCTGGCCCGGCGTACGGCTGGAGATCATCGAGGATCGTTGCTGGGTGCAGGGCGGGCACGTCGAGCAGAGCACCGCGATGTCGGATGTGCTGGAACTGCGCGGACCCGGGCGCTTCATACTGCACGGCCGGACCTCGGACCTGGTCAACATCGCTGGCAAGCGCAGCTCGATCGCTTACCTGAACCATCACCTGCATGCGATTGCGGGAGTCGTCGACGGCACTTTCTATGTGCCTGCCGAACCGCCGGCCGCGCCGGGCGGCCCGGTGACCCGATTGGCGGCGCTGGTAGTCGCCCCGACGCTCGACGCGGCGGCAATCCTTAAGGCGCTGCGCGAGCGAGTCGATCCAGCGTTCCTGCCGCGTCCCCTGCTGCTGGTCGAGGCCCTGCCCCGCAATGAGACCGGGAAGCTGCCCCAGCAGGCGCTGCAGGCGCTGGCGATGCGATTGACCGCCGCGTCCACGGATCTCGCGCGATGAGCGCTGCCGCCGGCGCACCCGCACCGGCCCGCCTGGTCTTTCCGCCGGACCATCCGATGTTCGCCGGGCACTTTCCGCAGTATCCGATCATCCCGGGCGCGCTGCTGCTCGATGCCGCCCTGCTCGCGATTGCCGCAGCCGACCCCGATACTGCCGTGCAGCATCTCACGCACGTCAAGTTTTTCCGGCCTGCGGGTCCGGGCGAAGTGCTGTCGCTGTCCTTCACGCGCATGGACGATGGACGGATTGCCTTCGAGTGGCGCTGCGGCGAAGAACGTATCGCCAGTGGCACACTGCTGCGCCCAACTGCGCCGCTTCCGGAACCCCCATGAAACAATCGGCCGAGCCCGAGCACCAGGCGCAGCTGCGACCAGCAGCCGAGTGGCGGCGCTCCGCCGAGCGCGGGAGTTTGACGCTGCTGCGCGCGATGGCCTTCGTGTCGTTGAAGCTCGGCCGACCCGCCGGCCGCCTGATCCTGTACCTGATCGCGGCGTACTTCTTCTGTTTCGCGCCTGCCGCCCGCCGCGCGATGCGCGCATACCTGCGCCGCGCCCTCGAGCGCGAGCCGCGCGCGAGCGACCGCTTCCGCCTGGTGTTGAGTTTTGCGACGACGATCCACGACCGGCTCTATCTGCTGGCCGGGCGCTATGGCCAGTTCGCGCTCAGTGTCGAGGGCGAATCCCTGTTTGACGGTATCCTCGCGAGCGGCCGCGGCGCGGTACTGATGGGTGCGCACATGGGCAGTTTCGAGGTGCTGCGCAGTCTCGGCGCCAGCCGGCCCGGGCTGTCCGTGGTGATGGTCATGTACGAGGAGAACGCCCGCAAGCTCAATGCCGTACTGGCGAGCACCAAGGTGCAGAATCCTCCGGAAATCATTCCCCTCGGGCACGTGGACTCGATGCTGCGCATCCGGGCGCGGCTGGAGCAGGGTGCCGTGCTTGGCATCCTGGCCGACCGGCGGCTCGGCCAGGAGCCGGCGCTGCCGGTGCCGTTCCTCGGCGGCACCGCACTGCTGCCGGTCGGACCGATGCGCGCTGCCGCGCTGCTGCGCCGCCCGGTCGTGTTCATGCTCGGCCTGTACCGCGGCGGCAACCGTTACCACGTCGTGTTCGAGCCGATTGCGGATTTCTCGGACGCGACCAGCGCACCCGGCGCGGACGCGATTGCACAGGCGATCACCCGTTACGCGGCGCTGCTCGAGCAGCACTGCCGCGCCGACCCGTACAACTGGTTCAATTTCTTCGACTACTGGCCCGCACCCGGGAGCGCATCGGGATGAGGATCGTGGGCGCGGTGCCGGTCCGAGTGCTGCTGTTGCTCGGATGCGCGAGCGTGCTGGCGGCCGAGCCGGACCCGCTCGATACGCTGCTCGGCCAGCTCGCGCAGCGCCGCCACGGTGTCGCCAGCTTCGAGCAGCGGCAGTTTCTCTCGGTGCTCAAGCAGCCGCTGGATTCCTCCGGGCTGCTGCTCTACGAGGCGCCGGACCATCTCGAGCAGCGCACCATCAAACCGCGCCCGCAGAGCGTGGTGGTCGACCATGGCCTCATCACGATGCAACTCGGCGCGCACGTGCGCACGCTGCGCCTCGCGGACTACCCGCAGCTCGCACCGCTCATCGAGAGCGTGCGTGCGACCCTGGCCGGGGACCGCGCCGCCCTCGAGGGCGAGTTCATGCTGCAGTTCAGTGGCCCGCCCGCGCAGTGGCACCTGCAGCTGGTGCCGCGCGATCCGGCACTGGCCGCTCAGGTGCAGCATGTACTCATCAGCGGCGAGAACGCCGCGATCACCGGCGTCGAGGTGCTGCAGTCCGGCGGTGACCGATCGGTGATGCACATCACCCCGCGCGAATGAGGCCACCGCGACTGCTGCTGCCGGTGCTGTGGCTGCTGCTGATGGCAGCGGCCGTGCTGGTGCTCGTGCGCGCCCGCTACAGCGCCGACCTGTCGGCCTTCCTGCCGCGTACGCCGTCGCACTCCCAGCAGTTGCTGGTCGAGCAGCTGCGCGACGGGCTCGCCTCGCGCCTGGTGCTGATCGGCATCGAGGGCGGGGACGCGCGCGAGCGCGCCGCGGCCAGCCTCGCGCTCGCGCACACCCTGCGCGCGAGCGGCGTATTCCTCAGCGTCAGCGACGGGGCCGCACAGGATGCCGAGCGCGACCGCGATTTTCTGTTCGCCCACCGCTACGTGCTCAGCAATGCCGTGGATGCCGCGCGTTTCAGTACCGATGGACTGCGCGCGGCCATCGTCGCCGACATCGGGCTGCTGAGCTCGCCGGCAGGCGCGCTGGCGCAGTCGCTGCTACGGTCGGACCCGACCGGCGAGACGCTGCAGGTGCTCGATACGCTCAGCGGGGAGGGAGCGCCGCATCACGAGCAGGGCGTGTGGAGTTCGCCGGATGGCCGGCGCGCACTGCTGATCGCCGCTACGCGCGCGAGCGGCTCGGATACGGACGCCCAGGCGCGCGCCCTCGGGCTGATCCGCACTTCCTTCGCCGCTTCGGCGACCGCGACGGCCGCCCCGCTGCGGCTGCTGCTCGCCGGGGCCCCGCTGTTCGCGGTGCAGGCGCGTGCGACGATCGAGCGCGAGGCCGTGCGCCTGTCGCTGCTCAGCGGCACGCTGATCGTGACGCTGTTGCTGCTGGTCTACCGCTCGGTGGGAACGCTGCTGCTCGGCATGCTGCCTGTGATGTCCGGTGCGCTCAGCGGCGTCGCGGTCGTGGCCCTCGGCTTCGGTGTGGTACATGGCGTCACGCTGGGCTTCGGGGTCACGCTGATCGGTGAGTCGGTCGACTACTCGGTCTATCTGCTGCTGCAATCACGGCCCGGCATCTCGCCGCCCGGCCGCTGGGGCAGCCGATTGGTGCCCCCGCAGCTCTGGCCGACGATGGCACTGGGAGTACTGACCTCGGTATGCGGATTCGCATCACTCCTGCCATCGGCCTTTCCCGGTCTCGCGCAGCTCGGGCTGTACTCGATCAGCGGCCTGCTGGCCGCGGCCCTCGCGACCCGGCTGGTATTGCCGGCGTTGCTGCCGGCGCAGCTGCGGGTGCGCGATCTCGCGCCTTTCGGGGCAGCCGCTGCGCGCGCGCTCGCCCGGCTGCGCGTGGCACCGCTGGCCTTAGGCTGCCTCGCGCTGGCCTGCACCGGCGTCATCACGGCGCACAGGCACCGGCTCTGGAATCTCGATCTGGCGGCACTGAGCCCGGTGTCGCCGCAGGCCCAGGCCCTCGATACGCAGCTGCGCAGTGAACTGGGAGCGCCAGATCCCGGCAACCTCGTCGCCGTGCTCGCACCCGACCCTGAGCGGCTGCTCGAGCGCACCGAACAGGTCGGCAGGCAGCTCGACACGCTGGTGGCCGCTGGCGTGATCGCCGGCTTCGACAGTCCGGCACGCTACCTGCCCAGCGCGGCGACCCAGGCGGCCCGGCGGGCGAGCCTGCCGGATGCCCCGACGCTGCGCGCGCGGCTCGTTGCCGCCACCGCCAGCCTGCCGGTGCGCCCCACCGCGCTTACGGAGTTCGTCCAGGCCGTCGATGGCGCGCGCCAGGCGCCGCCGCTCGAGCGCGCGGCACTTGACGGCACTTCGTTCGCACTGGCGCTCGATGCGATGCTCTGGCAGGAAGATGGGCAGTGGCGGGCGCTGCTGCCGCTGCGTGCCAGTGCCAGCCAGGCGGCGGCCGGCGCGATCGATGTCGGGCGCGTGCGTACGGCCCTCGCAGGGTATCCGCCCGGCACCGTGGAGGTGCTCAACGTGCGCCAGGAAACCGATGCGCTCTATGGCGGCTACCTGCAGGAGGCGATCCGGCTCTCGCTGCTCGGCTTCGCGGCGATCGTGCTGCTGCTGCTGCTCGCGCTGCGCAATCTTCGGCGCGTCGCCCGCGTGATTGCCCCGCTGCTGCTCGCGGTGCTGTGCGTGGCCGCGATGCTGCTGGCCGCCGGCACGACGCTGGGGATCCTGCACCTGATCGGGCTGCTGCTGATCGTCGCGGTCGGCTCCAATTACGCGCTGTTCTTCGACCGCAGTGCCGCCGACGCCGATCGCGCACAGCTGCCACGTACCCTCGCTTCGCTACTGGTCGCGAATGCCAGCACGGTGATCGGCTTCGGCGTGCTGGCCGGATCGAGTGTGCCGGTGCTGCACGCGCTCGGCAGCACCGTGGCGCCGGGAACCGCGCTGGCGCTGCTGTTCGCCGCGCTGCTCTGCCCCCGTGCGCTGCTGCAGGACGCGCCGGGGACTCGACCCTGATGCGCACGCTGCGTATCGCCGCTCCGCGTCCGGACTTGCAGGCCGCCTGCATCGTGCTGCTTCCTGGGGCGTGGCAGGAGCCCGAAGACTTCCTGCGCGCCGGGTTCGATCGCGCGATCGCCCTGCGGGCGCTCGCGCTCGAGCTGGTGCTGGTCGCGCCCGAGCAGCGCCACCTGGGCGACCGCGACTGGCTCGTTGCGCTGCAACGCAGCGTACTGCAGCCGGCGCGCGCTGCCGGACGCGTGCTGTGGCTCGGCGGCATCTCGCTCGGCGGATTCATGGCGCTGCGCTGCGCTGCGCGCTACCCCGATCTCGCTGACGGGCTGTGCCTGCTTGCGCCGTACCTTGGCAATCGGCTGGTCGCTGCCGAGGTCGCCGCCCAAGGCGGGCTGCGCAGCTGGGAAGCCGGTGATCCCGGCGAGGAGGACGATGAGCGGCTGGTCTGGCGCTACCTGCAGGGCCTCGGCACGCCGCCGCCGGCCCTGTTCCTCGGGCTCGGCAGCGAGGATCGCTTCGCGGCGGTCCATCGGCTGCTGGCCGAGGCGCTGCCGGCCGGCAACACGCTGATTCTGCCTGGAGGTCACGACTGGCCGGTCTGGCGCCAACTCTGGGACAATTTCCTCGATCGCTACGCGGCCGCCCCCATGCAACCGCCAGCCCCATCCAGACCCGCATGACTGTACCGGAATCCGCACCGCCGTCCGCTGTCGAGCTGCCTGTGCCGGCGCCTCCACGCTGGCAGCCGACGCTGCTGCTGCGCGCCTCGGCTGCCGTGCATGGCGGTGCCGCCGCGATCACGGCCCTGCAGCCCCACTGGTGGCCGTGGACGGCCGGCGCCGTGCTCGCGAACCATCTGCAGCTTACCGCGACCGGGTTGTGGCCGCGCAGCAGCGCCCTCGGCCCGAACTGGACGCGGCTGCCGCCGGCGGCGGTACAACGTGGCGAGGTCGCGATCACGATCGATGACGGGCCGGACCCGCAGGTCACGCCGGCCGTGCTGGCAATGCTGGCGGCGCATCGCGCGCGGGCGACTTTCTTTTGCATCGGCGAGCGCGCCGAACGGCATCCAGAACTGACGCGCGCCTGCATCGCGCAAGGTCATGCGATCGAAAACCACAGCTACCATCACCGGCATTACTTCGCGTTGCTCGGACCGCGGGCGTTGCACCACGAGATCGCCCGCGCACAACACGGCCTCGCACGGCTGTCGGGCCGCATGCCTGGATTCTTCCGCGCACCAGCCGGGCTGCGCAGCCCCCTGCTCGAGCCAGTGCTGCACCGGCTCGGACTGCAGCTGGCGAGCTGGACGCGCCGCGGTTTCGACACCGTGCGCAATGAGCCCTCAGAGGTCCTGGGCCGACTGTGCCGCAACCTCGCCGCGGGCGACATCCTGCTGCTGCACGACGGCCACGCGGCGCGCACGCCCACCGGGGCGCCGATCGTGCTCGAAGTGTTGCCACCCCTGCTGGCAGCCATCGCGCAGGCAGGCCTGCGCCCCGTGACGCTCGCCGAGGCGCGCCGCGAGGCTGCCTTCGCATGAGCGCGCGGGCGCGTGCGCTGCTGCTGGCTGCGGCCAGTGAACCGTACCGGGCGGCCGGGCGCTTCGCTTACCACTTTGCGCGCGGCAAGCTGGGCCGTGATCCGGCCTTCACTGCCATCCTCGAGCGCGGCCTGCTCGGCGGGCGCTCTCGTATCCTCGACCTTGGCTGCGGCCAGGGCCTGCTGGGCTCATGGCTGCGTGCCGCTGCCCGGTGCTGGGCCGAGGGCTGCTGGCCGGCAGGCTGGCCGCCACCGCCGCGCGAGGTCAGCTGGCGCGGCATCGAACTGATGCCACGGGATATCGAGCGCGCACGCCGCGCACTGGGTCCCGGAGTTGAGCTGACGCTCGGGGATATCCGCAGCGCCAGCTTCGATACCGCCGATGCGGTCGTCGTGCTCGATGTGCTGCATTACCTGGGCTTCGAGGAGCAGCGCGCGGTGCTGCTGCGGGTGCGTGCCGCGCTGCGCGTGCCCGGCCTGCTGCTGTTGCGCGTGGGGGACAGGGCCGGAGGCTTGCGGTTCCGTATCAGCCGCTGGGTCGACCACGCCGCGCTGCTCGCGCGTGGGCACGGTCTGGCGCCGCTGCATTGCCGCGGCATTGCGCAATGGCGCTCGCTGCTGCGAGAGTGTGGGTTCGACAGCGAGCCGCTACCCATGAGCCAGGGAACTCCGTTTGCCAATGTCATGCTGATCGCGCACCCCACATGAAGCCGGTACTGC
>Ga0265331_10001384_pt1 | contig 17837 bp, 15 predicted proteins | sample 41923metaG_FD_202088 | JGI IMG/M metagenome (GOLD analysis project Ga0265331, IMG submission 202088) | Rhizosphere microbial communities from Carex aquatilis grown in University of Washington, Seatle, WA, United States - 4-19-23 metaG | ecosystem: Host-associated > Plants > Roots > Rhizosphere... | reverse complement strand
AAATCAGGCAGCATACTTAGTTCTCTAGAATCCGGTTTGCCCGACGTTGGCGCTTTAGATGAACTGGGATTAGGTGGAGGAAAGGCAGCGCGGGAATTAGCAGTTTATGAAAATATTTTAACAAGCAGACGGTGTATTGAGCCTTTGATTGATAAATTTAACCTGGTAGAAAGAGATAAATATCAATTTAAAGAAGACGCGATTTTGGGTTTCGTGAAAGAAAAAATGAAATTAGACGAGGATAAATTATCCGGAGTTTTAAGCGTTGGTATTTATGATAAGGATCCGAAACTGGCTAAAGAGATGGTTGAATTTTTATTAGCTCAACTTGACAAAATTAATATTGAGCTGAACGTTCAAAATGCAAAAAATAACAGAGAATTTGTCGAACAAAGATATTTCCAGGCTAAATTGGATTTAACCAAAGCAGAAGATTCTTTAAAGGCTTTCCAGGTTATTTATGGAATTGCACCTGACTTACAGGTAAAGGCGGCTACTCAAACAGCATTTACCATTGAAAGCGAGATGAAAGCCGAAGAAGTAAAACTGGATGTTTTAAAAAAAATCTTAAGCCCAGACCAGGTAGAAGTTAAAACCCAGGAAGCAAAAGTAAATTCCCTTAGAGATCAAATTTCAAAGATCCAAACCTCCACAGACTTAAGCGATTTGATGAGCTTAGGGAATTCTGCCCAGGTTGTAATGTCATATCTGCGTTTGGAACGGGAAGTTGAGATCCAGTCGAAAATTTTATCATTCATTTTGCCTATTTATGAACAGGCAAAAATAGATGAGAAAAAAGAAACTCCGACAATAATTGTTTTAGATAAACCTTATGTAGCGGAAAAGAAAGTTAAACCTAAAAGACTATTAATGATCATGGCCTGGACTTTTGCATTCTTTTTCATCACATTGGTATTGGCAATATTTTTAGAAAGAGCAAAAGTTTACCGGAATTTGATAAAATCAATGAGAAATGCAGTCAAAAATGATTGATTTCAGCAATGACCGGTTCTCTCTTCCCGATAAGGTCATACTTATATTTCTAGCTACCAATTATATTGTTATTACAGCCATTCCGGGTTTATATTCTATTTTCAAAATTATCTATTTTGTTCAAATAGGATTTTTTGTTTTATATCTTTCTGTTTATTTTGATTTCGACTACATTTTTAAATATAGATTTCGCCGGATAAATATCACTTCATTCCTGATTATTATTTCATTTTTACTTTTTCTTATTTCTTCATTTATTGTTAACTGGAATTATAACTCTGATTGGGAATCAATATTTAAATTATTAACTTACCCAATAGTTTTCTATTTCTTTTTTATTCATTTAGCCGCCCTTTTTTTTTATAATGATAATTTATTTGAAAAATTTTTAAATGTTTTGGTATTAATTGCATTTTTTTCCTCACTCCTGGCTTTAACTATGTTCTTTTCAGGATTAAGTTTAAGCAAATATCAATTTGCAGCTACTGGTTATTTTGGTCATCCAAACACGGCAGGTTTTATATATACTTTATCTATCCCGGTTTTATTTTATAAGCGTTTTACAAATAAATATTCCAACCCTAAATTCATCTTATTTCTTGGCGCTTTATTGGTCGGACTGTTGTTTTCATTCAGCCGAAGCGCTTATATAGGGGTTTTTATTTCCATTTTAGTGATTACTTATAAAAAATCTAAAAAAATATTTGCAATTTCAGTTCTATTCTCATTATTTCTTATTGTTTATTTATTTTTGGGGTTTGCTACCGCAAAGGGAGATAGTTCAAGTCCAAGAATTTTATTAATATTCGCTTCTTTTAATATGATTTTTAATTATGGGAGCAGGTATTTATTATGGGGATACGGAATATTCCATAATATTGATGTCTTTAAAAATCAAGCTGTACTAGTAGGCAGTACTGAAGGGGTTCCTGATCCGCATAATATGATAATGTTATCTTCAATTCAATTTGGACTGTTATTTACCGCGAGTTTAGCGTTGGTTGTAGCGGTTATTATTGTAAAAACGATTTTTAACAAAAAAGGGAAAAATTCGTTTTTTGAGCCCAAAATAAATTTATTAATATCCATTATCTTAGGATTAATTGCGCATAATATGTTAGAAGACATAATCTGTTATCCCGAATATTTTGTTATGCCTTTATTTCTGACATACCTTGGCTACCTTTTTTTATATTCCAATAATCGTCAGTTGGAAAGTTCGTAATTTCAAAAAAGTAAAACATATTGAGACCAAAAATAATAAAATTCAAATTATAAAATGCTGATTCAGGTTTATGTAAATATTAAGGGAGCTGAAAATTAAGAAAATTATCATTTCTGTTTCCAAGATTTCGATTGCTTCAGCTTCTATTATATTGTCAGGAATTATTAAAACCAAAATCTATTCAATTATTTTAGGAACTGTAGGAATAGGTATTGTCGCACAAGTGCTGAATTTAAATGGTATGATTTCATCATTAGGTTCGGTAGGCATTCCATTAGGATTAACAAAATATGTCTCCATATGGGAAAGTGAGAAAAACTGGAAAGCGATAAGAGAAGCTATTGCCAAATTTATGGCGATATTGCTCATTTTTGGAGTAATCTTAACGATCTTAACTATAATTTTCTCACAGAAAATATCAAATTTGATTTTGGATTCAGATTCGTATTCTTTGCTGATAATCATAGTAGCCTTCTCGTTTCCATTTTCATTGATTTACACAATATTTGAATCCACCGTAAGGGGGTTAAAACAATTCTCACAATATGCAAAACTAACTGTTTTAGTTTCCTCTCTCACAGTCATTATTAGCGTTATTTTTGTTTACAGTTTTCGGGAACTGGGCGTAGTGCTTGCAATTGTTCTTTCTGCTTTAGTTAATACAATCATTTTTACTTACTATTTCCACAAGAAGAATATTTTCACATTTAGGGATTTAAAGTTTACCAACTACAGCATTACTCCCGAATTAAAAAAAATATTTGCGATCGGGTTAGCAGGATTGACAGACTTATTTTTTACACAGTTGGTCTTAATCAGCATTAGAAGTATAATTGTCCGTTATCTTGGAATTGAAACTAACGGTATTTATCAAACAATTTACGTAATTTCAAGCAATTACTTAATGATTTTTTTTATGTCTATTGCCGCTTATTCCCTGCCGGTTTTATCCGAATTAAATGATGTATCGAAAATAAATATTCAGATCAACGATATTTTTAAGCTTACTTTATTATTAGTATTCCCAATTATTTCGATAACGTATGTTTTCAGAGATTATTTAATTTTACTATTCTTTAGCTCGAAATTCAGTTCTGCATCAAACTTCTTCATTTATAATTTTGTCGGTGATTTTTTTAAATCATTATCGTGGGTTTTGGGCGCCTGGTTAATTCCCAGGTCTAAACTAAGGCTTTGGGTCACTCTCGCTGTCGTTTACAGTATTTTGTATTTTTTAGCTTTTTTCGTGTTGATAAAATTTGTTTTTTTAGATTTAAAAAGCGTAGTAATCGCTTATGCTTTCGTAAATATCTTTCATTTTGCTATAAATTATTATTTTATCAGAAAATTACAGTTTTTCAGGTTTAACAAAGATGTAATTAAAATATTGTCGATCTCTATGATTTGTTTACTCACATTATTTTTTGCATCTTTTATAAATGTTTTATATGGTTATGTACTCATTCTTCCCGTTATTGCAATATGGGTGAAATTCTGCATCCGAAAGGAAGAAGCATTAAAACTTATTAAAATATTTAAAAATAAAATCTACCCCCAAAAAGTAATATAGAAAATTATCACATGGTTTCAGTAATAATAACTACATATAACAGAGCCGGGTATTTAAATAAATGTTTGCATTCAATTGTAAATCAAACATATAAAGATATTGAAATTTTTGTGATTGATGATGGCTCTGTAGATAATACTTCTGAAATTGTGAAAAATTTTCAAGACAAAAGGATCGTTTATGTTAAAAACGAAAGGACAGGCAACGTCTCGTATTCAAGGAACATGGGGATAAAGATGTCAAGCAGGCCGTATGTCGCATTTTGTGATGATGATGATACCTGGAAAGCAAATAAGCTTGATGTCCAGTTGAAATACATTAAGGATGAAAAAATAGTATGTTCTAACGGCGATGTGATAGACGAAAATGATGTGATCATAGTCAAGCAGAATAATAATTACAAAGAAGACATGTGCTTTGATTTAAGTTTTATTCTGAAAGATAACCGGATTTTAACTTCCAGCATGTTTGTGTCTAAAGATATTTTTGATAAAATCGGTCTGTTTGAAGAAAAACATGCCAGCAGATGTGAAGATTATGAAATGTGGATCAGAATGGCTACCGAATATAAGATCAAATATATAAACCAGGCGCTGGTGAGCTATAGGCTTCATAGCGGAAATTTAAGCAGAAAGTCGTATTCGGATGCAGTAGAAGTGTACGAGACAAATATTAATATACTTTTACCGTTTATCAAACATTTTGATGCTGAAGTTGTCAAGTCTGCAAATTATGGGATAACCTTTCTGTATAAAAGGTTAATAAGAGTCAGTCTCGTTAAAGGTCATTTTATTAAATGTTGTTTGTTTATAAAAAAATATTTCGAGAATAAAAAAGCTTTGAGGTCAAAGGTAGCGAATGTCTGATATAGCAGAGCAGGAAATTTTGAAAATTAATATTATAATTCCATTTTTTTTGCGAACAGGCGGCATAAAGCTGATACTTGAATATGCAAATCGTTTGACTCTTAAAGGGCATAATGTAATAGTATATTCGCCAATTTATCCATATAATTACCATGCTGGTCAGTTTAATATAGTTGCCAATATTAAAAGGTTTTACAGAAGAATTAGAGAACTTGCTTTAACTCGGAAAACTTTGAGAAAGTTTAAAGTTTTAAATATCAAAATAAAATTTGTTCCCGTCGTTAAGAATATTTTTGTCCGTAATGCGGACATCGCAATGGCAACATCATGGCCGACTGCTTATAGTGTGAATAAATTAAATAATAGGAAAAAATTTTATTTTATTCAGGATTATGAAAACTGGGATTCTTTTAATATTAATATGGCTGATAATAGTTATTTACTCCCTCTCATTCGAATTACAACTTGTGAGTACCTGCATAAGTTAATTTTTGATAAATTCAAAGTTGAATCGACTATTATTTTTAATGGAATCGATCCCAAAATGTTCTACAATGACAATAAGATTTTTAGCAAACCTAATACATTATTGTTTATTGATAATGGTTTGAAAAGAAAAAACTGCATTCAGGCAGTCGAAACTTCTATAAAACTAAAAAAACATTTTCCCGATTTGAATATTATTTCTTTTGGGCATAAACAATATCATGATATGCCTGAATATATCAAATTTACAGAAGCCCCTGATGACGATGAAATCAGAAAACTTTACAGCAAGGCAGATATTTTTTTGTTTACGAGTAAAGAGGAAGGATTTGCAACTCCACCAGCTGAAGCAATGGCCTGCAAATGTGCGGTAGTCACCTCTAGGATTGCTGCCGTAGAGGAGTATTCCAAACATATGGAGTCAGCAATTCATGTTGACCCTAACGATCCTGATGAGTATTTCAGAGCAGTATCCTATCTGCTCGATAATCCGGATGAATGTAAACGCATTTCTTTAAATGCATACGCTGAATCACAAAAAATATTAGACTGTTGGGATGAATCCACAGATAAATTGGAAGCTTTATTTAAAGAACATTTAAAATAAGAATTATTGGTATAATCAATTTGTCAGAGTAAATCTAAAAATGGCAAAGTTAGTTTTATCGGGTTATAAATATTATTTAATAAACTAAATTTAAAATTAAAATAGCTTAATTATGATAACAAAAATTTTGATTAATATTCTTCCAAGAAAATTAAGGAGAAAATTAAGAAAGATATATTATTTACCTTCAGATATCATTCATGGACTTTTCGGACAAAGGAAAAAAATGATACCTTCCAAAAGTCAAATTTTCGTTGGGGGAGGAGACTTTGAAGAGGTTGGAAATCAATTCCTGGCTCATTTTAAAGAGTTTGGGAACATTACTCCTGAATCGCGTATTCTGGATGTAGGCTGCGGAATTGGCAGGATGGCTGTTCCGTTAACGAAATTCCTGAATGCCAAAGGATCTTACCATGGTTTTGATATAGTTCCTGAAGGAATAGATTGGTGTAAAAAAAAGATTTCCGCCGATTATCCGAATTTTCATTTTCAGCTGGTTGATATTTTCAATAAGGATTACAATCCGAAGGGAAAATTTATGGCTTCTGAATACAAATTTCCTTATGAAAATGATTATTTTGATTTTATTTCTCTTACTTCTGTTTTCACTCATATGCTTCCGGCAGATATTGAAAACTATTTAAATGAAATTTACAGGGTTTTGAAAAAGGGAAAAGGGATATGTCTGATAACCTATTTTTTACTTAATGATGAATCAAAAAAATTAATGGAATTGAATAAATCAGTATTGGATTTCAAGTATAATTTTGAAAATTATAGAACAACTAACAAAAAAATTCCTGAAGCAGTGATTGCTTTTGAAGAAGACTATATTGTAAAGCTCTACTCGCGTATAGGTTTTCGCTTAATTGAACCAATTCATTATGGGTCGTTTTGCGGAAGAAATAATTACCTAAGTTATCAGGATATAATAATTGCTTCAAAATAATCTGATAAATTAATTTTGTTTTGTAACATGAGCTGCGGGACATAGTGATTGTTGCTGAAATTTCACATTAGTATGGTATTCGAAAGAAAATATTTTTGGTTGCTTTTTTGCATATTGATTAATTTGCCAAATTTATCCAAAGCATTTTATTCGGATCATCCGCAAATCGTTTTTGATTTAAATAAGTCGAATACGTTAAGCGCTTTTAAAATCAAATATAAAAACTCTGAATTCGTTGCCTCAAATTTTGGCGGTATTGCAGTCATAAATAGAAATGGTGAGTTATTCCAGCCCTGGTCCCCCGGGGTAAAATATCTCTTGCTTAATAAAAAAGAATCGGGTAATCAATTTACTGCTGAATGGGTTATGTATAAAGATAATGATTTTTATTATCATTACGAAGTTAAGGTGGATATTGATAAAAATCAAACTGTAATACATTTTCAGGAACTTGGTAATTTGGATTTTGACGGATTGCCAAGCTATGCTGCTTCAGCTTATGCTTTATATCTTGACAGGTGTGAAAGTGCAATCAATCCGGTCGTTATTGGCATCCCTTACCTTACTATGTTTAATATCTTATTCGCTAACGACTGTTTTGTCTCCATGTATTTTGATTGGAATAAAACGAATGCTTCGCAGATAATCGCTTATAACGAAAAATCTTTTTCAAAAACTTCCGAGTTTTATTCGCAATATGCTTTATATAATCAGCTTACAAACGGTATGAGAAATAAGCTGGATGAAACAGTTTATCTGAAAGTATCTGATAATATTGATAATGTTTTACCGGATTTACCCAACCCTGTATCTAAATATAAAAAAGAATCGTCCGAAAGACTTGTTTTCGATGACTGGGATGATTTAAACAGTATTATGGGTAATATTGAAAAAATTAATCAAAGTGGAATTAAGAATATCTGGCATATAGTGCATAGCGTTCAAAGGAGTATATCTTCGCCGGTAATGTCATTTTATAATTTGACGCTTGATGATAAAGAAAACGTTAAATTAGTTAGTGAATATGATAAACGTTATGGTATTCTATTATCAGTGCATGAAAATTATTGTGAAATGTTTACGAAGTCAAAAGAATTTAACAAAAATAACTTATCTTTAAGTTCAAATGGGAATTTTATTTTTAATTGGTACGACGGATTAAGCGCAGATACTTCTTATTTGGTAAAACCAGTAAAATTATTTGATTATGTAAGTTCCTTTTCAAGAAATGTACATTCAGATTATAACACAAACTCTTCTTTCCATGATGTAACATCATCTTATGATCCTTCTAAATTTGTAGATTATGATTATAAAACTGAGGGAGCGGGCAAGTTTGAAACGCCTTACCGGGTTTTTAGGTCTCTTGCAGATACTCTGAGAATGATTCATCAGGGACCGGTTAGCGGCGAAGGACTTGCACATTTTTTGTATGTAGGTTACTATGATGATATTAGCAGCGCTCAAATTCATACGGCACAGAGCCTTCCGGGTTCTTATGGAACAGAAACAAATGGCGGTTACTATAAACCCATTCTGGTAAATTTTGATCTGTTGAAAATGAAGGAAAAGGCGACTGTTCATGGCGTAGGATATTACGACCGGTTTTTCTATAACCATGAAATGGGGAGAAATATAGGCAGAGATAGAGATTCGATATTGATGTATTCAGCTACAGAAATTGCATACGGGCATGGAAGTTTTTTCAGGACTTTGGAACAGGGTGAAATAGAATATAAATATGTTTACCCTGTCCAATTAAGATATGGTTTAGCAAGTGTCAAGGAAATATGGTATAATGATAACGGCTCGTTGATATCTGCTTCTGATTACATTAGAAGGCATCCCTACACTTTTGATAAAATCGATAACAAAGATTTTATGGGACAGATAATGGTTATGTATGATAACGGACTTATTGTATACGTTAACAGGCATCCTACAAAAAAATGGGATTTAAATATTTCACATTCTAAAACTTTTGTAAGCGCTCATTGCATTTTGAGCGGATCGGAACTTTTATCCTGCGGTGAAAATAATATAACCCCTTGCGAGTTGCCTCCAAATAATGGATGGTTATGTTATATGAATTAGAATTTGTAAAGAATGTCGAAAATATTTGTTACCGGTTCGGCCGGGTTTATTGGTTCTGTTGCAATAGAAATGCTTTTCAATTCCGGCCATGGAGTTTTTCATTTTACCGCAAAAACAACATTTGATTTTGTATTGCCAAAATTTAGAAATATTTTCAGCATAAAATCGTGAACGGTTTAAAATTACCGAATGTTGTGCGGGAATTTGGATGCAATTATATGGTAATTTCTTCAACTGCAGCTGCATTAGGAGAATTCCCATCAAGAAGCGAATACTATATAGAAATTATTGGATAAATAAACGCGGTTTGAATTGACTTTATCTATAGTTATAGTTCATTATAATACGCCGGTAGAACTTATTAAATGTTTAAGATCTGTTACGCAATACCTGGGTGATATCAATTTTGAGGTTATTGTAGTAGATAATTGTTCGGTTGACAGAACAATTGAGAATTTCAAAATAGAATTTCCGTGGGTGGGTTTTTATTTTATGAAAGAAAATCTCGGGTATGCAAAAGCAAATAATTTTGCTGTAAATAAATCAACGGGTGATTTTATTTTATTATTAAATCCGGATACAGAATTAATTGAAGATTGTATTTCGCCAATGTTGAAATTTTTGGAAGATAACCCTGCTGCAGGCGCCTGTGGTCCAATGCTCGTATATAAGGATGGCCGGTTTCAAAATTCATGTGGCGGAAGAATGGGCATATTTTATGAGATTGCCGAAGCTTTAATGTTCATAAATCTTTATAGACGGATCTGGAGAATGAATAAAATAAACTTGAAAAACAATTTACATCCGGTGAAAGTAGGATGGTTGAGCGGAGCATGTATTCTTGTAAATCGAAAATTATACGAAGAAGTCGGCGGTTTTTCAAATAAATACTTTCTTAATTATGAAGATATTGATCTTTGCGCGAGGATTGAGGAAAAGTTCTTTTTGAATTATTATTTCCCAAATCTTAGATGTATTCATTTGGACCAAACAAGCCAAAAGAAGAATTATGAAGGTTTGGTTTTTACCAGATACCAAAGTCGATTAATTTATGCAAAGTTTCATTATAATACCGTACTATCTGTTTTTGTGAGGCTAATTCATATAGTTGGAATACTTTTGAGATTAGCCCTTGTTAATTTTATATACAGAAATTCTGAAAGATCCGAAAGGTATGCAGGATATAAAAGAGCATTTAAATTATACACAGGTTTAAAACGAATATGACCAATGTAATGCATACATTAACATATGTTTTAGACGGAGGGCTGGAAAAAGTTGTTTATATGATTTGCGAAAATCTGGGGAGGGAGAATTATAATCATACAATTGTTGTTCTATCCAAACAAAAAAATTCTTTTCTTCTTGATAAATTCAGGACCTTGGGCGCTGAAATTGAATTTCTCGATTTTGATAACAGGCTTTTTTCAGTAAAATCACTTGCGAAAAATTTAAAACAGATTTTCATACTTGCAAGGTTAATAAAAAAGAAGAACATCCAGGTCCTTCACACACACGATTTCTTCCCGGCATTGGTCGCCAGACTATCTTACCTGGCCGCTTTAATCTTTTTTTTCAAAAAAATACCTCTTGTGTACGTTACTTTGCACAATATATTTTTCTGGTTGAAGCCAATTCATCATAGACTCAATAAGCTGATGAGTGGATTAACTACGAAAGTCATATGTGTGTCTAAATCAGTTTTGGATTACTCATTATGGCATGATAAATTAAGCGAAAAGAAATATCAAATAATTTTCAACGGAGTAAATGTCGATGAATTTGCCCCAAATGAAGAAATACGAAAACATTATCGGCGACTATTTGAATGTTCAGAAAGTGATTTTATAATTGGTAATATAGGCGTTCTTTCAGTTAGAAAAGGACAGAAATACTTAGTCGATGCGTTATCGAAAATAGATCAAAAAAAGAATATTTGTCTTTTGATATTTGGGAGCGAACGATCTCACGAAAAGAATATTCCAAAAGAATTATATGAATTGATACAGAAAAATTCTCTTTCGGAAAAAGTAAAAATATTAGAGCCAAGAGATGATATTAACTTGATATATAATATGTTTGACGTTTTTGTAATGCCATCTATTGTGGAAGGGCTCAGTCTTTGCGCAATAGAAGCCATGCTGATGAAAAAGATTTGCTTATTTTCCGATATAGACCCGTTTACAGAAATGATAGATGATGGAGTTAACGGATTCATTTGTAAAAGAGAAGATTCGGGTGATTTGGCGTTAAAACTTGATAATATTATTTCACATTATGAAGAATTCGGGTTCATTGGTGAAAAAGCCAGGGAAACTGCATTGCATAAATATAATGTCGAGAGAATGGCAAAAGAATATAAGGCTCTTTATGATTCTTCTTTTTAAGACAAATAAAATGCCTAAATATTTATCACACTTGATGTTGCAAGAGAAAAGTGAGATTTTTGTAATATGAACAATAAATATTATTTTCCCCCTGTTCATTTTTGGACATTGTGGTTCAGTGAAGCGATGAGGTATTTTGCTGCAAAGAATGGATTTAAGGTTAATAAAAACACAAAAGCTATAGATATTGGCTGCGGACTTGGGTACCATTGTTTTACTCTCAGCAATTTAGGATTAATTGATGTTATTGGGGTTGATATTTCAAAAGAAACAATGGATCTCCTTAATGAATTCCGCCAAAAACCAAGGTTCTTTAAACTTAATATTTGCACGGACGACATTTCGCAATTTCTGAATTATTTCAATATTATATTTTCAAGCGACGTTTATGAGCATGTTGACGATCCCCAGGTAATGATTGATAATATATTTAAAATGCTTGCAGCAAACGGTGCAGCTTGTATCACATTTCCAAATTGGGATAATCACGGACAAAATCAATTCAGTGATAAAAACCAATTGCTGGAACGTTTTCAAAAAGCAGGATTCCGCGAAATAAATATAGATGTGATAGACAACTACTCGCTTATATATAGATTTTTTATGAAATTCTATATTTTGGCCCAAAAAATTAGCGATATCTTGTTTTCGATTAAACGAAAACAAGTAAAAGGCACAACAATGCCTGAATCGGATGAGTTTCATGGAATGTATGCTTTTCAAAAAATTCAAAAATTAAAGAAGCATAAACTAATTTGTTCGGTGATAAATGTTGAATATTCTTTGTTAAAAATATTCCTTCGAATTTCACCTCCTTTTATTAGCTCGAATTCGAATCAAGTTACTAACAAACGAATAATTGTTTTTGCAAAAAGATAAATGGCAGATTTTTCGTTAATAATAATTACCTGGAACGCTAAACATTTTCTCGAGAAATGTCTTGACTCAATTTATAATAAAAATAAGGGCTTTGAGTTTGAACTGGTCATGGTCGATAATAATTCTACCGATGGAACCAGGGAATTTGTAGAAAATAAATATCCGGAAACAGTATATATTTATAATGACTCGAATAAAGGAGTTGCGCCTGCAAGAAACCAGGGGCTATCTATTGCAAAAGGAAAATATAAATTAATACTGGATGTTGATACCGAACTGCTGACGGAAAACGCTTTCGCTAAATTAGTTGATTTTATGGAAAGCAACAAAGAAGTAGGTATAATAGGCGCAAAACTTATGTTTTCCAACGATGAGCTTCAGCATACTTGCCTTAAATTCCCTAGCGTAGGCGTTAAAGTATTCACAAGGTTAGGCGTTTTCGGCGGCTCAAAAATGCTCAGGGAATATTACATGTTCGACTTTGACCATAACTCAATAAAAGAAGTTGATTATGTAATCGGCGCATTCCAGTTGCTGCGTTCTCAAATGCTTGAAAAGATCGGGTTATATGATGACAAAATATTTTATGGCCCTGAAGATATCGACTACTGTTTACGAGCCCGAAGAGCCGGATATAAAACTGTTTATTTTCCTGAGGTAAAACTTTATCATTTTTATCAAAGGATTACAAAAAAGTTCTTTACTAAAATCACATTTTTGCACATTAAAGGCCTAATTCATTTCTTTTTAAAACACAAATATATAATTTATCCAAAATATTGAAGACTATTAAATGATTTTGGTTGTCACGTAAACAGGAAATATTATTTTTGATCTTTTCTGATTTTGTGTTTGTAAATATCGGATGGACATTATATTACCTTATCAGGATCGAGTCAGGATGGATCCCAAATACTACGCCAACTTCATTTGCTGTTCCCTTACTTGTCGTATATGCTTTTTGGGCCCTGTTTTTTAGTTTCACGGGATTATACCAATATTGGTTTGTACGCTCCAGATTCGATGAGTTTACTTCAGTTGTTAAAGCTGTTTCTTTAGGTTGCTTTATTCTGTTCTTTGTCATATTTCTGGACGATGCTATTAATGATGCGAAAGCAATTTCCAGGTTTCTTATTTTAATTTACTGGATCCTTATGATTATTTCTGTCGGCTCGGGCAGAATTATAATCAGAAGCATACAGATGAATATGCTTGAAAAGGGGATAGGACTTCGGGATACTCTTATCATAGGCGACGGAATAAGAGGAAGAGAATTGAAACATTGGATCGATAAGTTCCCGCAATTGGGTTATAAGGTCTTAGGATTTGTTTCATCAAATGAGAGGAAGGGATCGGCGGATGCAATCGGTAGTATTTCCCAGCTGGCTCAGATTGTAGATAAAAGAAACGTTTCAGAGGTTTTAATTGCATTGGAAGCAAGCGAAAAAGATAAGCTGTTTGATATTCTGAGAAGCGTACCCCAATCTAAAGTCCATTTGAAAATACTGCCGGACACATATGAAATTGTAAGCGGACTTGCAAGAACCAACCAGCTGTACGGTGTTCCGCTTATAGAAGTGATGCCTGAAATCATGTCTCATGGCGCGAAGCTTGCCAAGAGAGCCATAGATATTTTTGTATCGCTTTTTATTTTGATTATGATGCTGCCTTTGCTTTTAATAATTGCTTTGCTGATCAGGATAAGTTCACGCGGACCGGTTTTCTATAAGCAGATACGGGTCGGGAAAAATGGCGCTGAGTTTACAATGTATAAGTTCCGGTCAATGTACAAAGATGCTGAAGAGTACGGCCCGGAATGGGCGGGTGAAAAGGATCCCAGAATAACATGGATTGGAAGGATAATCAGGAAGATATATCTTGATGAAGTGCCCCAAATGATCAATGTCCTAAACAATGAAATGAGCCTTGTCGGTCCGAGGCCGGAAAGGCCATATTTCGTTGAAATATTGAAAAAGGATATACCTTATTATTATAAAAGAATTGCAATTAAACCCGGCATTACAGGTTGGGCCCAGATAAAACATAAGTATGATGAGTCGCTAAGCGACGTTAAAGAGAAGCTCAAATATGATTTTTATTATATAGAAAATATGTCTTTAAAACTCGATTTCAAAATAATGATTAATACGATATTAGTAATTCTATTTATGAAAGGTCACTAGGCAATTATGAACATTCAAATGGTTGATTTAAAAAACCAATATTCAAAAATTAAGACAGAAATAGACAATGCAATTTCAGGGGTTGTTGATTCATGCCAGTTTATTCTCGGCCCAATTGTCGGGGAATTCGAGAAAAATGTCGCCAATTACCTGGGCTGCAAACATGCAATAGGATGCGCTTCCGGAACAGACGCTCTTCAGGTGGCTATGATGGCGATCGGTATAAAACCTGGCGATGAAATAATTACTACCCCTTTTACTTTTGTAGCCACAACGGAGACTATCGCATTACTGGGAGCTATACCGGTTTACGTTGATATCGACGAGAAAACGTATAACATAGACGTTGATAAAATAGAAGAGAAAATAACTTCTAAAACCAAAGCTATCATGCCTGTTCATTTATACGGACAACCCGCTGAAATGGATAAGATAATGAAAGTGGCAAAAACCCATAACCTCATGGTCATCGAAGATGGCGCCCAGGCATTCGGCGCGTCATATAAGGGGATCAAAGTAAACGCCATAGGCGATATTGGCTGCATAAGTTTTTTCCCAAGCAAAAATCTTGGCGCGTTCGGCGATGCGGGAATGATTACAACAAATGACGATGAGCTGGCGTCAAAAATTAGAATGATCGTAACCCATGGTTCCAAAAGAAAGTATTATCACGAAATCCTGGGCGTAAACAGCAGGCTGGATTCAATACAGGCGGCTATTCTGAATGTGAAGCTTAAATATATCGATGAGTATTGCGATGCGCGTATTGAAGCCGCCTCGAAATACAATAAGAAATTCGCCGGTAAATTGATAACTCCGTCGGTAATTTCCGGAGCCAGGCATATTTACCACCAATATTCTTTAAGAGTTAAAAACAGAAACAGGATGCAGGAATTCCTGAAAGAACAGGGTATACCATCGATGATCTATTATCCTGTACCGCTGCATATGCAGGAAGCGTACCGGTATAACTACAAAGCAGGCGATTTCCCCGTAACCGAAAGAGTGGTTGATGACATAATTTCGCTGCCGATTCACACTGAACTGACAGATGAACAAATAGATTTTATTTCTTCAAAAGTACTGGAGTTCAATTCAAAGCGCTAATTTGAAAAAGGTTTTAGTAATAATACCCACTTACAATGAATCCGAGAATATTGTCAAGATCATTGGCGAGATCTTATCGCTTAATATTGCCGATACTTCATTGGATATCCTTGTGATAGATGACAATTCTGTTGATGGCACATCACAACTGGTAAAAGCGCTGAACCTGCCGCAGGTTAAAGTGATAGACAGGGAAAGAAAACTCGGATTGGGCACTGCATATATAAGAGGTTTTAAATATGCTATTGAGAATAACTATGATTACGTTTTCGAAATGGATGCCGATTTTTCACACGATCCCAAAGCGTTGCCGGGATTTATCAGCAGGATGGATAAATATGACCTTGTGATCGGTTCCAGGTATATTGAAGGTATCGCAGTTGTAAACTGGCCGCTCAGCAGGCTTATGATTAGCATGGGAGCCGGTTATTATACAAGGTTTATAACAAGCCTTCCCGTAAAAGACGTGACTGCGGGTTTTATGTGCTACAAAGTCAGCTCGCTTAAACAGATCAATCTTGATTCGGTTAAGTCAAACGGGTATTCATTCCAGATCGAAATGAAATACCGTATGTGGAAAAAAGGATTTAAGCTGATTGAAATTCCGATCGTGTTCATCGACCGAAGGGCGGGAGTTTCCAAGATGTCGAGGAAAATCGTTTACGAAGCCGCATTTATGGTATGGAAATTAAAATACTGGTCAATTGCAAATAAACTCTGATAAATTTTGACGGATCTTTCAGTAATAATAGTTAACTACAATGTGAAAGAACTGCTTGAGCAATGTATAAATTCTATTATTACTTCCGGAAAAAATCTTAAAATAGAGATCATAGTAGTCGATAACAACTCTTTTGACGGCAGCGTTGAATATCTAAAAGCTAAATTCCCTGATCAGCCTACACTGAAATTTATATCAAATACAACCAATGTTGGTTTTGCAAAAGCTAATAATATAGGCGTAAAGGATTCCGCCGGCAAATATGTTCTGATCCTAAATCCTGACACGGTATTACAGGAAGATACTTTGGAAAAGTGTATATCTTTTTATGAAAACGGGAAAGATATGGGAGCTCTAACCTGCAAACTGCTTTTACCCAATGGAAGGCTTGACCTGGCTTGCAGAAGAAGCTTCCCAACCCCGTCAGTGGCTTTGTACAGAATGCTTGGTTTAAGCAAGCTGTTCCCCGGCAGTAAGACCTTTGGAAAATATAACCTGACTTACCTTGATGAAGATAAGACATATGAAGTAGATGCTATTGTTGGAGCTTTTATGCTGATAAAAAGAGATATTTATGACAAGGTTGGCGGATTTGATGAAGATTATTTCATGTATGGCGAGGATCTTGACCTTTGCTACAGGATAAAGAAAGCCGGATACAAAATATTTTACTTTTCGGATACGAGCATTATTCACTATAAAGGAGAGAGCACAAAGAAAAGCAGTATTAGCTATGTGAACAACTTCTACGGGGCCATGCAGATCTTTGTTAAAAAGAATATGCATGCAAATTTCTGGCTGATCAATCTGATGATCGATCTGTCGATCTATTACCGCTCATTCATTTCTTATTTTAAAAGATTCCTGGCCGCTTTTTATCCCGTATTCCTTGACCTGATATTTATTGTTCTTGCGATGATAATTGCCATCAAACAGAGGTTTGAGCAGTTTCCGCTGGAAGCTTACACAACTGTAATTCTGATTTACTGCGCTATTTGGCTTATTACGCTTGCATTCAGCGGAAGCTATAGTCGTTTGAACAAGCTTTCATTTGTAAAACCACTGAATGGTATTTTGGTAGGTTTTTTTGTGAATTCTGCGTTCACGTATTTCTTTAATGAATTTGCTTTTTCCAGAGCTGTTGTTATCAGGACAGCATTTTATGCGTTTGTTCTGATCGCGTTTTGGAGGCTTGTATTGAAGATCGTAAACTACTCAAAGCGGAAAAATATACTATCGACCGAGGCCAAAACTCTCATCGTAGGAAAAAATGATGAATCAGAAACATTTGTAAATAAACTCAGAAAGAGGATCGATTCAGAATATGACGTGGTTGGATATATATCAACAAATGGCGGTACAGGAAAAGAGTTTGTCGGAAATCTGAATAATCTGTCAGATGTAATAGCCGCCAACAAAGTTAAAAATATCCTTTTTGCGAAGAATGAGCTCTCCAATCAGCAGATCCTCGATTTCATGTGGAAGCTAAGAAAATACAATCTCAATTTCAAAATTTTATCCGCTGATAACGATATTTTGCTCGGAAAAACAGCTCTGGATAAAATTGATGAGATCTACCTTATGCAAATTGAATATAATATCAACAGGAAAATCAATATATTTGTAAAGAGATTGTTTGATTTATTTTTTGGCGTTTTGAGCCTGTTCACCATATATCCTGTTTCTTTGATTGCCGTTAAAATGATCAAAAAGGGCGGAGAAGGAGCAAAATTTTTTAATAAATTATTGTTAATCCCATCGGTTGTAACA
>Ga0265331_10001380_pt1 | contig 17851 bp, 17 predicted proteins | sample 41923metaG_FD_202088 | JGI IMG/M metagenome (GOLD analysis project Ga0265331, IMG submission 202088) | Rhizosphere microbial communities from Carex aquatilis grown in University of Washington, Seatle, WA, United States - 4-19-23 metaG | ecosystem: Host-associated > Plants > Roots > Rhizosphere... | reverse complement strand
TCAGCCTGCGCCCGACTCTTGCGGTCGCGCAGTCTAACGCTTGCGGAAACACCGTTCTATGATTACTTTAACCGAAAGGCTCTACTTCAAACTGGCGTCACAACGGGGAGAAGGTCACTGTGGCTCAAATCAACATCGCGTTGTGAAGCAGCAATCAGGCTGCAATCCTCAAATACATTAGACGTGCAATTGCCTTCCATGAGTAGATCGGTGCCATTGCATTTAACAAAACGATTGTCAAAAAGAGATTGGAATGCCGCCCCACGATACGCCCCAGTGAATGTACAATTTTGAAAATACTCCCCGCTCAGGATAGTAGCATTTTGCGATGGAATGAGGGACTTAAGCGCTTTTGCAGCATGTGAGATTAGATCTCTTTCCTCCCTTCTTAGGCCATTGTCGCCAGCGAAAGAGGCCGATGATTTTTCTGAGGAACAAACTGAATGCCGCTTTTGTACAATCCATGTATTTTCTGTTTCTGTCGGAAGACCGTCCGTTGTAAATGCAAAAACATGTTCCCAGAAAACAGTTTGAGAAAGTAGTGCGGTAAAATCGGTTAACTTTAAAGATTGATATGTTTTTTGAAGGCGGCGTAACGTGGATGGATCAAAAGCTTCGCCCCGTTGTTTCGGTGCGATTGCTGTCTCTGCGCCAGCAACAGAAATATCGACGGAGAAACTGGATGTCCCTGTTTCCTCTGTCAGATAAGCACCCAGTTTAGGAAAAAAATCAGCCGGATAGCCGAAAATATTTTGGGAAGTCAGGTCAGTCGCTAGTATCTCTTGGTCATCTCCATTTTTATCACTAACACAATGTCTGGTATAAAAGACAATTCGATACTCGTGACAATCGGTTTTATTTTGGAACTCACCACTGCCTCGGGCTGCCTTAAAATCATCGTTTTTTGTTAGCAATGGCAAAATAACGATCGAAATCGACCTCGAGTCTTGTTGTGCAGCACCATAAAATGCACACCATTCGGCGCGCATCTTCGCTTCAAGTGTACCATTTTTCTGCCCAAACAGATTCTCAAGCTTCTCCTTCTCAGGATTAAATAGGTTTATCTTGCGGGTTACACCGCTATCGCTAAGGGCATGTATAAAATAATCAAATGCCCCTTCTTCATCAGCGGAGAGAGTTAGAAGCTTAGGCGCGTAGAGCGCATGCCCCCATGTTTTCTTGCTTGATGATCTCCCTCGTTCTTTATCGACACCCGGACGACCAAGACCAAACGCATTCATAACCATCGCCTCAATGACATTATAAATTTCTGTCGCTTTCGGCGAAGTAAATTCTTGCGCCAAATTTTCTTCAATCAATCTGCTAATTGTTGGTGAGTGTCCGATAAAAGTGGAATTCTGAGCATGTGCGCTTTCTGCAAGTGCAACGCGTGCTTCATTGGATTTATTCGCGACTGATGACTCATCAAAGGCACTGATAATTTCTATCTTTCCCTTGCTCTCTAGAACCAGTGTCGCCCCCTGAGTGGGGCCTATAAGTTTTATCTCGGCGCGTTCAGTAGCGGTAATGCTGACTTCGCGAGACGCGCCAAGCTCAATTTTGGCTGACTTAGATTCAAACGTGCTGCCAGCAAGTTCTGTATCCTTTGCATTCCATGTTATTTCTTCTGCAACCACCCGCCATCCATGAACCTGACCATACTGCCATACTGAAACTTTCTTCTTGCCCACAATAGATAAGCCGGAAACCGGAAATTCCTGACGCAAGGAAACGCTATCCATCGCCGCATGCTTTGCGATAGCTTGCTCGTAACTTTCTGCACCGATATAGGCCGCGATTTTCCCCTGAAAATCTCTTACAGGGTAAACATCTATATACGATGGGCGCGGACGCGGGTTTGCGGCAGGCGGAGGCTCCGTAGAATCCTGATTTTCATACGTTTCTTCCCTTGTCAATTCGTTACCTTGTGCGGCGAAACTTGCTTGCTCAGTTTTTAGGCCATATTTTATATTTAATTCATTTTCGTATTTCGCGCGGTCAGTCACATAAGTTTGGTTGGCTTGCTGAAGTTCATCCGTGGGAACAGATTGCCCCTCCTCATTCTTCATGAATCCATAACGCAGAGCCTGCTCAATAATTCTGAGTTCAAGCTTGTTTTTCCTATCTCCCTCCGGCAAAGCAGCAAGAACATCGGTTGATTTTAAAATAGCAAGAAGTGCTTGCTCCCGAACACGGATGAATTCGGAAATCTCTTTTTCCTTGAAATTGTATTCGGCTGCGGCGGACTCAGCTTCATCCGCAAAAGTCCTTGCCGTTTCTTCCTGTCCTGAGGCCTTGTATATTTCTGCATGTTTTTTGAGAATTGCAATCTCGACAAGATGCGCCTCACGCGAAGCTTTGGCTTGGTGGGCAGAGAGGTAATCAGCAACGCCCTCTCTAAAATCAGCGGCAACGCCTTCTGGAAAATCGGGTGATGATGCCCCTAATTCTGTGCAGGCTTTATCCAAATATTCAATAACCTTCGGCCAAACATCCTGATTGGCTTCGATACTTGGCTGGCGCTTCTTCATTTGAATTTTTAGCCATTCGACGAACTGGGGGGCTGTAATATTAGATTCAGCAGGCCGTTCCGACCATGATTTGTCGAATGAACTCTTGGCGGCTTGTAACTCCGTGTCGGTGCGTCCACCATCGACTATATAGTCGAGCAGTCTCTTGCTTTTCTCATAAAACTTTTCATTACCGTTCATGTCGCAATCTCTTAAAAAACAATCAGTTTTTTATGCCATTATTGTGGTGGCTGAGGCCCCGTAAGAAGAAGTGTACGGGTTTGTTCCGCAACCCTTTTTGCCTGCCCTTTCAGGAAAGCAACAGTGGACGCGCTGCCGATAAATTCGAGTCCGGGCCGCTGAGGGCTAGAACCTCCGGCCTGCGCAAGATCGTCAGGACTTGCCGCGAGTATTTTGCGAACACCGTCAAGAAAATTGACAATCCAATTGCGATCACCACTTAGGCTACCCGCTACACCACCAGAAAGTATGGCAACATTAGGAGCGAGCTGTTCGCAGAAAACCGCTGAGCATACATCGCCAGTGTTCTCATGCGCTATAAGGAGCGGCCTCTTTTTCTCCGCTAAACTTCTAGCCAGTTTCTCAAGGCTCTCCAAACTATCACTGTCTGCCGTATCGCCAACGAATAAGCCTAGCGACAGAATCTCGTTATCGCATGAATCATTCAAATAATGGCTGAGTGCTTGTTCAATTTTTGTGCGGCCCATTTCAGGGGAAAGATCAAAAAATCTTTTTATGTCTGCAACTGTGTTCAACGGTTGCGGACTGGAGCATGCGTCTCCCCTAAAATAAACTCCTTTGCAAATCACAGGGTGTTCGCCACCACATTGGGTAATCATTTCGGCAATCTTTTGTTCGTGGGGACGCATCGGTTCCCGTGTGCTTTCCCTGCTGGCAGTAAGGTCAAGGATCAAATAAATTAGCAAAGGCCTCTTGCGATGTACCGCCATGCGTTCAGCTGTTTGTGTCATTTTGGTTAAAGCTGAGGCACCTGACGCCGCACCTGTGGATGCTACAACAGCGGTGCGTGCCGGACGTAAACTCGTTAGCAGAGCAGTGCCACTTGTCGTCGCGGGAACGTTGGCACCCGTTGAGGTGGAGGGATATCCTCCTAATTTCTTTAAAAAATCCGACATAATGCCTTCGCCTTTTTGCAAATTAGTTTCTGATGTATCGGACCCACATTACACCGTCTGCTTGAAAGTAATTCAGAAAAGATATGGTTAACGCTAAAATTTTTGACCATTGAGCCGCTTGGGTTCAAGATCATTTGACGATACTCCCCCATCTATACGTTTGCTATATATCGCTTAAAGGTGGATTCGCGGTGGCATGGCTAAGCGCCCTGTCTTTGTAAGCTGCACCAGTCTCTCTTTACCAAACTTAGAGCGTTTAAACGTTCTCGCCTGAACAGGACAGGGCTGTTATCATCTATATTCATTTTCTCATAAGCAAACAGAGGGCGCTTAAGCGCACAGCTTTGCGCTGTGCTGTCATTTTTTTGCCATCTCAGCCGGATAGAAACCGTGTTCACGCCCTGACTCTTGCTGTTTAAACCATCCAAGCGAAAGCGCGTCCGCGCCACGTCAATGAAGAAGCATGCAATTTCCATCACACAAAATTACACAGAGCAATAAAATCTTGCCACGACGTGACTAACTTCATGACGAATGCATTGCGTGTCACGCGCAGGATTATCCAACAACTCGACATGCGGCGATGCAGTTTTTGCCAGAATTTTTGATTGACATGTACGAAACTGAATCGCGCCGTACGCATGTACACGTCATCTTGGGCGCGTTTAAACGCTCTCGTTTTGGTAAAAGATTTGGAAATTTTCCGACATTTGGAAAGCATGTGAGCCGTGGCACTTGATCGAAAATATCGGCCTAATACGTCACTAACTCCGCACTTAAGCATTACCCTTGGTAATGCGTGCGGCCAATGCGTGAAGCATTGGCATGTTGCGGGACGCAACACAGGCCGCGCCCTCCGGCGCGGTTTCCCTCCGCAGGCTCCTGTATGTTGAGGAAGCCATATGTATCCGTTTCCTCATGCGCTGCATCATGGGGCTGGCTACCTTCCATGAGTCGGCATCGCAGGAGTGACCGGCAGTGGCATGTTGCGTTAGTTTGGTGCGCCTTGCTCGACAGGTAAACAGATCGCGGCGAGTCCTGTTTTTGGATTCACAGCACCGGCCTTGTGAACCGATTGTCCATTGCCGTCTGTTTCCAAATATTCCCGATTATTCCCGACGATTCCGAAAAATATTTTTTTGAGATGTCCTGACCCAGTGAGAGCCAGCGAGAGACAGTGAGGCACGACAACGTCCATTCCATCCTTTGTTTCCTGCGTGATTTGGTCGCTCTTTGTTAACGCTTCCCGCGCTACTCTAAGCGTCAATAGTTGATTTTTTATGAGCGAGGGCAAGATTTTTTCAGGAGGCGTTATGGCGATTTACCATTTCCATCATGACTTCGTGAAACGCAGCAACGGATCGCATATCGTTTCCAAAGCCGCGTATAATTCCGGAGCGAAGATCGAGGATAACAAAAGCTCGACACTGTTCTCCGACTACACGCGCAAGAATGGCGTGTTGTATGACGAAATCTGTTTGCCGAAGGGCAGCCCCACATGGGCGAATGATCGCGGCGAGTTGTGGCGGAGACTCGAAGCGCAGGAAGATAAATCAACGCGTCATGCCACGGCGATCATGGCGCATAGTTTTGACATTGCCCTGCCTTATGAACTGACTCTCGAACAGAATATCTTTCTGGCCAAAGATTTGGTGCGGGAACAATTTACTCGCAAGGGCTATGCCGTCGATTGGGCGATCCATGCCGCCGACCCGCGCGGCGATGTTCGTAACATCCATCTGCATATTCTGGTGCCGTTGCGTAAGATTGACGGCGAAGGCTTCAGCCGCATCAAGGATCGGTACAACAAAACGACCCTGCGTCAATCAGTCAAAGCATGGCGACGATCATGGGCGGTACTCGCCAATCGGCATCTACGGCGTTATGGCCATAAAGAACAAATCGACGAACGGTCAAACAAAGCGCGTGGCATCAAACGCGCCCCGACGCGGCATAAAGGCGTTCAGGCCAAAACCCAGCGCAAGTTTCTGGAGGCAATGAGAAAATCGCCGTTGCCCAAAGCTCCCATCATCCGCACCAAGAAACATAGTGCCGCCGATGGCACGATCAGGATGCGAAAAACCATCAAAAATTCAGCGCTGAACAAAATCGGCTTTCAGCCGCGCTTGCCATTGGACGGAAAAACAACAGGTGCCAAACAAATGCCACCGGTCAGTCCGGTCGGGCGTTTCTCGTCCGATCACAACAGGACGAACAATCAACCTGCGGGGAAAGCGACAACGACATCGGTTCCATCGCCACCATTATCGCGCACCAGTGAGCAAGCCATCAGACAATCTTCAGGTGCAATGGATCGTGTCACCAAACACGTCGCCAAAGACGGCACGATCAGTATGCGCGTAGTGGTTTCGATCGCCGCACTTCATAAACAGCACCGACCTGAAGCGGAGTCGCAACAGCAACAACCATCGCCAGCCCCGCGCAAAACCAGCAGGGGCTGGCCAGCGGCAGCCGTTAGGGATTGGGAAGCATGGGGCAGCAAAAATCCGGCGCGGTTCTTTGCCATCTGGCCGGAACTTTCCTCCGGCGGTGGTGGCGCACTCTTAGATGGAGCAACCCCATGCCCGATAACAACCAGCAACCCCCACAAGCGTTCACGCCGCCCAAACGGGGCTCAGAGCATTACAAGAATCTTCAACGGGAAGTAACAGCCGCAACAACACGCCGCAGGAGACTTTTTAGCTTTACTGGCAACATCGACATAGAGGAAGGAGCGCCCATGGATGAACATCAATTTATCATTGATCTTGCCTTCAAGCCGTTTGTGTCTGGCCTCAAGCTTACCCCCGAACAAAGCCAGTTGATTCTTTCCCACATCGGGGAATTGCTGCAAGAGATCGAGGAAGAAGAAAAGAGCCACACCAACGATATTGAGGGGCAAAAAGCACTATAAATCATGGGGATATAGCCAAGCCAATCACGCATTCATGTTTATAGGAGGCTTGTATTATGATACACTTAATCCTGAACAGAAGGGTACGATCCGTGACTATTTTCAAACCTCGCACTGACATCTTGCCATCACCCCAGCGCGTTCTGTGGGAGGAGCTGCACACTACGCCTGAGCATTTTACGCTTTATGGCGGCACGGCTCTGGCCTTACATCTGGGGCACAGGGAGTCCGTCGATTTTGACTTTTTTTCGCGTCAGCCATTTACCGCCGATGAACTTATACGCTCTATCCCTTATTTGAGGGATGCCGAAATTCTCGCCGTCAAAAAGAACAGCCTGACCTGCCTTGTGAACAGGGATGGGGTGGTCAAAATGCAGTTTTTTGGTGGGCTGCCCATCGGCAATGTCGAGTCACGGCTGGAAGCGGCAGGGGCTGGGTTCTGGGTGGCCTCGCTGTTGGATATTGCCGCCAGCAAGATCAAGGTTCTGCCGGAGCGTTCCGAAGAAAAAGACTATATCGACATTGATGCCCTGTTGCAGCACGGGCTTGATCTGCCGACCATGCTGGCGGCGGCGAAAGTTGTTTATGGCCCTAGTTTTAATGCGGTTCTTCCCCTCAAGGCGTTAAGTTACTTTGGGGATATTCCGTCATTATCGGAAGACATCAAAACCCGACTTGCCAACGCTGCCGCTTCGGTCGATCCGTTGAAACTGCCCGTATTGCAAGACGTTCAAACGCCTTATGCGAAAGGCCACGCCCTATGAAGCCATTGCCCCCGACCTCCGAATTGTTGCAAGTCGCCCGCCGCGTCATATGGTTCAAGGAACCGGTGGTGGCCTTACAAGACCCAATCCACTTTTTGGCTCATGCCATGAATTTAGGGACAGCCGATGATTTAACGGCGCTCGATAAAGCGGGGATTAGCTTGGCTCATTATGATGAGGTTCTTGGCCATGCCCCAGCAGGTATTTTTGACGAACGTTCATGGGCATACTGGAACTTAAGGTGTGGCCATCGTCCCATCCCGCCCATGCCGGTGCGACACATCGGGCAGCAATCAAATTGATGGGAGATTTGTCATGCATATAGCCCTTTACGCCCGTGTTTCCACCACCCGTCAGGCGGAGAATGACCTCTCCATCCCCGATCAGTTGCGCCAGATGCGGCAATGGGCAGAGCGTAACGGGCATGTGGTGGTGAAGGAATATATCGAACCGGGGGCTTCAGCCACCGACGACAAGCGGCCTATGTTTCAGACCATGGTCAGCGATGCGGCACTGAAACCCTCGCCGTTTCAGATCATTGTCGTGCATAGTTTCTCGCGTTTCTTTCGCGATCTGGTGGAAGGCGCGATGTACCAGCGTAAGCTGATGAAGCTCGGCGTCAGGCTCGAATCTATTACCCAACACACCAGCGACGACAGTGCCGGGCAGATGCAGCGGCATATGATTATGCTGTTTGATGAATATCAGTCCAAGGAAATCGCCAAACATGTTTTGCGCGGCATGCAAGAGAACGCACGGCAGGGTTATTTTAACGGCTCCAAAGCCCCTTATGGCTACAAAACTTATGACGCAGGGCAAACCGGCTTCCGTGGTCGGTACAAGAAAAAGCTGGCCATCGAGGAATCCGAAGCCAAAATTGTGAAAGAAATCTTCACCCTCTATGTCCATGGTAAAAACAGCCCAAGGATAGGGGCTAAAGAGATTGCCAAGCAGTTAAACGCCAAAGCTGTGCCGTTGCGCGGCAAGCGGTTGTGGAACAGCCATATGATCTTGGGCATCCTGTCCAACCCGACTTATACGGGTAATCACCACTTTAACCGCCAGAACGCCAAAACCGGCCAGACCAAAGATAAAGCCGAGTGGGTAACGGTTGCTGTCCCCGCCATCATCGACCAAGAATTGTATGACAGGGCCACGGCGTTACGGGCTGCCAATTCACCCAAACAATCGGCACCGCGCCGTGAAACCTCCCCCACCTTACTCACCGGCCTTGTTCGTTGCGGCCATTGCGGGGCGGGGATGGTGATGGCTACCGGCAAGAGCGGAAAGTATCGTTATTACAAATGCGGTTCGCGCATCCGCAGGGGGAACGCTGCTTGTCCTTCCGGCAATATTCCGATGGAAAAACTGGACAATCTGGTACTCGATGCCTTCCGGCAGAAAGTTTACACACCGGAGCATATTCGCGGTGTGGTTGACGAACTCAGGAAACATACGTCCAAGATCGGCAGCCCCGACGAAAAGCAACTGCTCAAGAAACTTGAAACCGACCTATTGGAAGCCGAGCAAGCCCAGACCCGTCTCTACGAAGCCGTTGAGAAAGGCCTGATGGAGCTGGACGAGCATCTGAAAGCCCGTATGCAGCAGAACAAAGCCAAGCGGGAAACGTTATTGACAGAAATCGCCAACCTGAAACGGCAGCGGCAATCACCCTTGCAGGCCATCACCCCGCAGAAGGTCGAAGCTGTAGCCAAAATCCTCAACAGGAAGCTCTCGGAATCAACGCCCTTCGCCAAGGCCTATCTGAAGGCCTCGCTCGACGAAATACGCGTCACGGATGAAATGGTGTGCCTTAGCGGAGGCCATGCCACGATGGCTGGCCTCATCGCGGCAAACGGGCAAATCCAAGGCACTTCTTCAGTGCCCAGATTTACCCCTGAATGGTGGGCGATCGGAGGCTCGAACTCCGGACCCGGTGATTAAGAGTCACCTGCTCTACCAACTGAGCTAATCGCCCGCCTGTAACGGCAAGGCGGCTTCTGTAAAACAAAATGCGGCCTGAGTCCAGCGTGGTTTGAAATTAACCTTACTTCTGGTGCCAGGTGCGGATATTGCCCAGATCCACATGAACGTGGTTATCGCCGGGGTAATAGGCAACGCCGCCGCGCTGCATGGTTTTGGCGATCTCGCAGATCGCGCTGCCATTGACGTGGGAAACGCGGAAATCCACCGCCCAGCCATGCATATGCAGGCTTTCCTTGGCCACCTGCCCGTTATGCCACGCCAGCCGCGCGTTGGTTTCGGGGGTGCGGTAGCCGGACAAAATTTCGAACACGACATTGGGGGGGAGGCCAAGGCGCGTGCGGATATCGACCATATAGTCGATCAGTTCTCGATCAATCTCCCCCGCCACATTGGCGTGGCGATCACGGAACAGGGTATTGATTTTCCGCAGCACGGCCGGATCATACGCGCCATCATGGAAATAGACCGCATCCAGCCGTTCACCACTTTCGGGGTGAAGCAGGACGATGTGCCGCTCCGGCAAAATATCCGGTCGTGTTTTCGGCAGGCTGTAAGAAGCGGCGAAAGCCCCACCGGAACGCGAAGCGGTGGTAGAGCCACCACAGGCAGTGAGGACGGGGAGTAGGGATAGGATGAGAATAAATTTTAGGCTTCGCCCCATCGTCACGCCCCCAACCTGTAAAGCCCGTCCTCATTCACGATTACATCGGCGGCGAGTTTGCGGCGAAGTTGGTAGATATGCGTTTCCAGCGTGTGCGTGTCGATGCGCGGGTCGTAGCCCCAGACGGCGGCGAGCAATTCTTCGCGCGAGGCTGGTGCCGTGCTTTGCGCCAGATATTCCAGCAACGCGGTTTCTTTTTCCGTCAGGCGAATAACCGTATCGCCTTGGATCAGATGGCGTTGCTGCGGTTCCAACCGGTACGCGCCAATCGCAATCGGCGCGCTGCGCAAACGTGGCGCGACTTCCAGATAAAAGCGCAACCGCGCCACCAGATGACCAAGGCGCAAAGGTTTCGGAAAAATTTCGGCGATCAGGTTTTCATCAAGCGCATCCGGCACCGTGCCCAGCAACAGGATGAAGGCGCGTTCTTTCTTGATCGCTTGCAGTTTCTTGATGGTCTTGGCGTCGCATGCACCTTCATCGACAATGATCGCCTGACTATCGGGCGCATCCTCCGCCCCCAGCCCATCCTGCACCGTGCCGAGGTTGGCGATGGTCAGTTGCTCGATCACAGCTTCGCGCAGAGCGGTGTCGGGGATGAGGAGGTGGATCATGGGCGAACAAAAAGGAGCGAGAGAAAAGAGACGCGGGGATGATAGGTGATTCGATTTGTCTTCCCTATTCCCTTTCCGCTTTGCCCCCTGCATGGGCAAAAACTACCCCTGAGGCACCCGATGTCAAAACATAGATCATTGAAAACACAGGATAAATTATGGCACGCGGTTTGCTGATAGAGGGGGTGGAGATATCTTATGATCGAAATCAGCCCCGTTCTTGCCGGAACCACCAACGCACCGGACTATGTCCCCGCGTCAACCAACGTCACGACCGGCGGCGAGGTGCGGAAAACCACCGATGCCGGAACCGCCGATCTCAGCTTTGGCGATTTTCTCGATATGATCAATCCGCTGCAACATATTCCGGTGGTCAGTTCGGTCTATCGCGCCATCAGCGGCGATACGATCAACCCCGTGTCACGTGTCGCGGGTGATATTCTGTTCAGCGGCCCGCTGGGTATCGCCTCGGTTCTGGCCAGCGGCGCAGGCGCGATTGCCGACACGGTCATGGAAGCGAAAACCGGCAAAGATATGGCGGGCACCATGGTCGCCGCTTTGTTTGGCGATGATGGTGCAGCCAGCACCACCCCGCCAACAACGCAACTGGCCGACGCCGCCGAACCTGCCAACACAGCCGCGTCACCGACGGCGGATACAACTCCGGCTGCGGTGGCACAGGCGGATAGTGCGCCCGCCGCAACACCGGCAACGGTAGCCGCAACGCCAACCGCCGACGCCAACACAACGCCGCAAACTTTGGCGAAATCTTTTCCACTGGATCGCAAGAAAATGGCTTTCGGCGGCGTGATGGCCCCGATACAACCGGCAGCATCGAACGGTATCCGTATCGGCAGCACGATTTACACCAGCCCATTGTTGAATGGTAAGCATCCTGTGCCGGTGGCGACAGCAACGGCAGCGGCGGCTTCCGTGGATGCAGCGCAAGCGGCGGCGGTGCCAGTGACAGCTCCGTCACCGACGGTCACAGCCGCTCTGCCGGCCTCACCGATACCCGCGAGCGTGACAGCCAACAGCGGCACTGGTTCCACCACCGGTCAATCCCTGCCTGCCAATTTAAGTGATGATGCGCTGATCTTACGCGCGTTGAATATGTATAAAAGCGTCGCCCAAAGTTCCGGCGGTACTGGCTCGACGCTCGACAGCGTCCATTAATTCAGCAGCAAGGCGCAGCGCAAATCGACGAGGAAAGCCACCGCGCGTTCGTAATCATCGCGGCGCAACTGGGTGATATCATCCACGCGGAATTCAGCTTGCAGATAGGCGCGCACCACATCTTCCGGCACATTCTGGTTATGCGCGACATACGAGGTCAGCGCCTTGATCGAGGTCAGCTCCAACTGATTGACCACACCCGCTGCCGACATCGTCGTGGCCTTGACGCGCGCACGGGGGAATTCGATCACATTGATGGCCGTATTCGGTGCCGACACAGTCGTTTTGGTAAAAGGTTTGCGCGTCGTCATGTCGGTTTCCCTGTTGCGTGCTTAGGCAGCCTGACGTTCGTCGGACTGCATCAGATGGCTCCAACGCTCTTCGAGCGACAGGGGGCGCGCAGAGCTACGACCTTCAAAACGTTCCATATTTTCGATAATCGCCTGTGCCACGATTTCGCCGTGACGGGCTACGAAATGGTCGAAATGAAGAATGGTTCCCTGCATTAAATCCCCCCTTGAAATGCCATATAATGGTATGTTATTACCAATTACAGGTATGTTTATGCCATTCAGGGGGTATGAAAGCAATTAAAAATTATAGTTAAACAACAGGAAAATGCGTTTTAACCAACTAATTTGACAAATTCCGGCACGATCTGGAAAAGATCGCCGACCAAACCATAATCCGCCACTTGGAAAATTGGCGCGTCGGGATCTTTATTTATGGCGACGATCACCTTGCTGTCTTTCATCCCCGCCAGATGCTGGATAGCACCCGATATGCCAATCGCGATGTAAAGATCGGGCGCGACGACCTTGCCGGTCTGCCCGACTTGGTAATCATTGGGGACATAGCCCGCATCGACCGCCGCGCGTGACGCGCCGATGGCCGCCTTTAATTTATCGGCCAGCGGTTCCAACACCGTCTTGAACGCCTCACCAGAGCCCAGAGCGCGGCCGCCGGAAACGATGATCCGCGCCGCCGTCAATTCGGGCCGTTCCGACTTCGACAATTCCGCGCCGACGAAACTGGACAGGCCGCTATCGCCCGCCCCATCGATTTTCTTGACTGCTGCCGAACCACCGGTCGCCGCCGCAGCTTCGAAAGCCGTGGCGCGGGCGGTGATGAATTTGATGGTGTCTTTGGATTGCACCGTGGCGATGGCGTTACCGGCGTAAATCGGACGGGTGAACGTATCCGGTGCGACGATGCCGATCACTTCGGAAATCTGCGCCATGCCGCAGAGCGCCGCCGCGCGTGGCAAATAATTTTTGCCGTTGGTGGTGGCGGGCGCGATGACATGGCTGTAGGACGGGGCCAGTTTGGCAATCAGGCTGGCCATATTTTCCGCCAGAAAATGTTCATAGGCCGCGTCATCGGCATGCAGAACTTCGGCAACGCCGTTGATCGTCGCGGCAGCAGATGCGGCAACGGATGCATTCAACCCCGCCACCAGAACCGTCACCGGTTGGCCAATTTTTACAGCCGCCGTAACCGCGTTCAATGTCGCGGGCTTCAGGCTTTTATGATCATGTTCGGCGATAACGAGCGTGGGCATAGAACGACCTCTAAAACTAAAGATTACGACAGGTGCGATGGCACCCCCCTCCCGCTTGCGGGAGGGGGGGGGGTGGGCGGGTAGTGTAAGCTTGGAGTCAAAATTCCGAAATTGGAAAGAAGTCACCCAGACTAACCGCCCTGCCCACCCCTAACCCCTCCCGCAAGCGGGAGGGGGACTGCATCGCACTACTCTTCAACATTTTTCTACTCAATCACCCGCGCTTCATTGCGGAGTTTATCGACCAGCGTGGCGACATCCGGCACTTTGATCCCCGCCTTGCGTTTCGCCGGTTCGGAGACTTTCAACGTCACATGGCGCGGCGCGGCATCAATACCGAGATCGGCGAGGTTGACGGATTCAATCGGCTTCTTCTTCGCCTTCATGATGTTGGGCAGCGTCGCGTAACGCGGCTCGTTCAAACGCAAATCGGTGGTGATGAGGGCGGGGAGTTTCAACGCGAGGGTTTCCAGCCCACCATCAACCTCACGCGTTACTTTTACTTTGCCATCCGCGATTTCGATCTTGGACGCGAAGGTTCCTTGCGGCCAGCCTAGCAACGCCGCGAGCATCGGCCCCGCCTGACTGCTGTCGCCATCAATCGCCTGTTTGCCCATGATCACCAGATCGGGCTTTTCTTTGTCGATTATTTTCCGCAAAGCCTGCGCCACGCCGAGGGATTGGATTTCATTTTCCACCGGCACATGGATGGCGCGGTCGATGCCCATCGCCATGGCGGTGCGCAAGGTTTCCTGCGCCTGCGTCGGGCCAAAGGTTACAACGACGGTTTCCGTCGCCACACCTTTTTCCTTCAGCCGCACGGCTTCTTCCACCGCGATTTCGTCGAACGGGTTCATCGACATCTTGACATTGGCGGTTTCAACACCCGACCCATCGGGCTTGATGCGGATTTTGACGTTGTAATCAATAACGCGCTTGACGGTAACGAGGATTTTCATGGGGAACGGAGGCTGGAGGTTAGAGGCTAGGGCATTTTCCGATCAACAACACGCTCTTCACCACAAGCGTCATTCCGGCGAAAGCCGGAATCCAGACTGACTCTCAAACAAGAACCGCTCACGCATATTTCGGCAAGCCCTTGCGGATGGAACCACTGGATTCCGGCTTTCGCCGGAATGACGCGTTTTTTTATAAAGCGCACACGAAATCTAGAAATGCCTTGATCCTTATGCTTACAACCGTTCAGGAAATACGCAACAAAAAAGGTGGCTCAGAATTTATACCCTGCAAACAGACTGGTAACCTTAACATCGAGAGCCTTGGCAATTTGTTCAAGCGTGGCAATACCAAGATTTTTGTACCCGTTCTCAACTTCGGACAAATAAGAACGGTCAATGCCCGCCTGAAAGGCAAGCTCCTCCTGTGACAGTTTCTTACTGTTTCGTGTTTTACGAATGTTAAGACCGACCGTGGCGCAGATATCCATGCGCACAATGTTGTCGATAACCAACAATTTGTCTGTTGGCTATTGCCAACAAGTTTAGTATGTTTGGAATCGCCAAACAACAGGACTTGGAAACGCGCTATGCCCGTAGAAAGATCAAATGCAGCAGTCTTTATAATTGCTTATGTCGCCGTGGCCTTTTCCGGCTTTATTGTCGGCATAGTAAGTGGTTGGTTGATACGGGGTTGATGATTGGCAACAAAAAACCGACGTTGCCGTGAGGCAACGCCGGTTTCATTGAACTTAACAGCCCAGACTTAACCCGCCGCGCGTTGCGACAGGTCTTCGCCGGTTTTCTGATCGACGGCTTTCATCGACAATTTGACTTTGCCGCGGTCATCGACGCCGAGGACTTTGACGCGCACTTCGTCGCCGACATTGCAAATGTCGGTGGTCTTGCCGACACGTTGGTTGGCCAGTTCTGAAATATGCACGAGCCCGTCTTTGGAGCCGAGGAAGTTGACGAACGCGCCGAAATCGACGGTTTTGACAACCTTGCCGACATAGATCGCGCCGACTTCCGCTTCGGCGATGATGCCCTTGATCCAGGCAATGGCGGCTTCGCCAGCCTTGACATCAACCGCAGCCACTTTGACCGTGCCGTCATCATCGATATCCACTTTGGCGCCGGTCTTTTCGCAGATTTCGCGAATGACCTTGCCGCCGGTGCCGATGATTTCGCGGATCTTGTCTTTCGGAACCGCGATGGTGGTGATGCGCGGCGCGTTGGAATTAACATCGCCACGCGCGGTGTTGATGGCTTTCGCCATCTCGCCGAGGATATGCAGACGTCCGTCACGTGCCTGACCCAGCGCGATACGCATGATCTCTTCGGTGATGGAGGTGATCTTGATGTCCATCTGCAAGGCGGTCACGCCCTTTGACGTACCGGCCACCTTGAAATCCATATCGCCGAGGTGATCTTCGTCGCCCAGAATGTCGGACAGCACCGCGAAACCACGGGCTTCCTTGATCAGGCCCATAGCGATACCGGCGACGGGTGCCGGCATCGGCACGCCCGCATCCATCAGCGACAAGGACGATCCGCAAACCGTCGCCATCGAGGATGAACCGTTGGATTCGGTGACTTCCGACACAACGCGAACGGTGTAGGGGAATTTGTCCTTCGCGGGCAACATCGGATGCATCGCACGCCAAGCCAATTTGCCATGGCCGATTTCACGACGACCCGGGCTGCCGAGGCGACCCGTTTCCCCGACCGAGTAGGGAGGGAAGTTGTAATGCAGCATGAAGGGTTCGCGGTATTCGCCGGTCAGCGCATCGACGATCTGTTCGTCTTGGCCGGTGCCGAGCGTGGTCACGACCAACGCCTGCGTTTCGCCGCGTGTGAACAAAGCGGAACCATGCGCGCGGGGCAGAACGCCGACTTCGCAAACGATCGGGCGCACTGTCTTGGTATCGCGTCCGTCGATACGACGGCCACTGTCCAAAACCATGCCACGCACATGATCATATTGCAGCTGTTCGATTTCCGTCGCGACTTGGTCGGCAGAATATTCTTCCGCCGGAATCGCGGCCTTGCCCTTCGCCTTGGCGGCGTCGAGTTTGGTGTAGCGATTTTGCTTCACGGTTTCGTTATAGGCATCGGCCAGATCAGCACCGATAATTGCCTTCAGCTTCGCTTGCAACGCCTTGCGGTCGTAAGCGGCGGGGGGCAATTCACGCGCTTCCTTGGCGGCCATTTCGGCGAAGCTGATGATCAGATCGATCACCGGCTGGAAGCCCTTATGGCCGAACATGACGGCGTCGAGCATGACGTTTTCTGGAAGTTCCTTCGCTTCCGATTCCACCATCAGCACGCCTTCTTTGGTGCCAGCGACAACCAGATCGAGCGTCGAGGCATCGGTTTCGGCGATGGTCGGGTTCAGCACGAACTGCCCGTCCTTGTAACCGACGCGCGCGCCAGCGATCGGACCGAGGAAAGGAATGCCGGAGATGGTGAGGGCAGCCGAGCAGCCGATCATCGCGACGATGTCCGGATTGTTTTCCAGATCGTGGCTGAGAACGGTCGCAATCACTTGCGTGTCACACAGGTAACCTTCGGGGAATAACGGGCGGATCGGGCGATCGATCAGACGGCTGACCAACGTTTCGGTTTCCGACGGACGGCCTTCGCGCTTGAAGAAGCTGCCGGGGATTTTACCGGCGGCGAAAGCTTTTTCCTGATAATTGACGGTGAGGGGGAAGAAATCCTGACCGGGCTTCGGCGAACGGGCACCGACAACCGTGCAAAGCACCGTCGTGCCGCCGAGCGTGGCCAAAACTGCGCCATCCGCCTGACGGGCGATACGACCGGTTTCCAGCATCAGCTTCTTGCCGGCCCAATCCATTTCTTTACGATAAACTTGAAACATCTGTTCCTCTTTCCTTCTGTGGAGGCCCTCAGGCCTTCCGTTTGAGTCCCACCGAACCCTATGTCCGGCGGCCTTCATGCTGCTCTTGCTTCATGAAACTTGTAGAAAAAAACCCGCCGCGCCCCACGCCCACCGTCCGAAAGACAGTCGAAGCGCGGGCGCAGGCGGGTTTTGCCATTATTTACGCAGACCCAATTCCGCGATCAGTTTTTCGTACGACGCCGCGTTGGATTTCTTGAGATAGTTCAAAAGGCTGCGGCGGTTGCTGACGAGCATCAGCAGGCCACGGCGTGAATGGTGATCCTTGACGTGCTTTTCGAAATGCGCGGTCAGGGTGTTGATGCGGTCGGTCAAAATCGCGACCTGCACTTCGGGTGAGCCTGTATCGTTCTTGCTACGGGCGTGCTTTTTAATCAGCGCGGTTTTGCGCTCGGCTGTAATCGACATCGGTTACTCCTATGGTCAAAAGTGAAAAGAAAGCCCGCCCCGGGATGTCGTCCAGAAACAGGCCGTTAAGTGCGGCCTTTATGCACAAAATGATTTGGTTTAGCTAGTGGATTCAGCACATGATAATGGTTGCACAAAGTTGCAATTAGTTATATAGTAGTGGCCGCACGGAGGGAAACATGAAAACGACCCAAGGAGTCAAATTAGATCCTGAAACCCGC
>Ga0265331_10001377_pt1 | contig 17884 bp, 12 predicted proteins | sample 41923metaG_FD_202088 | JGI IMG/M metagenome (GOLD analysis project Ga0265331, IMG submission 202088) | Rhizosphere microbial communities from Carex aquatilis grown in University of Washington, Seatle, WA, United States - 4-19-23 metaG | ecosystem: Host-associated > Plants > Roots > Rhizosphere... | reverse complement strand
AGAATCACCACTGCGTCAAGGACGGCGCCACGCTGGAAGGCAAGACCAAGAAGGATTGCAAGAAGGAGGGCGGCAAGTGGGAGAAGGACGCGGCCGCCGACGCCGCCAAGACTCCCGAAGCCAAGTAAGCGGCGCGGGTGGCGCGTCGTTGTCGGGCTCGGGTGGCACATCGTCCTCGGGTCCGGTTGGCGCGCCGTCCGCGGCCGCGGCTGGCACGTCGTCCTCGGCCGCGGCTGGGACGTCCCCCTCGGGCTCGGGGAGCGCGTCGTCCCCGGGTTCGTTCGGCGGGCCGTCCTCGGGCCCTGCTGGCGCGTCGTCGCGGGCTCGGGTGGCACGTCGTCCGCCACGGCTGGCAGCGGTTCCGGCGGCGCCCCCGTCGGTGGGGGCGATGCCGCGGGCGGTCCACAGGACGGCCTGCAGGCGGGCGTCCTCACCGCCGGCGCATGGGACGACAACCTGAACTTTGGCTGGTACCTGTCGTACTTGAAGCGCACGGACGTGTCGCAGCTGGCCGGGCTGCCGGCGATCCCGCGTGACGCGCGTCTTCAGATCGTCGTGACGGACGCCAGCCTCGCCCCCGTGGCGGGGGCCCGCGTCACCGTCGCCGATCAGACCGGAGAGCTCCTGGCGGCGCCGGCGCGCGGCGACGGATCGCTGTTCTTCTTTCCAGGCATCGCGGGCGCGGCGCCTGGCGACGATCTTCAAATCACCGCGACCCTCGGAGGTGACACGGCCACCGCGGTCGCGAAGGTCGGCGACGACAAGGTGTCGCTTCGTCTGGCGGCGACTCACGCCGGGCCGCCGGCCGCCCTGGATCTCGCGCTCGTGGTCGACAACGACCGGGAGCATGGCGGACGAGCTGCAGTACCTGAAGGTGGAGATCAGCAACATCTCGGCGCAGGTTGCCGCCGACTTTCCGGGGGTCTCCCAGCGATGGGCGCTCATCGTCTACCGTGACACCGAGGACGCCTACGTCGCCCGCACCTTCGACTTCACCGACTCGCTGCCGACCTTCCAGCAGCAGATCGCGGCGCAGCAAGCCGATGGAGGCGGTGACTACCCCGAGTCGCCCGACAAGGCGCTGGTCGCCGCCAACGCGCTCTCCTGGCGGGGCCAGCCCGGCTCGGGCGCCCGCGTCCTCTTCTGGATCGCCGACGCCCCCCACCACGTCGGGCACGAGTCGACGATGGTCTCCGCGTTCGAGACCGCGCAGCAGCTCGGCATTCGCATCTACCCCATCGCCGCCAGCGGCGCCGACGTGGTCCGCACCTCGGCCCCCCCCGACGCCAGCGGCACGTGCGTGCTGCAGGACGGGCAAATGGTCCTGGCGCTGTGACGCCCCGGCGCGCCAGCCTCGGTTTCGGCAGCCTCGGTTTCGACCAACGGAGCTGAGGGCTCAACCGCGGAGCTTGAGGTAGAGGGCCCCGAGGGGGGGGAGCGTGAGGTTCAGCGAGAAGGCGCGCCCGTGCGAGGGTACGGGCGTCGCCTGCAGGGCGCCGAGGTTGCCGTGGTTGCTACCGCCGAAGGCCTCGGCGTCGGTGTTGAGGAGCTCGCTCCAGATGCCCTCCTCGGGGGCCCCGATGCGGTAGTTGAACCTCGGCACGGGGGTGCAGTTGAAGATGGCCAGCACCACCTGCCCTCGGTCACGGCCGCGGCGCAGGAAGGCGTAGACGCTGTTCTCGACGTCATCGGCCGCGATCCACTCGAAGCCGCCGCCGAACCCCTCCGCGCCCCCCGGGGCCGCATCGAGCTGGTGCAGCGCCGGCTCCGTGACGTAGAGGCGGTTGAGCTCGCCGACCAGGAGCTGCACCTGTCCGTGCAGGGGTGACTCGCGCAGGAGGTGCCAGTCGAGGCTCCGCTCGTGGCTCCATTCCCGACGCTGGCCGAGCTCGCCGCCCATGAAGAGCAGCTTCTTGCCGGGCTGAGCCCACATATAGGCGTAGAGCAGCCGGAGGTTGGCGAACTTCCGCCAGTCGTCTCCTGGCATCTTCTCGAGCAGGGAGCCCTTGCCGTAGACGACCTCGTCGTGCGACAGCGGCAGCACGAAGTTCTCGCTCGCCGCGTAGACCGCGCGGAAGGTCAGCGCGTGGTGGCGGTGGCGCCGGAACAGCGGGTCCACCGCCAGGTACGAGAGGGTATCGTGCATCCAGCCCATGTCCCACTTGAGCCCGAACCCGAGGCCTCCGAGATAGGTGGGACGCGAGACCATCGGCCAGGCCGTGGACTCCTCGGCGATGGTCTGGGTGTCGGGGTGTTGCCGGTAGACCGCCAGGTTCAAGGTGCGCAGGAGCTCCACGGCCGCCAGGTTCTCGCGGCCCCCGAAGCGGTTGGGGATCCACTCCCCGGGGCGGCGGCCGTAGTCGAGGTAGAGCATCGAGGCCACGGCGTCCACCCGCAGCCCGTCGATGTGGTAGCGATCGAGCCAGAAGGTGGCGCTCGAGATGAGGAAGCTGCGCACCTCGTTGCGGCCGTAGTTGAAGACCGCGCTGCCCCACTCCGGGTGATGCCCCTGGCGCGGGTCGGCGTGCTCGTAGAGGTGGGTCCCGTCGAAGTAGACGAGCCCGTGCTCGTCCTCCGGAAAGTGGGCGGGGGTCCAGTCGAGCAGCACCCCGATGCCGTTCTGGTGCAGCAGATCCACGAGGAACATGAAGTCCTCGGGGTGGCCGTGCCGGGCGGTGGGCGCGAAGAACGCGGTGACCTGGTAGCCCCACGACCCATAGAACGGATGCTCCATGATCGGCATCAATTCGACGTGGGTGAACCCGCACCGCCGCACGTGCTCGACCAGGCGCGGGGCGAGCTCCCGATAGCTGAGGGGCTCGGTCGGGCGATCGGGGTCCCGCATCCAGGACCCGAGGTGCACCTCGTAGATGGAGATGGGCGCGTCGAGCGCGTTGTGCGGGCCGCGCGCGCGCATCCAGGCCTGGTCGCCCCACGGGTGGTCGAGGGCCGAGACCACCGAAGCCGTGGCGGGCGGCAGCTCGGTGGCGAAGGCCAGGGGATCGGCCTTGTCGACGCAGTAGCCATCGTACCGTGAGCGAATCCGGTACTTGTAGCGCTGGCCAGGCCCGACGCCCGGGACGAAGCCCTGCCACACCCCGGTGGCTCCGATCGGCTCCAGCATGGCCCGCCCGGGCTGCCAGTCGGTGAAGTCGCCGATCACCTCGACCGACTCGGCGTTCGGCGCCCACACGGCGAAGCGCGTGCCGGTGCCCCGCGCATGGGGATCACCGTCGACGGGGCCAGCCCGGAACTGCGCCCCCAGCTTCTCGTAGAGGTTGGCGTGGGTCCCCTCGGCCAGGAGGTGGAGGTCGGCGTCTCCGAAGTCGAGGGTGCCCGGGGGGCGTGGGTCACTGGTCATGGCGCTCCATCGTCGAGAGGGCTGCCACCCGGATCTAGCCCGAGCCCCAAGAGCTCCGCCAGCCCGCGCAGCGGGATCTCGACCCAGTCGGGCCGGTGCTCGATTTCGTAGCGGATCTCGTAGACCACCTTCTCGAGCGTGAAGAACCCGCGCAGCACGACCAGGGCCTCGAGGTCGCGCGGGACGAAGGGCGCGTCACCCACCGTATGGAGGTAGGCCGCCTCGAACACCGCGGTGATGGAGCGCCTCCATGCCTGCCCCAGCGCCCGGAGTCTGGCGCGGGCCGGGGCCGCACCGGCGAGGAGGGCGGTCGACGCCCCACGAGCGGCGGACTCCGCCGCGTAGGCGCGAGCGGCGGACTCCGCCGCATAGTCAAACGATCGCGCCATTCCCATCAGGTCCCGGAACGGCGATCCCTTCGCGCGTCGCTCCGCGAGCGGACGCGAAGGCTCCCCCTCGAAGTCGATGATCATCACGTCGTCCCCGCGAACGAGGACCTGCCCGAGGTGCAGGTCGCCGTGCAGGCGCAGCTTGACCAGCCGCGCGAGCGCGGCGGCGACCCCCGGGGGTCGCGGATGAGCGAAGCGGTCCGCCAGCGCCCGGGCGGCGGCCGCGGCCTCGGGCTCCGCCAGCCGCCGGGCCACGGTCGCGGCGGCGGGCGGAAGGCGCTCGCGCCGCGCCGCCAGCGCCGCCAGCTGGGCCTCGAGCATGCCGAGGGTGCGGGTTGCGAGGGCGCGACGATCCTCGTCGGTGAACGGCTCGATCGCGAAGGCCGTCACGAGGGGCTCCGCGGAGGCGAGCGCCAGATGGAGCCCGCCCGTTCGCCGGCCAATGGCCGCGGCGAGGGCAGCCCCCGGCATGGCGAGCGGATCGCGGGTCGAGGCCTCGATCCAGGCTTCCATGCGAGCTTGCAGGCGACCTTCCGCGCGGGCTTCCGCGGCGGGTCCTCGGCCCGCGGACACCGCCGACGATTCGCCCAGCGCCTGGCCGAGCGCGGGGGTGAGCAGCCGCAGGACGACGCTCCAGGCGTCGCCCTCGTTGGCGACGAAGGCGTGCGCGATGGCGAGGCTGAGCTCGCGGTTCGACGGGTCGCCGGGAACATAGGCCAGGGCGCCCAGCACCTCCGGCACGATGGGCGGCCGGCAGCATTCGGTCAGGAACCCGCCGAGCTCGAGCTCGGGGTTCGGGCCGTCGGTCACCTGACGATAGACCTTGAGCAGCACCTCGGCTCCGAGGACCAGGATCGAGTTGGTCTGCTCGACCTCGGGCACCCGCACCGGCGCCCGCCCTGGGTCCTCGGAGCCCACGACATGCGGCCGCGCGAACGAGCGGCGCCCCACATCGAGGCCCTGCAGCCGCCCACCGTTCATCCCGTACCGCACGCCGGCACCCCTTTCACCCATCAGCCGCCACAGGGCGAGCCCCACCTCGCCCGTCGCCAGCCCATCCACCAGCCCCTCCCCGGTCGACAGCCGCGCGATCCGCGCGTTCGGCCGCTCGCGATCGAGCTCGGCCGCGCGGACCGCATCGACGCACACCAGCCCGATCACGTACGGCTCCGGCTCCCCTCCGTCCGCGTAGGCAACCTCGACGATCGCCACCGCGCCGGCTCCCGCGCCCCTGGTCGGATCCCCGGGCGTGGCGGCCGCGCCGAGCCCGACCAAGTCGCGAAGCCGCGCGCCCGTCGGCCGCCGGGCCTTGCCGCGAAACCAGCGCCGCGGCAGCGCGTACTCCAGCAGCGCCGCGGCCAGCCGCTCGCGCCAGGCCGGCTCGAAGAGCTCGACCCAGGTCGCCTGCGCCAGGGCGGCGCGCGCGGTCGCTCCTGGCGCGAGGACGTCGTCCACCGCCGCCTGGTCCCCCTCTCGACGTGCGTCCGAAGTCGTCACGCGAAGTACTCGAAGGCGTGCTCGGTTCGCACCCGGTGCAGGACCTGGAAGATCTGCGCCGGCATGACGCCGGGGTCGAGCTCGACGAACGCGCGCGGGGATTGCCACAGGTAGCGCGCGTCCCCGATGAGATCGTGCACCTGAAAGGCTTCCCCGGGCGCGAGGGACAGGACCACCGGATCCAGCGACAGCCAGCCGCTCTGCCGGTGGTGGGGATCGAGGTTCACCACCACCAGCACGACCGAGCGGCCACTCGGGTCGGCCCGGCTGTAGCACAGCAGGGCGTCGTTCCCGGTTTCATGGAACACGGTGCCCCCGGATCTCTGCAAGGCGGGCGTCTCGCGCCGGATCACGTTCAGCCGCCGCAGGACGGGGCGCAGGCTGTCGGCGCGCTCGAGATCCCAGGTTCGCAGCTGGTACTTCTCGTTCTGCCCGTACTCCTCGCTGCCCGCCCGGGGCACGTGCTCCTGCAGCTCGAAGGCGGGTCCGTAGATCCCCCAGTTGCCCGACAACGTCGCCGCCAGCACCGCGCGCGCGATGAAGGTCGCGCGGGTCCCGACCTGCAACTGCTCGGGCAGGATGTCGGGCGTGCTCGGCCAGAAGCACGGGCGGAAGTACTCCCGCACGTCGGGCCGGTCCAGCGCCCTGACGTACGCGGTGAGCTCGGCCTTGGTCGTTCGCCACGTGAAGTAGGTATAGGACTGCGAGAAGCCGACCTTGGCCAGCAGGTTCATCAGCTTCGGCCGGGTGAAGGCCTCGGCGAGAAAGATCACCTCGGGATGGCGGGCCTTGATGGAGGTCAAGCACCATTCCCAGAAGGCGATCGGCTTGGTGTGCGGGTTGTCGACCCGGAACAGGTGCACGCCCTGCCCGATCCAGTAGAGGAAGATGCCCTGCAGCTCGAGCCACAGGCTCTCCCGGCCGGCGCCCCAGAAGTCGAACGGGAAGATGTCCTCGTACTTCTTCGGGGGGTTCTCGGCCACCTGGATCGACCCGTCCGGGCGGTGCCCGAACCAGTCGGGATGCTCCCGCACGTACGGGTGATCGGGCGAGGCCTGCAAGGCGATGTCGAGCGCCACCTCGAGCCCTCTCTGCCGGGCCGCCGCGACGAAGAAGCGGAAATCATCGATGGTGCCGAGCGCCGGGTGCAAGCTGGTGTGCCCGCCCTCCGCGGCGCCGATCGCCCAGGGGCTCCCGGGATCTCCCGGCTCCGCGTGCAGGCGATTGTCGGGGCCCTTGCGGTGGGTCCGCCCGATGGGGTGGATGGGGGGCAGATAGATCACGTCGAACCCCATGTCGGCGACGTAATCCAGCCGGCGGGCGGCATCGCGCAGGGTCCCGTGCGTCCCCGCAGGGCCACAGGACCGGGGAAACATCTCGTACCAGCTGCTGAAGGCGGCCCGCGGGGGATCCACCGTCACCCCCAGCGTCTCCCCCGGATTGTCCGCCGTGCCGCCGCCCGGGTAAGTGGTCGCTTGCGCGCGGTCGGGATGGGCGCGCATGAGCGCGTTCAGCCGCGGGTCGAGCACCAGCCGGGCCCGCGCCGCCAGCGCCGCGCCGGTGCCCCCCTCGAGAGCCTCGGCGTGCTCGCGCAGCGCCGCCCGATCCGCGCCGGAGGCGCGCCCGGCCGCGGCGGCGGCCAGGATTGCCCCGGCGCGAAGCTCGAGCTCGAGATCCAGCTCGGCGGCCGCGCCCAGCTGGCTGCCGTCCGCGCCGTCCGCTCGCGACAGCGGCTCCCATTTGCGCCACAACGCCGAGGCCCAGGTGGTCCACGGGTCGACCCACGCCTCGACCGTGTACTCCCAGCGGCCGATCGCATCGACCACGAAGACGGCACGCCAGGTGTCGTTGTCCGGCACCGGGCCGAGGGACGCAGCATCGATCCCGGGCGGCGCGGCGTTCACGGCACCGCCCGCGACGACCGGGACGAGGGGGCTCTCCCGCCAGGGGATCGCGGCGGCTCTTCCGGGCGAGGGCGAGAGCGAGGCCGACGGTGACGGCGAGGTCACCGCGACCGGGCGGTGGCGCACGACGCCGGCCAGCCGCTGATGGCCGTCCGTGATCAGGTCCACCTCCACCAACACGGACTCCCCCACCACACGCTTGATGGGGTGACGCCCACCATCCACCTGGGGCCGGAGCCCCTCGATGCGCACGCGCGGCGCGGACGCGATGCGCGCGCGATCCTCTGCGGATCCGGCAGACGTTGCGAAGGACGACACCACCGTGGAAACGTAGGTCCCACGTTCGCCTTTTCAAGGGCGGGCCCTAAACTCCACTCCGGACGCAATTGAACCCGCGGTCCGCATGCCACCTTCCTCCTCACCTTCCATCGTCGAGCCCAGCACCGGCACCAGCGCCATCGCCGCCGGGCTGGCTCTCCTCGGCATCGAGCGGCTGGTGCTCGCGATCCACGACGCGAGCTTTCCGAGCGCTCCCGACGAGGACCTGGGGCGAGGCTCACCCTACGGGCGCGAGGCGCGCGGGCTCTTGACCTTCGTCCGCGAGCTCGGCTTCAACGGTGTCCAGCTCGGCCCGCAGGGCGCGACCTCGCTCGCGAACCCGTCACCGTACGACGGTGCGCTGTTCACCAAGAGCCTCCTCGCCGTGGCACCCGCGACCCTGATCGAGGATCCCGACTGGGCGCCCCTCGCCACGGATCTCCTCGCGCCGCATGTCGACGCCCTCCCCCCGGGACCGACGTCGCGCACCCGCTATGCCCACGCGTGGCACGCGACCCGGGCGGTGGTCGCCGAGCTGCACGCCCGCTTCACCGCGACCGCCCCCGCGGTGCTCGCCAGCCGTTTCCGCGCCTTCGTGGAGGCGAATGGCGGCCGCCTCGCGGCCGACGGCCTGTTCGAGGCGTTGACCGACGTTCATGGAACCGACGACTGGCAACGCTGGCCCGACGTCGAGGCGGGGGCGGACGTCGACGCACCGGCGGCCTCGCTCGATCGCCGCCTCCTCGCTCCTCCGGCCGGGCTGGGCGAGCTCGCCAGGCAGCGCCAGGCCGCGCTCGCGATCTCCTCGGCCGAGGTCATCGAGCGCCACCTCTTCGGCCAGTTCATCCTCGACGAGCAGCACCGGGCGCTCCGGCGCACGCTCACCGAGCCTGCCGGGCTCAGGCTCTACGGCGATCTGCAGATCGGATTTTCCCACCGCGACGTCTGGAGCCGGCGCGGGCTCTTCTGGGCGGACTATCTCATGGGGGCGCCCCCGAGCCGCACCAACCCGGACGGTCAAGCCTGGGGCTTCGCCGTGCTCGACCCCGCGCAGGTCTTTCGCGCCGCCGTGCCCCACGCCGCCGACGCCTCCGCCGCCGGTCAGCGCGCACCGGGTCCGGTGCTCGAGCTGCTGCTCTCCCGGATCGATCGCGCGCTCGTCGAGTTCGATGGGCTCCGCGTCGATCACCCGCACGGCTGGGTCTGCCCATGGGTCTACGACGCGCACGCGCCCGACCCGCAGGCCGCCGTCGCCCGTGGCGCGCGCCTCTTCTGCTCGCCCAATCTCCCGGACCACCCAGCCCTCGCCCCGCTGGCCATCGTGGAGGCCGACCAGCTCACGCGGGATCCGGGCCTGCCCCGCTACGCCGACGACTGGGTGCGGACCCTCCGCGAGGATCAGGTGACCCGGTACGCGGTCCTGTTCGACGCGCTCATGGCGCGCGTGCAGGCGGCGGGTCGTCAGCCGAGCGACGTGGTGTGCGAGGTCCTCAGCACCTGGCCGCGGCCGTTGCGGCGGGTGATGGCGCGCCACGGCCTCGGGCGGTTCGTGGTCACCCAGAAGGCCGACCTCGCGCGCCCCGACGACGTCTATCGCGGCGAGAACGCCTCGGAGCACGACTGGATCATGGTCGGCAACCACGACACGAGGCCGCTTTGCAGCTTGGTCCTCGACTGGCACGGAAGCGCGGCGGGGATCGCGCGCGCCTCCTACCTGGGCGGACGGCTGATGCCGGTGCCGAGCCTTCAACCGCGCTTCGCGCGCTGGGTGGCGGCCGACCCCGCCCACCTGTTCCAGGCCATGATGGCCGAGCTCTTCACCACCCGGGCCCGCCGGATCTCGGTGTTCTTCGCCGATCTCTTCGGCTTGCCGGACACCTACAATCGACCGGGAATCGTGGACGCGGCGAACTGGACCCTGCGGCTTCCGCCCGACTGGCGGGAGGTCTATCGGGTGAGCGCCGCGCGGGGCCTGGCCCTCAACGTGCCCCTGGCCCTGGCCCTGGCCCTCACGGCGGGATCTGGCCGACCGGGCGCGGCCATCATCGACCGGGGTGGCACGATCCGCTCCACGATCGGCCGCCTGCTGGAGGCGGCGCGCGCCTTCACGCCGGCCCCCGACGACGAGCTGCACGCGATCCTCGCCGCGGTCGAATCGGCTCGCGCGTGAGCGCGGTTGGCTCTCTGACAACGGCCGGGTGGCTTGACCCCGCGCGCGACGTCCCTATGTTGATGGGATGAGGATGACGAGAACTGGCACGACGCTCGGGCGCGGGTGGTGGTTCGAGGTGGGCGCGACCCGCACCCTGACCTTGGCCCTTATGGTGCTTGGCGGTGCGCTCGGGATGCGGCCGGCCCAGGCGCAGCCGCGTGAGCAGGCGCACGGCGGCGACAACCGCGTGGTCGGGGCAGCGCCGACGCGGTTTCCGGCCGGCCCGCCCCGCGGCCCCGCGCCGGCCCACCTGCGAGAACCCATCCGCCCGCAGCCGGAATCACATGCTCCGCCGGTCCCGGCTTCCGGCGCGCTCGGGCAGCGCGGGGAGCCACACGCCCACGCCGAGGTCGGCCAGCGGGGTGGCGAGCGCCCGCACGTCGACCCGGACGCGCGCTGGGTCGGGCACGATTCGGGCCGACGTGACCCGCGTTACCACGTGGACCACCCCTTCCCGCACGGCCGCTTCAAGCAGCCCATGGGTCGCGGCCACGTCTATCGCATCGGAGGCTGGGACGCCCCGCACCGGCGCCTGTGGTTCGCGGGCTCTTACTTCGTGCTGGCCGAGCCCGACTCGGCGTACGTCGACGACTGGGACTGGGCGAGCGACGACGTGGTGCTGTACGACGATCCCGATCACCCGGGCTTCTATCTCGCGTACAACGTCAGGCTCGGGACCTACGTTCACGTGCAGTACGACGGTGCCCGCTGAGCCGGCCCGGCGGAGGCAACGGACTGACTCGTGCACCGCCGTCGAAATAGCATCATATTCGGCCGACGATCCGAGCCGGCCTCGGTATTGACGCTATTTCGACGGCGGTGCACTAGATCTGGGTCGCCGCGCGCCTGAGCGCGTCGCTGACGTTGCCGAGGGTGGGGTCACCGTGGGCCACCAGCAGCAGGCGCAGATCGTCGCGCTCGGCCTGACCGGTCAGCCAGGCGCGGAGCGCGGCGCGGTCCACCACCTCACGAAACCGGACCACGCGCGAGATCCCCAGGCCTCCGCCCGGTGGGCCGAGGATTCGACCGGCGAGCCTGCCGAACGCGCCCGGCAACTCGAAGTTCGTCAGGAGCTCGCACACGCAGAGCCCACGTCCACCTGCGGGTCCACCTTCTTGCCCACCCGTGAGGGGCACATCCATGGCGATGTCGTCGGAGCTCGTCCCTGGGATCCGCTCGGCCCGCACCCCGAGCTCGCTCAACTCGGCGAGGGCACCTTCGACGACCAGCCCGGCGGGGCCGCCCTCGAGGACCCTGGCGCTCTCGGCCAGGACCCGGATGTTCGGATAGCGGGCCTTGTAGAAGGGGGCGTCCATGCGGTGGCGGCGGTGCGGGATGACCATGAAGGCGGGGGTACCGAGGGCCTCGAGGGCGCGCATCCCCTGTTCGTACATGGCCACCACGCTGTAGAGGACCAGTCGACCGTCGGGCGCCCGCCAGACGGTCATGTTCCGCGGAACGGGCAACCTGAGCGAGCCCTCCACCTGCCACAGGTTGTCGGTCAGCGACCGCAGGGGCTTGTAGGGGTAGATGACCTGGCTCATGCGAGCAAGCTGGGGCCTGGCAGGGTGCGTGCCAAGGCTTCGGACCGAAACCCGCACGCCAGCACCTCCGCGCACATTCGAATGCGCCCCCGAAATGCCGACAGCGGACCAAGCGGACAGGGTCAGCGATTGCGATCGCGCCCCGTCGTCCCCATCATGCCTCCGATGGCGCGAGAAACCAAGACGACCCCCGCACGCGATCCCGATGGCAACACCTGGATCCCCCCGGAGGACGCACCGAACACCGAGGGCTGGAAGAGCGCCCCTTCGCGGGAGTCCACCGGCGCCGATCCGAGGTCGGAGAATGCCCGCCTCGGCCGCCAGGGAACGGCAGCCCAGAATGCTCCGCTGCTCGCCGAGGAGAGCCTGCGCGCCGACGACGCGGCCACGTCACTGAGGTTGATTGCGCCGAGCTTCGAGGACGGTACGTCCATGCCCGACGTGCATGCGGCGACCGGGAGCAACCTGTCTCCGCCGCTCCGCTGGACCGGCGTACCGGCGCGCGCGCGGAGCTTGGCCCTGCTGATGGAAGATCCCGATGCCCCCGATCCAAAGGCGCCGAAGCGGATCTTCACCCACTGGATCATCGTCAACCTTCCCCCGTCGACGGGCTCGCTGTCGGCGGGGGCCTCCCATGGCCAGCTGCCTGGCGGGGCCCGCGAGGGACGGAACGATCACGGAACTTCGGGCTACACGGGACCGGCGCCACCGATCGGCCGCCACCGGTATTTCTTCCGGCTCTATGCCCTCGACACCCTGCTGCCCGAGCAGGCCGGGGGCTTCGACCGCACCTCGCTCCTCGAGGCGATCCGTGGCCATGTGCTCGGTGAGACGCAGACCGTCGGGACCTACGAGAAGAACACTCACCCGACCTCGTGAGGTCGGGCGGCTCGGCGCCCCGGGCAAGCCGAGACGGGAGGTGACACGGGGATGAGCCGGGAGATGAGCTTGCCGTCGCCGTCGTCCATGCGGATCCTCATGCCGGGGGTCACCTGCTGGAGGACCGTGCGCGCCCGCCACCTGTCCCTGCTCCAGGACGCCGGTCCCACCTTTGCGGCGATCGCCGCGGCCATGGAGGCGGCGCGCGAGACCATCTTCATCCTGGGATGGGACATCGACAGCCGCACCCTGTTGCGCCCCGCCATGGCCGACGGGAGCGTGGCCGACGAGAGCCCGCTCCTGCGCCTGCTCCTCGCCTGTCTGGCGCGACAGCCCCGCCTGCAGATCTTCGTGCTGATCTGGGACTTCTCGCTCATCTACGCGTTCGAGCGGGAGCCCCGTCCCCGGGAGCAGTTCGAAGGGGTCCACCCGCGCCTGCACTTCTCCCTCGACGCCGATCATGCGACCGGAGGCTCGCATCACCAGAAGGTCGTGGTGATCGACGACGAGGTGGCGTTCGTCGGCGGCATCGATCTGACCACGCACCGCTGGGATCGGCCCACGCACACCCTCCACGACCCGCGCCGGCGGAACACCGCCGGGGTAGCCTATGGCCCGTTTCACGACGTGCACGCGGCAGTGGCCGGGCCGGCGGCCGCCGCGCTCGGCGAGCTGGCCCGCGACCGATGGGGCGTGCGCCGTGGACGGGCGCGAACGCCTCCCGTGGCCGCGCCGCGCGCGATCACCGCCTGGCCCGACGTGCTCGCCAAGGACGTATCTGACGTCGAGGTGGGCCTCGCCCGCACGGTGATCGCCCGCGGCCGGCCCCCGGTCAAGGAGGTCGAGGCGCTCACCCTGCGCGCGATCGCCTCGGCCCAGCGCTGTCTTTACGCCGAGAATCAGTACCTGACGTCCGTGGCGGTCGTGCGCGCCCTCGGCCACCGGCTGGCCGAGGTGGACGGTCCGGAGATCGTGATCGTCCTGCCGGAGAGCGAGTCCGGCTGGATGGAGCGGGGCTCGATGGGCTTGCTGCGCGAGCGATCGCTCGCCCACCTGCGCGCCAAGGATCATCTCGGCCGACTTCGCTTGCTGGCGCCCCGGGTGACCGAGGGGACCGAGGGGGGCGCGGTCAGCGTGCACGCGAAGGTGCTCGTCGTCGACGACACCCTGGCCAAGGTCGGATCCTCCAACTTCAGCAACCGCTCGATGGGCCTCGACACCGAGTGCGACCTGGCGATCGAGGCCGCTGACGGCCCGAGCGCGGCCTTCGTGACCTCCGTGCGCGACCGCCTGGTCGCCGAGCACCTCGGCCTGACGGCGGACGAGGTCGCTGCCCGACTGGCGGGCGGTGGCTCACTCTGCCGTCTCATCGATGGGCACTCGGGAACAGCGGGCCGGCGGTTGGCGCCGGTCCCACGGCTCTCGGACGCGGCGCTGGACTTCACGGTCCTCGACGGCGCCCTGGTCGATCCGGAAGAGCCCTGGGACCTGGATGCGCTGATGGCCCGCGCGGTCCCCGTTCCGCTGCGGCGGCGGTTGGCCCGGCGCTGGGCCCTGCGGCTGGCGCTGGCCGCGACGGTGGTGGCACTGTGGGCACTGTTCCGCAACGGACCGTTCCGCGCGCTTCACGCGGGGGATACCGTGTGGCGCGTCCTCCATGGTCTCGCCTCGCGACCGGGCGGTCCCGCCCTGGCCGCGCTGGGGATCGCCCTCGGGGGGGTCGTCTTCGTCCCCTTCACGCTGCTCGGGACCTCGGCCATCGCCGTGTTCGGAGCGTGGCCAGGCATACCGGTGGTCTGGATCGGGGCGCTGCTCGGCTCGGGCGTGTCGCACGCCATCGGTGTGCGCTGGGCAGCGGACGTGAAACGCTGGTTGCCCGGCAAGATCGGCAACACCGTGCGGCGGCTCCTGCGCGGCAGCCCGTTCTGGACCGTCGTGTTCATGCGCCTGCTCCCGGTGGGGAACTTCGGCGCCCTCAACCTCATCGCGGGGGCGTTCAAGTTGCCGCTGCGTTCGTTCCTGCTCGGAAACGCGGTCGGGCTGGCGCCGGGCCTCCTCGGCCTCGGGCTCATCATGAACCGTGCCCTGGCGGCGCTGCGGCACCCCACCCTCGCCAACGTGGGGGCAGCCGCCGCCGTGGCCGGGGCGACCGCGGCCTTCACCGTCCTGCTGAAGCGTCGGCTGTTCGCGGCGCAGCCGCCGCGCCCCCCCGCGCTGGAGCCGCCTTCGTGAAGGACGAGCGTGACACGCTGCTGCGCATCGCCACCTGGAACATTCACGACGGAATCGGCTCCGACGGGCGGCGCGATCTCGCGCGGATCTCGCGGGTCATCGGTGCCATGGGAGCGCCCCTGGTCGCGCTCCAGGAGGTCTCGTGCGCCGGCCCTGGCGGTGCGTGCGACGTCGCGGCGCTCGGGGAGGCGAATGGACTGACGTGGTCCTCCGTCACCACGCGCGCCGGGGGCGGTTGGCAGCACGGAAACGCTCTGCTGAGTGGGCTCCCCGTCACCGACGTTCGCACCCACGATCTCTCGCTGCCTCGCCGCGAGCCGCGGGCCGCGCTCGAGGCCATGGTCGCCTGGGAGGGGCGACGGCTGAGGGTGGTGGTCACCCACCTCGGGCTCCGCGCGGGGGAACGCCGATGGCAGGTCGAACGATTGCTCTCGGTGGTCGGGGACGGGGGCGCCGATGCCACGATCCTCCTCGGTGACATCAACGAGTGGTGGCTGTGGGGACGGCCGCTGCGGTGGCTCCATCGTCGCTTCGGCACCAGCCCCGCGCCCCGCACCTTCCCGGCACGGGTTCCGTTCCTCTCTCTCGACAGGGTGTGGGTCCACCCGCGCGCCGCTCTCGTCTCCCTGGAGGTCGTGCACGTCGACCACAGCCGCCACGCCTCCGACCACCTGCCTCTCGTCGCGACCGTGAGGCTCTGAGCCGAACCGCGGGCCTCGACGGGTTCAACCCCGACCGAGAGGCGGGGGAGGCCGAGCCTCCCGCGCCCGTCGACCGACGGTTGCCAACCGACCGACCGGGCTACGGCGACGACGTTCCAGTTCCGGTGCCGGTCCCCGTTCCGGTTCCGGTTCCGGTACCCGTCCCGGTTCCGGTACCCATGCCCGTGCCGGTGTCGAGGCTGCTCCCCGGGGACGACCGTTTCGACCGGCGACGTGAGGGGGACGATGAGCGGCTGCTCCCCGAGGTGTCCGAGCTCGAGCCCGTATCGAGCCCGCTGCCGCTCGATGTTCCGAGGCCCGAGCTTCCCGAGCCAGACGTCGTCGTCCGCCCGCCACCGGATCCGCCGCTGCCGCTGCCGGTCCCGGTTCCGAGGCTCCCGGTTCCAGAGGTGCCCACGTCTGCACCGCCGGTGGTCGAGCTCCCGGTTCCGTAGGTGCCCGGATCCCGGCCCATGGTTCCCGTGGTCCCGCTGCCCGTCTGAGAATTCGTACCGGCGCGGGTGCCGGTGCCCGTGCCAGTCGCGGTTCCCATCCCCGTTCCGGTGCCGCTACCGGTCGATGGGCTCGACCCGGTCCCGACTCCGGTTCCGGTGCCGCTCCCCGATTGCGCCAGGCTGACATCCGAGATCGAGAGGCCGAGCGCGAGCAGCCCGCCCAGCAGTGCCTTCTTCATGATGTTCGCGTTCACGGTCATTCACATTCTCCTTGTGTGTCCCGGCGGATCCGCCGGGCGATGCGGTGGTTCGATTTCGATTCCCCGCATGAATGCTTCAATCGCCGTGCCAACCGGCGGATGGCCCGAGTCGCACCGGACCACCCACGACCGGTCTCGGCCGCGCAGCCAGTTCAGAGAACCTTGTCCGGGGTGATGGGCAGATCGCGGACCCGCCGGCCGGTGGCGTGAAACACGGCGTTGGCGATGGCGGCGACCGACCCGGTGATGCCGATCTCGCCGATGCCCTTGGCGCCGACGCCGCTCACGTGCGGATCGTCTTCGTCGACCATGATGACCTCGAGGGCGGGGACGTCCGCATGGACCGGGACGTGGTAGTCCGCCAGATCGCGCGTCACCGCGCGAGCGGTCCGGGCATCGCGCACGGTGTGCTCGTGCAACGCGAACCCGATCCCCCAGACCATTCCGCCCAGGAACTGGCTGCGGGCGGTCTTGGCATTGAGGATCCTTCCCGCGGCGAAGGCTGCCACCAGCCGCGACAGGCGCACCTCGCCCAGCTCCGCATCCACCCGCACCTCGGCGAACTGGGCGCCGAAGGCGTGGGTGGAGAATGGCTTGCGGGACTCGCTCTCCTTGGTCTCGACCCGGGCCTCGATCTGGCCGAGCCGAGCGCGCGCGAGGATGTCGGTGTAGAGGTCCCGCCTCCCCGGCCGGGCGCGCGGCGCCGTGAAGACGCCTGCATGCGCTTCCAGCTCGGCAGGCGGAAGGCCATGGAGCGGTGAGCGCGCGTCGGCCACGGCCAGCTCCGCCAGCTTGCCTCGGACCGCGAGCGCCGCCGCCTTGACCGCGGAGCCGACCGTGGCCGCCGTGCGCGACCCCCCCGAGACGGGCGTCTCCGGGAGCTTGGTGTCGCCGAGCTCGACCTTCACCCGCGCGAACGGCAAGGCGAGGGCGTCGGCGGCGATCTGCGACAGGATGGTGTACGTGCCCGTGCCGATGTCCTGGGAGCCGGTCTGGACCAGCGCGCTGCCATCGAGCCGAACCCGCGCCACCGCCGCCGCGGTGCCTTGGCCCGCCGGATAGGTGGCGGTGGCCATGCCCCACCCCACCAGCCACCGACCGTCGCGCTGGGCGCGCGGCGCCACGGGCCGCCGGCTCCAGCCGAACCGCTCGGCGGCCTGCGCATAGCACTCCCGCAACGACTTGCTCGACCAGGGCTTGTCCTCGTCGGGATCGCGATCGGCGTGGTCGCGCAGGCGCAGCGCGAGTGGATCTCGGGGTGCTCCCCCGGCAGGGTGTGCAGCTCGCCCACCGGGATGCTCCGCGCACCGGAGGGGCCCCGGGTGTGGACCACGGCGTCGAGCGCCACGAGCGCCACGCACATGTCCGAGGGGTGAACCGCGATGCACCGCTCGCTGGCCCCGAGGATCGCGTGCATGCGCGTATACCCCTCGAGCGCCGAGCATCCAGCGCCCGGATCGCGCCTGTTGCACCGGCAGGCGAGGTCGCGAAAGTACGCGCAGCGCGTCCGCTGCAGGAGATTGCCGCCGAGGGTGGCCATGTTGCGGAGCTGCGGCGAAGCGCCCGACAGCAGCGCCTCCGAGAGGGCGGGCCAGCCTTGCACCACGCGGGGATGATGCGCCAGCGCGGAGTTGGTGACCCTTGCCCCCACGCGAAGACCGTTCGGGTCATCTTCGATGCGGTCGAGCGGCAGTCGCCGCAGCTCCACCAGCCTGCCGGGCGTGGAGACCTCGAGGCGCATGAGATCCACCACGGTGGCCCCGCCCGGGGGTGCAGTATCCACACTGCAGGCCATCCTCCGCGACGAAGGCCTCCTGCATCGGGTGCAGCGCATCGCCGTGGGCGGCCTTCGATGGTGGTGATCTTCGCTCCGTTCGCCGTCACCGCCAGGGTGAGACACGCAAGGACGCGCTGTCCGTCGATGAGGACGGTGCAAGCGCCGCACTGCCCATGATCGCAGCCGTTCTTGGTGCCCGCCAGGCGCTCGCGCAGGACATCGAGCACACTCGCCCGCGCGTCGACCCGCAGGGTGTGGGTGTGATCATTGACCCGCCAGGTGATCTCGACCTCGGGAGGCACGCCCGCCGCGCGGTCATCGGGCGGAGACGTGCTCGTCACTCCGGCTCCGGCGG
>Ga0265331_10001372_pt1 | contig 17900 bp, 14 predicted proteins | sample 41923metaG_FD_202088 | JGI IMG/M metagenome (GOLD analysis project Ga0265331, IMG submission 202088) | Rhizosphere microbial communities from Carex aquatilis grown in University of Washington, Seatle, WA, United States - 4-19-23 metaG | ecosystem: Host-associated > Plants > Roots > Rhizosphere... | reverse complement strand
GTTGGATTGTGGTTTCGCAAATCGCGGTCATGCTGTCGCTCGCCGGCGTCGCCTTCGGCGACCCCGCTCACTGGCTGGCGTGGACTGTCGCATTTTCCATAGCCCTTGGGGTCGCCGGCGCGACGCAAGATGTGACGATCGACGGCTGGCGCATCACGGCCGTCCCGGTCGAGAAGCAGTCGATCCTCACGGCTATATCGGAGATGGGATATCGCGTCGGCACGCTTGCCGCCGGCGCAGGGGCGCTGCTGCTTGCCGACCGATATGGCTGGCGATCGGCCTATCTGTGCATGGCGGCGCTCATGTTGGTGGGCGCGGCTTCCGCCTTCATCGCGCCGGAGCCCGAGTCCGACTACACCGCGAGCCGTGAGCATCCGGGTTTCGTCGCCTTGATCCTCGCGCCGATCAAGGAGCTCTGGACGCGACTGGGGCCGCTGGCCGTACCCATTTTTCTCATGATCGCAGGCTTTCGAATGCCCGGCTATATCGCGAGCGCGATGGCCATGCCGTTGTTCAAGAGCCTCGACTATTCGGACACCGAGATTGCGACGGTCACGAAAATCTTCGGATTCTGGATCGCTCTGGGCGCCACATTTCTCAGTAGCTTTGTCATTCGAAAGGTCGGCTTGATGCCGAGCCTGTTGATCGGCACCGTCGCCGGTTCGGCCTCCCATTTGAGCCTCGCCTGGCTATCCGCGCATCACGGAGGCGACTTCTGGACCTTCGCGATCACGGTGGGCATAGACGGTTTCGCATATGCTTTCGCGCAGGTCGTGCTCATCAACTACATGTCTTCCCTCACCGCGACGGAGCTCGCGGCGAGTCAATATGCGCTGCTGACCTCGCTCTGCGCCTTCCCGGGCAGCCTGCTCGCCGGCGCCTCCGGCTACATTATAAAGTCCACCGGATTCACGCTGTTTTTCGTGCTCACCTCGCTGATCGGAATCCCCGTCGCCGCATTGTGCTGGTATGTGTTGCGTCAGCACGCCACATGGACGCTCGACCCCGAGCGCCATGGCGCCGCCGCAAGCGGGTCCGCTCAGGGCGCAAAACGAAACTCCGAGCGCGTTTAAGCCGCGAGGCCCGGCATTGCGGCGACCGCGCGCGAATCCGGGAACACCTTTTCGGAGAGCGCCGCCTCGGAGAGCCCGAGCTGCGCGGCGAGCAGACCTTTCAGCACCGCCCGCAGATCGGTCGTCGAGGCGAGGTCGCGACCCTGGTAGAGCTGGCCCGCCTTGAGCCCCGGCCAGTCGGCCAGCACGCGCCCGCCGGCGACGGCGCCCCCGGCGAGAAAGGCGACCGTTCCGGTCCCATGGTCCGAGCCGTTGGTGCCGTTGATGCGCGCGGTGCGGCCGAATTCGGTGATCGCCACGACGGTCGTGTCCTTCCAGCGGGCGCCGAGACCCTTCTCCAGCTCCTCGAAGGCGCCGTCGAGACCGGCGAGGCGCGTCGCGAGCTGGCCCGTGACGCCGCCCTCGTTCTGATGCGTGTCAAAGCCCTCGAAGGCGAGCGCGGCGACGCGCGGGCCGTCGTCGGCGGCGAGTAGACGCGCCGCGCCGGCGGCGGCCTGCCGCATGCCGTTCGGCTGGTCCATTCCGCCCTTGTTCTTGCGGTTCTCGTCGCTCATCCCGTCCTTCGTCGCCATGCGCTCGGTGTCGAGTCCGGCCTGCAGCGCGCTCGCCAGCGCCGGGTCGCGACGCCGGTAGAGATCGAGCGCGCGGGCGGCGAGGTCGTCGGAGGCGTTGGGCAAGCCCTGCGGCGCCCAGCCGAGCACCGGCGCGGGGCCGCGCATGACGAGCGGCGCCCTGACGCCGACGCTCAAGGCCGGCCTCGACCCGCCCGTCGAGGGCAGCAGCGCGACGGCGCGGTTGAGCCAGCCGCTGTCGGTGCGCCCCGGGCCGGGATAACCGCTCTCCAGCACGTCCTGGCCGTCGAAATGCGAGCGCTCGCGATAGCCGGTCGTCGTGGCGTGGACGAGCAGCGCGCGCTTCTCGCCATAGAGGCGCGCGAGATTGGGCATGGCCGGATGTAGCGCGAAGAAGCCGTCGAGCGGAAGCCCGCCGCGCTCGCCTTGGCTGGCTAGCGCCAAGGGCCCGCGCAGCGACGCGTAATCCGGGTCGCCGACGGGCGCGACAGCGGCGAGACCGTCCATCGCGCCGCGCAGGATGATGACGATAAAGCGCGGATCGCGGGCTCCGGCCGCGCTCGCGGGCCAGGGCGCCATCGCCGCCGCGAAGGAGACTCCAACGCCTTGCAGCGCCGCGCGGCGCGAGATTTTGCAAGCGTTCTCGTTCATGCTCATCTCCTCTGAAACTCCGGCGACATGAACAGCAGGGCGAGCGCCTGCGGGCGCGATTCCGCGCGGGATACGGCTTCACGAGTCTCCCGGCTCGCCGCCTCGCCGAGGGCTGCTTCCAGCGCGGTCATGGGCTCGACGTCCTTGACGCGCTGCGCCATCTGCGCGGCGGCGTCGAGACGCAGCTTCATCTGCTCGGGCGAGGCCCAAACGCTTGCGGTGTCCGCAAATCCGTTGGGTCCACCCGGCTGCCAGAGCGGCATGCCGAGCGCATTGATCACGTTGAGCACAGGGCCCGGTTCCTTGAGCGGAAAACCCGTCGCGCGTATCGCGGCGATGACGAACTCCTGCGGCGTGCGGATTTTCGTCGCGGGCGCGCGCCAGGCCGCATCATGCGCGATCAGCGTGCGGCAGAGTTCCGTCAGATCGTCGTCCGTCTCAAGAAACTTTCGCGTCAGCGCCTCGACGAGCTCTTGCGGCGGCCGATCGGCGACAAAATGCCGAGCGAATTTCGTCGCGATGTGCCGGGCGGTCGCCGGGCTGAGCGCGAGGTCGCGCAGCGCCGCCTCGCCCTGGGCGCGGCCGGCCTGCTCGTATGTCCGCCCGAGCAGCGTCTGGGTGCCGGGCTCGTGCCAATTGCTCTTGAACAGAAAGGCGCCCGGCTCGCCGGTCTCGCTCGCGGCTTCGGCAAAACTCCAGCCCGTGATGATGCGCGCGAGCGCGGTCACGTCGCCCTGGGAATAGCCGCCGTCGGCGCCGAGCGTGTGCAGCTCGAGAATCTCGCGTGCGAGATTCTCGTTGAGCCCTTTGCCGTCGAGCCGCCCCGCATGCGATCCCGGACCGATCGAGCGCTGATTGTCGAGGAAGAAGATCATCGTGGGATGCTGCTCGACGGCGATCAGAAGATCGGCGAACTTGCCGAGCACATGCGGGCGGATCGCCTCGCGCTCGAACGCGCCGGCCGAGGCGCGCACAAAGCCGCCCTTCGCGACCGAGACCGCGAAATGATTGGACCAGAAGGCGACGAGCCGCTCGACGAGACCCGAGCGCGCTGAAGTTTGCGCAAGGAAGCGCGCCATCGCCTCCTCGCGAAAGATCTTCTGCTCGGCGTTGGGCTCCTGGGATTTTGGCTTGGCTTCCTGAGGCTTTGGGTCTGCGGTGTTCGCCTCGATCGCGACGCCCGGCGGCGAGCCAGGATGCGGAGGCGCCATGGCCGAGGCCTCGCGCGCCATGCGTTTCTCGTACTGGTCGAGAAAGAGCGTCTGCAGCGCCGCGCGCGTCGTCTGCAGCGCGCCGGCGGCGATGACCCCGGCGTAGCTGCTGTGCAGCTCGTCCAGCAGAAACCCGCGCGGATCGCTCTGCGCGAGCGCAAGGCCGCCGGGCTTCGGCCCGAGCCCGAAGCGGTTGAAGGCGGTCAGCGCCGCATGCGGATCATTGCCCATAGACAAAATTCGCCTCGCGGCGCGGTGAAGCCTTGCGAGCGTTAGATCACGGCGAGGCTGACTGGAGGATGAATGAAAAGGGGCGCGGGTCGGAGCCTGCCGCGTTCGATGTTATGTCTGGAGCCGAATCGCAAAGCGGGGGTCGCTTGAGACGCCGCGGCGGATGTCAGCAGGGCAGGGGGCGGGATGGAGGCGCGGAGCGAAAGCGAACATGCGGAGGGAAAGCTCGGGCTGCTCGCGCTCGGGGCGCTCGGCGTCGTCTACGGCGATATCGGAACGAGTCCGCTCTACACGATCAAGACGGCGATCGACTGGGCGGGCGGCGAGGTCGCGCCGGAGGACGCGCTCGGCATTTTCTCGCTCATCGTCTGGACCCTCGTCATCATCACCTCGATCAAATATGTCGCGGTCATCATGCGCGCCGACAATGACGGCGAGGGAGGCATTCTCGCGCTGATGTCGCTGCTCGGCGTCAAGCACGGACGCAAGCCGCTGATCGTCGCGATCGGCATGCTCGGCGCGGCTCTGCTGTTTGGAGACGGCGCGATCACGCCCGCGATTTCGGTGCTCTCCGCGCTGGAGGGCCTGAAAACCTCGGCGCCCGCGATCGGCGCCTATGTCGTGCCGCTTTCCGTCGCCGTGCTCATCGGGCTCTTCGCCGTGCAATCGCGCGGGACGGCTTGGATCTCCCGTCTCTTCGGTCCGATCATGACCCTGTGGTTCATCGTGATCGGCGGCCTCGGCGCCTATGGCGTGATGCAGCATCCGGGCGTGCTCTGGGCGCTCGATCCGCGCGTCGGGCTTTCCTATCTCATCGGGAACGGGCTTTCCGGCTTTCTCGTCCTCGGCGCGGTGTTTCTCTGCGCTACGGGAGCGGAAGCGCTTTACGCCGACATGGGTCACTTCGGCCGCACGCCGATCCGTCTCGCCTGGTTCAGCCTGGTCTTTCCCGCGTTGTTGCTCAATTACGCGGGACAGACCGCGCTGATCGTCGACGCGCCCCTCAATCCCGGCGCCAATCCCTTCTACGATCTTTGTCCGGAACGGTTGCAGCTTGGGCTCGTCGTCCTGGCGACGGTCGCGACCGTTATCGCCAGTCAGGCGATCATCACCGGCGCCTTTTCAATGACCCGGCAGGCCATACAGCTCGGCCTGCTGCCGCGCATCCATATCTCGCAGACCTCCGAGGAGAGCTACGGGCAGATTTATGTCGGTTTCGTCAACTGGGCCCTGATGGCGCTGACTCTCATTCTCACCATCGTCTTTCAATCGTCGGACAGGCTCGCCGCGGCCTTTGGCATCGCCGTCTCGCTCACCATGCTGCTGACGAGCGCGCTGATGTTCGTCGCCATGAAAGAAGTATGGCGCTGGAGCCTGCCGGTCAGTCTGATCGTCGCGGGACTCTTCATGACGGTCGACAGCGCCTATGTCGCCGCCAATATGGTCAAGTTCTTCGAAGGCGGATGGATCCCCCTCGCCGTCGCAGCGATAATCTTCTTCCTCATGAGCTGCTGGAGCGAAGGCTATGCCGCGATGCGCGCCGCCCTGGAGCACGGCACAATGCCGCTCGGCGATTTCGTGAAGAAATGCCGCGCCAGAGAGAGGGTCGAGGGCACGGCCGTCTATCTCGCCGGCCGTCGTGACCTCGCGCCGATGGCGCTGCTGGAGAACCTGAAGCACAACAAGGCGCTGCATGAGCGCGTCGTGTTCCTGCAGGTCTCGACCGAACATATTCCGCGCGTGGAGATGGAGCGCCGAGTCGAGTCGCAGGCGCTCAACGACGGGTTTTTCACCATGCTCGTCCATTACGGCTTCATGGAGCAGCCCGACATTCCGCGCGCGCTGCTCTGGGAGTGCTACGGCTGCCCGCTCGAATTCACCGAGGAGGACACCTCCTATTTCGCCGGCCGCTTCTCGCTCGTCACGCAGACGCGCTCGCGCTGGAAGCGCTTCCGCTTCGAGGTCTTTCGCCTGATGCACCGCAACGCGCTCTCCGCGACGGAGTTTTTTCGCATTCCGCCGGGGCGCGTCGTCGAGCTCGGGGGACAGGTTGAAATCTGACGGGCGGCGTTCGCCAAGCTCTGCGAAGCGCGGACAAAAAAGGGGTGGAGAACGCAAGACGATGCGGCTGCAACGCTGAAATTCTCGGGCCCGCAAAGCATAGTCGCAACGACGCGATTCTCGTGAGTACCACTCGCCATGCCCCTCGCCGCCGCGCGCAAGCCGTCCCTGATCTCCGATCCGGCTTCCGTTTTCGAGGCGGAGGTTCGCGCGTTTTGCGACTTCGGCGCCAAGACTCGTTTCGAGGAGCAGGACGGGCTTCCCTATTACGTCAATGAATTCTGGACGTCCGGGCAAAGGCGGGCGCATCCGATCCATGAGGTGAGCTACAGGGCCTGCTTCAAGCCGCAACTGCCGCGCTTCTTCATCGACCGGCTGAGCGCGCCCGGCGAGGCCGTCTACGATCCCTTCATGGGGCGCGGCACGACGCCCATCGAGGCGGCGCTCGCGGGGCGCAGACCGGTCGGCAATGATGTCAATCCGCTGAGCCTGCTGCTCACGCGCCCGCGCTTGAATCCGCCCGCGCTTGCTGCGGTCGCGGCGCGGCTCGAGGAGGTTGACTGGGGCAGGGGGGACATCGAACGCGAGGACCTGCTAGTTTTCTACCATCCCGAAACGCTGCGCCAGCTCTCGGCGTTACGGCGTTTCCTCCTCGAGCGCGCGCCGCTCGGGACGCAGCCCGATGCGACGGACGACTGGATCCGGATGGTCGCGCTCAACCGCTTGACCGGCCATTCGCCTGGGTTTTTCTCCGTCTACACGCTGCCGCCCAATCAGGCCGTCTCGATCGAGGCGCAACGCAAGATCAATGAGAAGCGCGCCCAGACGCCGCCGCCGCGCGACGTGGCGCGTCTGATCTCGAAGAAATCGCGCGCGCTTCTCGCAGAGGGGAGGCCGCCGCGCGCGGAGGCGCTGCTCGGCGTGGGCGATGCGGCCGCGACGCCCTTCATCGCCTCGGGATCCGTCAACCTCGTCGTGACCTCGCCGCCCTTTCTCGACGTCGTCCAATATGAGAGCGACAACTGGCTGCGCAGCTGGTTTGCCGGCATCGACCCGGCGGCGGTGAAAATCTCGGCGCATAGGAGCGAGTCGGACTGGTCGGCGATGGTCTCGGCCGTCCTGGCCGAACTCGCGCGCGTGCTGGCGCGGGGCGGGCACGTCGCCTTCGAGGTCGGCGAGGTCAAGGGGGGCCGGGTGCTGCTGGAGCGGCTCGTGTGGCGCGCCGCCGAGGGACTGCCCTTCGAGCGGCTTTTCGTTCTGGTCAATGAGCAGCGCTTCACCAAGACGAGCCATTGCTGGGGCGTGGCCAACAACGGCAAGGGCACGAACTCCAACCGGATCGTGCTGCTGCGCAGGCGCTGAGCCCGCTGGGCCGGGGAACGCGAGACGGACCTTTGCAGGCGGGAAAGTCCCTATTACTGAGAGGGGCCCCGAGGGAATCGGGGAGCCGGGCGCTCGCAGGAGCTTGCGCCGGCCTAGGAGGGGTGGCCGAGTGGTTGAAGGCGCACGCCTGGAAAGTGTGTATGCGGGAAACCGTATCGCGGGTTCGAATCCCGCCTCCTCCGCCAGCCTATCAACTGTCCAGTCCGAGGACATAGGTGACGGGTCGTTCCTGAGACATGGGCGCCACCTGCGGCCCCAAGCGCCGCCGTCCACTTCCTTTAGGCCTGAGCGCTGACCGGCCAGCACGATCGAGATGTTGGTTCTCTTGCGATACACGCAAATCCGCCCGCAAGCGGTGACCAGAAGGTCGCGGTCGTGCAGGGTAAGGGAGTTCCTGTAAATTGCCGGTTTAGGGCTTGGCGGAGGGCGCGTAGACGTCGGCCGGCGTTTTCATGACGAGCGCCTTGCGCGGTCTTTCTCCCTTGAATTCATTTAGGAACGCGCCGAAGCGGGCCTGCTGCTGTCGAGGCAGAGCATCGTCAGTCGAAGGAAATTTTCTCATCGGGCTGCAGGGGCGGATCGTCGGGCAATCCTTCGGGCAGAAAATCCTCCGCGCCCATTGCGTCCAGCGTCTCGCGTCACGCATCAACGTCGAAGGGCGGCTTTTTCACCAGCTCCAAAATCACTTTGTCGCCTATCTTGCTGACGCGGACTTGCGTCCCTTCGAACCGAACCGCCTTGGGCAGACGCGCGGCCTGGCTGCAGCCGCGACAGTGCGGGACTGCGCCCTCATCGGCCCTTGTGCGACATGTTGGGTGTCGCCGTTTCAGGAAGCCTGAGAATTTGACCCGGCCGCAGTCGACGGAGGTCGACGCCTGCATTTGCAGCGGCGATTTCGCGCCAGCGGGCGCCGTTGCGATAGAGCTTCAGGGCGATGCCTTCCCAGGTGTCGCCGCGCACGACCGTGTAACGCGCAAGCTGCGCCGCCCTGGGCGCCATAGGCCGCTTTGCGCGCGGCTCCGGCTTGGCGGCGGCCTCCTTTGGCGTTGAAGCAGCGACGGCCGTCCCCTCCGCGGGCGCCGCCGGGCTCGTTTCGGACGGCGGAGCCGGCCCCGCCTCCACAACCTCGAAGTCGCCGCGCTTCATGCCCATCCAGCAGCTCCAGCGAATCGGGCCGGAGTTCTTGGGCGAGAATTCGATGATCTGGGTTCCGGGCTTCACGTCAAACTCGAGATCGAGGCTTGGGACGACCAAACGGCGGTTGCAGCTGGTGATCGCTTTTCCTTTGATGACCCATTTCACCGGCACGCCTTGAACGATTACGAAATGATTGGGAGTGTAACCGGACTCGTTCACCTCCATTTCTACGGTTTGATACGTCGGTCGAGGCCCTGCGTCTGTGGCGGGCGATGGGGCCGAGACCGCTTCGGCCGGCGAGCGGGCGCTCTCGGGGACGTCCCCTGTGTTCAACGCCGCGATGACGGAGCGCAGGTCGTAGCCAGCGCCCGTCAGGATCAAGCCGCGATTGATCATGACCGCGCCGAGCACGACCACGATGGCGCCGGACAGCCGCAACAGCCGGTGCGTCACGCTGCTCGAGATCAGCGTCGCCAAAACGCCGAAGCTCAACATCACGGGCAAGGTTCCGACCCCGAAGGAAAAGAGCATTTTCGCGCCTTCGAGGGCGCTGCCGGTTCCGGCCGCCATCACATACATCGCCTGCAGCGGCCCGCAGGCGATCATCAGCCCGTTCAACAGGCCAATGGTGAAAGGACGATGCCGCGAGCGCGCCTCTTCCGCGAAGATGAAATTCTGCAACGGGCGGGGAAGCCCCAGTCGGAATCGTCGCAGCGGCGCGAACAACCCCAGCATGTTCAGGCCGAAAACGATCAGGAACGCGCCGGCGAGCACACCGGCCACGCCGCGCAGCAGGGGCGTGAAGGCGATGAAGCCGCCGAGCAGGCCGAAGATCGCGCCGATCACCTATAGGAAAGCGTTTTGCCCGCGCCATAGAGCGCATGCGAGAGATAAGAGCCTCGCGCCGCGCTGGCGTCGTTGGCCGTGTAGCTCAGGACGAACGCGCCGCACATGCCGACGCAGTGAAACCCCGTCAGCAGGCCGAGCACGAAAATCAAGTCGAGGCTCATATGCTGAGCGATGTCGGGCTCGCCAGTCTTGCCGATCCACGCTGTGTCGAGAAAGATTATGAAGAGAATTCCCAAGAGGCCGATCGCGGCGCCCGTAATTTTTGCAAGCGCGCCGCGCCGCCTTTTGGGATCGTCCTGTTCGAAGGTGCGGTAGCCAGCGCTTTCGATCGTCGCGCGGATAGCCTCGAGATCGGTCAACGCCGGATCGAAAGCGACGGTCACGGTTTCCGTCGGACAGTCGGCCTTGACGCTTCGCGCGCCCGCGAGCTTCCCCACTCCGGTGTCGATGATGTGCTCGCAGCCGTGGCAATGCATGCCGCGCGCGTGCAAAATGACGTTGGAATCGCTCATGGCGAGACGCGAAACGCGATCTTGAACGTCGCGCCGCCGCCTGGCGTCTCCTCCACCCAGATACGACCGGAAAGCTTCGTCATGAGATCGCGGGCGATCGCGAGGCCCAGCCCTGTTCCGGGCGTGGCGTCGCTTTTCCTCCAGAAAGGCTCGAAGATCGTCTCGCGATCCTCACGCTGCACCCCTTCCCCATGATCGATCACCTCGAGCACACCGTCATCCTGAACGCGCACGAGAACGGCGCCGCCGGCGGGCTCGGCGCGCAGCGCGTTGTCGATGAGATTGGCGACGACGCTCTCGATCGCACGGCGATTGCCCAGAACGAAGACGGGCTTCTCGCGCTCCTCGAATTCAATCCGACGATCGCGACCGAGGCAGAGGAGGGCGTAATCCGCGACGACGCGCCAAGCCAGATCCGAGAGATCGATCCTCTGGGCGAGGTCGGCGCCGCTGGCGCCCAGTCTGGCGGAGGCGAGCAACTGCTCCATGATCGCGCCCATGCGGGTCACGTCCCGCTTCAGATGGCTCTTGAGGCTCGAATCTTCCGACGCCTCGACTCGGGCGCGCAGCACGGCGAGTGGCGTGCGCAGCTCATGAGCCGCATTGGCGAGGAAGCGCTTCTGCTGCCCGACGCCCTGCTCCACGCGCTCGAGCATGCGATTGACCGCCTGGACGAAGGGCGTGACCTCCGAGGGCAGATCGTCGATGGCGAGCCGCGAGTCGAGAGCGTTCATGTCGATCGCCTCGAGCCGGCGCGCCGCCCTTCTGAGCGGCGCGAGGCCTCGCAGCACGCTCAACGCCGACACCAGAATCAAGGCGAAGAAGGTCGGCCCGAAATATCTCCAGGCCGTGGAATGAACCTGATCACGAAAGTAGTAAATCACGTCCTCCCAATGGATGCGGTAACCAGAGAGCGCGAGGGCGACCGGACCGACCGAAAGATTGTAGTAGGAGGAGTAGAAGCTCCAAGGCCGCGGCGTAAGGGCGTCGCCGAGCGCGAAAGGTCCATATCCTAAAGGACAGTCGCCGATCTTCTTGATCGCGGCGACCACGTCCGGGTCCGAACCCGCCGCCGGACGGCACCGCGGTCCGCCCAGCACGGCATAGCGAAACCCGGGATTAGCGGTGGCGTAGGCGCGCAGCTCTGGCGTGGGCTCGATAGCCAGAGCGCCTGTCGCATCGCGACGCAGCGCGGCGATCAGGAGGTTCTGGGGTTTGACCAAAGCGAGGAGTTGGAGCGCGCCCGAATAGCCGCTGGCCAATTTTTCGGAATCGGGCAAAGAGTCGGGCTCAAGATAAAAAAGAGCGACGGGAGTGAGCAAGTAGATCGTGGAAACGGAGAAAGCGACGAGAGCGGTGAGCCGGAACGACAGCGATCCCGCCGTTCTCATTCGGCCTTCTCGCGCAACATGCAGCCGACCCCGCGCTCCGAGACGATTTCCGCGCCGCAATCGAGCTCGATGAGGCGCTGGCGAACGCGCGATATCACCATCGTCAAAGCATGCGGCTGGACATTGTCGTCATAGCTGTAGACTTCCTCCATCAACGTCTGCCGACGCACGAATTGGCCGACCTTGCGGGAGAGAGCGTCCAAAAGAGCGAGCTCGCGCGCATGAAAGGCGACCGGCGCTCCAAAAGCGCAGGCGCTGCTGGTGTTGAGGTCGAAGGTCAGCGCGCCGAGCTGCACGGGGGGCAGCAAGTGCCCACCCGGGCGGCGCAGGCTCGCCCGGATCCTCGCCATGAGCTCGACGAGCGGACAGGGTTTCGTCAAATAGTCGTCGGCCCCGGCGTCGAGTCCCTCGACGCGGGCTTCCACCGCGTCGAGGGCGGAGAGCATGATGACCCGAATGCCGGGTTGCGCGCGCCGCATCGCGGGAATGACCTGCGTCGCGTCGCCGTCGGGAAGGCGCCGGTCCAGCAAAGCCAGAGAATAGGCATAGAGGTCTAAGGCTTCGCTCGCGCCCGCGATGGTCTCCGCGCAATCGACCGTGAAGCCGTTGCGCCGGATTTCTCCGGCAATCTGTCCGGCGAGCTCTCGCTCGTCTTCAACCAATAGGATTCGCATGCCGCTGCGCCTGTCAACGAAAGAGTGAGAAAGGACGGGCGTCGGCATGGCGCAGTCCGCCACCGTTCCGGGCTATTCGCTCGAAAACGGGCGCCATGCCGACTTTACCGGTTTCGCGATCCGTGCCGAGGACACAGGCGCTTCGCGGGAGGATGGGGCGAAGCGCGAGCGGCGCAGAGCCGGGGGAGGAGCGATCCGGTGTTCCAGCGCGGGTTACGCGCCGCGGGGGACGTCCGCTTCCCCGCGCACGAACCGCGCGCGGCGCTCAAGGTCGATCGGACGCAGAACCGCCGCATGCGCGCGCGGCGCCGTGCGCGCGTCGAGGTGGGTCGAAGCCTGCTGAGGCTTCGCGGACCCCGTGCGAGCTTTCACGGCGCCGGAGCCCGGCGGCCGTTGCACGAACGTAGACATTGGAGTTCTCCTGATTGGGCTCGGCTCGCGGCGGGGCGATCGTCGCCTCGCGCGGCCTACCCGTTACAGACGGGCGAGGTCAGCTGTCGCATTTGCGCGGCGACGGCGCGCTCAGGAGAAGCGAGGAGGCGCTCGCGCTTGGTCTGTGACTGCTGAGCGAGCCCGAGGCTCGACGCTGTCGGAGGCCCGCCAAGGCTCGGCGCTGTCGGCAAAGACGGGTTGGCCCGGTTGCGGGGCTCGCTCCAAAAGAGCGAGGGCCCCCTCGCAGGATATCTGGCAGAGCGGACAGCTCGCCTCGTGCCGCCCGCTCTTGCCGGGCGCCTGGGCCTGACCGAGAGCGCCATCCGTGGCGGCGCTCAGGCAATCCTGCAAAGCGGTCTGAGCGAGAGGGCTGTGCGAGACACGGACGACAGCCGCCGCCGGCAGCAGGACCTTCAGTCCCAGCGCCAGAGCAAACAGCACAACTGCGATCGCGTTGCGTCGCATCCCGCCGATTCCGCCTATCCCGTTAAATGCAGCTTGGGTCGCAAGATCCCTAGATCAACTTAACCTTAGCTCTGCAGGGGCGCTTTTGACAAGGCCCGAGTTGCGCCTGACGGATACAGCTTCAGGCCCGCGATCGTCTTCAGGCCCGCGATCGTCTTGCGGCTCTCTGTGTTGAGGAGCGCTCTGGCGTGGGCGCAGACGCGGGCTGCTCCGGCGTCAGAACTTCGCCGAATCACGAGCGGGAACGAGCGCTGTCGTAAATACAACACAAGCAAAATAAACAAATGCGGCCAAGCTACGACCAAGATGCTAGCCTAGCGGCCAAATTATCGCATTAAAATGACGAACCGTTGCCAAATTGCCACAGGTAAAATGAATCCAACCTGACATCAATTGCGGTGACCTTGTCGTGACCTTGGCCCCTTTACGGTGCCAACCGCCATCCAAGATTGAGGCGACAGCAGAGGAAAACTCTCTCCGCGGCGATGCCTAGGACGGGTGACGAGGAACGACGGGCTGCGGGCGGACCGCGGCCAAGACGAGGGGGCAAGATGCGGCGGTTTACTCTCATTCTGGGCGGCGTCAGCGTGGCGGCGAGAGCGGCTCAGGCGCAAACGAGCCGGCTCTCGATCGACATCTTCAAGCCGATGCAGGTCACGCCGCGAATCGGCGGAGCTGGAGACCCGGCGGTAGCAGCGGCCGCCGCGGCCCAGCACTATGGCGGGGCCGGGCCGCTGGCGGTCGACCGGCAGATCGCCTCGTTTGCCGAATGTCGCGCGACGCTCGACGCGACTGATCCGCTCACCTTCGATAGATTCTGGCTTTATCGGATCAACACTTTATTCCAGCTGATTCCCCCCAGCAAAATTTTGATCAGCCCGTTGAAGGGAGCGTAACCATGCGGCGCGTCTTCGTTTGGATTCATCGCTATGTCGGTCTCGCCATGGCGCTCTTCCTCGTCATCGAGGGCCTGACGGGAAGTCTCCTTGCCTTTCGCGGCGATCTCTCGACGCTCCTCGATCCGCGTCTCGTCGCAGCCAGGCCTTCGCCCGACGCGCAAAAGCTCGATCTCGCGACTCTCGCGGAGCGCGCCGAGGCGCTCATGCCGCGCGCGACCGCCGCCTATTTCTTTAGCCTGCGCGACGATCAGACGATTGTGCGCATGACGCCGCGCAATGATCCGGCGACGGGAAAGCCCTATCCTGAAGATCCAGGAGTGATCGTGCTCGATCCCTGGACGGGCAAGGAGCTTGGGCGCACTCCCTACAGCGGCTACACGCAGGGCTTCGTCGCCAACATCATGCCTTTCGTCAACGATCTGCACACCTCTTTGGCGATGGGCAAAAACGGCGCATGGATCCTGGCCATCCTCGCGATCCTCTGGACGATCGATTGTTTCGTGGGCTTTTACCTGACCTTGCCGGTCAAGCTCGAAAAGTTCTGGACGCGCTGGAAGCCGGCCTGGCTCGTCAAATGGCGCGGCGGCTTCTACCGCGTGAACTTCGACCTCCATCGCGCCGGCGGCCTCTGGCCCTGGGCGATGCTCTTCGTATTCGCCTGGTCGAGCGTCTGTCTCATCGACAATTTCGGCGTCTACGAGAAAGGGATGGCGACGCTATTCGACACGCGTCCAATCATGGAGCAGCTCGCGCTGGTTGCGCAGCCGCGCGAGGACGTCGGCCCCCAGAAGCTCGATTGGCGCGCCGCGCAAGCGAGAGGCAAGGAGCTTGTCGCCGAAAAGGCGGCGACCGGAGGCTTTCACCTTCTCGAGCCGAAGGGACTAACGTCCATGCGCTATGCGCGCACATACAATTACATTGTCGAGACCGATCGCCCCTTCCCCGCCGACAAGGAGCTGGTGGTGTTCTTCGACGGCGACGACGGCTCATTTCTGGACGTCATGGCGACATCGACAGGCCACTCGGGCGAGACGCTCACCAACTGGCTGCGCGCGCTGCACATGGCGCGCGATCCGATGGACTATCTTCCTTACAGAATCTTCGTCTGCATCCTTGGCCTCGTCGTCGCGATGCTCTCCATCACGGGAGTCTACGTCTGGTGGAAGAAGCGCCGCGCGCGGCAGTTTCATGCCAGCCGCGAGGGGAGCCGCGCCACGCTGGCCGCACGCGAGCCGGCCCTATGAAGCCGCGCGGCGTCTTCGTTTGGCTGCACCGCTGGGTCGGCCTTCTGATGGCGGGGTTTCTCATCATCGTGGGGATCACGGGAAGCCTGCTCGCCTTCAATGTCGAGCTCGAGCGCATTTTCGCGCCGCAGCTCTTCGCCAAGCTGAGGCCGGGGTCCGCCCCGTTGGATCTCGCGACACTCGTCCGGCGCGCGCAGGAGCAGCTGCCACAGGCGCAAGTCACCAGCGTGACCTATCAGGAGCCGGATCAGGTCAGCGTCGGCTTTGCGCCGCGCAACGGGACGGAGGGGCAGGCCAGCCCCGAGCTCGCCTTCGACGAATTCTATGTGGATCCCTGGACCGGCGCCGAGCTCGGGCGGCGAAAAAGGGGAGATCTGTCGCAGGGCGTCATCAACCTGATGCCCTTCATCTACAACCTGCATTGGCGCCTTGCGCTCGGCGCCGTCGGCCAATGGACGCTCGGCGTGCTCGCCATCGTTTGGACGATCGATTGTTTCGTCGGCTTCTATCTGACGCTGCCGCCAAGTTCGGAACATTTCTGGCGCCGGTGGAAGCCGGCTTGGCTGATCAAGCGCAACGCCAGCGCCTATCGATTGAACTTCGACCTGCATCGCGCCGGAGGCTTGTGGTTCTGGGCGCTGCTCTTCGTCTTCGCCTGGTCGAGCGTCATGATGGACATCCGCCCGGCCTACGAGTGGGTTATGCGAGGGCTTTTCGACTATCGGGATTCGCCCATTGACGATCTGATCATGAACGCGAACGCGACGCCGCGCGGTCCCAAGATCGGCTGGCCCGAGGCGCTGACGCGGGGCGAGCGTCTGATGGCCGAGGAAGCGAAAAGCCGGCATTTCGTGGCGGGCGCACCGCTCAGCCTGGCCTATTTTCCTCCGGCCAATCTTTACCTCTACGAGGCGCGCGGGAGCCGCGACCTGTTCGAGCGCTCTCCAAAGGGCGGCTCGACCTCCGTCGCCTTCGACGCCGACTCCGGCGATCTCATCGAGCTCTCGCAGCCGACAGGCGAGCACCTTGGCAATACAATCGAGAGTTGGCTCTATGCGCTGCACATGGCCCGCGTTTTCGGCATGCCGTATCGCATTCTGGTCTGCGTGCTGGGCTTTGTCTTCACGATGCTATCCGTTACCGGAGTCTATGTCTGGTGGAAGAAGCGGCGCGCTCGCGCTGGGAGCCGAGCCGGGCGCGGCCCCGCCAGGAGAGGTTCGCGTGACATAGCTGATGTAAAAGCCCCGACCGGCCCGAGCCGCCGCGAAGGCGGAGGGGTTGCGAATGAAACTGGAATTCGTGATCAGGCGCGTGGGGACGCGCTTTAACCGATGAAGGCGTTTGACGAGCGATGGCCTGGTTTAATGTTCTCATGACCAAACCTCGAGCGCTTATCGCGGCGATATGCGTAGGCGCCGTCGCCGTCTATCTTTTCTCCGCCTGGACGAGCCAATCTCCCTCGACAAAATATTCGACGGCGAAGATTGGCAGGGCCGACATAGACGACACCGTTCTCGCCGCCGGCGTGCTGCAACCCATCCAGCAGGTCGACGTCGGCACGCGCGCGACCGGCCAGCTCAAATCGCTGAAAGTCAAGCTCGGGGATCGGGTGCGCGCCGGCGATCTGCTCGGGGAGATCGACTCGCTCCTGCAAGACAACGAGCTTCGCGCGCAACAGGCCAATCTCGCCAATCTCGAAGCCAAGGAGCGCGCGGCGTCGGCTCGGCTGCGCAAGGCCAAGCTCGAATGGGAGCGCCAGCAAAGCTTGATCCATGGCGCGGCGACCTCGCGCCGCGATCTCGAAAGCGCGGAAGCCGAGGTGCAGGCCGATGAAGCCGATCTCGCCGCGCTCGGCGCGCAGATCGCGCAGGCCAGGAGTCTGGTGAAGACGGCGGAGGCTAATCTCTCTTACACGAAGATCGTCGCGCCGATCGACGGAGAAGTCGTGGCGATCCTGACCAAGGAGGGACAGACGGTCGTCGCGGCGCAGATCGTTCCGGTGATCTTAAAGCTCGCCAAGCTCGACGCGATGACGGTCAAGACGCAAATCTCGGAGGCCGACGTGCTGAACGTCAAGGCCGGACAGCCCGTCTCCTTCACGATCATGGGCGAGCCGGACAAGCGTTATTCGGCGCGGCTGCGCGTCGTGGAATCGGCGCCGACGAGCTATTCCGAGCCTTCCGCCAATCAAGCCGGGGCGCAATCTTCCAGTTCCGGAACCACGGTCGGCGCTCCCGTTTTCTACAATGCGCTTTTCGACATCCCCAACGCCGATGGCGTGCTGCGCATCGGCATGTCGGCGCAAGTGTCGATCGTGCAGGGCGTGGTCAAGAACGCGCTCGCTATTCCCTCCGGGGCCCTGGGCGAGCAAGGCCCCGACGGACGCTTTCTGGTGCGGGTCGTCGGGCCTAAGGGACCGGAGGAGAGACGCATTCGCATCGGCGTCAACAACCGCAGCTTCGCGCAAGTGCTCGAGGGGCTGAAGGAGGGCGAGGAGGTGATCCTCGGCGAGCCGCCCACAGCGCAAGGCCCGAGCGCATGAGCGGGAGCGATGACGCGCGTAAGGCCCCGCCGCTCATCGAACTGCGCGGCGCGGTGCGCAGCTATGGCGCAGGCGATCAGCGCGTGGTGGCGCTCAACGGCGTGGATCTCGTCATCCAGGCCGGCGAGATGGTCGCGCTGATGGGCGCTTCGGGCTCCGGCAAGTCGACGCTGCTCAACATTTTGGGCTGTCTCGACCGTCTGACTGCGGGAAGCTATCGCGTGGCCGGCCGCGACACGGCGGGGCTGGACGCCGACGCGCTCGCCAAGCTGCGCCGCGAGCATTTTGGATTCGTCTTTCAACGTTACAATCTGCTCGGTCAGCTCACCGCGCTCGGCAATGTCGAGACGCCCGCAATTTACGCCGGGGTCGCGCCGAATTTGCGCGAGGCGCGCGCCAAGGCGCTGCTCGAGCGTCTGGGCCTCGGCGATCGTCTGACCCATTATCCCGGCCAGCTTTCGGGCGGGCAGCAGCAAAGGGTGTCGATCGCCAGGGCGCTGATGAACGAGGGCGCGGCGATCCTCGCCGATGAGCCCACCGGCGCGCTGGACAGCGCCAACGGGCGAGAGGTCA
>Ga0265331_10001371_pt1 | contig 17919 bp, 16 predicted proteins | sample 41923metaG_FD_202088 | JGI IMG/M metagenome (GOLD analysis project Ga0265331, IMG submission 202088) | Rhizosphere microbial communities from Carex aquatilis grown in University of Washington, Seatle, WA, United States - 4-19-23 metaG | ecosystem: Host-associated > Plants > Roots > Rhizosphere... | reverse complement strand
CCGTACCCGTAGAGCCACGCCGGATTCGTGCCGTCCAGCACGAGGCCCTTGCGCGCGGTGACGAACATCGGAATGCGGGTGCCGTCCTTCGACGTGTAGAACACTTGCCGCGTTTCGTAAGGCGACGGGTCGAACGCGGGCTTGCTCGCCTCGAACGACGCCGAGCGGCGTGTCGCGACGTCATAGCGGTAAACCGTCGGTGCGATGAGTGGCGAGGTGACGACGTAGAAGAGCTCGGCGACGCTTTCGCGCCCGCTCATCCCCTGGACGCTCGAGATCCCGGGGAGGTCGAGCGCGCCGACGTCCTTGCCGGTGAGCGAGAAGATGCGCACGTCGGCCTTCACGTCGACCAGGTACTGGCAGAACAGCCGCCCGCCCGCCATCGTCGCCGCCTCCAGCGCGTTCGCGCTCTCGGGAACGATCGATTTCCAGGCGTCGCGGCCGATGCGCAGGCGCGGGTCGATCGCGATGATCCTGCGGTTCGGCGCATCGAGGTCGGTGCGGACGAAGAATACTTGACCCTGGTTGCCGAGCACCGTCAGCTCCGCGATGTCCTCGTCGACGATCGCGACGATCGGCGCGCCAATGTTGGGATGCAGCGGATCGCCGAGGTCGGCGTAGAACAGCCGGTTCTTCGGATCGGTGCCGTTCGAGAGCGTAATGGTGAGGTAGCGGCCGTCGTCGCTCACATCCGCGCCGACGAAATAACGCGGCAGCTCCTTGCGCCAGTAGATCAGGCGATCCTGGTCCTGCGCGGTGCCGACCTTGTGGTACCAGAGCTGGTGATCCTTGAGGTCGGCTTCGAGCGCCTTGCCCGCGGGCGGCTCGGGGAAGCGTGCGTAGAAGAATCCCTTGCCGTCCTTGGTCCAGGCGATGCCGGAAAATCGGAACCAGCGGACGATGCCAGGGACATCCTTGCCCGTTGCGATTTCGCGCACATGCACATCCGCCCAGTCGGCGCCGCCCTGCGACAGCGCGTAGGCGAGATAGCGACCGTCCGGCGAGGGCATCCACTGCGCAAGCGACACGCTGCCGTCCGTCGACAGTACGTTGGGATCGAGCAAAAGCTGCGGTCGCGCGGTGAGCGACGCGCGTCGATACAGCGGCGCCTGCTTCTGCAGGCCGGTATTGTGCTGGTAGAAGAGCTGCCCGGCTTCGCGGTGCGGCAGCCCGGTCCGCGGGTAGTTCCACAACTCTGTGAGGCGTCTGATCAGAGCGGGGCGCTGCGGAAGCCTTTCGAGGTACGGCAGCGTGACCGCATTCTCGGCGTCGATCCACGCCCGCGTGTCGGCGGATCCCAGGTCCTCGAGCCAGCGGTAGGGGTCGGCGATCTTGCGGCCGTGATAGTCATCGGCGACTTCGCCCTTCTTCGTCACAGGATAGAAGAGACTCTCGGCGCTCATCGCGGGCGCGACGCTCATGAGCGCGAAGACGGCGAGCAGAGGGAGCACACGGGTCGTCTGGCAAAGCATGCACACTCCTTCATTGGATGCGTCCTCGTTGCCGGATGCCGACGTGCCGTCCGGCGGAATCGCATGCGCACCGGACCACGAGCCATGTGCCGACCTGCGCGAGCGGGGAAGGGCGGCAGCGTAGCATGCGGCCGCGAACGGTCAAGCCCGAAATCGGCAGCGAGCGGGGCACCAGCGCAGACAATGGATTAAAATCACTTCTTGCAATGTCGGTCAGCCTCCACGCGACCGAACACGAAAGAGACGCGGCCCGCCATGACTCGCAGAGTGATCGTCGCCGGTGTCGGCATGGTGCCTTTCGCCAAGCCGGGCGCAAGCGAAACCTATGACGTGATGGGCGCCGGTGCTGCCGCTGACGCCCTCGCCGACGCCGGCATCGACTACGCCGACGTGCAGCAGGCCTACGCCGGCTACGTCTACGGCGATTCCACCGCGGGGCAGAAGACGCTCTACCGGATCGGCATGACCGGCATCCCGGTCATCAACGTCAACAACAATTGCTCGACCGGGTCGACTGCGCTTTTCCTCGCGCGGCAGGCGGTCGAGAGTGGCGCCGTGGACTGCGTGCTGGCCGTCGGGTTCGAGCAGATGGCGCCCGGTGCGCTGACCGCGAAGTTCCCCGACCGGCCGACGCCGTTCGACGACTTCGACCGCGAAACCGACGCGCTCGTGGGCATGCCCGACGTTCCGCTCGCCATCCGCTATTTCGGCGGCGCCGGCCTCTCGCACATGAAGAAGTACGGAACGACGCTGGAGACCTTCGCGAAGATCCGTGCCAAGGCGAGCCGTCATGCCGCGAAGAACCCGCTCGCGCTGTTCCGCAGGGAAGTGAGCGTCGACGACGTGCTCGCGTCGCCGGTGCTGATGCCGGGCGTGATGACGCGGCTGATGGCGTGCCCGCCGACCTGCGGCGCGGCGGCGGCGGTCCTCGTGTCCGCCGACTTTGCGACTCGTCGCGGCATTGCGCCGAAAGTCACCATCGCCGCGCAGGCAATGACGACCGACACGCCGAGCACCTTCGCCGCGCACGACATGATGCAGCTCGTCGGCTACGACATGGCGAAGGCGGCGGCCGGCGAAGTCTACGAGGCTGCCGGCATCGGTCCGGACGACGTCGACGTCGTCGAGCTCCACGACTGCTTCGCGCAGAACGAGCTCATCAGCTACGAGGCGCTCGGTCTTTGCGCCGAAGGCGAGGGTGCCCGGTTCGTCGACGCCGGCGACAACACCTACGGCGGGCGCGTCGTGACCAATCCGTCGGGCGGCCTCCTGTCGAAGGGGCATCCGCTCGGTGCGACGGGTCTCGCGCAATGCTACGAGCTCACGCATCAGCTGCGCGGGACCGCACGGGAGCGCCAGGTGCCGGGCGCGCGCGTCGCGCTGCAGCACAACCTCGGCCTGGGCGGCGCCTGCGTCATGACCCTCTATCGCGGCGACTGAAGCGATGGTCGACGCGAGCTGCATCGGGCGTGCGTATGCGCCGTACACCGTTGCGGTCACGACGGCCGATCTCCTGCGCTTTGCCGCGGCGATCGGCGAGACGCGTCCCGAGTACGTCGACGAAGCCGCGGCCCGCGCGACGGGCCATTCGGGGCTGCTGGTCCCGCCCACCTTCGCGGTCTGTCTCGAGATGGACCGGCCCGAGCCCTTCGAGTGGCTGCGCGAGCTGGAGATCGACATCGCGCGCGTGATCCACGGCGCGCAGAGCTTTCGCTATTTCGCGCCGGCACACGCCGGCGACCGCCTCACCTTCGCCGCTCGCATCGCCGACGTCGCCGTCCGCCGCCGCGGCGCGCTGACGGTGATGATCCGGGAAACCGACGTCACCAACCAGCTGGGCGAGAACGTGATGCAGTTCCGCTCGACGGTGATCGTTCGGGCATGACAGCGATGGCGCCCGCTTTTGCCAGCGTCAACGAGGGGGAGCTCCTGCCTTCGCTGGAGCTGTTGCCGGTGTCGCGGGAGATGCTCGTCAGCTATGCGGAGGCGTCGCGCGACCGCAACCCGGTGCACACGGACAGCGAAGCCGCCCGCGCGGTCGGCGCGCACGACGTGTTCGCCCACGGCATGCTGCAGATGGCGTGGCTCGGCCGTGTCGTCACCAACTGGACGGCACAGCGCGACATGCGCGAATTCGACGCGCGCTTTGTCGCGATGACGCTTCCCGGCGATCGCATTACCTGCACCGGCCGGATCCTCGAGAAACTCACGCGCGACGGCGAGACTCTCGTCCGCATCGCACTCACGGCCGTCAACCAGGACGGCGAGACCAAGGTTGCCGGCGAGGCGCTGGTCGCCCTGCCCTGAACACGTTGCACCATCCACCGAAGGCACGCATGCCCGCACCGTATCCGCATCTCCTCGCACCGCTCGACCTTGGCTTCACCACGCTCGCGAACCGGGTGCTGATGGGCTCGATGCACACCGGACTCGAGGAAGCCTCCGACGGCTACGAGCGGATGGCGGCGTTCTATGCCGAACGGGCGCGCGGCGGCGTCGGCCTCATCGTCACCGGCGGCATCGCGCCGAATTTCTGCGGACGCCTCGAGCCGCGCGCGTCGCAGCTGTCGTTTCCGTGGCAGGTCGGCAGGCATCGGCTCGTCACCGAGGCCGTGCGCGCGGCCGGAGGCAAGATTGCGCTGCAGATCCTCCATGCCGGGCGCTATGCGTATCACCCGCTGTCGGTCGCGCCCTCGGCGGTGCGCTCTCCGATCACGCCGTTCAAGCCGCGCGCGCTGTCCGGCTGGGGCGTGCGCCGCACCATCGCCGCGTATGCGCGATGCGCGCGCCTCGCGCAGCGCGCGGGCTACGATGGCGTCGAGGTCATGGCGTCGGAAGGCTACCTCATCAATCAGTTCATCGCGGCGCGCACCAACCTCCGCGACGACGAGTGGGGCGGCACGTACGCGAAGCGCATCCGCTTTCCGGTGGAGATCGTGCGCGCATGCCGCGCCGCAGTCGGGCCGAACTTCATCATCATCTTCCGGCTGTCGATGCTCGATCTCGTCGAGGGCGGCAGCACGTGGGACGAGGTGGTGGAGCTTGCCCGTGCCGTCGAGGCGGCGGGTGCCACGATCATCAACACCGGGGTCGGCTGGCACGAGGCGCGCATCCCGACCATCGCGACGATGGTGCCGCGCGCGGCGTATGCGTGGGTCACCGCGAAGCTGCGCGGCGCAGTCGGCATTCCGCTGATCGCGACCAACCGGATCAACGACCCCGGCGTCGCCGAGGCGGTGCTGGCGCGCGGCGATGCGGACATGGTGTCGATGGCGCGACCGTTCCTCGCCGACGCGGAGTTCGTCAACAAGGCGGCGACGGGGCGAGCCGACGAGATCAACACCTGCATCGCCTGCAATCAGGCCTGCCTCGATCACATCTTCGAGCGCAGGATCGCGTCGTGTCTCGTCAATCCGCGCGCGTGCCACGAGACCAAGATCGTGCCGCGTCCGGCAGCTGCGAAGAAGCGCGTCGCGGTCGTCGGCGCAGGTCCGGCGGGACTCGCCTGCGCGACGACGGCGGCGCAGGCCGGGCACGCGGTGACGCTGTTCGATGCCGCCGCCGAGATCGGCGGCCAGTTCAATCTCGCGCGGAGGATTCCCGGCAAGGAGGAGTTCGCAGAGACGCTGCGCTATTTCGGCCGGATGATCGAGCGTACCGGCGTTTCGCTGAAGCTCTCCGAACGCGTCGACGCCGCGGCGCTCGCGTCGTTCGAGCACGTGGTGCTCGCCACCGGCGTCGTGCCGCGTCGCCCAACGATTCCCGGCATCGATCATCCCAGCGTCGCGAGCTATGTCGACATCGTCGAAGGCCGGCGCGAAGCCGGTCCGCGCGTCGCGATTGTCGGCGCCGGCGGCATCGGCTTCGACGTGGGCGAGTTCCTCACGCATCACGACGGAGGGGATGCCATCGACGAGTACCGCGACGAATGGGGCATCGACGCCGACTACCGCGAGCCGGGAGGCCTCAAACCGCCGGTCGAGGCCGCGCGGACGCGCGAGGTGTGGCTGCTGCAGCGCAAGTCGAGCAAGGTGGGCGACGGGCTTGCCAAGACGACCGGCTGGATCCGCCGCACGCTCCTCAAGAAACGCGGCGTCATATCGCTCGCGGGGGTCGAATACGAGCGCATCGACGACGCCGGACTCCACATACGGGTGGGCGGCATCGCGCAGACCCTGGCGGTCGACACGATCGTCATCTGCGCCGGGCAGGAGCCGCGGCGTGAGCTCGTCGAGCCGCTGGCGCAGCGCGGCATTGCGACGACGCTGATCGGCGGCGCCGACGTCGCGACCGAGCTCGACGCGAAGCGCGCGATCGCGCAGGGGACCGAGGTCGGGCTCAGCCTTTGACGCTCGCGGCGTGCGCTCAGCGCAGCCCGTACCCGATCGCGCCGGCGGCAAGCAGCACGCCGAACACCAGCTCGAGCTTGACCGCACGGAACAGCAGCGCGTTCATCGCGACGCCGGAGATCGTGGTCGCGACGTCACGGACGAGCCGCCACGCCGCGGGGAGCGCCACGAGCGGCAGCGCGAACCATGCGCTCTCCCGCCACGCGAGCCACGCGGCCAGCACGAACGGCGTCAGCACCAGCATCGCGTGAAGGCGCGTCGCATTGCGCCGGGCGAGCACGACGGCGAGGGTGTGCCGGCCGGTTGTCGCGTCGTGATCGATGTCGCGCGTGTTGTTGACGAGCAGCACGTCGGCGGCGAGGAGCCCGATTGCCGCTGAGGCGACGACGACGACTGGCGCCAGCGTCAGCGTCTGGACATAGAAGGTGCCGCACACCGCCACGAGCCCGAAGAACACGAAGACGGTCGCCTCGCCCAGCGGCGTGTAGGCGATCGGCCTCGGGCCGCCCATGTACGCCCACGCGGCAATCGTGGAGCCCAGCGCCATCGCGGCGGCCGGCAATCCGGCGCGCACGAACAGCGGCACGCTGACGAGCCACGCCGCGGCGATCGCCACGACGATGGCGCGCTTCACGCCTGCGATCGGCAGCCAGCCGTTCGCCGTGGCGCGCGGCAATCCGACGCGGGCGCCGGTCTCGCCGCCGCGCTCGGTGTAGCCGACGTCGTTCTGAAGGTTGGTGACGACCTGCATCAGCAGCGAGGCGACGAGCGCAATCGCGGCGACGAAGAAGTCGACGTGCTGCGTCAGTCCGAACGCGAGTGCGGTGCCGACCAGCACCGGGATCATCGCGATCCAGAAGGTCTTGGGGCGAAGCGCGACGGTCCAGGCCCCCCACGATCCGGGGAGCACTGTCTGCGCGGCGGGAACGAATTCCGGCGAGAGGCTCATGGCGTCACGATGTAGGCGGCACCCTGCGATTATAGCCGCGTCGCCCCGGCATCCGAGCCCGGACGCGCGGTGTACTCTGCGTGTGCCGGGGTCGCGCGCCCTGCAGCGCTTCGGACCGTGCCGTCGAATCAACCGGACAAGAGATGAGCGGCAACGGGCATCATCGACAGGTGCTGCGGATTCCGCCCGCCTGAGGGCGGCCCGCCATCGGTCGCGGACTGAATTCCGCCGTCGCAACGACGGCGGGAGATTGCAGCGCATTCAGCGCCGCAGCACGCACTTCGCGTAGAGATCGGGCAGCCGCCCCTCGGAATCGTAGCGCGCCTTGAGTTGTACGTACGCAGCGCGGTCGATGATGCGCCAGAACTCGGCTTCCGTGTAATACGAATCCGAATACAGCGACTTCATACCGCCGAGCCGCTCCACTTCGCGCTCGATCATCCGGTTGCGATAGCCGTCGGGACGCTGCACGGCGTCGGTCACGACGTCCCAGAATCCGAAGTTGACGTAGGTCGTGTCCGTGCGCAGCGGATAGAGCGTGAACGGCTTCGCAGCGGCCGGCGCGCGCATCGGGCAGAGCCAGATCGGGAGGATCCCGATCTCGCGGTGCAGGAACGCGAGGAACTCGGCGGCGTGCGCGAGCGGGATGTCGATGTCCTGGATCACCGATTCCGCGTGGCGTCCCGACACTCTCGTGAGGGCGCGCGTCACGCCCCAGCGGCTGTTCCACCGCATGATCCGCTGGTACGTGATCGAATTGAGCCGGCGGCGACCGAGCAGCCGGCGTACGAACGGATGCTGCGCGCCGACGTTCTTCGAGCACCAGAACCAGTCGGTATCCCAGCGCCAGAGATAGTCGCTGACGGTGAGCCAGTCGACGGCCTTCTCGCGGATCGAGCGGTAGTAGATGTTCTCGTACGTGTAGTCGCTCGCGTGCGGCGCGCTTTCGACGAAGCGCCCGGAGGTGAGGTAGAGCTCGCCGGGTCCGAAGACCGTCCCGTCGAGAAAATCCGGCGCCGGATCGGCACCGAGCTCGTCGATTGCGGCGAAGCAGGCCTCCGCACTTGCGAAGCGCGTGTGCGTGAGCGCGACGAACGGCTTGACGGGAAGCGTGCGCGCGGTCACCGCGACCGCGTAGCCCAGCGTGCCGTACGAATTTGGAAATCCGAAGAAGAGGTCGCGGTGCTCGTTGTCGGGCGTGCAGCGCACGATGCGGCCATCGCCGGTCAGCACCTCGAGCGCAGCGACGGTGTCGTGCACGAGACCCTGCCGGAACGACGACGCCTCGATCCCGACGCCCGCCACCGCTCCGCCGAGCGTGATGGATTTCAGCTGCGGAACGACCGCCGGCATCACGCCCTGCGCGAGCGTGTGCAGGACGAGTGCCGCATACGTGATCATGCCCTCCGCCTCGACGACGCCGGCCGCCGGATCGACGCGTATCACCTCGTCGAAGTGCGAGACGTCGATCGCGGGCCGCTGCCGCGGCGCACGATCGCGAAATAGGTTCGATGTGCGCTTCGCGAGTCCCGGGCCTGCGGCGCCGCCGGCCGCGGCCAGCGCGGTCTCGAGTCGCGCGATCCGGTCGGCGTGCGCGCTCACGCGCGCGGCGGATACAGGAACGAGCGGCTCATCGGATAGTCGCTGCCGCCGATGCCGCCTTTGCACACGGTCACCTGAAAGAGGTGAGTGCTCCCGTTGCGCACGCGGAACATCTCCGCGCACGAGCGCAGGTAGGAGCGCCACGTGCGGCGGAAGCGCTCGTCGAATTTCTGCGGATCGAGCGCCTGGATCGCATCCCAGTTCCGGTCGAAGCGCTCCGCCCAGCAGTCGAGCGTCAGCGCATAGTGGCGGCGCAGGTTCTCGACGTCGACGACCTCGAGGCCGAAGCGCTCCATCGCTTCGATGGCCTGGGCGAGACTCGGAATCCATCCGCCGGGGAAGATGTGCCGGCGGATGTAGAACTCCGTGTCGAACACGCCGACGTGGCCGATGAAATGGATGACGCCGAGGCCGCCCGGTTTCAGCGCATCGGCGTGCGCCCGGATCACCTCGGACAGCTGGTCGCGTCCCGCATGCTCAAGCGTTCCGATCGACAGCAGCTTGTCGTACTGGCCCGGAATCTCGCGAAAATCGCATTCGACGACCTTGAGCCTGTCGGCAAGTCCCCGGCGCGCAATTTCGGCGCGCGTCTCCTCCACCTGCCGGGTCGTCGCGTTGATGCCGGTGCCGATCGCGCCGTAGTGCTCGAGTGCGTGGAACAGCATGCCGCCCCAGCCGGACCCCACGTCGACAAACGTGTCGCCCGGGGCGAGCCGCACCTTGCGGCAGACGTGGTCCATCTTGTTGCGCTGCGCTTCCTCGAGCGTCGTCGTGCCTTCCTTCCAGTACGCGCAGGTGTACATCATCGCGGGCAGGTCGAGCCACAGCCGGTAGAACGGCTCGCCGAGCCCGTAGTGGAAGATCGCGTTGGCCTTCGCCTGCGCCGCCGTACGGTTCGAGAAACGGCGCTCGTGCCAGCGGTTGCGCATGCTGACGATCGGGTTCGGCACCGTGTCGCCGCCGGACTCGAAGCCGGCGCGGAATGCCGAGGAGAGATCGCCTTCGATGTCGATGCCGCCGTCGAAGTACGATTCGAGCAGGCCGACGTAGCCCTGCAGCGCCACGTTGCGCTGCGCCTTCGTCGTGCGGAATACGATCGAGAATGCGGGCGCGGCATTGTCGAGGATGACCTCGCCGCCGGCCAGCACCACGCGAAACGGGATGCGTGCGCGTTCGGCGACGGGGCCCAGCATGCGCATGACTCCGCGCGCGAGAGTGCCCGCGGGAGGCGGTACTGAGGCGACTTCGGATGCGACGACGTCGTCCTTCATCATTGTGTCCTCATGAACTGATCCGCGGTCGCCGTTCCCCGGGTTGCGTCCGCGGGGGCCGATCGCTCCCGTTGGGACGGCGCATGCATCTGCGGTATCGTGGCGGTTTCAGACTGCCCTCCCGCTCATGACCAGCCTCGGCCTTGCACCTTCTCCCTCGCCCGAGCCGGATTTCGCCGGCGTTGGATGGAGCAACGATACCTGCGAATGGTTCCCGTGCGTTGGCAATCAGGCCGCATTCGCCGGCCCGGGCGACGAGGATGACGACGAAACGGACGGCTCGGTCGGCAACATCGATCCCGAGGACGACGAGGGTTACGGCGACGACGAGGAAGACGACGACGAGGAGGACACGCTCTGGGCCGCCGGTGGCCCGTCGTCCAGGCCGCCGAAGCGGGCGTAGAACGCAGGGTGTGCGGGCGGAAGCGGCCCGTCCGCGCCCTCGAGCGTTGCCATCAGGTGCCGCTCCGCCGCACGGTGCGTGAGGCGGTAGAAGTCGCGGCAGAGCGCATAGGCGGCGACGCCCGGCCAGTCGAGCGGCAGCAGCGCCGCGGGCAGCTGCGGATCGCGCAGCAGCACCCGCCGGTATTCATGGATCAGCAGCGTCCGCACGACAAAGCATTGCTCCGGTGCGTGGCGCTCGGCCGTGGCGCTGCGAAAGCGGTCGATCACGGTCCCGAAGCGCAGCAGGAAGCGCCGGTAGTCGGCGGCGACCCCGGCGAGTTCCCATGCGCGCGGCACCGCCGAAGCGAGCGAATTCGCGAACATCCGCTCGTCGTCGCGCGCACGGAACGAGAGGATGGCGCGCTCGTCCACGGTGCCCTTCGACAACCGTGGCGGCTGTGCACGCGGGTCCGTGGGGCGGGCATAGATGCCGGGTGCGAGCTGGCCGAAGGCCTCCCAGCGCAATTCCTCGCGCAGGTGTCGCTGCCGCGTCGGCGCAATGCCGGCGATGACGGCGATCTCCCAGGTGTCGTCCCAGCGGTCGTCCCGTGGAACGTAGATCCGGCGGTAGGCGCGCTCGAAGCGGCGGGCGCCGTCGCTGCTGAGGCGATAGAGGCTTCTCCGCCCGACGGGCGTCGACGTCAGCCAGCCTTCGCGCGCAAGCCGGAAGATGCTGGTGCGCACGCGGCGCTCGTTCATGCCGAGCGGGGCGAGGAGGCGGATCAATCCCGACAGCATGACCGCGCCGCCATGCGGGGCAATCGCATCGCCCCACACCGTGATGATCAGCGACGGACCGCGCGGCGCCGCGGCCGCGAGCTCGCGGGCGATCCAGCGCCGGACCTGCGGATCGGTCTTGTCGGCAATGGCTTTGTCGGGCATCGGGACGCCTCCGCAGCATCGGGTGCCGCGGCTAACGTGATACAGACTTTACATGATATCGGGGAAAAGTGTATCGTTTCGGCATGGCCGACGCGCGGCGCCTCGCCACGGCATCGGCATACCCCGGCTCGCGGCGCACGAGGCGCCGAAGGAGATCACGTGTACGCGCAGATGGTCGACACCGGCGTCAAGTCGGTACGGTCGGCGGCCGAGATGCCGCCGGAAGAGCAGGCGTTCCAGGCGCGCATCGATGCCGACGTCAAGATCGAGCCGAAGGACTACATGCCCGAGGCCTACCGGAAGACGCTCGTCCGGCAGATCTCGCAGCACGCGCATTCCGAGATCGTCGGCATGCTGCCCGAGGGCAACTGGATCACGCGCGCACCGTCGCTGAAGCGCAAGGCGATCCTGATGGCCAAGGTGCAGGACGAGGGCGGCCACGGGCTCTATCTCTATTCCGCCGCCGAGACGCTGGGCGTGTCGCGCGACCAGCTCGTCGCCGATCTCCATTCGGGCAAGGCGAAATACTCGTCAATCTTCAACTACCCGACGCTCACGTGGGCGGACGTCGGCGCGATCGGCTGGCTGGTCGACGGCGCCGCGATCATGAACCAGATTCCGCTGTGCCGCTGCTCGTACGGTCCGTACGCACGGGCGATGGTGCGCATCTGCAAGGAAGAGAGCTTCCATCAGCGGCAGGGCTACGACCTCATGATGGCGCTCGCGCGCGGCACCCCGGAACAGCAGGCGATGGCGCAGGACGCGCTCGACCGCTGGTGGTGGCCGTCGATCATGATGTTCGGGCCGCCCGATGCCGAGAGCGTGCACAGCGCGCAGTCGGCCGCGTGGAAGATCAAGATCCTGTCGAACGACGAATTGCGGCAGCGCTTCATCGACCAGACCGTGCCGCAGGCGGAGTACCTTGGGCTCACCGTGCCCGATCCCGACCTCGAGTGGAACGCCGAGCGCGGCCACTACGACATCGGCGCGATCGACTGGACCGAGTTCTACGCGGTGATCAAGGGCAACGGCCCGTGCAACCGCGACCGGCTCGCGACGCGCGTCAAGGCGTGGGAGGACGGCGCGTGGGTGCGCGACGCGGCCGTGGCCTACGCGGAAAAGCGTACCGCACGTGCAAAAGCTGAGGCGGCATGAGCGTTGAACGCCGATCCGGACCTCCTGCAATCAAGGAGACGGGTGTCGGGCAACGCGCCGCGGAGCGAGCGACCGGAATGTACTTGGCGGGCCTCCTTGACGTTCCTGCGTACAGTTCGCGCTTCCGCGTCGGCCCGTTGCGTCGATTCGCCCCGGTCGCATCCCCGTGGCGCTTCGCGCCAAGGGGCCCCTGCTTCCCGGCTCACGTCGCTGCACATGAGGATCGCGAGCGAGCAGCAACGCAGCACGGCGCCCGTATCCGCCGATTGAAGGAGGTTCGATGAGCAGCGAATGGCCGCTTTGGGAGATCTTCATCCGGTCGCAGCACGGACTCGCGCACAAGCACGTCGGCAGTCTGCACGCGCCCGACGCGGAGATGGCGATCAAGAACGCACGCGACGTCTACACGCGACGCAACGAGGGCGTGTCGATCTGGGTCGTGCGCTCGGCCGACATCGCCGCGTCGTCGCCCGCGGACAAGGATTCGCTGTTCGAGCCGGCGGCAAGCAAGGTGTACCGCCATCCGACGTTCTTCCCGATGCCGGACGAAGTGAAGCATCTATGAACGACCCCCGATGCTCGCATCGCTCGCCTCCTCCAGAGGGACGCTCGCGCGAGCAGGGCGAAGCCAAGGAGCGAAGCTCGCGTCTGCGAGCGCGGGCGGTGGCCGACGATGCGACGCGACCTTTCTGGAAGGGCTTTGCGGAGGCCGCGAGCCAGTCCCTTGGGGCGGCCCGGCGGGACTGACATGGCACCCGATCGTCGCGTGCGGTTCGAGCACCTGCTGCGTCTCGGCGACTCGCCGCTGATCCTCGCGCAGCGGCTGGGCGAGTGCGTCGGCAGGGGGCCGGTGCTGGAGGAGGACATCGCGCAGGCGAACGTCGGGCTCGACCTGCTCGGCCAGGCGCGGCTGTGGCTCGCCTATGCCGGCGAGGTCGAGGGCGCGGGACGCGACGAGGACGCGCTCGCGTTTCGGCGCGACGCGCCGCAGTTTCGCAACCTGCTGCTGGTCGAGCAGCCGAACGGCGACTTCGCCGACGGAATCGCGCGCCAGTTCCTTTTCGACGCCTGGCACGTGCTGATGCTGCAGGCGCTCGCGGCATCGACCGATCCGCGCATCGGCGAGATCGCGGCGCGCTCGGCCAAGGAAGCGGCGTACCACGTCGAGCGTTCCGGCGACTGGGTGATCCGCCTCGGCGACGGCACGGACGTGTCGCATGCGCGGATGGAGGCGGCATTCGACGCGCTGTGGGTGTACTCGGGTGAGATGTTCATGGCCGATGCGGTGGACGAGACGCTCATGACGGCCGGAATCGCCGTTGATCCCGGCCGGCTCGAGGCGCCGTGGCGCGCGCATGTCGACGCCATACTCGCAGAAGCGACGCTGGCGACGCCCGCCGGCACGTTCATGCAGGGTGCCAATGCGAGAGGCGGGCGGCAGGGCGTGCACACCGAGCATCTCGGGCATCTGCTGCCGGAAATGCAATATCTGCAGCGCGCGTACCCGGGGGCGCAGTGGTGAACGCCGAGCGCCACGCGGTCGCTGCGGCGCAGGAGACCGCAGTCGCGAACGAACGCGTGCTGCGTCCTTCGCTCGCGGCGCTCTGGCGCGCGCTCGATGCGGTGCCCGACCCGGAGATTCCGGTCGTGTCGGTGCACGAGCTCGGCATGGTGCGCGGCCTCGAATGGGACGAGGCGGATCCCGCGACGCTGGTCGTGCACCTCACGCCGACGTATTCCGGCTGCCCGGCGACCGACGTGATCCGCGAGAGCATCACCGACGCGCTTCTCGCCCAGGGCGCGCTGAAGGTCCGCGTCGCGATGCAGCTGTCGCCGGCATGGACCACCGACTGGATGACTGCGGATGCGCGGCGGAAGCTGCGCGACTTCGGCATCGCGCCGCCTTCCGGCGTCGCGCGCGCAGCGGTGGTCGACGTCTCGGCGATCCGGGGCAGGCGGCGCGCGGCCGAGAGGATCGCCTGCCCGCGCTGCGGATCGCGCAACACCGAGTGCATCGCGCAGTTCGGCTCGACCGCCTGCAAGGCGCACTTCCGCTGCGTCGACTGCGCCGAGCCGTTCGACTACTTCAAGCCGTTCTGACTGGGCCGCACGGGAACTCCGCATGAGCCGATTCCACCGCCTCGCCGTCGCGCGAGTCGACCGCGAGACGCGCGACGCCGTCGCCATCACGTTCGCGGTTCCCGAGGACCTGCAAACGCTGTTCGGCTTCGAGCCCGGCCAGCACCTGACGCTGCGCGCCGGGATCGACGGACAGGACGTGCGGCGCTCGTACTCGATCTGCTCGGCCGCGCAGGAAGGCGCGCTGCGCATCGCGGTGAAGCGCCACGTCGGCGGCGTCTTTTCGAACTGGGCCAACGACACGATCAAGCCGGGGGACATGCTCGACGTCACGCCGCCGCTCGGACACTTCAACGTGCCGCACGACGGAGCGAAGCGAAAGCATTACGTCGGCTTCGCCGCAGGCAGCGGGATCACGCCGCTCCTGTCCATCGTGAAGTCGACGCTCGCCGCGGAACCGTTGTCGGAATTCACGCTCTTCTACGGCAACCGGGCGTCGGGCACCGTGATGTTCAAGGAGGAGCTCGCCGCGATCAAGGACCGCAACCTCGAGCGCTTCAACCTCGTCCACGTGCTGTCGCGCGAGCCGCAGGACATTCCGCTGCTGCACGGGCGCATCGACCGCGAGCGCGCCGACGCGCTGCTCGCGCACTGGGTCGACCTCGACGGCGTCGATGCGGTGTTCGTCTGCGGTCCGAACGGAATGATGGAGTCGGTGGCCGAGGCGCTGAAGGCGCGCGGATTCCCGGATGCGAAGGTGCGCATCGAGCGCTTCGCCGCCAGCATCCCGCAGCACGAGCACAAGGTCACGCGGCCGGCCGAGCCCGGGCACACCGAGTGCGAGGTGACCGTCGTGCAGGACGGCGTCACCCGCACGTTCATGCTGGAGAAGTCGAAGCAGAGCATCCTCGAGGCGGGGCTTGCCGCGGGTCTCGAGCTCCCCTATTCGTGCAAGGGCGGGGTCTGCTCGACCTGCCGCGCCAAGCTCGTCGCGGGCGAAGTCGACATGGACGTCAACTTCGCACTCGAGGACTACGAAGTGGCGCGCGGATTCGTGCTCACCTGCCAGAGCTATCCGGTCACCGACAAGGTCACCGTCGACTACGACCAGACCGGCTGAGCGCGAAGGCTGGCGTTACGCGCCGTGATAGAGTAATCGCGACGAATTCCGAAGGAGCACTTCCGTGGCACATCCGTTTTTCGAACGCCATCGCGCAACGCTCGACCGCGCACTGCAGGCCATCGCCGAGCGCGGCTACTGGAGTCCCTACCCCGAGTCGGCGAGCCCCAAGGTCTACGGCGAAGGCGCGGCGGAAGCGGGCAAGGCCGCGTTCGACGCGCTGAAGGGCAAGCCGTTCCCGCTCGAGCAACCCGGCACCGTCGGCACGGTCGGCGGCGAGAAATCGCCTTACGGTTTCGCACTCGGCATCACGTATCCCAAAGCCGACGTCGATGCGCTGTTCGCGGCGGTCGCCAAGGCGCAGGTCGCCTGGCGTGCGGCCGGCCCCGAGGCTTGGGTCGGCGTGTCGCTCGAGATCCTGCACCGGATCAACCAGCAGAGTTTTCTTTTCGCCAACGCCGTGATGCACACGACGGGGCAGGCGTTCATGATGGCGTTCCAGGCGGGCGGGCCGCACGCGCAGGACCGCGGTCTCGAGGCCGTCGCCTATGCGTGGGACGAGCTGCGCCGCATCCCGGCGAAGGCGCACTGGGAAAAGCCGCAGGGCAAGAACGACCCGATCCGGATGGAAAAGCATTTTCGCGTCGTGCCGCGCGGCATCGGCCTCGTCATCGGCTGCTGCACGTTTCCGACGTGGAACGGCTACCCCGGATTGTTCGCGGACCTTGCCACCGGCAATGCCGTCGTCGTCAAGCCGCATCCCGCGGCGATCCTGCCGCTGGCACTTTCCGTGAAGATTGCACGCGAGGTGCTCGTGGATGCCGGCTTCGACCCGAATGTCGTGACGATGGTCGCGCATGCGGCCGGCGACGATGTCGCTCAGAAGCTCGCGCTGCGCGAGGACGTAAAGCTGATCGACTTCACCGGCAGCGCCGCGAACGGCAACTGGCTCGAGGCCAACGCGCGGCAGGCGCAGGTGTTCACCGAGAAGTCGGGCGTCAACCAGATCGTCGTCGACTCCGCCGCCGATTTCAAGGGCGTCGTGCGCAACGTCGCATTCTCGCTGTCGCTCTACACGGGTCAGATGTGCACGGCGCCGCAGAACATCTACATCCCGCAGGACGGCATCGATACCGCCGAGGGTCGCCTGTCGTTCGACCAGGTGGCGGGAGCGCTCGCCGAAGGCGTGCAGAAGCTCCTTGCCGATCCGGCGCGCGCCGTCGAGTTCCTGGGCGCCGTGGTCAACGACGGCGTGATGCAGCGGCTCGAATCCGCCCGTTCGCTCGGGACCGTCGTGCTCGACACGCAGGCCATCGCGCATCCCGCGTTTCCCGAGGCCCGGATCCGCACGCCGCTGATCGTCAGGCTCGCTGCCGCGGACACCGCGAAGTATCGCGACGAATGGTTCGGCCCGATCGCGTTCGTGATCGCGACCCGGGACACTTCGGAAAGCCTGGCACTCGCGAAGGCGACGGTGCAGCAGAAGGGCGCGCTCACGTTCTCGGTGTATTCGACGCGTCCGGAGATCATCGAGCAGGCGATCGCGGTCGCCGAGGACGTCGGCGTCGCGCTGTCGATCAACCTGACCGGTGCCGTGTTCGTCAACCAGTCGGCCGCGTTCTCGGATTACCACGGCACCGGCGCCAACGCAGCCGCGAACGCCGCGCTGACCGACGCCGCGTTCGTCGCGGGCCGCTTCTGCGTGGTGCAGCACCGGATGCACGTCTGAGGTCGCTCCGGGCCGCGCCCCCGGACAACGACAACGCTGACAGGGTCACCATGGACTACGAACACATCCTGTTCACGCTGGAAGGCGGCGTCGCACGGCTGACGCTCAACCGTCCCGACCGCCTCAACAGCTTCAACGACGCGATGCACGCCGAAGTGCGCGGTGCGCTCGACCGCGTGCGCGAGGACGCGACGGCGCGCGTGCTGCTCGTCACCGGCGCCGGGCGCGGCTTCTGCGCGGGCCAGGACCTGTCCGACCGCGCGGTCTCGGCCGGCGACGCACCGGTCGATCTCGGCGCGTCGATCGAGCGCAACTACAAGCCGCTGGTGATGGCGCTGCGTGCGCTGCCGATGCCGGTTGTCTGCGCAGTCAACGGCGTGGCGGCCGGCGCGGGGGCGAACATTGCATTCGCCTGCGATCTCGTGGTCGCCGCCCGGTCCGCGAGCTTCATCGAGGCGTTTGCGAAGCTGGGGCTCGTGCCCGATACCGGGGGCACCTATTTCCTGCCGCGCCTCGCCGGCACCGCGCGGGCGATGGGGATGGCGCTTCTCGGCGACAGGATTTCCGCCGAGCAGGCGGCGGCCTGGGGTCTCATCTGGCAATGCGTCGACGACGCCGAACTCGCGGCGACGGTGGAGCGCATCGTGATGCAATTCGCACAGGCACCCACGCGCGGCCTCGCGCGGACGAAGCAGGCACTCTATGCCAGTCCCGCGAATACGCTCGAGGCGCAGCTCGATCTCGAACGCGACTTCATGCGCGAGCTCGGCTTGAGCGACGACTATCGCGAAGGCGTGGCGGCGTTCATGGCGAAGCGCCCGCCGCGGTTCACCGGCCGCTGACGCACCCGGCGATGGCCGACGCGCT
>Ga0265331_10001369_pt1 | contig 17924 bp, 18 predicted proteins | sample 41923metaG_FD_202088 | JGI IMG/M metagenome (GOLD analysis project Ga0265331, IMG submission 202088) | Rhizosphere microbial communities from Carex aquatilis grown in University of Washington, Seatle, WA, United States - 4-19-23 metaG | ecosystem: Host-associated > Plants > Roots > Rhizosphere... | reverse complement strand
CCCCACGGCATAGAAAGATGCGGATGAAAATTTAAGAGAGCCGGCAATATACCCACCTGCCACACGTAACCAGAGTGGATTATATTCGGCTTAAACTCTGCAACGCATTTCTTAAAGTGGAAATATTCGCTCAGCAAAGGGAAAGATCTGACAAGAGGCTTTTTGGAAATTATTTTAAGCCCTTTTATATCCTGTATCTCGCCGATCAGTTCAGACGAACAATAATGAAGCGCCAGAACTTCGTAGTCGGCGGCAAGCTTTTTCAAAAACCGATAATCATGGATACCGCCGTTTGAGGTCAGGTATAAAATTTTCACCGTGAAGACTGGTTAGGCGGCGCCTGGCCAAGCTTTTCCAGCGGAGCAAGAAAGCTGTTTTGCAGAGAGCTTAAGAACAACAGCGCCGGTATAATAATAAACGGAATAACGGCTATATAATTTCTTATTTCTTCTATACTGAAATTTATATATACCGATATAATATATGGAATAGTAACAAGATTAATATAAAGCAGGGGACCTTTGAATTTTTTCCATAGACCAGTGAAGATAAGAAGCGCCACCAGCAAATGCATAGACCCAAAAACAAACAGAAGATCGCGGGCAATAATATGAAGAGGCAAAGTATGGAAAAGCGTCAGGTTCCGGGGTAGATTGTAAATAATGAAATAACCGCCTACTCTGGGGAAAATATAATCCAGGAAAGTATAAGTTGCCACATAGAGCGCCGACATTACGGCGGTATAAATAATTGTTTTCTTTTGCAGAAGCTTCCTGTAATTAAACAGAAGGAATGCCGGTATCAGGTACCCGACAGAAGGATGGTTAAGCAAACCAATACAGAATACAACGAGGAGCCACCCGTTCTTTTCGCTGACTATCAAATAATAGCCCAACGTTATAACAAGCAAAACCCCGAAATCCATATAGAAAAACTGCCCGTTCACGATTATGAAATTCCAGACCATAGGGTATATGATTACAGGGGCGATCCATAAGTTTGCGGCGCGGTTCTGGAAGTATTTATTCAGAAGAAAATAGAATGAAAGCAATATTAAATAACATTGAGCGATTACGATTGCAAAAAACAACGCTCCATCGGAAATTGAATGAAAAACAGCAATAAGCTTTTTTAAGGCAATAAAAACAATCGGGATCAGCAGCCTGAACTGCATTGGCTTTATGGCGGTATTATCTAAAACAGCATAAATACCGCCGCTTGACTGGACGCCATAGAAGTCGGCTTTTTCAATGAATTTATGATAATACAGATAGCAAAAGGTTACCGAAATAACCATATAAAGAATGTGTACTATGATCGGCGGATAATTATCATTTGGAAATCTTTTATTCAGGAATTTTATCATATACAAGATCGAGAATTTATTTAAGTTTTATTCCAACCACCAACTGTTGAGCGCCAAGCGGAATCCACTTGAGCCCCTTTTCAATAAACCGGAAGATACCTCCCTTGAAGGGAAAAAACAGGATATATGGATCTTCGGCAAGGGCAAGCCCCGAAGCTTTTAAAAGATTGGATATTTTATTATGGCTTAGCAAAACGGCGTCACGGTCAAACTCGCACTTACTCACAACCCTTCGGGTCAAAGGATTGTACGGGTTGTGTTCAAAGACCGCCGCGGCTCCGCCAGGCCTGAGAACCCGCCGCATTTCATTTGTAAAATTCTGCCAGCCCGAGGGCGGCACATGGTGCATTACGTTTATTGCAAAAGCAAAATCCATAGAATTATCTTCAAACGGAAGATGGTCGCCGTCGTACTTGATATAATTAACGCCAGGGTTGTTGACTTTTGCTTTGCTTACAACGCCTTCTTCGATATCGACCCCGTTTAGTTTTTTTATTTTGGAACTGAGGTAGCTATCAACATGTCCCACACCGCATCCGATATCGAGAACGTCGGCGGTATCTGAATTACAGCAATACTTTTTCACAAGGCCAAGTACCATATCAGCCTTAACCTGGATGAAGAAGTCAGCATCCTGTCCGGCAAAGTCTATTGACTCCTGGATTTTCTGCTGGTAATTATCCACATAATCGTCAAATTTGACGTCGCTATTTTTCTCGTTCTTAGACGTATTCAACAGGCCGTAAATTTAATTTGTCAAAAGCGCTCAGATAAATTATGAACAACGTTGATATCCCTGGGATAAGTTCAGCATAAACCCTGATTTCGCTGAAATAAATTATAAAAATTCCGAACAAAAGATAAGGTAAAAATACCAGGTTTACGTACACTTTTCTTCTATCGGGGTGCTTTTTCCATCTCCCGGTCAGGAAAAGCAGCAGAACCGGAACATACAGCAGCCCGAAGTTCAGGAAAATATCCTTTTGATAGATCCTGTTAAAGGGCAGCTGTTTTATGGTATAAATATTCGCGTCATAGCTTATTTCAACCGTCGAACCTGCATTGTTTTGAAAAAGATAATTCAGTATCAATTTGTAAACTACAAATAGCGCCGACATCAATAAAACGTTCAGGATTATTTTTTTTGTAAACATTTTTTTGTAGTTAAAGAAAACATAAGCAAACCCCAGGTAGGCTATAGTTTCTTTATTAACAAGGCCGATAATAAAAACAATAAGCAGGTATGTAAATTTTTCTTTAAGTATAAAATATATGCCAATAGTAAAAATCAAGACCGAGGTAAAATCATAAAACTGGAACCCCTGGTTCAGGATAATATAATTCCAGAGCATTGGGTATAAAATAACAGGCGAAAGCCAGAGGATCGCTTTTTTGTTCTGAATATACTGAGTAAGCGTTTTATTGAAAACATCGATTATGAAACATACAATTATGAAATCGTAAACGATGAAAACGGTCTTTTGCGGAATAAACGACAGCGGTTTTAACAGGACAAATATGAACGGAACCAGCAGCCTGAACTGGTATGGCTTCCATGTATGGAAAGTGATTACGCGGTCAATACTGTTATCAGCGCTGAAATCGGCAGGTTCAACAATTTTCTTGTAATAGAGAAAACAAAATACGCCGGCAAGAAGCAGGTAAAACACCCGGTATGCAAACGGTATTTTATTTTCGCCGTTCAAACTTAGTTTTCAGGATTATAATAGATAGGGACGCACCAGTGATTTTTAGCGACCCAGTCGGAATTTGGCAGTTCAACGTTGTGATTAAGAATTCTGTGGCACGGCTCGTCATATACTTTTCCCGTTGATTTTTCAATCGGGTCAAAAACGATATATTTGTAATACCCCGAGATCATTCCGTCAGGCAGCTTAAGCCTATTTGGATGAATTCCATCCAGCTTGCGCGCATAATCATTTTTGAAATCAATAATATCGTTCAGTCTGTCAACCTGTATTGCGCCAATTGCAGCGGCGAACTCAGTTATCCTGTAATTCAACCCATGCACTTTGAAATCAAACTTGCCATAGTTGCGGAATTTTTTCGCATAATCTACCAGCTCTTTGTTATTTGATACCAGCATTCCGCCCTCGCCGGTAGTAATTGTCTTAGTTGCGTAAAATGAATAGAACCCGGCATCGCCCCACTGGCCGGTTCTTTTCCCGTTCCACGAAGCTCCGTGCGAGTGCGCGCAATCCTCAAGCAGAATGATTCCGTTTTGTTTGCAATAGTCAGCGATTCTTTCTATATCAAACGCTATATGGCCGCCAATATGCACAACCCACACCGCGGCTGGTTTATATTTCTCTGCCTTTACTTTCATATCATCAAAGCTCATGCAGAGGTCCGTTTTGTTGCAGTCAACAAACTGAACGTTGGCCCCTGAATTTAAAATAGCCAGCGGCGTAGCCATAAATGTATTTGATGGACAAAGAACGGTTTTGCCTTTGAGCCCGTAAAATTCCATAGCGGCAAGCGCGGCCCCTGACCAGCTTGAAAACGCAACTGAATCAAGCTTGTTAAATTCGGCCCATTTATTTTCAAATAACTCTGTATAATAGCTTTCCGTCCATTTATTGGAAGAAACTATTTTATCAAAAGCTTCGTGGATAAGAGGCAAATCCCGTTTATCAAATCCGATTGAGAAGTTCATAGTTTTTTGATTTTAAAATCTGAAAATAATTAACCAATCAGCTCTTCGCTTGAATCGAAATAGTGATTATAATACACTTTTTGTTTTGGATCTTTTATTTCTTTTGTGCGTAGCCGCTCGTAAATTTCTTTTCCCGCTTCACCGATTGTATGTTCTGCGTTGAAGCCAAGCTCGTTCTGAATCTTTTTAAACGAAACGCGGTAGTCGCGCGCATCGATATTATTTGTTTCCGTGTTAACGTTAACCCCAGCATTGAATGTTTCACCAATAGAATCGACTACCAATCCTGCGACCTCGCTAATTTTGTAGTTCTGTTTTTCTGAGCCGACGTTATATATTTTGCCGCGCGCAGTTTCGTTTTCTAAAACTTTTATATAGGCATCCGCGGCGTCTTTAACGTGAATGAGCGGTCGCCATTGGTTACCGCCGAATACATTTATTTGCTTATCAAGAAAAGCCGTCATTGTCATAGTGTTTACAACAAGGTCGAACCGCATCCTCGGCGAGTAGCCGTAAATCGTCGACATACGCATAATAACAGGTTTAAAATTATTATCCATCATCTGCATTATGCTTTCTTCGGAAGAAATTTTTGTTTTGGCGTAAAGCGAAACCGGATTTAATGGCGCGTTTTCGTCAAGCACATCAGCGCCTACTCCGTAAACGCTGCAGGTTGATGCGTAAATAAATTTTTCAACGCCGTTTAGTTTACACGCAGATGAAATAGCCTGCGATGCAATGAAATTTGTTTCAACCGTTAAATCAGGACGTGCTTTAGATGCAGGGTCTCCAACAACAGCCGCAAGTAAAATAACGCTCTTCATGTTTTTTATAGAAGAAGTAACAGTTTCTACGTTGCGAATATCTCCTTCAATAATTTCAACGCGTTTATCGGAACGGAATTTTTCTACAGGTTTGGAACCGTAAATAAAACTATCCAGAATTTTTACTGTATAACCGGATGCCAAAAGCTGTTCGGTGAGAACAACTCCCAGATAACCGGCCCCGCCAATAACCAATACGTTTTCTTTCATTTAAGTGTTGTTTTTACGTATTTTTCCATGGCATCCCGATAAGTAAACTGCGGTTTCCAGCCGAGAAATTTTTCAGCTTTTTCAGAAGAAATAAACCGCCCTTTAAAATTCCCTTTTCTGTCTTCAACGAACGTGACTTTAGCTTTTTTTCCGATTATTTCTTCGAGCGTGGTAACAATATCTATGACGCGGATCTTTTTCCACCCGTTCAGATTGAAAATTTCGTTCTCCGCTTTTGGATTAAGGCAGGCGGCGTTTCCTTTTGCTAGATCTTTAACATAAATAAATTGTCTCGTCTGGCTGCCATCGCCGTGAATTGTAATTTCTTCGCCTTTCAAAATCTTATTTATGAAAATGGGAGTAACGGTTTCTGGCCTTGCGCGCTCTCCGAAAGGAATACCGTAACGCATTATGGTATAATTAACACCGTAAAGCGATTTATAATTTCTGCAGAATAATTCCGCGGATATTTTTGATGAAGTGTACAGGTGATCCGGGTTCTGTGCATAGGGCGTTTCTTCGGTTATTGGAAATGAAGCGCTAAGCGGGACTATTTTATGCCCCCCGCCCTCTTCCTGCGTTCTCTTTTCTATTTTAACTGTTCCATAGATCCATTCAGTTGATGCCAGCAGCACACGGCCCACATTATTTTGGCGGGCGCATTCCAAAACGCTAAGCGTTGAGTTGGAAGTATTCATGTTAGAATAAAGCGGTTTCTCATAGAACCTGTTAACATTTGCTTCAGCTGCAAGATGATAAATAGCGTCGAATCCTTTTGTGGCGGTAATTATTTTTTCAAGGTCGTTAACATCGCCTGCAACATAATTACACTTCTGTCCGAAACGCGGAGCCTCGAGATCGTAGATAGTAACTTCATGGCCGAGCTCAAGCAGCACATCTATGATGTGCGAACCAATAAATCCGGAACCTCCTGTAATTAATATTTTCATCTATTATTATTTCAAATTGGCAATGTATTGTTCGGCTAAGCGCTGCATAGAAAATTTCGCTTTTATAGCCGCGTTAATATATTCTTTCATTTTGTTTAAAACAGCGGGATTCTTAATTACATATTCCATCTTTGCCGCCAGATCTTCCGCTGTGTTATCAAACACCAATCCGGAAAGGCCATCATCCACATATTCTAAAAACCCGGGCTGCCTGCTGCAAACTGCCGGAACAGATTCATTGTATCCAATAAGCAGCGGTCCGCATTGTGTAACCTGTTTGTAGGGCAAAACGAGAACGTCGCTATCTTTATAAATTCCAGAGATATTTTTGTAATCTATAAACAAATCAATACACTGAGTATTTTTAATTTTTTTTATTCTTCGCGTAAGTTCATCGCGGTTATACTTAAGTTTGCCATAAATCCCTAAACTAAAGTCAAGATTCTTTTTTTGCAAAATTTCAGCCGCCTCCAGAAGCGTTTCCAAGCCTTTATAAGGTTCAACCGAACCGAAAAAAAAGAACTTTATTGGCTCGCCGGTTTTTGTAACAGAACTTGAAGAAACGGCATCAGTAAAGTAATCTATTATTGGCAGCTGAAACAACTTTGCATCAAACCCGAATCTGTTTTTGAATAGCGCCGCCTGGGTTTTGCTTACAACGCAAATGTGCTTTTTTAAAAGCGCAAACGTCATTTTAAGCGCCAGCGATGCATGGCGCTGCCTGCTTTCAGGATGTTTTTCAACGTCATGAACCGTGACCAGGAATCTTTTAATAAAAAGCTTAACCGGTAAAACCTGGTAGATATTCAACGCATTGAACCAGATCAGATCTGCGTTCATTTTCCGGAGCCGCAATATAAAACCAATTTCTCTTATAATATTCCAGGGATTCCTGAAACGTTTTCGTTTTACAATGGTTGCACCTAATTGTTCGGCCCAGCTTGTTAGCTCCGGACTCTTTTGGCGCGCCTGAATAAAAACCGGAAACTCAATGTGTTTTCGCAGTTCTTTGGCGATAGTGTAACTATGGTCAATATAACTTTCTGAAGTTACGTATATAACTTTCAAAAGTCCTCAGTTTAAAATTTTAAATAGATCGCCCGCGCTTATTGTGTTCATGCATGTAATTGTTTTATCGCATTTGTTAAGGTAGCAGCAGAGGCAATCGACCTTACCGCTGAAAACAATTTTCCCGTTGCCGAAAACATCAAGCTCTGTATGCGAAGTAGGTCCCACAACAACCACCGCAAATTTATCTAAAGCCGTTGCAATATGCAAAGCAAGCGAGTCGGCCGTTAATATCTTACCGGCAAGCATAGATATAGCGATAAAATCATCAATTGAATTATCGCATCCGAAATAAATAACATTATTCCTGTCTTCTATTGCGTCTGAGATCCCGTCATAAAAATCCCGGTCTTCATCACCCGCTACAATGCCAACGGCAGTCTTCTCGGACGAGGCAGAGAGCATATTAACTAGTTCGATAAAACCTTCTTTTGTCCATTTTTTATATTGCCAGCGTGCGCCGCCGCCAAGGTTAACCAGTATAAATTCCGAATAATTATTCAGAGCATACTTCTTCTTAATTTCTTCAGCGTTTTTCCTGTGCAGGCTTGTTATAGTCAACGAAGGTTTTGATCCGGCATATTCGAGTCCGCATATTTCATGAATGATCCGGTGGTATGTTTTTTTGTTTTGTTTTTTTTCGTTATCATCCACGCCCATCAGGTACCATTCATTGGCCAGGTTGTTAATTGGATACGGCTTGCCGTTTGCGATAGTAAAGCCGAATTTTTCATGAGCTGATACCGAGCTCATTATCCGGCAGCTTTCTTTGCCGCTATCCAGATTTATGGCGATGTCGAACATGTCGTTAAATAAATGTTCCAGTTCGTCTTCAGAAAAATAAATTTCATCGATGAGCGCGTTATCCTTTATAACCGGAAACGATTTTGATTTTGTTATCCATGTAATTTCAGAATCAGGGTGCTTGTCTTTCAGCGAGGGTAAAACAGAAGTTGTTCTCAGCACGTCGCCAACGGCATCAAGCTTAACGATTAATATTTTTTTATGTTCGACACCGGATTCCGTGATGACCGGCGGACCTATTGGCGGAAATTCATTCTTAATTGTGGTATCCTGTTCATAGAAAGTGCAGTTTGAACAAAACACGCCATATTGCTTGTTAGGAGAACAGGGTTTGTCTCCTTCAAAATGCTTGCAGTCGAAATGTATGAGGGGAAGTTCTGTCATTTGTGATTTGCGTCGCGTGAGAAGAGCTCAAATCGCCGCCGGTATTTCATGAAAATTTGCGGCTGCCTGCATCCCGCGAAGCTCTTTTTTGAATATGCCGGAATTATTACCGGGATTTTGTGCAAAAAAATCAGTTTTTTGCAATTTTAATGCGGAATAATAGGCAAAAAAATTAATACAAAAAATCTAATATTTTTCGCTTATTTACGGTATAATTAATATTTTATATGAATAATCTGTTAGCGCTTCACGGGGCCCTGGGCTCAAAAGCGCAATTCACGGAACTGGAAAAAACGCTTGGTGGAGATTTTGAGTTATACAGCCTCAATTTTTCAGGGCATGGCGGATTAGAAATACCGGACGAGCCTTTTAGCATAGAATTATTTGCAAGAGATGTATTGGGTTGGATGGAGAAAAAAAGTTTTCAGAAAACTAATATATTCGGTTACAGCATGGGAGGTTATGCAGCTATGTATTTAGCGCGGCATTACCCGGAGAAGATTGAGAAAATTTTTACGATGGCGACTAAATTTGACTGGACCCCGGAAAGCTCATTGAAAGAATCTAAAATGCTGGACACTCAGAAAATAAAAGATAAAGTCCCTGAATTTTGGGAGGAGTTGAAAATTCGCCATGCGCCTCAAAACCCGGAAGAAATTTTGCGCAAGACTGCGGAAATGATGATAAACCTTGGGAAGAAAAATGTCTTAAACGTTGATGATTATGGCAAGATTGAGCATGAAGTTGTTGTGGGAATTGGGGATAGAGATAAAATGGTAACGCTTGATGAAACGAAAGAAGTTTATAAAAATCTAAGAAACGGACGATTGCTTGTTTTACCTGAAACGCCGCATCCGTTAGAAAAAGTGAATCAGGAAAGACTAAAATATGAAATTACGTCATTTTTTAAATAAATCCTGAAATTACAATTTTTTCAATTTGTAGTTGAATCTTTGAATGAATACCTTTATACTTGTAGGTTTTTATGAAAAAATGCGTTTCAATACTGATTTTGGCATTAATGCTGTATAATATCATGGGGTATTATCTGGCATACCTTGCTATGGTTCAGCAGACGAAGGAAGAAATGCGTGAAACTCTGACGGATAACGATGAAACGCAGGATCTGATCGTTGTGAAGGTTCCTTATGTAAACGGGAAGATCGAAGAAAAAGATTTTGAGCTGATTGATGAAGATGAGTTCCGGTATGAAGGTAAAATGTACGATATTGCCCGCACCGAAATTAAGGACAACGCCATTTATTTTTATTGTTTAAACGATAAAAAAGAAGATGCGATAGATCTTGCGCTGGTAAAACATATTCAAAATAATGTTAACGATAACAGTGCAACAGGGAAGAAATCAAACAGCATTTTAAAAAATTTAATCAAAATATACTTACCAATAACAGGCTTAAGCGGCTCATTTTCATCCTCCGAAAATGACAATAGCTATGCCGGGCGTACCTTTCAAACGCTTACGACGGTATTTGACGTAGCGTCGCCCCCTCCAAGGTTTATTTAATATTTAATTTATAAACATTTTCTATCTTCCTCACGCGGCTGTTTGCTGCGCGAAGGGATGCTGCATTTTATTAATAATAATAAATATTAAATAAATACTAACACCATGAAAAATTTTCTATTACTCACGGTTATACTTTGCTTTACTTATAATGCTTACGCGCAGAACGTTTTAAAGGGCGTAGTAAAAGATAACCAAAATAATCAGCCTATACCGGGCGCAAGCATTAAAATCGGCAATACGTCGGAGGGCGCCATTACGGACGATAACGGCGCATTTGAGCTGAAATACACAAATGACTTCAAAACTATTACAGTCAAAGCCATCGGATATTCAAAACAAGATATTGACGTCACAGATAAAAATAAGGAGCAAATTATAGCTCTCGAACCGACAAACCTTTCTACAGGCGAAATACAGGTTGAGGGTTTAACCAGAAAGAAAAATCTTGAAACACCCCAGAGTATCGGGCTGCTTTCAAAGGAAGATCTAAACAGGGATATCGGAATAAATATTCAGAATACAGTTAATCTTTTGCCGGGCGTAAAGATGGAATTCCGCAATCTTGGTTCAGGCGTTCTTATGGTAATACGCGGATACGGCGACCAGACCAATTTTAACGGCAATGGATACAAAGCATATTATAACGACATATCATTAACGGACGCGGACGGAACGACTGCGCTGGATGAAGTTGACTATACTAACCTCAGCAACGTTGAAGTATTCAAAGGGCCGGCGTCAAGCATTTACGGCGCAAACATTGCGGGTGTTTTAAGCATGAGGTCATCAAAGGCTCCGTGGGGAACAAACGTTATGCTAACCGGACTTGGCGGTTCATACGGCCTGTTCAGGTCGAATACCGGCGTATCAATCGGAAACGAAAAGGTAAGCATATTCGCTAATTACGGGCACCAGCAGGAAACCGGTTTCAGGGGACACAACAATTCGAAAGAAGACTTTGCCTTAATGAACGGAAGCGTCTTCATTGACAGGAAAAACACGTTATCTTTTTTCGGAACCTATTCGCAGGTCTACAATGCGCTTGCAGGCGAGCAGGATAGCGCAACATTCCTGAACAACCCAACGTGGGCCGATACAAATTACGTAAAGAATGACGCACATATAAAAAGCGAAAGCAGCAGGCTTGGGCTAACTTATGAACATTTATTCTCGAAAAACTTCCTGAACAGAACCACTTTTTACGCAGGGTTCTTTTATCTTGACCAGCCTTCAGCTGCGGGGTTAAGCCGCGCCAACAGGAGCAAGCTGGGAGCAAGAACAACGTTCAGCTTCTTCCCGACAATTGGAAAGGTTAAAACCAATTTTACATTTGGCGGAGAGTTTTTGAAGAATGTAAACTATGCGTTATCGTATACATTAACAAATAATGTTCTGGGCTCTTTAAGAGGCAACCAGGAAATCAAGCCTTCGATGTATAACGTGTTTGGACAGGCGGATATTAATATTACAAGATCCACTTTGTTTACAGCCGGCGCAAGCGCAAACTTTGTAGAATACCTGGTGTATGATATGGTTGCAGCATCGTCCACCCACGTAAACGCGTCGGGTTACAGAAGGTTCGATCCAATAATAACTCCCCGCGTAGCAATAAACCAAATTATTAAAGGAGAGTTTTCTCTTTACGCAAGCGTGAGCCAGGGATACACGCCGCCATCAACAAGCCAGGTTTTAATTACCCAGCTTGGGCAGGTGAATCTTGACTTAAAGCCCGAGGTGGCGACAAGTTATGAATTCGGCACGAAGGGAAGCTTCTTAAAAAAAGCTTTGAACTATGATGTAGCTTATTACCTTATGGATGTAAAAGATAAGCTTGTTACTCAGAATTTTGCTGCAGCAAACGGAGTTCCTGCGTATTCTATTACAACAAATGCAGGAAAAGTCCGCTACCAGGGCCTGGAGGCGACTATATCGTATGCCTATCAGCCCGAGAAATCAAAGGTCATTTCTCTTATTCGTCCTTTTGTAGCCTATACATATACAAATGACAAGAATCTTGATTTCAAAAGCGACAACAACAATAACGCAAGCACAAAAGATTATACGGGATTAAAAGTTCCCGGAGTGGCTCCAAGCACAATAAATGCAGGGCTTGATATTATTACAAAACCGGGGATTTATCTTAATGCCAGCTATTCATATACAGGCAAGCAATATCTTACTTTTGATAATTCTCATCAGGCTGACGCATACGGACTGCTGAACGGAAGGATTGGGATCAAGAGAGTCCTTGGCAAAAAATTCAATCTTGAAGTTTACGGCGGAGCAGATAACATCACGGGTCAGAAATACCCGATCGAATTGTTCCTGAATGCAAATGATCAGCATTTTTGGTTAGCCGGCCCGAATAAGGCGACATTCTACGGCGGGTTAAATCTGGGTTATACTATTAACTAATTAAACAATTCCGGGGGCTTTCCCATTGTTGGATATTTTTTGTTTCATTGAAGACGTCGACGGAGCGGTTAATTAAATTCCCCCGAATTCAAACCGCATCCGGAGTTTAAAATTCAGTAGCCGGATGAAAATCGCCAAAGAGCATAAAGCAAAACGGTGGGGCATTAAGCCGGAGCGTTAAGCTTAGCTCTAATTCCTCCTGGCGAATCTCGTTCGGAATGCAGTGATAACAGGAGCTAAACCTGCCCGTAAAAGGGCAGGAGGGCTCCATGGGGAAACCCCGGTTTTTAAAACAAGAAAACATAAAATGAAAAATAAAATCGTTTTGTTTATTACTTTAACGGCGTTCGTATATGCGGGCTGCGGAAGATTAAGCAATAAGCAAACAGAAGAGCAAAAAAATCAAACCACCCGGATAGTATGCGTTTCAAAACAATTGAACGAAATAATTTACGCGCTTGGCGCAGGCGATAAGCTTGTTGGCATAGACCTTTCAAGCACATATCCTCCCGAAATTCAGAAACTCCCAAACGTAGGTTACCACCGTTTGTTAAGCGCCGAAGGAATAATTTCTTTAAATCCAACGGTCGTATTTCATGATGGCAACATAGCGCCCGATAATGTAATACCACAGCTGCAAAAAGTAGGAATTCCGATAAAAGAATTCAAGTCCCCGGCATCTTTTGACAGCACCTGTATACTTATTCACCAGGTTGCTAAAGAATTCGACGCCGATAAAAAAGCTGATGAAATTTGCGCGAAGCTTGACGCTGACATGAAAAAAGCCGCAGAGAAAAAAAAGGAATACAAAACCATTCCGCGAGTGCTGATAATTCATTACGGAAGGGCGAATAATAATTATTTTGTTATGGGCAAAAGAGGAAACCAGAACACGCTGATAGAAATGGCGGGAGGCGTTAACGCCGCCGACACATCAGGATTCAGATTGTTAAGCGCTGAATCGATTGCAAATTGCCAGCCGGATGTTATCCTGGCCACGGATTTTGGGTTTGACAGGCTTGGAAGCGAGGAAAAATTTGTTGAGCTTCCGGGAATTTCTTTGACCCCGGCATTTAAGAACCATAAGATATTCAGAGTCGAGGAGCACGATATGGTTTACTTTGGCCCGAGAACGGGCGAGATAGTTATGATGTTAATGGATCTGATACATAAATAAGAACAAATGAATCTTCTTCATTCTGTTAAGTACAGCGTTATTTACTGGACGCTGGGTGTGTTATTGGTAATAATGGTTGTAATTTCCGCTGGTGTCGGCGCGGTACATCTGCCGGTAAGCGAAATAATAGATATAATAAGCCACGCATTTGGCGGGCATCCGGATACTCCAATCAATTCTATCCACGAAGGGCTTTTCTTTCAGATTCGGCTTCCAAGAACCTGTATGTGTTTCGTTGTCGGAGCGGCCCTATCCGTTTCAGGCGCGTTAATGCAGTCGCTGTTCCGTAACCCCATTGTTGAGCCGGGACTTGTAGGCACATCAGCCGGAGCCGCTCTTGGGGCGTCATTTACATTTGTATTTGCTAAAGTGGGCATTTTTGCCGAGCTGGCTTTTTTAGGCGACCTGCTTTTACCGCTCGTAGCTTTTGTTGGCGGCCTGACCGCGACAACCATAGTTTACAGGTTCTCGTCATTCTACGGTAAAGTGAATGTTTCGACTATGATATTGGCGGGAATAGCCGTGAACGCCATGGCCGCAGGAGGAACCGGATTTCTATCATACATTGCCCGCGATCCGCAGGCGAGGTCAATTACTTTCTGGAACCTCGGCACGTTTTCAGGAGCTGACTGGAAGAGCGTGATAATTGTGGCTTCAATCACATTAATATGTATTCTGGCTGTATTGCGTTATGCCAAACCTTTAAATGCGCTTCAGCTTGGCGAGACCGAAGCAAACTACCTGGGTATAAATATTGAAAGAATGAAGATACAGCTGATACTTATTAACACGCTTATGGTTTCCGTAGCAACTTCCATGGTAGGAGTAATAAGTTTTGTTGGCTTAACCGTCCCTCACTTGCTGAGAATATTGAAAGGTTCCGATAACCGTTACCTGATGATAGGCTCAGCGCTAATGGGCGGCATTTTGATGACGATTGCGGATATGCTTGCAAGAATAATAATAGCTCCAGCGGAAATGCCCATTGGTATAATAACGGCATTTGTTGGCGCCCCTGTATTTTTGTGGCTGCTATACAGGAACAGGAAATCGGGGAGGAGAGGAGGGTTTTATGCTTAACGCAAGGAACGTAACCTACTCAATTGGAAATTTTAAGCTTGTTGAAGATATAACTCTTGATTTTAAAAGCGGCGAGCTTGCTGTAATTATGGGACAAAACGGCGCAGGGAAATCTACACTGCTGAAAATTCTTGCCGGCAGCCTTAAACATTACGCCGGCGAAGTTATAATGATGGATAGAAGCCTGGATAGCTTTTCTGACCTTGAGCTTGCGAAAACGCGGGCTGTTCTGTCGCAGCATTATGATGTTTCATTCCCGATACCGGTGGGCGAAATTGTTCTTATGGGCCGGTACCCGCATTTTAAAAACACGCCTTCGGCAAACGATAATGTAATTTGTGAAAAAGCGATGGAAATGATGGGGGTAACGCAGCTGAGCGACAGGGATTATAATACTTTATCCGGCGGCGAGTCGCAAAAAGTCCAGATGGCGCGTGTGCTTGCCCAGATATGGCAGGCGGAAGAGAATGAACAAAAAATATTGTTCCTTGATGAACCGGTATCAAGTCTTGATTTGCATTACCAGCATTACATATTGAGAATAGCTAAAGAGTATGCGAAGAGCAACATTTTAGTAATTGCGGTTTTGCATGATATAAACCTGGCGTTTAATTATGCTGACAGGGTTATTTTCATGAAAACAGGGAAGATTGTAAAAACATATTCCGGCGATGAAGAAGTTGATAAAGCTGTTGTGAGCGAGGTGTTTGACGTTAAAACAGAAATTATTAAAAACCCTTTTTCGAATAAGCCGATATTTGTTGTGGATGAAAAGTAGAGGGCTATTGTTATTTCAGCTTATCAATACTTTTGAAATATTTGTATATCTCTTCGTTCTTTACGGTTAATTTTCCGTCTTCATTGGGGTCGCCCTGTACCGGCTGGAGCAGGAAAGGTATTAGCCATAAAATTGGTTTTTCGTCGAAATTCTTAGGATAGTTATCGCCATTTTCACCATACGACATGATTGGATATTTTATAGCCATTTGCGAAAAGCGCAACTCTATTCTTCCGGCATAAATCCTTTTCCCGTTTAGAGTTACAATAAAAAGCTTTTCAGAAAAGCGGTAGCCGGATTTCTCGTTTTCCCACTTAGCCAGGTAAGCTGTAAATATATCTTTCCCGGACGGCGTGAGCCGTACCTGTTGTTTTTCCCAGTCATATGAATCAATTTCAGCGTCTGAAATAATAACATCTGAGAGCGGCGCATTGTTGAGAAAATTCATCCAGCTTGAATCATAATTATAAATATGCGTTTCAAATTTTGCAGTCTCGTTGTGGTTATAGAAATATATAGCAAAACCTCCATCTCCGGCGGGTTTATTGTTTTTCATCGTATCAGATTTTGAACAGGAAAAGTTTCCGGCAAACAATAAAAAGAAGAAAGAAAAAGAAACCGCAAGATTAATCAACATAGGCATTCAGTATTTTATTTATCTATTGTAATTATTTCGTCAGGCGCATCATTATCTATATGAAACGTCATATCTCTTTCAGTAACGCCAAGCGCAACCTTATTATTATTTACTGATTTGATCTTTCGAATCTCCATCGTTTCCGTGCCGGTTTCTTTAAGCTCTTTTGAATAAAACGAAAAGTATTTTTTCAGATTCCCATCGTTATCTGTTTTGAGCGCAATTGTTTCGACTGCGTTCCATGTGCCGTTATGCGCGCGCCGCTGAAACAGAATTTCATTTCTGCCGTCCCCGTCCAGATCGGTAAATGTGATATATGGTTTATCGATAAGCCGGCCGTTCCACGATTCAAACCCCTGCTCGTTATTATACATAAACGTTCCGTCTATTTGAAAAAAGTCAGAATATTTATTCTTTTTGGCATCATACATGGAAAGATATATCTGGAACCCGGAGAGGCTTTCATTTAGTTCGGTAACATACAAAACATTTCCATCACCCGGGTTTATTTTAAACGTTTGAAAATAAAGGCTGCTTATGTCGCAATCATCGCTGAGTTCCTTACAAACCCTTGAGATCAAACCGGCGATATTTGTTTTAAGAGCGGCCGGCATTGTTTCTTTCCCGGAAACGGAATCGCGAAAGGTAACAATATCGTTATCATCCCTGGCTACAACGCTATTCAGGTTTTGCGCATGTAGACAGGGCGCCAATAAAAAGACAGAGAATAAGAAGAATAGTTTTAATTTCACTTTGCAATTTTAAAATTAAAGTTTGGCGATTTATAAACGCCCATCAGCCGGATCCAAATGGGCAAAAGCATTTCTGAACAACGGGCGCCGGTTATATCGCCTAAATCAATAACCGATTTCCACCCGAAGGAGTCTTTTAAAATTTTCGTAACTTCAGCTTTAGCTTCTGCGTCATTGCCGCAAATAAATATATCGTGTTCGCCGGGAACCTGAGATGGATTTACCATTACGGAGCAATTAGTAGTATTGAGCGCTTTAACCACTTTTGCAGCAGGGTATTCACGCTGGATTTGCTCGCCCAGCGAATCAGTATTGCAAACCGAGAGCGTTGGCGGCATCCCTTTTGAAAAATCCAGGGGATTTGCAACGTCTACCAGGATCTTATCATTAAGATTAGGCGCAGTTGCTAGCTTAAGCGCTTCTAATGAAGCCATTCCTGATGTACAGTTGAATATAATATCGCCAAATGCCGCCGCTTCTGCAAATGTTCCCTGCGATGCTTTATGCCCTGACGTTTTTACCCATTCAGCCGCTTTTTCGTTATTTGCGGCTCGCGACCCCATTTTAACTTCATACCCCAGTTGGGCGAGTTTTGTTCCGATGGTTTTACCAACCATCCCTGTGCCAAGTATTCCTGCTTTCATTTTAATTAATTATTTTTAATTTGCAAAGAATGTTTACTGCAAAAATATGCAGTTCATATATTTCTTACAAGAACTGTCAGAAAGTATAGTATAGAACTTAATTAACAGAAATAAAGAATCAGCGCAATTTTTGCATTATTAATTTTAAAATCTATGTTAATAGACGGGAAAGAATTTGAAATAAAGCTAAACGGGAAAACATTTCACTGCGCGCTGGATGTAACTATGAATTTCATTGGGGGCAAATGGAAAACGGTGGTCCTCTGGTACCTGAGGAAAGAAAAGAAGAGATTCAGCGAGCTGAAGAAACACATACCGGGCATAACCGAAAAAATGCTTTCAATACAGCTGAAGCAGCTTGAAAAGGATAATATTATTGGCAGAAAAGTTTACGCGGAAGTTCCGCCGAGAGTAGAATACTTTCTTGCAAACGAAGGCAAAACGCTGGTTCCAATGCTGGAAGCAATGGCGCAGTGGGGAAGAAAGAAAGCGGGAACCCTGGGAATACTTGAGGAAGCGACTAGGCAGAAGAAACTAAAGAAACTTAATCCATAAGCGAGTTAGTTAATACTTTATATCATTTTTCGAGCAAAAATCCAGAACCTGCATAAATAGTTTCTTATTCATATA
>Ga0265331_10001366_pt1 | contig 17937 bp, 22 predicted proteins | sample 41923metaG_FD_202088 | JGI IMG/M metagenome (GOLD analysis project Ga0265331, IMG submission 202088) | Rhizosphere microbial communities from Carex aquatilis grown in University of Washington, Seatle, WA, United States - 4-19-23 metaG | ecosystem: Host-associated > Plants > Roots > Rhizosphere... | reverse complement strand
AGCCTCGTGTTCCTTCAATACGCGGATGATCTGCTCTTCTGTAAATCTCTTCTTCATCGGTCTGCTCCTTCTCAGGGTTACAGACTCTACCTCATTTTGGCGACATTTTCGGGGAGAAGGTCAAGGCGTCGCCAGTTCACCCACGCGAACAACCGGCATGGTTCTTTTCTTGTGCTTCCGTTTAGCCATGAGAAACCTCATGACCTGAAGCATGTCGGCTCACGTCTTGCTTTAGGTTGCCATCATGACAAAGATTGCTTTCTTTTTTCTTATTTTTTTGAACTAATTTTGTATGCAGTTGCTTTGCTGGCGCATTTTTGCATACAAAATGTACAGCCATTATTTCTATGGCTTCAATTTTTATTTGCTGAATCAAAACAGTACAAACCACCGCGCGGCGCAACACCATCATGTGACGGCTCCCTAAAAAGCTGGATAGATAAAATTTGATCAATTCTACGAAATCAGGAACGGCGGATCGGTGCTATGCAGACCGTACAGCCATGCGGCGGCGGACGACAGGCTCCTGACGACTCGACTTCGTATCGCTGCATCGGCTTCGTAAAACATTGGCCTGCCCCAAAATGCAAAGTTCACCCGTTCGCGCCCCATGCGCGTTTTCTTCTGACTACTTTTTCCCTCACGAGGATGGTGTCGCTACCGGTATGCTCGCCAATCAATTCCTGACACGGACTTTGACCTACCAAAATTTGGCAATACCGTTGCGGTAATTTCTAACTAACCAAAATGGATAGATAATGCAAGCACAATTTTGAGTTGCACATCATTTATTTCAAAGGTTATTTATAACAAGTAATTAATTGCTTGAAATTGGTTTCGCTCTTTTGGTATGTACTGACACGCCTTTTTGGTTAGCTGATTTTTGACGATTGAGGTATATATAAATCGGACATGGGATGCAGAGAAAGATCATGAAGAATAAATTGAGAGAAGTCCGCGAACGTCTGAACATGACGGCGGCTCAACTAGCAAAAAAGGTCGGCACTACCGAGGTACAAATTTGCCGCCTCGAAACGGATAAGCGCAAGCTGACCGTGGATTGGCTACTGCGCCTCTGTGGGGCGATGGACGTTACGGCAGATGAGATTGTCGATATTCCGGTCAAGGGCATCAACAAAACGAAATGCGATCCGGTGCTGCTGGACTCCGCCGTAGGCTTCCTGCTGGAAGCCTGTGAGCGCCATAACGTCAAACCGAACAGCAAGGACATCGCAAGATGGACGACGCTGATATATAACGATGCCGTTAGTCTGCACCTGAATGTCAAACAGACGCGGGGGCTGGCAACCACGCTCGTGAAGGCAAGCAAGGGCAGATAAAATAGTGGCAACCACGGCAATGGTTGGAGACAAGAATGATTAAGTGGGAACCATTAGCTTCATTTTTTCGGCGCACCCCTATTCAGACGTGGGCTGATGTTCACCCAATGTTTGGCGACATATTTTATGATCTTGACGGAAACCAGATACAGCGCGGACAGCAATTGGCCTCAGAAACCCGTGGGCGTCGCCCTGCTGTAATCAACAATACAAGAACGGTTATTGGCGACCTCATCCCGTCAACATCATGGGGGTCAAGTCTGGCCAATCTTCTAACAAAGAAATCATGGGATGGTTTGCGCCTCCCCCTCATTCAGAAAAACCATGCTGTTTGTGAACTTTGCGGACAGTCCTTTGGCAACCTCGATGTCCATGAAATATGGAGTTATGCGTTTCCGCAGGAACATGAATGGGTGCAGCGCGAGGAAAACTCGGTTTTTGGCACCCAGAAATTAGATGGACTCATGGCTATCTGCCATGACTGCCATAGATGTTTTCATTTAGGGAAAGCCAAGGCCGATGGCGTTCTGGAGCCAACACTTAAGAGATTGGCGGCACTGAATTTATGGACGCAAAAGACCATCGATGCCTACTGCGACAAACTCGACGAACGCTACGCGCTTACGAATGAAATCTTCTGGATGCTCGATCTGTCATGGGTAAAGCACCCCGAAGGCGGGATTACCATAAGAAGGCCTTGGAAAGTGCATGAAGAGGTTGATTGCCTGATAACAGCCCCCAACAGGCTCGGCGGCGATAACATCACCATGCTGTTGGGTATCCCTTGGAAATTCGAGGGCGAAGCAACATGGAGGGAGGCAAAAAACCAGCCTTAGATGAATATATTTGGTGGGCAGTTTTGCGCCCCAAATTGCGTCCCAAAGCTCTGAAACAGCCTGATTTTAGGGGATACAGCCTGAGATGTTGATTTTCAAAAAGTAACGGTAAAATAAGGGTTTTTGAGACGTTTGGAGAAAAACGGATACAGGGGTTTTAAGATTTGGAGACCGGTGCTCTACCAATTGAGCTACACTCCTACATGCACTTTATATTTGCCGTGACTACTCTGCGCTTCGCGCAACCGTGACTGCGGCATTTACTCACAGTCCCCCGTCCAGAGCTTTCGCGCCGGACTAAGCTTACTAACCATGTGGGGGACAAAGCTTTTTACCTGAAACACGCGCTGAGGGCAACTGAAAAATGTAACCCTATTACCCTTTGTATCATAAGGGATTAGATATGCTAAAAACCGGCTTTCCGGCCTTTAGGGGGCTCGTTCTTCAACCAAAGCGCACCCTCAAATCTTCGACTAGCTTAATCGTGCCCTTTTCTTCAGCGATCTCGACTTGTCTCCCCCAAACAGGAGAGGCCACAATCTGCTTAAGCTTCGCGAGCATATCAAACCATGCGGTGCGATCAGCTTTTGAAATGACTGACTGATAGGCTGGCCCAGCAGCAAACATATCAATGCCAGTTCTCAAAGCCGCGCGAAGCCCTTTGTCTTCCCTAAAAGGTCGCAGGGCAGCATATAATTCTCTTTGATCTGGGAAGAAATCCGCAAAACTAATAGATGTCCAAACCGATAACATCACAGGCACAGCTAGGGCTTCACCTGCCATGGTCCATACGTAGCGATCTTTTGGTGTTCTGGGGTGTACATAATGGAGTGCGCTCATAGGCATATCACACCGAACAGCGTTGGCTTTATAAAAGCCGCCCGCATGAGGAATGACACATGGCAAAGAACTTACTGAATTTTCCGGAACATGATGGCTAAGGGCAATTGATAGGGGTATGGAAAGTTCTGCAGCAAATCTAAAGTCATCGCTCGCGTAGGTTAAAGGGCCGCATCCCCTTTCAATGTGACGAAATTCCGTGTGTTGGCAATCAATGGCCAACGGGAAAATACGGTTGCACAAGGTTGCCGCTTGCGGGGTTACCACGAAGCGCGCAGAAGTAGGGAAGACAACGCCATCACTTTCTGACGAATAAGCAATCGCCACTACAGTTCCCTCGGATCGACGTTTATTTAAAGGGGCCTGTGGACAGGTATCAATCGTATCATGGCAATCAAAGTACAATATATCTTTCGCGGTTTTGTGATAATCCGCGATAATCCTGCCTAGCTCCGCAAAATGTTTTTCCCGCAACGTAGAGGTTCGGAAACTCCGTAGGATGGGGGCAATCCCATCGGCATGCTCCCTGAGGAACTGTTCTTCGGCTTTGCGAATATTTCTGATCGTTATGCTCACAGCACCCCACAATCTATCTTTTGTTCACAAATGATTGCCTTGTGTGCTCAACTGACGACATCCACCACCAGACAAAATCTGGCACACGAAAAGCCGACCATACAACTATTATTTATAGTTAATTCTAAAACGATCTTTACTGACAGCACTATATCGCTCCAACTTTGGAAGAAGCTACCCCCCAAACGTCAAACAGCGCATGGAAATCGATGCGTTTTCAATGCCTTCATAGTCGAAACGGAGGGTGTCGGCGGCTTCGGCGGCACCGAGGATGTATAAAAGCGGGTACCAATGGTCGGGGGTGGGGATGCTTAATTGCCCCGCTTCCGATTGCGTGGCGTGGTGGATCAGGGCGGGGAAATCGCGGGACTCGATACGTTCCTTGACCCACGCATCAAAGGCCACCGCCCAATCGAATGGCGCGGCGTGGTCGTCGAAAGAAATTTGCCGCAGATTATGGACGATGTTGCCGCTGCCGATCACCAGCACGCCTTCATCACGCAGTTTCCGCAACGCCTGCCCCAGCTTGAAATGAAATTCCGGCGGCTGCGCCCTATCCAGACTGAGTTGCACCACCGGAATATCCGCCGCCGGATACATGTGATGCAGGATCGACCAACTGCCATGATCCAGCCCCCATGTGCCGGTATCGATATGGATTTCCGGCGTCGTGATCATGTCGCGAATAAACTGCGCCAGCACTGGATCGCCGGATGCCGGATAATTCATGGCGAACAAGGCACGGGGGAAGCCGCCGAAATCATGGATCGTGCGCGGCTGTTCCATGCCGGTGACCCACACGCCCTCCGTCATCCAATGCGCGGAGATGCAGAGGATCGCCTTCGGGCGCGGCAGCCCCTGCCCCATCTGGCGCAGCTTTCGTGTAAACGGCGTGTCGCGCAGCGCGTTCATGGGATTGCCGTGGCCGATAAAGACCACGGGCATGCGCGACGCGGAGGGTTCGCGCATGGGCATTAAACGTGCTTTTTAACCCACGCGACGTAGCGATCCATCCAGCCTTGCAGGAATTTCCGGCTGTCCTCGCCGATGCCACCGGCGGCGTCGAACAGATGGTCGGTGACTTTGATGAAGGCTTCGGGTTGCCCCATCGTCGGCACATCCAGATAGGCGAGGATGTTGCGCAAATGCTGCTGCGCCAGCGCGGTGCCGATGGCGCCGATGGAAACGCCCAGAACGCCCGCCGGTTTCCCGCCCCATACGCTCTTGCCATAGGGGCGCGATCCGTGATCGAGCACGTTTTTCAAAACGCCGGGGATGGAGCGGTTATATTCGGGCGTGACGAACAGCAAGCCTTGCGCCGCCGCGATCTCGGCCTTCATGCGCTTGACCGATTCCGCCGGTTGATCGTCATGGTCTTGGTTGTAGAGCGGCACATCGCCGATCTCCACCACCGAAAACGAAAAATCCGGCGGCGCGAGTTTGGCAATGCCTTCCGCCAATTTGCGATTGAAGGAATCTTTGCGCAGGCTGCCGACGATGACAGCGATTTTGATGTTGGGCATGGGGGACTCCTGTTGTCGATGGAAAAAGCTTAGCGGTTCGCTTCGCTTTCAATATCCAGCTTCACTTCGTCGCCGAGGGCGGGGACGTAGGTGATGATGCCGAAGTCGGAGCGTTTGATCATGGCGGTAGCGCTGAAACCGGCGGTCATTTTCTTGAACATGTTTTCGCCGATCTTGTTCAGCTTGACGTTCAGATCAACCGGCTTGGTCACGCCATGCAAGGTCAAGTTACCGTGGACGATGGCGGTGTCCTGTCCGATGACATCGACCTTTGTGCTGGCATAGGTTGCGGTCGGGAAAGCGGCGACGTCGAAGAAATCCTTGCTCTTCAAATGTTCGTCAAGCTTGGGGATGGAGGTGTCGATGGCCGCGACGGGAATGGTGACATCAAGCTTGCTGGCCGCCGGATTTTGCTGATCCAGCAGCAGCGTGCCGTCGATATTCATGAATTTGCCGGACGGGTTTGAAAAACCGAAATGATTGATATGGAACGTCACCGCCGTATGCATGGGATCGAGTTTGAACATGTCGGCGGCTTCGGCAACGGGTGCCACGGCAACGGACAAAACGGCACCAAGAAGGATACGGAGGGCAAGGGCGGAACGTGACATGGGCGAACTTCCTTTCAGGTTGGTTGCTTGCGTATCCTTGAAAATAGCCCTATAGTTTATTTATGCAAGTAAGCACGTAATTGATACATAGGGTTAAAAAGGAAACTATCATATGGCCAGACGCACCAGCGGCGATGTGTTGAAGGAACAATGCCCGTCGCGGGCGGTTCTGAATTGCCTTGCCGATAAATGGACGGTGCTGATCCTGATCGCCCTGACCGACGGCGCGAAACATTTCGGCGCGTTGAAGCGCGAAGTGGCGGGCATTTCGCAAAAAACCATGACGCAGATTCTGCGCACCCTTGAACGCGACGGGATTGTGTCGCGTAAAGTGCTGCCGACCCGCCCGCCACGCGTGGAATACGCACTGACCAAGCTGGGGCTGACACTACTGGACTGGGTGGACATGATCCGCGCCTGGACGGAAAAACATATGGGTGAGGTTATCGCCGCCCAGAAGAAATTTGATGCCGCCAATAAACATAGTCAGTCCGCTTGAAAACCCGAAAAAATTTTCGCCGCCTTTCCATCTCAAGCATCAATAACCAGAAAAGCGCGGCCAAAATTTTTTCGGGTTTTCAAGTTGACGCAGTATAATGTAGAGTAACGCCATGACGGCATCGCTTCAGAACCGCCGTATCCTGCTGATTATTTCCGGCGGGATTGCGGCTTATAAAAGCCTCGACCTCATCCGGCGGTTGCGGGAGGCAGGGGCACGGGTGCGTTGCGTCCTGACCAAAGGCGGGGCGCAGTTTGTCACGCCGCTGTCCGTCGCCGCTTTGTCGGAAGAACAGGTTTATAGCGATCTCTGGGCCCTGACCGACGAAAACCAGATGGGGCATATTCGTCTTTCGCGTGAATCTGATCTGGTTGTCGTCGCGCCCGCCAGCGCGAACATCATCGCCCGTATGGCGGAAGGCTTGGCGGATGATCTGGCGGGAACGCTTCTGCTGGCGACCGACAAGCCGGTGATGATCGCGCCCGCCATGAACGGCCAGATGTGGCAGCATGCCGCGACGCAGGCGAACATCGCCACCTTGGAAAAACGCGGCATCATCCGCATCGATCCCGCGCATGGACTGATGGCCTGCGGCGAGGAAGGCACAGGCCGCATGGCCGAAGTCGCCGCTATCGTCACGGCGATTACCGCGCATTTTGCCAAACCCGGCCCGCTGTCCGGCAAACGCGCGCTTGTCACCAGCGGCCCGACATTTGAACCGATTGATCCGGTGCGTTTCATCGGCAACCGTTCTTCCGGCAAGCAAGGCCACGCGCTTGCCGAGGCGTTGCGCGATCGCGGCGCGGAAACCATTTTGATTTCCGGCCCCACGCATTTGCCCGATCCCGTCGGCATTCGCACCCTTCATGTGCAGACGGCGGCGGAAATGCTCGCCGCCTGCGAATCCGCCTTGCCCGTCGATATCGCCATTTGCGCCGCCGCTGTCGCCGACTGGCGGCCCGCGGAAACAACGACGGAGAAACAGAAAAAGGGCGGGAAAGCGCCGACCCTAACGCTGGTTGAAAATCCCGACATTCTGGCGACGCTGGCGAAGGCGAGGAATAACCGCCCGCGCATCGTCATCGGTTTCGCGGCGGAGACGAACGATGTGCTGGCTCACGCCACGGAAAAACTGAAACGCAAAAATTGCGATTGGCTGTTGGCGAATGAAGTCGGGACGGATAAAACCTTTGATCAGGACGACAATCAAGTCACCTGCCTCCGCCGCACGGCAGATGGCAGTGTTGCCAGCGAAGACTGGCCGCGCATGAGCAAACAAGATGTGGCGCGGCAATTGGCGGATGCGGTTGTGAGTTTTTTGAAGTGAAGGAAAATTGGTGACACTTGGTGCAGTGGTATCCCCTCCCCCTTGTGGGGAGGGTTAGGGAGGGGGGCGAGCGGCTGGGATATTGCTCCGGATTCTGAAACAAGTCGCCAAGTGTCACTCCCCCCTCCCTAACCCTCCCCGCAAGGGGGAGGGGACTAAACTGCGCTTTTTGAAATTAGGATATGAAAGGTCTACCTATGCCCACCCTCCCCGTCTCTATCACCACCTTGCCGCATGCCGAAGGGCTGGGGCTTCCGGCCTATGCGACCGATCATGCGGCGGGGATGGATCTGTGCGCCGCGATCGCGAACGATGTTGTGATCGAAGCCGGTAAACGCGCGTTGGTTCCGACCGGTTTATCGATTGCCTTGCCGGAAGGGTATGAAGCGCAGGTGCGTCCGCGCTCCGGCCTCGCGCTGAAGAACGGCATTACGGTTTTGAACAGCCCCGGCACCATCGACGCCGATTACCGTGGTGAAGTCCAAGTCATCCTCGCCAACACCGGCACCGAAGCTTTCACCATCACCCGCGGCATGCGCATCGCGCAGATGGTGGTGGCCGCTTACGCCCGCGTTTCATGGCAACAAGTCGCCGCCCTGCCGGAATCCGGACGCGGCGCGGGTGGGTTTGGTTCAACGGGATTGAAATCGGCGGGATAAGTTCTACACGCCAGCCGCCAAACGGTTGCTCGCTTCTTCCAACTCGTTCTTCAACCGCTCCATCATCACGTCACGCGGCAAACCCGCCGGAATGGGCGGCAGGATTTCGACAGTGATGGTGCCGGATCGGGTCGGAAGGAGGCCCTTGGGCCAGAACAGGCCGGAATTCAGGGCCATCGGCACGACGGGGATTTTCAGTTCCTGATACAACGCGGCGACGCCGCTTTTGTAGGTGCGCTCCGCCCCCACCGTCACGCGGGTGCCTTGCGGGAAAATCACGATCTTGCGCCCCTGCTCGGTGGCGCGATGCGCCGCCTGCATCATACCGGCCAAGGCGTTGACGCCGCCGCCGCGATCAATCGGGATCATGCCGGAGCGGCGCAGATACCAGCCCCAAAGCGGGATAGTGAGCAGTTCCTTTTTCAGCACGATAGCGGGATCGCCGAACAACTGATGCAGCTTGAAAGTTTCCCATGCCGATTGATGTTTCGCGGCGATGATGCACGCGCCCTCCGGCACATGCTCGCGGCCAATCACCCGATAGGTGATGCCGCCAATCACCCGTTCGATCCACGCGGTATGATCCAGCCAAACATGCACGACCCCCAACATCCACCGGCGCGGCAAAACCAAGGTCCAGAGCATGAAAAAGCACATCACCGCCGTCCAGCCATAAAAGGCGGCGGCGAAAAACAGAGAACGCATCCGATTCATCAAAGCCCCATCCACAACCCGATTTGCGCACCGATGAATTTGTCATATTCGGTAATCAGCAAACTCGCGGTGCCTTCATGCGCGATCCAGTCGCCCAGCTTGACGCTGTCCGGCGCGACCGGATGCGGGGTGATGGCGACATCCGGCAGCGCGGCATGAAACAACAACAGGCTGCGCGGCATGTGGTAATTCGCAGTGACGAGGCGCAGCGAATGGAAATCTTCCGCCGCCAGCCAGTTCTGCGTTTCCTCGGCATTGCCCTGCGTGCTTTCGGCGGCGTGGCCGAGGATAATGCAGCATTTGCGCAAATCGTCCGGCACCGGATGATGCGCCAAAACACGTTCCAACGTCAGCGACGGATGCACGCCTGAGATAAACAGTTTCTTCGCTTTACCCGCGACCAGTAATTCAAGACCGGTGCTGAGGCGTTCGCTGCCACCCGTCAGGACGACAATCGCATCCACCGGCGCGGGATCGGCATCCAGCACGGCGGCATCCAGCGTTTTGACATGTTCGATAAACACAAAAAGCCCGACGAGCCACAGAATGGCGCCGATTCCGGCAAGCAGGCTGAGAACGCGGATGAGTCGGGGGAAGCTCATAACGCTCTCTATGGCATAGTCCGCAAATAATTCAATGACGACAGACGCGCCGAAAGCGATGCGACCCAGACCGCCAGCAACGGCACCAACGCCACGGCGGCACCGAGCATCACCCAATGCGCCTGCTGCAACGTCAGCGGATTGGCGAAATGGCGCATGAAATACAGCAATCCCGCCGCGCTGATGATCGCCAGCACAAAGCCAAGCCCCGCCGCCGGCAAAGCCAGACGCCGCGCATGGCTTTCGAAATGCCGCGCGATATCAGCATCATCCGCCCCCATGATATGCAGCAAGCCAATGGTGTCGCGTTCGGTCGCAATCACGGTGCGGCACAACAAACTAACCGCCAGAATCAGGGTCAAAAAAGTCAACGCGATCATCACGCCGCCAAAGACGACAAGCCCGTTCACAAACCGCGCCAGATCCGCCATCCACGCGGCATGATCGTCAACCCGCACATCGCGCAAGGTGGTTTTCAATTGCTGGCGCACATCGTCGGCACTCAGGGTGCTGCCGGTTTTTACCGTCACATCGATCAGGGACGGCACCGGCAGGGATTTCAAAAGTTCGGCATCGTCGATCCATGGCTGCAACAACCGTGCCGCTTCGCTTTCCTTGATAGGAGTCACGCTGGCGATATCCGGCATGGCGCGGAGGATGGAGGTGGCTTGTTTGATGCGTTCGGCTTGCGGGGTAGCGGTTTCATCTCCCGCTGCCGGAATTTCGACCGTCAGACGGCTCGACACATCTTTATTCCACGCCAGCGTGACCGTGGCCAGCGAAGCCTCCGCCGCCGTCACAAACACCGCGACATAAACCATGGTGCCCACAATCGTCGCCAGAAACGCGCCCAGATGGCGGTGGCGGAAGGAGGGAGCGAAAAAGTGGCGGGGAAGAGGCATCGGACACTCAGCTAAGGTAACGAAACGTTGAGCGGGTTATCCATAAGTCGGGCGACAATTCTTGGCGAGACAAATTATAAATCAGCGCGAGCTGGAGCTTGAGCCCTTCCCGATCCATAACATCCGGCGTCGAACCTTCAAAATCCGCGCCGTCGATTGCGCCCAAAGGTTTGACCTGCACCTGTGTGACAAGTGCCGGACGATCCGGTGACGGCAGCAAGGTGCCGTACAAATGCGCCCAGTCAGCACCGACCTTATCCACAATTTTGATCCGAACCGTTTCGCCAACATCGATCCCCTTGGGATGGCCTTCGCTTAATAAACGGCGGCCAGGACGGAACACGGTTGTCAGCGAACCATCTTCTACAAACGGTATATAAAATTTGCGAATCCAGAATTCGGTGCGGGGCGGTTTGGCAACGGGGGTTTCCATCACGCCACCTTTGCCGCATGCGGCAATGTCAGATGTCCGGCCTTCAAATGCAGCGACGGTTTTTTAAAACGTTCGACCAGATGCTGTTGATGGGTCGCCAGAATGATCGCCGTCCCCATTTTGTTAAGTTCGTCGAACAGATGAAACAGTTTGATTGCGGTTTCGTCATCGACATTGCCGGTGGGTTCATCCGCCAGCAGCAATTTCGGTTTGCCAACGACGGCACGGGCGATGGCGACGCGTTGCTGTTCGCCGCCCGACATTTCAGCGGGCAAAGCATCCATGCGCGACGCCAGCCCCACCCATGCCAATAATTCGCGGGTGTGGCGGTTGATATAGGCTTCCTCCGCCCCCGCCAACCGCAAAGGCAAGGCGGCATTTTCGAAGGCGGTCAGATAGGGGATCAACCGGAAATCCTGAAACACGGTGCCAAGCTGGCGGCGGAGTTCCGTCAATTCCCCGCGCGGCGCGCGGGTGATATCCTCGCCCAGCACATGAATGGTGCCGGAGGTCGGTCTTTCACCGCAATAAATCAGGCGCAAGAGCGATGATTTCCCCGCCCCGCTCGGCCCCGTCAGGAAATAAAATCCACCGGCAGGCAAAGCAAAGGACACATCCACCAATACCCGATGATCGGCGGCGTAGGTCAGACTGACTTGGTCGAATTGAACGAGCATGTGATTCCTATGCGATGGAGGGGACGGAGTGCTTTTCACTCCGTCCCCGTTGATTGGCACTCACTCCATCATCCAGATACCCCTGCCAATCCGACACCATGTCCTGCAAAGGGTGTGTAGCAACCAACACATCACGTTCAATTTTCCCGAGATGAAATGGTGCGCTGCTCCAGCGGTAGTCCCCCTGATGTTTGACAATACCAGCTTCTACCGGATTGTTTTCGATATAACGCGCGGCCATAAGCGCATGCTTTTCATCCATTGCCAACGACGCAAAACGATCTTGCCACAAATGCCCTGACCACCCTTCACGTCGATTGATAAATCGTGTGTAACGTCGGTGTGATTCACGGAAAAACAGGGAAAGCGCATCCCTATCATGCGGACAAACGATAAGGTGAACATGATTGGTCATCAGGCAATAAGCCCAAACATCAATTCCGAAACGCCTTTTTTCTTCCGCCAAAATTGACAGATAAAGTTTGTAATCCCCATCCTGAAAGAACACCGGCATACGCCGGTTTCCCCTTTGTGTGACATGATGCGGTTGATGGGGAACAACAAAACGCGCTTGACGAGGCATACGATTCTCAGGCTGAGGATATTGTGTTTTCTTACTCCGTCCCCACGGGGAGTCAACGGGAACCAATCAACGGGGACGGAGTAAAACTCCGTCCCCTAACACCGCGCTGTCGGCTTTCTTGCCACCGTCCGGCACACTACCTATAAGTGTGACATGATCCTTGTCTGTTCCCTTTGCCAAACGCGCTATTTGATTCAGGCGCAGATGTTTGCGTCCGGCGCACGGACGGTGCGTTGCGCCAAATGCAAACATAGCTGGAAAGCGGAACCGCCGGTGACGATCGATGTCGTGGGCGCGCCATTGCCGGAGCCGACCCCCGCCCCCGAAGCCGCCGCGCCGATTCCGGCGGGGTCCAATCTGCCTGCCCTGCCCAAGAAAACCTTGTGGACCGATATCGTCCACAAACTGCACGACATCCATATCCCTTTCAGTCTGGGGCAAGGCCTTGCAGCGGCGGCGGTCGTGGCAACGTCCTTGATGCTGATATGGTTTATCCTTGATCGTCAACATATTGCCCACCAATGGCCGTCACTGGAGCCGATCTATAATGCCATCGGCCTTTATATTTATTACCCTGGCGACGGGCTTGAATTCGATGGTGTGCGGTCGGAACTGACCTATGACAGCGGCATCACCAAGTTGATTTTAAACGGGAAAATCAAGAATAAGACGCAAAAAAACCAAAAAGTCCCGCCATTGATGGTGGAAGCGTTGGGGCCGGATGATAGCATCATCCAAAGCTGGCAGATCGACGCGCCGGTCGCTACATTGGGACCGGATGAGGAAGCTTCGTTTACCTCCTCCATCAACGCGCCGCGGGGAAGTGTCGTGCATATCAACCTGAATTTCGTCGAGACCAAAGATGACAACTGATCCCGCCACCAACGCCGCGCGCGTTTTAATCGCCGAAGACAATCCCGCGGTGCGCGAATTTATCATGCGGGCGTTGGAATCAGCGGGATACAAAGTGACGGCGGTGATGGATGGTCAACAGGCACTCGATACGTTGAATGCCGAAAAATTCAATGTCCTCGTCACCGATATCGTGATGCCGAATGTTGACGGCATCGCGCTGGCCCTGAAGGCCGTGCGGCAATTTCCCGATCTGCGCATCGTCATGATCTCCGGCTATGCGCAGGAACGGATGCGGGCGCATAATCTCGACGCGCTCGTGCATCGCATTATCGCCAAGCCTTTTTCGCTTGAAGAAATTTGCGCGGCGGTTAAAGACTCCCTCGCCCTTCCCCCTGGCTCCGTCTAGAGAAAATCATCATGACCAAACGCCCTATCCGCAAAGCGGTTTTCCCTGTCGCCGGTCTCGGCACGCGTTTTTTGCCCGCGACCAAGGCGATGCCGAAAGAAATGCTGACGCTGGTGGATCGCCCGTTAATCCAGCATGCGGTCGATGAAGCTCGCGCAGCGGGGATTGAGGAATTCATCTTCGTCACCAGCCGTGGCAAAACATCGATGGAAGATCATTTCGACGTCAACCACGATCTGAGGCGCACGCTGGAAGCCAAAGGCAAAACCGCGCTGCTGGAATTGCTGAAAACCACCGATATTGAATCCGGCCAATTGCTATTCGCCCGCCAGCGCGAACCGCGCGGCCTTGGGCATGCGGTGTGGTGTGCGCGGCATCTGGTGGGGAACGAACCTTTCGCCATTCTGCTCGCCGACGATGTGGTGCTGGCGGACAAGCCCTGCCTCAAGCAAATGATCGAAGCCTATAACGACATCGGCGGCAATCTGGTCGGCGTTGTCGATGTGCCGCGCGAACAAACCAACCGTTACGGCATTCTGGATGTGACCAAAGACGATGGACGGATCGCCAGCATCAAGGGCCTCGTCGAAAAACCCGCGCCGGAGGCTGCGCCATCCACCCTGTCCATCATTGGCCGTTATATTTTGCAACCGGAGATTTTCCACGAGTTGGAATCGCAGCGTGTCGGTGCCGGTGGCGAAATACAGTTAACGGACAGCATGGCCAGCCTGATCGGCAAGCAGCCTTTCCACGGTTTGCGCTATAAAGGCACGCGTTACGATTGCGGCGATAAGGCCGGTTTTATCGAAGCCAACGTCGCCTTCGGCCTCGCCCATCCGGAGATCGGCCCCGCCTTGCGGGAAAGCCTGAAAAAAATTGTTGGTTAACCACCCAAATTAAAGCTTTTGCTTTTGCCCGAAGATTTGCTAGAGGTACCGCCTTCGCGGGTGGAACACCCCGCTTGGTATGCGCCCGTAGCTCAACTGGATAGAGCATCTGACTACGAATCAGAAGGTTAGGAGTTCGACTCTCTTCGGGCGCGCCATATTTACCCAAACAACACAGACACACACTATCTGGGGCCACGGCCGCTTGGTTTGCTGGGTCCGCGTGGCACAGGCCTCAATGAGCGGGGGGAAGATTTTCTTTTGTCTAACGGCGAGGACATCGTCAACCCTGTGGGGCATATTTCATGAAGCATGGAACGGTGCGTCTCCAATTCCCCGGAGCCGTACGCCGTCAACCTTAAAATCTCCCCTGCGATCGCTGTGAATGAGGCCACAGGAAAATTTTGGTTTTTATGTGGATCCATCAAATCCGGGCGTTCGTCGCGCAGTTTTGAAATTTTGGCATGTTGCCGCGATAACGCGGGTGAAGCCAGAGCCATATGACACAAATCCCCCACCGCCTCGGTGAAGGCCTGCCGCCATTCGGGACTGCCTGTCGCTAAAAACGTCCCCGCCAAGAGATGAGCCCATTCTGCCGCGTACTTGTCCTCGAAAGGAGCCAATCGTTTTCTAAGCTCCTTGGCCGCCATGGCCAAACGCAGCTTCACGACGCCGGACGAGCAACCAAGAATGTCACTAACCTCGCTATGCGAAAACTCCCCGAATAAAACCGAAGCCCATGCTTCCCTGTAATCCATCGGCAGCAGTAAAACAGCCTGCAAACGGGTTATGCGCCCAAGGTTAGGCACGGAAGGCTGATTATCGTTACAATGGTAACGACAAACATCTCGTACAATCTTATAAAGAGCGACTTTCAGTTTTTGAGGATCGGTTAAAAGGTCTTGTCTCAAAAGCTCAATTTGGCTTATCGCTTCAGGAAAAAAAGAATCGCCACGTTCCTGCCCCCCGCAAAGCGTCGCAGCAAAGCCCCTTAACTGGGCAAAGTTGTTCCTTACTACCTCATTAAAATATAACGCTTCGTCCTCTGTCCACGTCATCAAAATATCCCTTGGAATTCCTCAATCTCGAAAAACTATACGTGTCCAAAAGCCTAAAAGCAAAAGTTGCGTTGCTAAACCGGTGGATATTTTACCTCAACAAAACAATATACTTCCTTGAAGATGTTGCCTTTTCCATAAAAATTTACCATAATGCATTAACCAAGTTTCTTTGGGCGGTTTTATGTCCTCTCCCCCTGCTTCCCCTCCCCTCGGTTATGGCCGGTTTACCGGCGTTGCGCTGGCGTTGACGGTTTTTCTGTGCGTCGCGCTGATTGGGCTGTCGGTCTTTGTGAAGTTTGAGCTGGATCAGGCTGAAACATCGCTGGCCGCGTCGGAGGCAACCCTCAGCCCCGATCAGGAAATCTTTAACAAGATCCGCCGCGATCTGGGCTATGGCGGTTTTATCGGCCTCGCGCAAAATTTCGCCGCCGCGCATGATCCCGCACTGCTGCCGGATATGAAAGCGCAGATCAAACAAGCCACCGACCATCTGGCGCGGGTGCCGGAGAAAAGCGCCGCCGAAACGCGGCATGATCTGCAAGTCATTCTGGCGACCTTCGACGCCGCGATGCAGAAAGCGGAGAAATCGACCACATCGCTGGCGACCGATTTCACCACCGCCGACCTCGCGCCGCTTTACGCCGCTTTGCCGGTTCTTGATGCGCGGGTAGCCAACGCCGTCGCCGCCGACCATCTGGCCAGCCAGCATCAGGCGCAATTATGGGCCATGCTGCTGACCCTGATTAACTGGTGCAGTTTGATTATTGCGTCGGCTCTGGCCGTTAGCCTGTATCTGGTGCTGCGTGGCCGTCATTCCGCGCCGATGCGCGCGCTGGCGCAGAGCATCAAGAACATGGCCAAGGGCGACATGCGCACCCCCATCTGGGGCATGGAACGGCAGGACGCGATTGGCGAGTTGGCGCGCAGCGTCGATATGGCGCGTTTCCATTTCAGCCAATTGCCGGATATGTCGTTGCTGAGCGACCAAGGGCCGGTGCGGATACGGTTCGAAGGCAACACGCGGTCGCTGTTCGAAGCGATGATGCGCGTCATCAGCCGCGATTCCGAACAGGTGCATGGCCAAGCCAACGCCCTGACCGAAGCGGTGCAGAAGCAGCAGGAAGCCTTGGCCTTGGTGATCGAACGCGTCGAGGCGGTGCTGCAAAATGTCGAAAGCCGCGCCATGAGCGGTGACCAGCAAGTGCGGCAAGCCTTGCACAACATGGTATCCTCCGCCGACAGCCTGAAGAACGCGCAGGAACATGCCGCCGATCAGCTAAACCGCATCATTCCGTTCTTGCAGGAACGCGCCAGCGGCCTCGCGGAAATCACGCAGATTACCGGCAAGCAGGTAACGCAGGCTTTGCAAAACCTAACCCAGACCGAACGCGGCCTACGTTCCAGCGCGGAGCAGAGCGAGGAAGCGATCCGCAAATTCTCCTCCACCGCCGACACGCTGGGCGAACGCATGTTCGGCGCGGTGAATTTGCTGCAAGCCAGCGGCAAGGTTCTGGCCGAAACCACCGAAAAAACCCAAGGCCGTCTGGAAGAAGCGATTGAGAAAATCGGCTCGGTGTCGATGCCCACCCTCAACGCGCCGCAAGCGGTGGCAGAGGATAGCGGCGATACCGACCGTCTGGCCGCCATCGTCGCCGCGATGCAAGGGGCGCAGGAAAAACTGGAAAAACTTCTGGCCGAACAAAGTGAAGCAGCCAAGGCGCATGTCGATATGCTGGCGGCGCAGAGCGGCGGATTGGTAACGCAAGCCGCCACCACAACGCAAACCCTGTCCGTCGCCGCCGACCGTTTGCGCGACGAGCAGGAAAAACTGGGAGCGTTGCTGGGCAAAGTCGGTGAAAGACTGGACGGCGAAAACTCCGCCGCCCCCGCTTTGGCCGAACCTGTGCTGGCCGATGTCCGGAACGGCTTTGCGGCGATCACCGATCATCTGAACAATCTGGCGGCGCAGATCGCCGACATCAAAGCCGCCCCTGCCCCCGCGCCCATTCCGGATTCCGTCATCAACGAACAGATGCGCGACCATTGGTATCAGATGGCGTCACAGATCGAAGCGACCCGTTCCAACCTCGCCACCCTGATCGCCGCGCAAACCGACAAGATCGAAGCGCAACTGGCCAGCTTCGCGGGGCAACCCGCCTCCACCACCACCGCCCCCGATGCCCTGCGTGGTGCCGAAGCGCAGATGGAAATGCAGACCAACATCCTCACCGAACTCGTCGCCACCCTCAGCCTCCTCGACGCGCATATGCAAGAATTGCGGAGTCAGGTGGGGCAGCAACGGGTGGGGTGAGGGCAATGGGTGATTTGACGTAATGGGGCTTATGCGACGTTTTCGCCTTCGCTGTCCTTTTTATCTCCTTACGACGGCAGGGACGAAAGAAGGCTACCCAGTTCACCCGTTTGCAGCCGCTCCCGGATGCGCGTGAGGAAGATCTCTATTGATTGAAGTAAGTCGATTAGGGCTCGTTACTAAATAACTGAGTCAGTTTTATCACAGTTTACAGGAAAAAGTTAGAGGGGGGATTCCTTCAAGGAAGCAACCGCGATAGAATCGCGGAGATGATCGAAGCCTCGCAAATCAGAAT
>Ga0265331_10001359_pt1 | contig 17972 bp, 17 predicted proteins | sample 41923metaG_FD_202088 | JGI IMG/M metagenome (GOLD analysis project Ga0265331, IMG submission 202088) | Rhizosphere microbial communities from Carex aquatilis grown in University of Washington, Seatle, WA, United States - 4-19-23 metaG | ecosystem: Host-associated > Plants > Roots > Rhizosphere... | reverse complement strand
CTGTGGCGATGACGCTGCGCAGCCGCCTTTAGGCGGCCACCACAAATCGGGGCCGCGTCAGCGCCCCCGCAGCCGCTATGAGCGGCTCACATCATAAAGCCCCCGGCTTTGCCGGGGGATACTTACTACTGTCTGAAGATGAAACTGAGATTCAATACCTGAACTACGTAAATGGGGAGCAAGTGAAGAGCTTTGGCCGCATTTCGAGAATAGGTTAATGCCGGGAAAGTGTGAGTTGCCCGAGACCCGCACGGCAGCCTCGACGGGGACGATCTGATCTACACCGAGGTGCGGACAGAGCCATAGCTGATCGGCACAGAGGCGTCGGAGACCAACGCCATCAGAATCGGCGGCCTTCATCGCGCCAGGCGATCAAGTCCTCGGGCGTCGTCTTGGCTCGCCCGGCGCGGGCGGTCTTCACCTCAGCGACGAGCGCGCCGAGCTCCCCCGCCTTGGGGACGCGGGTCAGCCGCGCGACCGGCGCGTCGTCGCGGGCGATGAAGACGTCTTCGCCGGCTTCGACCTTGTGGAGAAGCTCGGAGATCCGGCTTCTGGCTTCGCCGACCTTGACGGTGAGCGACATGGGAGTTCCTTGGTTGTTCGTCCGACATTCGGAGCGCCGCTAACCTATCCTGCCTCCTGCGCTTCGCCGCCACAAGGATTATCGCCCTGTCCTCTTACGACTTCGCCGCGCAACGCCTTTTCGTCGAGGACGACCTCGCCGAGGGCGCGCGCGTTACCCCCACCGCCGACGCGCACAACTATCTCCTCAATGTGCTGCGGCTTCGACAGGGCGACGCGATCCTGCTCTTCAACGGGCGCGACGGCGAGTGGCGGGCGAGAATCGACATGGTCTCGAAACGCGCGGCGGCGCTTCGCGTCGAGCAGCAGCTGCGCGAGCAGACCGCGCCCGGAGACGTCCACTACGCCTTCGCGCCGCTCAAGCAGGCGCGTCTCGATTACATGGTGCAAAAGGCGACCGAGATGGGCGCGTCGCGGCTGACGCCCGTCTTGACGAAGCGCACGCAAATGCGGCGCGTCAGCGCGCATCGGCTGCGCGCCAATGCGATCGAGGCGGCGGAGCAATGCGGCCTGCTGACGATCCCCGAGACGCTCGAGCCGCTCGAGCTCGATCGCTACCTCGCCGATCTCGAGCCGCAGCGTCTGCTCGTCTTCTGCGACGAGGACGCGCCCGCAGCCGATGCGCTCGCGCCCCTGCAAGCCAAGAGCGCGGAATTGAGCGCGCGCCCGCCGCTGGCCGTGCTCATCGGTCCGGAAGGCGGATTCGACGAGACGGAGCGCGCGTTGATATTGCAACGCAGCAATATCCTGCGGATTTCGCTCGGCCCCCGCATCCTGCGCGCCGATACGGCCGCCGTGGCCGCGCTCGCTCTCATTCAGGCGAGTTTAGGCGATTGGCGGCCCGTTTAGACACGATGCCGCCACGATGTTTTGGTCCAATATCATTTGAGCGTGGCGGCCCTCGCCCGGGGGCAGACTCTTCGCGAAAATAAGAGTCCGATCGTCTGCGTTCGGGCCGCATTTTCGCCCGCTCTTGCGCGTTAAGAGTGGAATTCAGGGTAGGGGATGTCGGCTTCGGGCCGACGCAAAAATGGGTCTTCGCCAATGCGAGTTCTCTATCGACCGGCATGTGCTTTTTCAGCCCGCGGCGCCCTTGGGGCATGGATAGGCGTCGCGCCGATCGCGGCGGTTTTCCTTTCTGCGCCGGCGCTGGCGGAGCCGTCGGTCGTCCACGGCCTTTGCGCCGCTCATGGCCCCGATTACGTCGAGGTCGCGGGTAGCGGACGCTGCGTGCGCATCGGCGAGCATGTGCGCGCGGCGATGGCCCAAGCGACGCCAAGCGCGCCCTCCGCAGGGGGCTCCCCGGTGGGCGTGATCGCCGACGGCGTCAATCGCGTCGCCAGAACCCTCCAGGGCGCGACTGAATCGCCCCAGCCGCGCCTCTATCAGCGCTAAAGCTTAGGCTCGAGCCGAGCGGCCGCGGCTTTCAGAGCAGCACGCATTCCTCGAAGGCCGGCTCGACGCTCTTCTTCCATCGCCCGTTGTAGGCATCTAACCTTTCCGCCGCGAGGGGCTTGCCGCTTTGCGCGATCGCCTCGAGCGGCCCGAGGTAAAGGCTCTCGTCGGCGCCGCTCGCGTCGCGCAGCGCCCGCCGCCGCAATCCGTCCTTCGCCAGCGCCAGCACGTCGAGAGCGACCTCCCGCAAGCTCCGCGACTTGATCCGCGTCTCGAGCGCCTGGAAGGGAACCGCGGCGCGCAGCGCCTCTCTTTCCTCCGCCGTCCAATCGGAAACGAGGTCCAAGGCGGCGTCGAGGGCCGAGGAGTCGTAGAAGAGGCCCACGAACAAGGCGGGCAAGGCGAGGATATGCGCGGGGGGGCCGCCGTCGGCGCCGCGCATCTCCAGATAAGTCTTCAGGCGCACCTCGGGGAAAATCGTCGAAAGATGATTGGCCCAGTCGGAAGCGGTCGCGCGCTCTCCCGGCAATTGCGGGAGGCGGCCGGCGAGCAGGTCGTGAAAGCTCGCGCCCGCGACGTCGTGATACACGCCCGCGCGCTTCACGAAATACATCGGAACATCGAGCGCATAGTCGACATAGCGCTCGAAACCCATTCCATCCTCGAAGACGAAAGGCAGCATCCCGGTCCGCGCGGCGTCGGTGTCTCGCCAGATTGCGGATCGCTGCGAAAGCGCCCCCGTCGGCTTACCGTCCAGGAAGGGCGAATTGGCGAAAAGCGCGGTGGCGACGGGCTGCAATGCGAGCCCCGCCCGGAACTTCTTCACCATGTCGGCTTCGCTCGTGAAATCCAGATTGGCCTGGATCGTCGCTGTGCGAAACATCATGTCGAGGCCGAGCGCGCCGACCTTCGGCATATAATCCGCCATGATCCTATAGCGCTGCTTGGGCATGACCGGCGTTTCGGCGCGCGACCATTTTGGACTGGCGCCGAGGTCGAGAAACGAGATGTCGAGCGGCCCCGCCACCGCCGCGACCGCGTCGAAATGCGCGTCGAGCTCGCGTTTCGTCTCATGCACGCTCGCGAGTGGCGCTCCCGAAAGCTCGAATTGTCCGCCCGGCTCGATCGAGATCGCCCCGCCGCCTTGGGGATCGTAAAGGCCGATCGGATGGCCCTCGTCCTCGATGGCGGTCCAGCCGAGCGAAGCCTCGAGGCCCTCGATCAGCGCGCGAATGCCGCGATTATCGTAATCGACCGGGCCGTTGGTCGCCTTGTGAAAGGCGATCTTCTCATGCTCCGTCCCGACCCGGAGCTGTCCGGAGTTCTTGACGCCCGATTCGAGCCGTTCGACCAGCTCGCGACGCGACGAAATCGGCGTGGCGTCGTCTGCGTCACGGGCCATTGTCTTCTCTTCCCCTCGAAAGTCTGGAGCCCTCCGAGAGGGGCCCGGATCCGCATAGGGACGAGCGATCCCCGACTAGACCGTTGACTTGCCGCAAAATCCGCCCGCATGCAAGCCGGGGGCCGCGGCTGCTCAGGCCCCTTTGTCCGGGCCCATCACGTCGCCGTCGCCGTGCAGCACACGCGTGACGAAGCTTCTCGCAAGCGCCGACACGTCCTCGGGGTGGGAGCGAGCGGACAGGACCCCGGCGACGAGGCCCACCGCCGCACCGACGAGCGAGGCTTCCGCGACGATGGTGAAACGCGCGCTGCCGGCGACCAGCATTGTCACGGTCATGCCGAAAAGTCCGCCAAGCAGGGCGATCATGGCGTCGCGGTCCCCGGCGCGCGGCCAAAGCGCAAGCGCCGTGACGGGCGCCCCCGCCGCGGCGGAGAGTCCAAGCGCGAGGGCAAGCAGGGCCTTCGCGTCGAAGAGGTTGTGGGCGCTGGCCAGATAGCCCGCCGTCGCGATCAGCGTGAGCGCCAGCCGCGTCGTCGCGAGGCGCCGGCTCGTCAAATCCGTGCCTCCGCGCAGCCTGAAGACCGCCTCATGGCCGAGCGCCGTGCCGAACGCCTGCAAGCCCGCCGCCGCGAGGGCGAGCGCCAGCGCGATTTGCGCGGCGGCGAGCAGACCGGAGGCGGCGGCTCCCATGCGCTCCAGCGCGGGCAGGCCGGACACGAGGAAGTCCTCGCGCGGGCGGATGTCAGCGGGGCCGAGCGGCGCGCCCGCTGGCAGTCCCTTCTCGGCGCAGGCGCGTCGGGCGCTGGCCGGATCGGGCGCCCGGGCTCCGCAGATCGCCACGAGTCCGTGAGCGCTGGCCTGGTAGACCGCATCCGGTAGGCGCTCGGCGGGCTGACCGCCGGTCTGGCGCGCAAAGGAAAGCGTCGCTCCGCCGAGCACCGCGGCGACGAGCCAGGCGAAAATCCATGTCCAGGCGACGGCGGCGAATCCCGCGTTGCGCGTGCTCGCGGCTCGCGGGGTCACGATGGTGGGCGCCAGCAGCGGGGCGAGCACGGCGACCCCGAGCATCATGGCGAGAGCGACTGCGAAGTCGGCCCCTGCGTCGAGCGCCTGCGGGAGATTGCCCCATTCCTGCAGTTTCGCTCCGACCTCGCCCCAGCTCGCGCTCTCGCCGCCCATGAACGGCGGCGAGCGATGCAGCACCAGGCTCAGCGCGGGCCAGCCGAAGCCGAGCAAGGCGACCGCGCCCGCCGCGCAAGCCGTCCAGATCGAGCCGAGCAGTCCCCCAGGCCCCGCGATGGCGAGGACCGCGAGCGCCACGCAGGCGGCGGCGAAGCCGCGTCCGCCGCCCCAGATGCCGCTGAGGACGTCCACCGCCATTTGCTGGCCGGCGAGCGCCACGAGCTCGGAGGAGACGCAGGCGAGCGCGATCACCCCCAGCCGGGGCGGGAGGCTCGGAAAACGCGTGGCGAGCACGCCCGAGAGCGAGAAAGCGCCGGTCTTGCGCAACATCGGCCCCAGGATGCAGCCGGCGAGCGCGACGCCGGCGAACATCCCGCCCGCGAGGCCGATCCCCCAGGAGCGCGCCGCAAACTGAGGCGCGAAAGGAAGCATCAGGCCGGCGCACAGCGTCGCGAGCGCGAATCCCGCATATTCGGCCGGCACCGAGCGCCCGGCGGCGTAATAATAAGAGACGCGCATCGAATGGAGCAGGGCGCCGAGAGTCGCGAGCGCGATGATCGTGAAATAAGGCGACAGCGCCCCGACGAAGCCGTCCGGCGCTCCCATGCGGTCGAGCAAGCCGATGAAGGCGTAAGCCACGGCGAAGACCGCCGCGGCGAAACCAACCCGCATTTCGAGCTTTTCCCGCTCGCGAGCGCGGTTGTCTTCAAAGCTTTGCGTCATGCGCGGAATTGTCCTTTATGCGGCGGGGTTAAATTCTAGCGAAGGCCGCGGCTTATTCCAAGCCACCGGAGAGAGAAGGGGAGAAGCCGCATGACCGACAGTTTCGCGATCGTGCTTTCGACCGCGGCGAGCGAGGCCAAAGGGCGCGAGATCGCCCTCGCGGCGCTGGAGGCGCGGCTCGCGGCCTGCGTTCAAATGCATCCGGTCAGCAGCTGTTATGTCTGGAACGGCGCCCTGTGTGAGGAAACGGAGACCGCGCTTTCTTTCAAGATCCGAGACGAGGATTTCGCGGCGCTCTCGGCGCTGATCCGCTCCATGCATGATTACGAAGTTCCGGAAATTCTGAAAATCGACGTGGCGGACGGCGACGTCGCCTATCTCGAGTGGCTGGCGCGCGCCACGAGTCGGCCGATTCCGTCCTGATGACTTTCCGCTTGCAGCGAGGGCCGACGCGTCTTAACCCACCGCTTATGGGCGTCATCGACCGCTGGAACGAGGCGAGGAGCCGAATCGATCGCGCCGCGCGCGAGGCCGGACGCGATCCGGGGTCTGTCACGCTGGTTTGTGTGACCAAAACCTTTCCAAGCGCCGCCATCGTTCCGCTGCTCGAAGCGGGCCAGCGCGTGTTCGGCGAAAATCGCGTGCAGGAGGCGCGGGAAAAATGGCCGGACCTCAAAGCGCGCTTTCCCGGCGTGGAGCTTCACCTGCTCGGACCGCTTCAATCCAACAAGGTCAGGGAAGCGGTCGAGACCTTCGACGTCATTCAATCTCTCGACCGCGAGAAGATCGCCCGCGCGCTCGCGGCCGAGCTCGCGCGACAGGGCAAGCCGATGCGCTTCTTCGTGCAGGTCAATACGGGCGCGGAGCCGCAGAAATCCGGCGTGCCGGTCGATGAGACCGACGCCTTCGTCACGCTATGCCGCGATCAGATCGGCCTTGCTGTCGAAGGTCTGATGTGCGTGCCGCCCGCAGATGAGCAGGCGTCGCCGCATTTCGCGCTGCTCTCGGCGATTGCGGAACGCAATGGGCTCGAGCGCCTTTCCATGGGCATGAGCGGCGATTTCGAGCAGGCGATCGAGCTCGGCGCCACGCATGTGCGCATCGGTTCGGCGATCATGGGCGAACGCGAGTAGAACACGGCCAACGAACATTCGTGCGCACGTCAACCGACCACGAGCTTTGCTCGCAGGGCGAGACGCGGCGCGAGGCGCGCCATGTCAGCCGCGCGCAAGGCCACGCATCCTTCCGTGGGCGCGAGATCTTGCGTTGCAATGTGAAAGAAGATCGCGCTGCCGCGCCCGCGCCGTGCCGGCCTAAGATTGCAGTCCAGCACGCCGACGACGTCATAAAGCGCGTCGTCGCGCCAAAGCTTCTCGCTGTCGAAACGCGACGGACCTCGCAAGGGCCGATTGTAGAGGAAGCTTTTGGGATCGTCACACCAAAGGTCCAGGCGGCGAAGCTCTTTCGTTGGCAGGCGCAGGCCGGCCCGGTAGAGCTTGGCGGGCCGATGCAGCAGGAAGAGGAGCCGCCAGGCGCCGATCGGCGTGCCGCCGTCTCCTTCCCGCTTGGCGCGGACGAAGCCCGCGCGCCCCAGCGCGCAGCGAAAGATCACGCCGCCGGCGATGAGACGTCCCCGATGCGGCGGCTCGCCGATGGCGCGCGTGACGATCACGCGGCGTAACCCGGCATAGCCCCGAGCGCTCAGTTTTTTCTTCATCTCACTTCGGGCTCAAAGGGCGCGAGCCCAAATCCTGGCCGGAAAGCGCCTAGCCTTCAAGGCCCTTTGAATCCTGCTATCACTGCGGCGACGTCCTCGCGGCCCTGGGAGCTTCAATAAAGCCATGGCGTTCGACATCCTTCTGGCCGGCGGACCCTCTCTGCGGGCCGCGCTCGTCGAGCTCTTCGCGCGGGAGCCGAGTTATTCGTTGCGCGAGGTTTCGACGATTCAGGGCGCTTTGGCGGGAATCGACGCGGCGAATCCCGACGCGCTGCTCGTCTCCGATGATTTCGGCGCGGATGACGCCGCCGCGCTGCTGCGAGCTGCGCGGCTCGCGGGTTTTGGCGGGCCGGCGCTCTCTCTGTACAAGGGAGAGCGGCAAGGCGCGCCGGGTTTCGACGCGGCGATTCTCCGTCCATTTCGTTTTGGCGAATTGCTGCTCACGATTCGCAAGACGCTCGATCAGCTTCCGCCGCCACGCGCGCTCGGCGACCATAGCCTTTGCCCCGTCACGCAGCGGCTCACCGCGCCGAATGGGGCGACCCAGCCCCTGACCGAGAAGGAAATCGCTTTGTTGCTCCGCCTCTCTCGCGCCGCCGGCGGCGTGGTTGGGCGCGACGTATTGTTGCGCGAGGTTTGGGGGTATAGTGGCGCGGTCGTGACGCACACTCTGGAAACTCACATTCACCGGCTGCGGCGCAAGCTCGAAGGGATCAGCGGAAGAACCGGGCTGCTGGTGGCCGCACAGGGCGGATACCGTCTCTCTTTCGAGGAAGACTCCGTGGAGAGCGTCGACACGCACCCGCTGGAGGAAAGTGGATCGGGGGGCAATGGCGCTCGGTAGAGAGATCGAGGACCTCCTGGCCATCGAAGTCTTTGCCGTCATGGAGGACGCGGCTTTGAGGGAGCTGCTCTTCGGAGCCGATACGCGGCTGCTGCGCGCCGGGGACATGCTGTTTCGGCGTGGCGAGACAGCCGATGGCGGCTATCTGCTCACCAAAGGCTCGATCGCGGTGGAGGCGGGCGAGCCCGGCCGGCCGGCCGACCATATCGTGCATCCCATCGCGCTGCTCGGCGAAAGCGCCATGATCGCCACGACGAAACGGCCGGCTACGGCCTGCGCACGCGAGCCGTCGACCGTGCTCAGGATTCCGCGCTCTCTCTTTCATCGGGTGCTCGAAGCCCATCCGCAAACGGCGCTGTGGGTCCGGCAGTTTTTCCAGGAGCGCTTGAAGGACTTCGTCGAGAAGCTGAAGTTCAACCCTTGAAGCGCGCGAAAGCGGCCCGCCTCGATGTTGACAGGCGGCTCGCCGCTCACTAGAGGAGACCGCCTCAACGGCTGAGGTCATTGGGGGATAGTTCAACGGTAGAACAGCGGACTCTGACTCCGTTAATCTTGGTTCGAATCCAGGTCCCCCAGCCATCCAGCCTGCTGACGTCCCCGTGTTTTTGAGACCTGCGGGCTATTTTTTCGTGACCGTCGGCCCCCGGGGTGAAGCGTGGCCTATCAACGCCCCATTCCCTCCCCGCGCAATTCGAGATCAGCAGCGGCGTCTAACGCTCCGGCGTGCTCGAAACACCGCGCGCGGGAAACGCGTCGAGGCCGGATTCGTCTTTCAGCGCGACGCCCGACGTATTTCTGCGGCGCGCTTCCGAAGCGAGATATGCCAACCTTGCCGCCGCTTCGGCGTAGGACATGCCTTCTCGACGGATGTTTGACAAACAGTTTCGCTCCGCGTCCGTGCGTCCGACGCGCGGCGCGAAAGTGAGATAGACGCCGAGACTATCCGGGGAGGACAATCCCGGGCGCTCTCCGATGAGGACGGCGACGAGCTTCGCGCCCAGGAGCTCTCCGATTTCGTCTCCGATTGCGACGCGGCCCTGAGAGACGATGACGAGAGGGCCGATCCTCCAATCTCCGTGCTGGAGCGATGCGACCGTCGCTCGAAGAAGCGGCGCCGCATGAGCGGCGACCGCGCGCGCTGAAAGCCCGTCCGCGATGACGAAGACGAGATCGTAGTCGCTGGCGAAATCCTGCAAGCGCGCGCGCGACGCTTCGGCGAGGCGGCGTCCGAGATCGGGCCGCATGAGGAACATGCGCCGGTTCGACGCGGCGCTGTCGACGTTCAGCACCTGCAGTCCCGTGGCGCGCAATGGGTCGGCGAGCGCCTCAGTATCGAGGCGATCCCCAACGGCGTCGCGCGCCTCCGCATGCGCGAGCTGGAAGGCGAGATTGGCGGAGGTCGCGACAGCCACGCCAGCGGCGGGCAAGAAGATGCGCGCTGGCGTTGCGGCGCGCAGCGCCGTAAGGCGATCTCTCGAGGCGGGCAGCTGCTCCGTCATGGTTCACGCCCTCGCCAGCAAGCGCTGGAAGCTCGCGGGCAGCTTCCCCGTCTCCGCCTCCCGGCCGCGCAGGTTCATCCGCGTGAGCCATGCGTCGAATTCCGGCGCCGGAGCGAGATTTAGCAGACGGCGCACGGTCGCAACGTCGTGAAAGGATGTGCTCTGATAGTTCAGCATGACATCGTCGGCGCCTGGGACGCCCATGACGTAATTGACCCCGGCCACCGCCAAGAGCGTCAGTAGATCGTCGATGTCGTTTTGATCGGCTTCCGCGTGATTGGTGTAGCAGGCGTCGCAGCCCATGGGCAGGCCGAGCAGCTTTCCGCAAAAATGATCTTCCAGTCCGGCGCGAATGATCTGTTTTCCGTCGAAAAGATATTCCGGTCCGATGAAGCCCACGACGGTGTTGACAAGCAAGGGCTCGAATGCGCGCGCGACAGCATAGGCGCGCGCTTCGAGCGTCTGCTGATCGCAGCCGTGATGCGCATCCGCCGAGAGCGCGCTTCCCTGGCCCGTTTCGAAATACATCACATTGTTCCCGACGGTTCCGCGCCCCAGAGCGCGCGCGGCTTCGTTTGACTCGCGCAGAAGGGCGAGATCGACGCCAAAGCTGCGGTTCGCCGCCTGCGTTCCCGCAATGGATTGAAACACGAGATCCACGGGCGCGCCCGCGCGGACGAGCTCCAGCGTCGTCGTGACATGGGCGAGCACGCAAGACTGCGTCGGAACCTCCAGCGTTTCGCGCAATTCGTCGATGAGCAGCAGCAAGTCACGGCAGCGCTGAGGACTATCGGTGACGGGATTGATCCCGATGACGGCGTCGCCGCTTCCCAGCAACAATCCGTCAATAATGCTGGCGAGGACGCCCTTGGGATCGTCCGTCGGATGATTAGGCTGGATGCGCGACGAAAGCGTCCCGGGCAAGCCGAGAGTATTGCGAAAGCGCGTGACGACGCGAATTTTCGCGGCGATCGCGATCAAGTCCTGATTGCGCGATATTTTCGTCACGGCGGCCGCCATCTCGGGCGTTATTCCCGCCGTGAGATGGGCCAGGGCAGTTCCCGTCGCCAAATCGGAGAGCAGCCAGTCGCGGAACTCGCCGACCGTGAAGCTGGCGACAGGCGCGAAGGCGTTTTCGTCGTGCGCGTCGAAAATGAGCCGCGTCACCTCGTCGTCCTCGTAGGGGATCAACGGCTCTTCGAGAAAGCGCGCCAGAGGCAGATCGGCGAGGCGCATCTGCGCGGCGACCCGCTCGACGGCGCTCTCGGCGGCGATTCCGGCCAGGCAATCCCCAGAGCGCAGCGGAGTCGCCTTCGCCATCAGCGATTTGAGGTCGTCGAACCGGTAGCGGGTTCCGCGAACGTCTATCGAATACATCGCGAGGCGCCGTGACGGAGATTTTCTTTAAGCTAGCGCTTGCGTGCAAGCTTGTCACCCCGACGCCGCCCATTTAAATCTGCTCATGCTACTAAAGGGCTTTTCGCGATGGTCGCCGACGCCTCCGATCCGCAATCTGCGATCCGCGCCATTCCGATCTGGAGCGGCCCGGTCGAAATCGAGCCTCTGCTCGGCGGCATCACCAACAAGAACTATCTCGTCTCGGATGGGCGTCGCCGCGCTGTCGTGCGCTACGGCGGCGACATTCCCGTGCACGGCGTCATGCGCTTCAACGAATTGGCGGCGGCCAAGGCGGCGGCTGCGGCGGGGATTTCGCCCAGCGTGCTTTACGCCGCGGCGCCCTTTCTCGTCATGGACTTCATCGAAGGGCGCACCTATGGCGCCGAGGATGTGCGCGGGAACCTCCAGCGATGCGTGTCCCTGATCAAGCGCGCGCATCGGGAAATGCCCGTGCATTTGCGCGGCCCCACGCTCTGCTTCAACGTCTTTCACGTCATTCGCGACTACGCGCATAGCCTGCAGGAGAAAGGGAGCCGCGCCGTCCCCCTGCTTGCGCAGCTCCTGGAGCGTTCGAGGAGGCTCGAACAGGCCGTCGGGCCCATTGATCTCGTCTTCGCCCACAATGATCTGCTTGCGGCGAACTTCATCGACGACGGCGCCCGCCTATGGTTGATCGACTGGGATTACGCCGGGTGGGGCACGCCGCTTTTCGATCTCGGCGGCCTGTCGTCCAACAATGGTTTCACGGCGGGCGAAAACGAGCTGATGCTCTGCGACTACTTCGAGACTCCCGTGGACGACGCGCTGCGACGAAAACTTCAGGCGATGCTCGCGGCCTCGCTGCTCCGCGAATCGATGTGGAGCATGATTTCGGAGCTCACATCCGTCATCGATTTCGACTACGTCTCCTATACGCAGGAGAATCTGGGGCGCTTCGAGGCCGCATTCGTCGCATTCGAGGAAATGGAGAAGTCATGACCGAGCTGCCGAAGAGCGCGCAAGTCATCGTCGTCGGCGGGGGGATCGTCGGCTGCTCCGTCGCCTATCATCTGGCCAAACTCGGCGTCGAAACGCTACTCCTCGAGCGCCATCAGCTCACCTCCGGCTCGACCTGGCACGCCGCGGGACTCGTCGGTCAGCTGCGAACCAACGCCAACATCACGCGCTTGCTTGGCTATTCGGTCGAGCTTTACGAGAGGCTCGAAGCCGAGACGGGTTACGCCACGGGGTGGAAACGTAACGGCGGGCTGCGTCTCGCCTGCAACGCCGACCGCTGGATCGAGGTGAAGCGCCAGGCCACGACCGCGCGCAGCTTCGGCTTGGAGATGCACCTGCTCTCCGCGAAGGAGGCGCAGGCGCTTTGGCCGCTGATGAATGTGGACGACGTCGTCGGCGCGGCGTTCCTGCCCACCGACGGGCAAGCCAATCCTTCGGACATCACCCAGGCGCTCGCGAAGGGCGCGCGCCTCGGCGGCGCCAAGCTCGTCGAGGGAATCGCGGTGACGGAGCTCATCGTCGACAATGGGCGGCTGCGGGGGCTCGTGACCAGCCAGGGGCGCATCGATTGCGAAAAGGCCGTTCTCTGCTGCGGGCAGTGGACGGCGCATCTCGCTTCGCGAGCCGGAGTCTGCGTGCCGCTCGCGCCGGTGCGCCATCAATATATCGTCACGGAGCGCATCGAGGGCGTGGCTTCCGATCTGCCGACGCTGCGCGATCCGGATCGCCTCACTTACTACAAGGAGGAGGTCGGCGGCCTCGTCATGGGCGGTTATGAGCCTAATCCAATTCCCTGGAGCGGGGCGCATGTGCCGGAGGATTTCGCCTTTCGCCTGCTGGAGGATGATTGGGATCATTTCGAGCCGATCATGAATCTCGCGCTCGGCCGCGTCCCCGCTTTGGCGTCGGCCGGCGTGAAGCAGATGATCAACGGGCTCGAGAGCTTCACGCCTGACGGCAATTGGATGATCGGCGAGACGCCCGAGGTGCGCAATCTTTTCGTCGGCGCGGGCTTTAACGCCTTCGGCATCGCTTCCGCCGGCGGCGCGGGCATGGCGCTCGGCGAATGGGTTGCGGCGGGCGAGCCGCCCTTCGATCTCTGGCCGGTGGATATTCGCCGCTTCGGTCCAAACCATCAGGATCCGGCCTGGGTGCGCGAGCGTACGCTCGAGGCCTATGCGCGCCACTATTCCATCGCCTGGCCGGCGGAAGAATTTTGCTCGGGGCGTCCGCTGCGCCGCTCGCCGCTTTACGATCGGCTGAAGGAGCGCGGCGCCTGCTTTGGCGAGAAGCTGGGCTTCGAGCGGCCGAACTGGTTCGCCGATCTCGCCCGCGGCGAGAGGCCCGAGGATCGCTATTCCTTCACAAAGCCCGGCTGGTTCGAGGCGGTCGGACGCGAGCACCGCGCTTGTCGCGAGGCGGCGGCGCTCTTCGACCAGACGAGCTTCGCCAAGGTGCTGCTTATTGGGCCGGACGCCGAAGCCGCCCTCTCCTGGATCGCGGCCAATGACGTCGCCAAACCGCCCGGCAGCGTGATCTACACGCAGATGCTGAATCGCAAGGGCGGCATCGAATGCGACCTGACGGTCACGCGATTGGATCGCGACCGCTATTACATCGTCACCGGCACCGGCTTCGCCACGCATGACTTCGATTGGATCAGACGCTCCATTCCCGCAGGGGCGAACGCGAGTCTGATCGACGTCACCTCCTCTCGCGCTGTCCTCGCGCTGATGGGACCTCGCGCGCGCGACATCCTTTCCTCCTGCTCTGCGGACGATCTGTCCAACGCCGCCTTTCCTTTCATGACGGCGCGAGAGATCGCGTTCGCGGGCGCGCCGGTGTTGGCGATCAGAGTCACCTATGTCGGCGAGCTCGGTTGGGAGCTTCACATCCCAACGGAGTTTGCGGTCTCGGTCTATGATCGCTTGATGGCGGCGGGCGCGACATTCGGCCTCGTCAACGCCGGCTATCGCGCGATTGAATCGCTGCGGCTGGAGAAGGGCTACCGAGCCTGGGGCGCGGACATCGGTCCGGATCATACGCCGCCGATGGCTGGCCTGAGCTGGGCGACCAAGCTGAAGTCGACGCAGCCTTTCCAGGGACGTGACGCGCTGGAAGAGCAGGCGAGGAAGCCGCTCGCGCGCCGCCTCGTCGGCTTTTCGGTCGAAGCTCCAGAGGTTACGCTGCTCGGACGCGAGACGATCTATCGCGACGCCGAACGGGTGGGCTGGCTTTCGAGCGGCGGCTATGGATGTTCAATCGGCCTCCCCATCGGCTATGGTTATGTTCGCCACGCCGAAGGGATCAGCGAGGAGTTTTTGCGCGCCGGCCGTTACGAACTCGATGTGGCGGGGGAGCGCGTTGCCGCCCGCTTGGCTCTCGCTCCCTTCTTCGATCCCAAGGGCCTTCGCGTGCGGGCATGATGGCGGCATGGCGATGAACAGGGACCACCGCGAGTTGGAGATCAAGCTGTCCACGGACAGGGCGGGCCTTAAAGCCGCGTTCGAATCACCGGCGCTCGGCGGCGCTCCCGGCAAGGCTCCCGCCGCCCGCAGCCTCGTTTCAGCTTACTTTGACACGCGGGATCGAGCTCTCGACAAGCGTCGGATCGCTCTGCGCGTGCGACGATCGGGACGCGCCGCGCCGCTCATCGGCGTGAAATGGCCCCGCAACGCCAACAGCGAAGCGTTTTCGCGGGGTGAGGTCGAGGCGCGCGGCCGCGCTGGCGAGTTGGACCTGTCGTTGCTCGGAGAGGAGATCGCCGCGGAGCTCGGCCAAATACTTGGCGATCGTGCGCTCGAGCCGCAGTTCGAAACTCGCGTCAAGCGTCGCACGCGCCTGATCAACTTGGGAGCGGCTCAAATCGAGATCGCTTTCGACGAAGGCGAAATCGTTGCGGGCGACAGACGCGCGCATGTCGCCGAGGTCGAGCTCGAACTGAAGAGCGGAGACGCCTCGGACCTTTACGATCTTGCGGCCCGCGCCGTCGAGGCCTTGCCCTTGCGGCTCGAGGTCGCGAGCAAATCGGAAAGAGGTTTCCGCCTCGTCGACGGCTTGGTCGCCACGCCGGTGAAGGCCCGCGACCCTATATTCGCGCCCGGCGCAACGATCGACGACGCAATCGCAATCGTCGTCGGCGCCACGCTCGCGCATTTTCTCGCCAACCTTGCGTCCTTGCGGGAGAGCGACGATCCGGAGGCGATCCACCAGTTACGCGTTGCGCTGCGACGCATGCGCTCCGCTCTCGGCGTCTTCAATCGTCATTTCTCTTGCCCCGAGTTTGACGCCTTCCGCGCGGAGGCCAAGCGCATCGCCACGGCTCTGGGTCCCGCGCGCGAATGCGACGCCTTCAGCGATCTGCTCGCTGCCGGACCGCGGCGAGTGTCTGCGGACGGATCGGTCTTCGCGGGGATCGACGCCGCGCTGTCCCAGCGTCGCCAGACTCTCTACACCGAGGCGCGCGATCTGATCGACGCCAAGGAGACAGCGGCTTTTGCACTGAAGCTGCAGGCCTTTCTCTCCCGGCGCGGATGGAGAAACGCAGCGAACGAGCGGTCCTCCAGCCTCGCGGCGCCGGTGACGCAATTTTCTTCCCAAACGCTCGAGCGCTTGCGCAAACGTGTCGTGAAGCGCGGCAGGAAGCTCGTCTCGCTGCCGGACAACGAGCGCCATCAGGTTCGCATTGCGCTCAAGAACCTGCGATACGCCGTAGAGTTCTTCGGCGGACTATACGGAGACTCAAGGAATTATCGGAGCTATGTCCGGGTTGTCTCACGGCTGCAAGATATTTTGGGAGCGCATAATGACGCCGCGGGCGCGCAGAGCTTGCTGGATGCGTTAGGGGCGCGCGCCGAGGCGGATACAGCCTTTGCTGCAGGCGTCGTGCTCGGCTGGTGCAAGAGCAATGCTGAGATCGCCGAGACGGAGCTGGACGAGGCCTGGCGACGGTTCAAGCGTCTCGACCCGTTCTGGCGATGACCGCGCCTTTCGCCTTGACTCGCAAACGCGGCGCCTCCGTCGCATCGAGAAATGCGACGGCCGCGCCGCGTTTCGCGTGATTACTTACCGAAGCGGGTGAGGAAGTTATAGCCAGCGAGGCCGCCGAGACCCGCGCCGACCAAAGCCGCGATCGGACCCGCTATGCCGAGCCCCGTCAGTCCGCCGAGCACGGCTCCGACGGCGCCGAAAAGATACTGGTTCTGCTTCTGCTTCGGGATTTCGGGAATATTGCTCATGGCCCCAGTGCCTTCCGTAGCGCGCGGGACGCCTCGCTGGCCGCGCGCGAGTGAGAGATAGCGAAAGATCTCGAGCGGAGCGTCGCCAGAGTAACACGCAATGCGCGGGAAAGTTGCGCCGATTGGGCGCTTTTTCGGCGTCCCGCGCCTTCGAGCCGCCGGCTGCGCGCCATGCGCCTTCAAGGGCGTCGAAAAGGCAGGGCCTCTTCATAGTCCTCGATGGTCGCGGCGACAGCCTCGCGCTCGCGCGTCAGATAGTCGGCGACGGCCTCCTGCAGGCGCGGGTCGGCGAATTCATGCACGGAATAGGTTGTGACGGGGCGGTAGCCGCGCGCGAGCTTGTGCTCCCCTTGAGCGCCCGCTTCGACGCGCTTGAACCCGTGGCGGATCGCATAGTCGATCGCCTGATGATAGCAGACCTCGAAATGCAGGAAGGGGCGCTCCTCCAGCGCGCCCCAGTGGCGTCCATAGACGGCGTCGTCGCCAAGAAAATTGATGGCCCCGGCGATGTATTCCGCGCCCTTGCGGACCATCACCAGCAGGACGCGCTCGGCCATGGTCGCTCCGACCTCGTCGAAAAAACCGCGGGTGAGATAGGGCCGCCCCCATTTGCGCGCGCCGGTGTGCATATAAAAGGCGAAGAACGCGTCCCAGTGCTTTTGCGCGATGTCGGAGCCGACGAGGCTCTCGATCGTCAGATCGGCGCCGAGAGCCTCCCGGCGCTCGCGTTTGATCGTTTTGCGCTTGCGCGACGATAGCGCCGCGAGGAAATCGTCAAAGTCGCGGTAGCCCTCGTTGAGAAAATGGAATTGCTCGCCGGCGCGCAGCAGGAAGCCTTCGTTTGCGAGGGCGTCCGCTTCCGCCTGCGTCGGAAAAGTGACATGCAGCGACGAGGCGCCCAAGGATTTGCGGAGCGCGCGCAGCGCGCCGACAAGCGCCGTCCGGGCGGAGTCGGGAGCGTCCTTTCCGAGCAGCAGCCGCGGTCCGGTCGCCGGGGTAAAGGGAACCGCGACCTGGAGCTTCGGGTAGTAGCGGCCGCCCGCGCGCTGATAGGCGTCGGCGAAGGCCTGATCGAAGACATATTCGCCGAGGCTGTGCGCCTTGACGTAGGCGGGCGCCGCTGCGAGCAGGCGTCCTGCGCCGTCTTCTATCAGCGTGTAAGCCGGCGTCCAGCCGGTCTTGGAGCCGACCGAGCCCGAGCGCTCCAAGGCCGAGAGGAAGGCGTGCGAGACGAAAGGATTGTATCGCTCGGCGGGATCGCGCCCGGCGTTGGCGCAGGCGTCCCAGGCCGCAGGCTCCACCTTGGAGAGCGAGGTCGTAACGCGCGCGATGAATTCGGCGGCCATCGACTGCTATCTCCGGGCGTGGAGAAGCAGGCCCCTCGCTTGGCGCGAGGGGCCGCGCGACTTATTTCACCGCCGCGTCGTAGAGTTCCTCGACATAGGCCCAGTTGACGAGATGGTCGAGGAAGGCCTTGAGGTAATCCGCGCGACGGTTGCGGTAGTCGATGTAATAGGAGTGCTCCCAAACATCGGCCACGAGCAGCGGCTTCGCGCCGAAGATGAGCGGATTCTCGGCGTTGGGCGTCTTGCGCACGGCGAGCTTGCCGTCCTTGATCTCGAGCCAGACCCAGCCCGAGCCGAATTGGCCCAAGCCCTGGGCCTGAAACTCTTCCTTGAACTTGTCGACCGAGCCGAAGGAGTCGACGATGGCCTTCTCGACCTTGCCCGGAATCGCGCCGCCGCCATTCGGCTTCAACCACTTCCAATAATTGGCGTGGTTGTAGTGCTGCGCGACATTGTTGAAGATCGGCACGTTCTTCCCGTGCGAGGCGACGATGATCTCCTCGATGGGCTTGCCCTCGAACTCCGTGCCTTTGATCAGATTATTGGCGTTGGTCACATAGGTCGCATGATGCTTGTCGTGGTGATACTCAAAGGACTCGCGCGAAAGATAGGGCTGCAGCGCGTCATAGGCGTAGGGCAGGGGCTCGAGC
>Ga0265331_10001358_pt1 | contig 17982 bp, 17 predicted proteins | sample 41923metaG_FD_202088 | JGI IMG/M metagenome (GOLD analysis project Ga0265331, IMG submission 202088) | Rhizosphere microbial communities from Carex aquatilis grown in University of Washington, Seatle, WA, United States - 4-19-23 metaG | ecosystem: Host-associated > Plants > Roots > Rhizosphere... | reverse complement strand
TTTCCTGATCGTCTCGTTCACCAGCGACTGGCGCTTCTCGCCCGCCCGATCGCGCGAAATCGTCAAGGCGTTGCTGGATAACGAGCGCAACGTCACCTATGCAGAACTCACTGCCGCCCACGGCCACGACGCCTTTTTGATGCCGGATCAGCATTATCACGACATCGTTCGTGCTTATCTGGAGAACGCCGAATGATTCACGTTCCCCCACAAGCTCACGACCACTTCAGCCAAGCTGCAGCCGAGCGCCGCGACTTCGCAGCAATCGCCCAATGGATCGCCCCCGGTGCCAAAGTACTCGACCTCGGATGCGGCGACGGCAGCCTGCTGGGTTATCTGCGCGATACCCGCAACGTCAGTGGCTACGGCGTCGAGAAGGATGACGTCAACGTGCTGGCCTGCGTCAAGAATGGCATCAACGTCATTCAGATGAATCTGGAAGAAGGTCTTGCCGGTTTCGAGGCACAATCGTTCGACGTGGTGATTTTGTCGCAAACCTTGCAGGCCATGTACAACACAGAGCGCATCGTGCAGGAAATGCTGCGCGTGGGGAAAGAAGCCATCGTCACCTTCCCCAATTTTGGTTTCTGGAAGCATCGTTTGCAGCTGATCGGCGGCAACATGCCGGTTTCCAAGAATCTGCCTTACCAGTGGTACGACACGCCCAACGTGCACCTGTGCACCATCAGCGATTTCGACAATTACTGCCACGAGCACCACATTACCGTACGTGAGCGGTTGGTCATCACAGAAGGCAAGACCATCCACCTGTTCCCGAACATTCTGGGTAGCCTCGCGATGTACCGTTGCGGGCTGGGTGGATAACTTCCCGGGCTGATCCTCAGATCAACTCAACGGCAACACCCGCAGTAGCCCGACCACGCCAAACCCCAGCACCAGCAATCCGCTGACCCTGCGCACCCACCGGTTTTGCAGAATACCCTTCAGGCGAACCGCCGCCATGCCCATCGCCAACAGAGTAGGCAAGGTGCCGAGGCCAAAAGCCAGCATCAGCAGACCACCTTGTGCGCCACTGCCCGTCGCCAGCGCCGCCACCAGCACTGAATACACCAGCCCGCAGGGCAGCCAGCCCATCACCATGCCCAAGCCGAACGCCTGCGGTGTCGATTGCAATGGCAGCAGTTTTTTCGTCAGCGGTTGCACGCGCTTCCACAGCACACCACCCAGACGCTCCAGCACCAACACCCCTTGCCACACACCGGCCAGATACAAGCCCAACACCACCAGCATCAGGCTGGCCAACAGATAGAGCAGCTTTTCGATAGGAAATATCTGCTCCAGAAAGAAACCCGAGGAACCGAGCAAGCCTGCCAGCACGCCAGCCAGTGTATAGCTGGTGATCCGGCCACCGTTGTAGGCAAGAAGGTAAGGGATCTTCGGTCGCTGGCCGGGCAGACTCAGCGTGACAGCGCCGACGATGCCGCCACACATGCCGACGCAATGGCCGCCGCCGAGCAGACCGACGAGAAAGGCAGAAATAAGGCTGAGTTCAGGCATAGTGTTCACGTAGCGCAGGCGGCTTCACCTGCCGATTTCAGAATGCAGGCGAGGCCGCCTGCGCTAAGGGCATTGTGGCACAGCGCACAAATTTTCGGGTAAGGTGTCGCATGCTCAAAAGTGATTGGAAATCCGCGCTACTCAACCAGCGCATGCTCATCTGCATTTTTACCGGCTTTTCTTCCGGGCTGCCGCTCTTTATCCTGATCAGCCTACTGCCCGCCTGGCTACGCTCGGAACACGTCGATCTCAAATCCATTGGGCTGTTCGCGCTGATCCAGTTGCCGTTCACCTGGAAGTTCCTGTGGGCACCCCTGTTCGACCGATACACCCCGCCGCTCGGCCGTCGCCGTGGCTGGCTGCTGATTTCACAGATCGCCCTGCTGGCCTCGATTCCTGCTTTTGGCCTGCTGCACCCCACGCTGGATTTGTGGACCATCGCTTATCTTGCCGGGGTCGTCGCCTTTTTCAGCGCCTCGCAGGATATCGTGCTTGATGCTTACCGCCGGGAACTGTTACTGGACAGCGAACTCGGGCTGGGCAATGCCATTCACGTCAACGCCTACAAGATTGCGGGGCTGGTGCCGGGCTCGCTTTCCCTGATTCTGGCTGATTACCTGCCGTGGAGTTCTGTGTTTGTCATTACCGCACTATTCATGTTGCCGGGGCTCGCGATGACGCTGCTGGTGCAGGAACCAGCATTGAAGCAGGGCGCTCCCAAAACGCTCCGGCAAGCCGTTGTGGAGCCGTTTCAGGAATTCATCAACCGTAGCGGTCGAAACACTGCACTGCTGATTCTGGCCTTCATTTTCCTCTATACACTAGGTGTCAGCATGGCCACTGCGCTGGCCACCCCGTTTTATCTCGATATGGGCTTCACCAAAAGCCAGATCGGGCTGATCGCGAAGAATGCCGGTTTGTGGCCCAGTGTCATTGGCGGCCTGCTTGGCGGCGCATGGATGATGCGACTGGGCATCAACCGCTCGCTGTGGCTGTTCGGTGCGATGCAGATGGTATCGATTCTGGGCTTTGCCTGGCTAGCCTGGGTCGGGCATCACGACGCACCGGGCGCCGCAGAGCTGGCGCAATTGGCGATCGTCATCAGCATCGAGGCTTTCGGCGTCGGACTCGGCACAGCGGCTTTCGTCGCTTTCATTGCCAAAACTACGCACCCGCTCTATACCGCCACCCAATTTGCCCTGTTCACCAGCCTGGCCGCCGTGCCGCGCACGTTCGCCAATGCCGGCGCCGGTTGCCTGGTGGAAGATGGCGCTGTAAAGCTGGCTCACTGGTTGCCGGAGATTCCCTGTGCCGGCATGGGCTGGACGAAATTCCTGCTGTTATGCTTTCTGCTGGCCATCCCCGGCATGCTGCTGCTGGCAAAAGTTGCGCCCTGGAATGGTGAAAACAAAACGCTGTAGCCCGTTGAACCGCGCCGCCTTGGATGGCACACTGCGCAATTGCACCAAATTTAAGGATATTGACGTGAACCACACCATCATTAAGAACACTTTGCTCGGCCTGCCCTTGCTCATGCTCTCCGCTTGCAGCAGCGTCAGCGTCGACAAACTATGGCCGTTCGACGGCAAATCCTCACCAGCCCAAGCCCGTACTCCGGCCAATTCGACAGAATACCAATGCGATGCCGGCAAGCATTTCTATGTCCGTTATCTGGATAACGGTGCCACGGCATGGCTCATCTATCCGGATCGCGAAGTCAGTCTGGCCAAGGCTTCCAGCGGCACACGCTACACCAATGGCGTTGCCGTGCTGGAACTCAACGGCAACGAAGCCAAGCTGAATGACGGTACCACCATTGCATATACCGGCTGCAAGACCGAAGCCAAGACGGCAAAGTAAACGCATTCAGGCCGCGTCATCAAATCACAAGCAGGAATCCCCATCGCTCAAGTGAACCCTGTGCCTCCTGTCAGACGTATCGCCTCGCTCCGCGATCTGTGGCCGTTCCTGCGCCCTTACCGTGGCAAAATGGTTCTGGCGTTCATCCTGCTTTGCCTGGGTTCAGGCACGATTCTGCTGGTACCGCTGGCCTTCCGTGATCTGATTGACTTTGGCTTCGGGCAACAGCAGAGCCATGGTGGGGTGCTGGGCGATCTCAGCCTGAACGAGCGCTTTGCCGTGCTGTTCGGGCTGGCCGCATTGTGGGCAGTGGCCGTGGCATTGCGTTATTACACCGTCACCTGGGTAGGCGAACGGGTCACGGCGGATTTGCGCAGTGCCGTCTATGCCCGCGTGCTCGGGCAGTCTCCACAGTTTTTCGAAACCCTGCAAACCGGTGAAGTGCTGTCGCGCCTGACGGGCGACACCACCCTCATCCAGACCGTGATCGGCAGCTCGATTTCAATGGGCTTGCGCAGCCTGTTCCAGTTTGTCGGCGGCATGGTCATGCTGGCAGTGACCAGCTTTTATCTGTTTTCACTGAATCTCGGGCTGATGGCATTGTTGATGCTGCCCATCTTCGCCATCGGCCGCAAAGTCAAAAAACTCTCACGTGAATCGCAGGACAAGATTGCCGATGCATCAGCACTCGCCGGCGAGATTCTCAATGCCGTGCCAACGGTGCAGGCCTATACGCAGGAAAAGCACGAAACCCGGCGCTTTGCCGACCGCGCCGAGGTGAGCTTCGTCACCGCCATCCGTCGCACTCGCGTCAGGGCGGCACTGACTGCGCTGATCATCACCGCAGTCATGGGCGCGATCATTTTTGTACTCTGGATCGGCGCCAATCAGGTGCATGAAGGCAGCATGACAGGCGGACAACTGGCTTCATTTGTCCTCTATGCGGCGCTGGTCGCGGGCGGCGTGGGCACCATGGCCGAAGTGTGGGGTGATGTCATGCGCGCAGCGGGAGCCACTGAGCGCCTGCTGGAATTGCTTCACGCCACGCCAGCTATCTTCGACGTCGCAACGCCACTGCCTTTTCAGCAACCGGCGCAGGCGGCGATCCGCTTTGAGCATGTCACGTTCCATTACCCCTCGCGCCCTGAGACGGCTGCGCTTGCTGACATCACCCTCGACATCGCAGCGGGAGAAAGCATCGCGCTGGTCGGGCCCTCCGGCGCAGGCAAAACCACGTTATTCCAGCTATTGCTGCGGTTTTACGATGTCACACAAGGCACCCTGTATTTCAATGGACAGGATGTTCGCCAACTCTCACTACACGCCTTGCGCGAGAAAATCGCCATCGTGCCGCAAGATCCGGTGATCTTCTCCGCCAATGCGCTGGAAAACATTCGCTATGGTCGCCCCGATGCCACCGACGACGAAGTGATGGCTGCAGCAAGATCAGCGCAGGTAGAGGAGTTCATCAGCCGCCTGCCGGATGGCTACCGGACTTTTCTGGGCGAACGTGGCACGCGCCTGTCAGGCGGTCAGCGCCAGCGCATTGCCATCGCCCGCGCCATTCTGAAAAATGCGCCGCTTTTGTTGCTCGACGAAGCCACCAGCGCGCTGGATGCCGAATCCGAAGTGCTGGTGCAGGAAGGACTCAACGCCGCCATGCAGGGGCGCACCACGCTGATCATCGCCCATCGGCTGGCGACAGTGAAAAAGGCCACACGGATCGTGGTGCTGGATGCGGGCCGCATTGTCGAAACCGGCACGCCTGAAGATTTACGCAAGCGGAGCGGTCTTTATGCCCGGCTTGCGCATTTGCAGTTCGATGTTTGATCGGCATTTGTAGCGCAGACGGCCTCGCCTGCTCTACCTGACAATAGTTTTAGGCCTATTCCGCCAGCGGCAACTCGAAGCTGACCGAAGTGCCCTTGCCCACGGCCGACTTGACGTTGAGCCGGCTACCGTGACTTTCAGCGTATTTCTGCCCCACCAGCAAATCCAGCCCCGAGCCGCTTTCGCCCGCGGTCCCCTCAGTCGTTCTGGCAGTCTCGATACTGAAAAGTCGCGAAATCTGTTCAGGCGACATGCCAACGCCGGTATCGGATACCGACACGGATACATGATCGCCCTGACGTTCGACATCCAGCCTGACCTTCGCATTTTCGTGCGAAAACTTGACGGCGTTTCTCAGTAAGTTGTGAACCAAAAAGTGGACCATATGCCTGTCGGCCATGACTTTGGTGTCAGGAATGTTGGAAACGATGATCTCAATGTGCTTCGATCCGGCGGCCTTGCCGACAGAATTCACCGCATCGGAAACAATATCGTCAAGGCTCAGCGCTTGCGGGTTGAAATCAATATTGCCGGATTCAACCTTGGACCATTGCAGCAGGCTATCCAGCAGGTTGCTCGTCGACTGCGCGGCCGACTGAATTTCTTTCGAAAACGCGCCGATCTGTTCCCTATCCAGCGTTTCATATCCCGACCCCAGCAACTGCGCGAAGCCGATGACGTTAGTGAACGGTGTGCGCAGATCACGTGTCAACAGGGCAATGAACTTGTCCTTGCTGGCATTGCTGCGACGAAGCTGATTCGCAGATTGCTGCAACGCACTGAAGGTACGACGCAGTTCCAGTTGCGTCATGACCTGATTCGCGAGCGTTTTCAACGCGTCAATCTGGTGCTCGCTCAGTTCACGTGGCACGCGGTCGATAGTACACAACGTACCCAAGGCGAAATTGTCCGGGGTCACCAGCGGCACGCCCGCATAAAACCGGATATTCGGGTCTGACGCGACCAGTGGGTTGTCTGCGAAGCGCACATCCTTCGTGGCATCATTCACGATCAAGGGTTCTTTTTGCAGGATGGCATGTGCGCAGAAGGCGATGTCACGCGGCGTCTGCCGCGCATCCACGCCGACCACTGCCTTGAACCACTGCCGATCAGGATCCACCAGACTGATCAACGCAATCGGCACTTCGCAGATATTGGCCGCCAGGCTCACCAGATCGTCGTATGCCTTCTCGAACGCGGTGTCGAGAATGTCATATCGCAGCAACGCTTCAAGGCGTTCTTTTTCGTTGGCAGGTAAAGGAGCAGAAATCATGATGAATTTCCCTTGATGTCTTGGCCATCAGCATGTCCGAGGCAGGATGCCAATGACCAATTTGCACTATAAACCGAAATCTATCGTCAGCGGCGCATGATCCGAAAACCGCTCGTCCTTGTATATGGATGCGCGGATGGCCTTGGCACCGATTCCTGGAGATGCAACCTGATAGTCGATGCGCCATCCAACATTTTTAGCCCAGGCCTGGCCGCGGTTGCTCCACCATGTGTAGCAAGCGTCGGTGGCCTCCGGATGCAGTCGACGGTAGGCGTCTACCCAGCCATCATTCAGCACTTTGGACATCCAGGCACGCTCTTCTGGCAAGAAGCCTGAATTCTTCTGGTTGCCCTTCCAGTTCTTGAGATCAATGGCCTGATGCGCAATATTCCAGTCGCCGCAGATAATCACCTCACGCCCACTTGCCCGTAATTGTTGAAGATGCGGGTAAAAGCGCTCCAGAAAGCGGAACTTGAAGCCCTGTCGCTCATCACCGCTGGAGCCGGAAGGCAGGTAGACCGAAATCACGCTTAAATTCCCGAACTGTGCTTCGATATAGCGGCCCTCGGCATCGATATCAGCGATGCCCAGCCCTTCGATAATGGCGTCCGGTTGCTTCTTGCTGTAGATGCCAACGCCGCTGTAGCCCTTTTTTTCGGCATAGTGAAAGTAGCCGAACAACTTGTCAGGCTGCAACATTTCGCGCGTCATGTCAGGCGCTTGCGCCTTGAGTTCCTGCAGGCAGATGACGTCAGCATTCTGTTTTTCCAGCCAGGGGAAAAAGCCTTTGGAAGTGGCCGAGCGGATACCGTTAAGATTCGCGGATATAATGCGGAGCATGACTTTCTTCTTTACTAAAAATGACTGACTTCAGACATCAATTCATCGAATTCGCAATCAAAAAACAGGTGCTGCGTTTTGGCGAGTTCATCACCAAAGCCGGGCGCAAAACGCCATATTTCTTCAACACCGGGCTGTTTGACGATGGCGACAGCCTGCGCCAGTTAGGGCAATTTTACGCCAAAGCGATTCTCGACAGCGGATTGGAATTCGATATCCTGTTCGGGCCTGCCTACAAGGGCATTCCGCTGGTGGCCAGCATCGCGATTGCCTTGTCCGAAGCAGGCCGCAACGTGCCGTTCTCGTTCAACCGCAAGGAAGCCAAGGACCACGGTGAAGGCGGCACCATCGTAGGCGCAGCGCTCAAGGGACGTGTGCTGATCGTGGACGACGTCATTTCAGCCGGCACTTCGATCCGCGAATCGGTCGACATCATCCGTGTCAACGGGGCCACACCCGCAGGCGTTTTCATCGCATTGGATCGACAGGAGCGCGGTTTGGGTGAACTATCGGCAGTGCAGGAAGTTGAACGCAATATCGGCATTCCGGTGTGCAGCATCGCCAGCCTCTCAGTGTTGATTGAATACTTGCGCAAGCAACCGGAAATGTCGCAGAATCTGGTACAGATTCAACAATATCAACGTGAATACGGCATCCACATCTGAATTGAAAGTTGTCATGCGCCATTACTCCCTTCTGATCGCGACCCTCCTGCTTCCGTTATCCAGCCCGGGCTTCGCGCAATCAGCTGCAGTTCCAACCGATACCAAGGGCGGCATCGTTAAATGGGTCGATGACAAGGGTGTGACGCATTATGGCGATTCGGTGCCGCCAGAGTATTCCAAAAGTGCCAATAGCGTGCTTAACAAAGCTGGGCGCGTAGTGCAAAAAAATGATGCTTTCAAACCAGGTGCTGCGCCAGAAAGTCCCGATGCCGAACAGGAAAGGCTACTGGCTGAACAGAAGCATCGTGACAGCGTGCTGCTGGGTTCTTACACGACCGAACAAGAGATTGATCTGGCCAAGGAACGCAGTACCCAGATGGATGAATCTGCCATCAAAGGGCTGGAACAACGTGAACTCGGTGTCAAGGAACGTCTCGCCACGTATCAGAAATCAGCCGACACGTTCGTATCTAGAAAAAAACCCATCCCGGATGACCTGAAGCAGGATATTGACAGCGCAAAGGGGGAACTCGGGCGTATCAACGAGCAGATGGCTCAAAAACACAAAAATATTGATGAAACCCGAGTGCGTTTCGACCGCGACAAACAGCGCTTTCACGAAATCAAGCAGGCGCCTCCAACGAAGCCGGTTGCGCCGCCCAAGTAATACGATCAGCCGGGATTATCCAGCCAGTTTCTTCTTCAGTACTTCATTTACCTGCGCAGGGTTAGCCTTGCCCTTGCTGGCCTTCATACATTGACCCACCAGGCCGTTGAACGCCTTTTCCTTGCCAGCCTTGTATTCCTCGACCATGGCGGCGTTGGCGGCCAACACTTCATCGACGATGGCCTCGATGGCGCCGGAGTCCGACACCTGCTTGAGGCCACGTTGCTCGATGATAGCGTCTGCATCGCCTTCACCCGCCCACATGGCCTCGAACACTTCCTTGGCCATTTTGCCGGAGATGGTGTTGTCGGCGATGCGCTTCAGCAGGCCGGCCAGTTGCAGCGGCGACACCGGTGATGCGTCAATATCCTTGCCTTCTTCGTTCAGCTTGGCGGCCACCGAACCCATCACCCAGTTAGCAGTGGGCTTGGCCTCTGCTCCCGCATTGACGGCAGTGACGAAATAATCTGCGATGCCACGCGATGCAGTAATCGCAGTCGCATCGTAGGCCGGCAAGCCATAGGCCGCTTCAAAACGCGCCTTCATGGCTTCCGGCAATTCCGGCAAGGTCGCCCGCACCGCTTCGATATCCGCTTCCAAAATCACCAGCGGCAACAAATCAGGATCAGGGAAGTAGCGATAATCGTTAGCCTCTTCCTTGCTGCGCATGGAACGCGTTTCGCCCGTGTCCGGGTTAAAAAGTACGGTCGCCTGCTGGATGGTGCCGCCGTCTTCCAGCGTTTCGATCTGCCAGCGGGTTTCGTATTCGATCGCCTGCTGCATGAACTTGAACGAGTTGAGGTTCTTGATTTCACGGCGCGTGCCGAGCTTGTCGGAACCCTTGGGACGTACGGAAACATTGACGTCGCAACGGAAGCTGCCTTCCTGCATATTGCCATCGCAGATACCAATCCATTGCACCAGCTCGTGCAGCTTCTTGGCGTAGGCCACAGCTTCAGCAGCGGAACGCATGTCCGGTTCGGTCACGATTTCCAGCAGCGGCGTACCGGCGCGGTTCAAGTCGATGCCCGTGGCTCCATGAAAATCACCATGCAACGACTTGCCGGCATCTTCTTCCAGGTGGGCGCGGGTGATATTGATGGTTTTTTCGTAGGCCTGTCCTGAGCCCGTCGCAGGGACCTGAATCGTGATCTTGCCCTTGCCGACCACGGGCAACTCGAACTGGCTGATCTGGTAGCCTTTGGGAAGGTCGGGATAGAAGTAATTCTTGCGAGCAAATACCGAATGGCGGCCGATTTCAGCATCGATCGCCAAGCCAAACCGGATCGCGCACTGCACGGCTTCGCGGTTCAGCACTGGTAGCACGCCGGGCAGGGCAATACTCACGGCATCGGCCTGGGTGTTGGGTTCTGCGCCAAACGCCGTAGAGGCACCGGAAAAAATCTTGGTTTTGGTTTGGAGCTGGGTATGGGTTTCCAGCCCGATGACGACTTCCCACTGCATGTTAAATCCCCTCCGGCATTCTGGTGTGCCAGTCCGTCACTTGCTGATATTGATGACCAACGTTCAGCATGCGTGCTTCACTGAAATAATTGCCGATGATCTGCAGGCCAACCGGCAAGCCATCCGCAAAGCCAGCCGGCACGCTCATGCCGGGCAGGCCGGCGAGGTTTACCGCAATGGTGTAGAGGTCTTCCAGATACATGGCCACTGGGTCATCCGTTTTTTCGCCGGTCTTGAACGCCGTTCCCGGCGCGGCCGGCCCCATGATAACGTCGCACTGCTTGAAAGCCTCGGTGAAATCCTGTGCGATCAGGCGGCGCAGTTGCTGGGCCTTGAGGTAGTAGGCGTCGTAATAGCCAGCGCTCAGCACGTAGGTACCGATCAGGATGCGGCGCTTCACTTCGGCGCCAAAACCTTCCGCACGGCTCTTGCTGTACATGTCGAGCAGGTCGGTGTATTCCGCGGCACGATGGCCGTAGCGCACGCCATCGTAGCGCGACAGGTTGGAACTCGCTTCGGCCGGCGCCAGCACGTAATACACCGGGATGGAAAGCTGGGTGTTGGGCAGGCTGATGTCGACCGTTTCAGCGCCGAGCTTGCGGTACTGATCGATGGCATCCATCACCACCTTGGCTACGCCTGCATTCAATCCTTCGGCGAAATATTCCCGAGGCAGGCCAATACGCAGACCGGCCAGTGGCTTGTTCAAGTCGCGGGTGTAGTCTTCTTTTTCGCGCTGCAGGCTGGTGGAATCGCGGCTGTCGAAGCCGGCCATCACATTCAGCATCAGTGCCAGATCTTCGGCCGACTTGGCCATGGGGCCGGCCTGATCCAGCGACGAGGCGAAGGCGATCATGCCGTAGCGCGAACAGACGCCATAGGTTGGCTTGAGGCCCGAAAGGCCACATAAGGAGGCCGGCTGGCGAATCGAACCGCCGGTATCGGTACCGGTTGCCGCAGGCGCCAGACGCGCCGCCACGGCGGCAGCCGAACCGCCGGAGCTGCCACCTGGCACGCGAGTACGATCCCACGGGTTCTGCACTTTGCCGAAATACGAGGTTTCGTTTGAAGAGCCCATGGCGAACTCGTCCATGTTGGTCTTGCCGAGGTTCACGGCACCCGCTGCGTCGAACTGGCTGATGATGTGGGCATCGTAGGGTGCGATGAAGTTTTCCAGCATCTTCGAGCCACAGGTGGTGCGCCAACCCTTGGCACAGAAGATGTCCTTTTGCGCGAACGGAATGCCGGTCAGCGGACCGAACCTGCCCTGCGCGATCAGCGCATCAGCAGCCGCAGCCTGCGCCAGGCTACGATCGGCATCCAGCGTGACATAGGCGTTGATCTCGGGATTGAGCCGGTCGATGCGGTCGAGAAAAAGTTGCGTCAGTTCGACGCTCGAAATCTGCTTGGCGCCGAGGGCCGTCGCCAAGTCCTTCAAACTTGCGTTAATCATTACTCAATAACCTTGGGGACAAGATACAGGCCGTTTTCAACGGCCGGCGCGATGGACTGGAACAGTTCACGCTGATTGGTTTCGGTAACCACGTCGTCGCGCAGGCGTTGCGACACGTCCTGCGAGTGTGACATGGGGGCAATGCCGGTGGTGTCCACGGCCTGCATTTGCTCGATCAAGCCCAGAATGCCGCTCAGTTTGGAGAGCGTGGCTTGCGCGTCGTCCTCGGTGACTTCGATGCGGGCGAGGTGGGCGATACGTTTTACGTCGTCGGTAGTCAGTGACATGGTTCTAAGTCTGTAGTTAAGTCTTAAACTTCAAAGCGATATTTGGTATTATAGCGTGATTTACGCCATACCTTCAGCCACTGCCACTCCGGCATGGCCTTCAAGCTCAGGATACACACAGAATGTTCGGTTTTCTAAACAGCTATTTTTCCAATGATCTGGCCATTGACCTCGGCACCGCCAACACGCTGATTTACGTGCGCGGCAAGGGCATCATCCTCGACGAGCCCTCGGTCGTCGCCATCCGCCATGAAGGCGGTCCGACCAACAAGAAAACCATCCTCGCCGTCGGCGTCGAAGCCAAGCGCATGCTGGGCCGTTCGCCGGCCAACATCCAGGCTATCCGCCCGATGAAGGACGGCGTGATCGCCGACTTCACCATCACCGAGCAGATGCTCAAGTATTTCATCCGCAAGATCCACGAATCCCGCATGTTCTCGCCCAACCCGCGCATCATCATCTGCGTACCGGTCGGCTCGACTCAGGTGGAACGCCGTGCCATTCGTGAATCAGCCATCGGCGCCGGTGCAAGGCAAGTCTATTTGATTGAGGAACCAATGGCCGCCGCCATCGGTGCCGGCATGCCAGTGGCCGATGCCACCGGCTCGTTGGTCGTTGACATCGGCGGCGGCACCACCGAAGTGGGCGTGATCTCGCTGGGTGGCATCGTTTACGCCAAGTCCGAACGCGTCGGTGGCGACAAGTTCGACCAGGCCATCATCGACTATATCCGCCGCAACTACGGCATGCAGATCTCCGAGCCGACTGCAGAAAACATCAAGAAGACCATCGGCTCTGCCTTCCCGGGTTCTGAAGTGCTGGAAATGGAAGTCACCGGCCGCAACCTGGCAGAAGGCCTGCCGCGCAAGTTCACCATCTCCAGCAACGAGATCCTGGAAGCGCTGACCGAACCGCTGAACGCCATCGTCGGTGCGGTGAAGTCGGCACTGGAACAAACCCCGCCGGAACTGGGCGCCGACATTGCCGAAAAGGGCATGGTGCTGACAGGCGGCGGCGCGCTGCTGCGCGATCTGGACCGCCTGCTGGCCGAAGAAACCGGCCTGCCGGTGTTCGTGGCCGAAGACCCCCTCACGTGCGTGGCCCGTGGCTGCGGTCTGGCGCTGGAAGAGATGGACAAGCTGGGCAATGTGTTTGCCAGTGAGTAACTCGACCATTGTCGCTCACCTGTCAGCTGTCAGCTTTTGCGCTGAAAGCTGACAGCGATCCATGCCCACGCTCCAGAATCACCAGCCCCCAGCATTTTTCATCCGCGGCCCCAGCCCGTTTGCACGGCTGAGTTTTTTCGCGGCGCTTTCCATCGCCTTGATGGCCGTGGACGCACGCCTGCACTACCTGACGGAAATCCGCCAGGGGTTTGCTGCGCTGCTGCATCCGCTGGAGGTCATCGCCCACAGCCCAGTGGTCGCTTACGATCAGACACGCGAGTTTCTGACCCGCCAAAGCATCCTGACCGAAGAAAATGCGAAGCTGCATGAACGCAGCCTGCAACAGAGCGCAAGCCTGCAACGCTTTCTCACCCTGCAGGCCGAGAACGACCACCTGCGCAAATTGCTGGGCGCTGCGCAAGCCTCACCCCAGCCTGCCAAAATGGGTGAAATCGTGCATACCAGTCGCGATCCGTTTACGCGCAAAGTCATTGTTAACATCGGCTCTCAGCAGGGCGTCCTCGCCGGGCAAGCCGCGATGGATGAATATGGCGTTATCGGTCAGGTGACTCAGGTCTATCCGTTCAGCAGCGAAGTCACACTGGTGACCGACAAGGATCAGGCGATTCCGATCCAGATCGAACGCAACGGCCTGAGGGCGATTGCCTTCGGCCATGGCCGTGACGACACCATCGACCTGCCCTACCTGCCAATGAATGTCGACATTCGCGAAGGTGACAAACTGGTCACCTCTGGCATCGACGGCATTTATCCGAGCGGCATTGCCGTGGCGAAAGTCAGCCGTATCCAGCGCAATCAGGATTCACCCTTTGCCCGGATCATCTGCACACCGACTGCCGGGATTGAAAACCATCGCCAGGTCCTGCTGCTGGAAATGGCCAACGTACCGGCCACGCCGCTGGATTCCAGAAATCTGATACCACCCCGCTCACGCCATGCGTCCCGTCGGCCTTAGAGAAATCTATTTTTCGCTTCTTGTAGCCTTCATGTGCTACCTGCTGCCCTGGGCTGGATTCGGCTTGCTATTGCGGCCGGATTTCGTACTGCTGGTGCTGATCTATTGGCTGATACGCGCACCACATCTCTGCAACGTCGGCACGGCCTGGATGATGGGCATGCTGGTCGACCTGGCTAGTGGCAGCCTTTTTGGACAAAATGCGCTGGCCTATGCGATCACCGGCTTCGCGGCGCTCTCGTATCAGCGCCGACTGGTGCTGTTCAACGAGTGGCAGCAAGCCAGTTATGTATTGCTGCTACTACTGTTAACACAAGTCACCCTGCTCATCCTCAAACTGTTCGCTGGCGCAGATTTGCCAGGCTGGAGCTATTTCCTGCCCAGCATCAGCGGCGTGCTGCTGTGGCAGGTTGTCGTGTATTCCCGCATCCGCGTTGCCGGAAACGATGACCATTGATCCTTCAGTCTCGCCATGCGTTCCATTTTTGAACTAAAAAACAGATCCGAGCTGAAAAACACTCAGCGTGAGCAGCATCTGTTCCGCTTGCGTCTTGGCGTTCTGGCCGTGCTGGTGTTGATTTGTTTCGGCATTCTGGCAGGGCGGTTCTTCTACCTGCAATTTCTCAAATACGACCATTACCAGACGCTGGCAGAAAGCAACCGCATCTCGCTGGTGCCTATCGTGCCCAATCGCGGCCTGATCCTGGACCGCAACGGCGTGGTGCTGGCGCACAACTTTTTCGTCTACACGCTTGAAATCACGCCTTCCAAGGTCGCAAACGTCGAAGACACCATCAACGACATTGCCAAGCTGATCGAAGTCACTTCATCCGACCGCAAGCGTTTCAAGAAATTTCGCGACCAGAGCCACAGCTTCGAAAGTGTGCCGCTACGGGCACATTTAAGCGAGGAAGAAGCGGCATTGTTTGCAGTAAACCGCTACCGCTTTCCCGGCGTGGAAATCCGGTCGCGCCTGTTCCGCCATTACCCGCAGGGCACACTGGGCTCTCACCTGATCGGCTACATCGCACGTATCAACGATGTTGACCTGAAAACACTGGGCGAAAATGACGACCTGCCCAACTACAAGGGAACCGATCACATCGGCAAGTCGGGCATCGAGCAATATTACGAGCACCAGTTGCACGGCATCACGGGCGTACAGCAAGTCGAAATCGATGCCGACGGCCATGCGGTTCGGGTGTTATCGAGCACGGCGCCGGTCCCCGGCGACAATCTGACCTTGTCTATCGACAGCAAGCTGCAGGATATTGCCGAAAAAGCTTTCGGCACCCGTCGAGGCGCGCTGGTCGCGCTCGACCCCGCAACAGGCGAGATCCTGGCCTATGTCAGCCAACCCAGCTTCGACCCGAATCTGTTTGTCGACGGCATCGATCCGGACAGCTGGAAAGGTCTCAACGAATCGCAGGACAAGCCGCTGAACAACCGCCCGATGCGTGGCGTGTATCCGCCGGGCTCCACCTTCAAACCCTTCGTGGCGCTGGCGGGCCTTGAGAATGGCAAACGCGAACCGCCGTTCAGCATTGGCGACCCCGGCTTCTACACCCTGCCCGGCAGTTCACATCAATACCGCGACTGGAAACCCGGCGGTCACGGACGCGTTGATGTGCAGCGCGCCATTACGGTTTCGTGCGACACCTTCTTCTACGGCTTGGCGCTCGATTTGGGCATCGACAAACTGGCTGCGTTTGCCAACCATTTCGGCTTCGGCAGAAAATCCGGCATCGACATCGATGGCGAATCGCCAGGACTGATGCCCACACCCGAGTGGAAAGCCAGGCGCTGGAAACAAAAGTGGTATCCGGGCGAAACGATCATTACCGGCATCGGCCAGGGCTATACGCTCGTCACGCCGCTGCAGCTTGCCAACGCCACCGCCATCCTGGCCAACAATGGCGTCGCAGCACGCCCACACCTCGTCACCCGCATTCAGGAAAGCGGGAATGGCGTCATCCATCCGGTGCCGGTGCAAATTGTCGACAGGCTGGAGCTCAAGCAGGAGAACATTGACTTGGTCAAACAAGGGATGATGGGCGTGACCCAACCCGGCGGCACGGCGGCCAGCATTGGCGCCGGGGCGCCTTATCTGATCGCAGCCAAAACCGGTACTGCGCAGGTGGTCGGTATCAAGCAGGGCGAAAAGTACAACGCCAGCGCCATTGATGAACGGCACCGCGATCACGCGTTGTTTATCGCCTACGCGCCCGCAGACGCCCCGAAAATTGCGCTGGCCGTGATCGTCGAAAACGGCGGGCATGGCGGTTCGGCGGCCGGGCCGATTGCACGGCAGGTGATGGACTATTACCTGCTGGGCAAGGAACCAACACCTGCGCCTGATGCCGCACCAGCCGCTACCACCACGACCGAGCCAGAACCCCATGATTAGAGTGCTGCTGAGACGCGCGACCGCCCACTTCGACCAGTTTCTGCTGGGTGCGCTGATTTTCACCATGCTGGTCGCGCTATTCGTTCTGTATAGCGCCTCTGGCCAGAGTATGGACAGAATGCTGTCTCAAGGTGTCAACATCGTGGTTGCCTGCTGCGTATTGTGGGTTTTCGCCAATATTCCGCCCCAGCACCTGCAACGCGTTGCTGTGCCGCTTTACCTGTTGGGCATCCTGCTGTTGATCGGCGTATTCCTGTTCGGGGATGTTTCCAAGGGTGCACGGCGCTGGCTCAATCTGGGTGTGATGCGCATTCAGCCTTCCGAGTTGATGCGCATTGCCATGCCGATGATGCTGGCCTGGTATTTCGCCCGGCGCGAGGACAGTCATCGCTTCTCAGATTATGTGATCGGCGCGCTGATGCTGGCGGTGCCGGTGGCGCTGATCGTCAAACAGCCTGATCTCGGCACGGCGTTGCTGATCAGCGCCTCAGGCTTCTATGTGCTGTTTCTCGCAGGCTTGAGCTGGCGGCTGTTGATCGGGCTGGGCATCACTGTCGCGGGACTCATTCCGTTGGTGTGGCCGCACCTGCACGATTACCAGCGACGGCGTATCGAGATTCTCTTCGACCCTTATTCCGATCCACTGGGCGCGGGCTACCATACCATTCAGGCAACCATTGCCCTGGGTTCTGGTGGATTGGCCGGCAAGGGCTGGCTACATGGCACACAGGCACAACTGGATTTTCTGCCTGAACGGCACACCGATTTCATTTTTGCCGTGTTCGGCGAAGAATTTGGCCTGCTGGGTGATCTATTGCTGCTGGTGCTGTTCAGCATCATCATCGCCCGCGGCATGCTGATCACCGCCAACGCGCAAAACACTTTCAGCCGCCTGCTGGCGGGCAGCATCACGCTCACTTTCTTCACGTATGCCTTCGTCAACATGGGCATGGTCAGCGGTATCCTGCCTGTGGTGGGCGTACCGCTGCCGCTGATCAGCTATGGCGGCACATCACTGGTGACGCTGATGATCGGATTTGGTATTTTGATGAGCATACAGACCCACAAAAAGCTGGTGTCCACATGAACACATTGCAGAAACTGTTTGGTACAAGCCGCAACGCTTATTGCATGCTGGGGCTGGCAATGCTGCTGACAGGTTGCGGCACAATAGGCAGCAAACCTGCTTCGCCAGTGATCGAGCGCGGCGAAACAACACCCGTACAGAAGCCGGTCCAGCCGGTACAGGAATCAGGTTCCAAACGTGGCGGGTACTATCTGGATGATGGCCCGGGCGACAATCCGCCCGCGAATATCGACGCCATTCCTGATGCGCAACCCAGAGTCGAGCCGCTCATGGCCCGCGCCAACCGACCCTATGTTGCCTTGGGCGAAACCTATACGCCGATGACGCAATACCAGCCTTACAAGGCACAGGGCGTGGCCTCCTGGTACGGCCGACGCTACCACAACCAGAAAACCTCCAGCGGCGAAGTGTATGACATGTACGGGATGACCGCCGCACATCCGATTCTGCCGATTCCCAGCTACGTGCGTGTCATCAATCCGGAAAACG
>Ga0265331_10001354_pt1 | contig 18014 bp, 16 predicted proteins | sample 41923metaG_FD_202088 | JGI IMG/M metagenome (GOLD analysis project Ga0265331, IMG submission 202088) | Rhizosphere microbial communities from Carex aquatilis grown in University of Washington, Seatle, WA, United States - 4-19-23 metaG | ecosystem: Host-associated > Plants > Roots > Rhizosphere... | reverse complement strand
TCCCTACACAGCCACCTACTATTTCTATCGCGTGGTTCCATAACTGCACAGCCAGTCGTCGCGTCACATGCCGGCACCTAACCCGGCGCTGAAGGGGACGCCCCGTGTGCGCGGCTTCGCCGCCAAACGGGGTAGCCCCTTGGCTTGTATTCATTATGGCGCACGGTACTGCGCGATCGGCCATCGGCATATCAATTGGACACGGCCGTCGAGATTGACCTCGATATGTTCTGGGGGCAACAGGCAAGGCCACCGCACGCCAACACGAAATTGTCACCGCCAGCGGTTCGCCGGCTGCCTGATGTAGTGGCGATAGACGTACCCCCACGGAATCACGAGCGGCATCAGGATTACACCCAGCGCAATGTTCTGGAAGTCTTCGGCAAAGGTCGGAGGAAGCTGACCGGAAGCCCACTGCGGCACGCCGTACGCGATCAGCCAGATCGCTTTCCACACAAACTCGAACAGCAGCAGCGGAAGCATCTGCACCGGGTAGCGCAGACCCAGGAACGCCAATGCCCACACGGCTCCGAGAAGGCTTGGGATCACGCCGCGTGCCATGGGTTCGTGGCTCAGCAGCGACGGCACGATCATCGCGCCGAGTCCGACGATCAGCAGCAGGTAGGTAGCGCGCAGCACGTAGAGCCGTGTCAGCGAGATTTCGCTCTCGACAACGTCCGTAACGGCGGTTGAAGCATTCGCAGCAGTCGTTGACATGTCGAATCTCCGGGGTCTATGAAGTCTCGCGTGCGGGCTCGGGCGCCGCGTCCGCGCGTGTGTCCTGCCGGAATTCGAGAAGGTCGCCAGGCTGGCAGGCGAGCACCCGACAGATCGCTTCGAGCGTCGAGAAGCGGATCGCGCGCGCCTTGCCCGTCTTGAGGATCGACAGGTTGGGAAGCGTGAGGTCGATCTGCTCGGCGAGTTCCGTCAGCGTCATCCTCCGCTCGTGCAGCAGGTCATCAAGCTTGACGACGATCGCCATCAGACCGTGCCCTCCAGATCTTCGCGCATGCGGGTCCCTTCGAGAAACACGCGCGCGAGCACGAACAGCAGGATCACGGCGAGCCAGCCGCCCATGGAGAAAGCACTGATGTGCAGCGGGTGCGCCGGCGTCGAAACACTCTTGGCGATCATGCCGATGACGAGTTGGAGCAGCTGCTGGCCCAGAACGGCCCAGGCAATGGCCTGCAGTCGCGCGGCATTCTGTGCGACGAATGGGTCGGCCCCGCAAACCGTATTGACGATGGCGAGGAGACGGCTGAGGACGATGAAGTTCAGCGGAACTCCAGCCACGCCGAGCACGGCGATCATCCGCACGCCCCAAATCAGCGATGCCGAATCTGCCGAAGCTGCAAAGCCAAGGGCCGTCGCCGTCCAGTGTCCGGCGGTCAACATGCCCACGAGAATCGCGAAGACCAGCGCGCCATAGACCCAGTTGAGAATGACCAGGACACGCAGCGTGACCCGTGCGAGGGGCAGCGCAGAGGAATCTTTCACCAAGGAGTTCTCCGAATTCGACATTATTGATAAACGATACGTCGCTTATCGTTTATCGTCAAGCTCTTTTTGAGCCCGGACTCCGGAGAGATGGCAACACTGTCTATTAATCAATAGCTTATATCAAACGATCCAAAGCTTTGTCCATGAGGATGATCCGAACGACTTCCCCGGGAACATTCGCACCGGTTTGAGCGTCGGTGAGCCCATTTCGTGACGCGCCTGTTGAAGCGCGTCGTCGGCTTCGAATTGTCACCGCCGTCTGGCTCGTCCCGCTCGGCTCATCAATTGCAGTGCGCGAAGTCGTTGCGGCTGCCGGCGCGAGAACTTGCACGAGTTGCGGCGCCCCTGCCCGGAAAAGGCAAAGAGCGCCGCGAGGGCGCTCCTGACGTCATGGACTTGGGGTGGCTGATGGGACTCGAACCCACGACAACCGGAATCACAATCCGGGACTCTACCAGCTGAGCTACAGCCACCACGGGCGGGTCGGGCGATGTTGCTTGTGCGGCAATGCCGCCTGACCGCAAGAACAGGAAAATTTGGCGCGCCCGACAGGACTCGAACCTGTTACCGCCGGCTTAGAAGGCCGGTGCTCTATCCAGATGAGCTACGGGCGCTCGGTCGGATGGGGAAACACGCACCGGACGGCCATGCCGGAAAGGTCCTGCCGCGCCGCTTTCGGTGGCGGCGCGCCAAGTGCGGGCCCCCGCCATCCGGTCATCGAAACAGCCGTGGAAATATAGCACATCGGGGAACCCTCGCGTCCGGACTCGCCTTCGCGAACCGCTACACAGCGGCCCGCGCCTGTCGAATAATCGGCTTTCGTCTCCACCGGGGTTGTCGTAGGATTTCGCAGAGGTCGCGCGACACCGAGCCCGTCTCGTGGTCGCCCCGCGACCTTCCGAGCGGATCCTTCGTCCCGGCGGATTCGACCGGTCACCGGACGGCGCAATGAGACCTGGCAACCGGCCCGAGATTCCACCGCTGCACGCGATCGCGGGATTGGTGATGCGGATCATCGTGGCCGCGGTCGTGATCGGCGGCGTGGTCATCGTCGCCACCTATTTCGCGCTGGGTCGACCGGATGCGCTCTTCGCCGGCGGCGCCTTTCCGCAGCTCGTGAGCGGCGCACGAAGCCTTTCGGCAACAGTGCCGGCAACGGACCCCGCACTGACATCGATACTTCGCATCGCGGTGATCGGGGTCGTGGGGGTTCTGGTCGCCCTGATCGGCGCGGCCGGCGTCCGGGACGCATGGCAGTCGCGTCAACGCCGCGCCGGCCATCCGCTGCGGGACGATTCCGGACGGCCGGATGCCGGCACGCCCACCCGTGCCGCGCGCCGCGGATCGTCCCATCAGGCGGATCGAACGGTGCGCGCTCCGACCGATCCCGACACGCTGCAGGGTGGAACGGCGTAGACCCGGTAAGGCGCTTGGATCGCGACGCGTCGGGGCCGCCATGGCGTGAATTGCGGTGACGCGCCAGCGCTGCGGCATGCGCTGGCGCGTGTCGACCGGATGCCATGGCCCCGCGTGGCCCAACGCTTCGAAGTGGACCGACGGCCCGGAGGACGCTAGGCTATCGGCAGCACGGCATTCGAGTCGGGCACCGCGGTGCCCGACCCCCCGCCGTAGCAGTACGGGCCGACACGGGGAGCGCGAAATGAGGGTAGCGATCATTTCGGTGTTCGTCGACTATCACCGGCGGGGGCGGAAGAACCCGCATTCGCTGCAGCCGCAGATCGGTCCGCTGCTCGCAGCGCTGCTCCCGCGCGACATCGAGATCGAGCTCGTCAACGAGACCTCGCAGCATCTCGACTGGGCTCGCGACTACGATCTCGTGTTCATCTCGTCGATGCACTCCGACATGGACCGCGCGCGGCAGATTTCGCATTACTGGCGCATGCGGGGAGCGAAGACGGTCATCGGCGGCGCTTTCGCAGGCAGCTTCCCCGAGCTGTGCGAGCCGTGGTTCGACGCCGTCGTCGTCGGCGATCCCGAGGGCGCGGTGCCGCAGCTCTACAGCGACTTCTGCGCCGGGTCGCTGCGCAAGCGCTACGTCGCATTGCCGTACGACGCGGAACGCGTGCCGACGCCGCGCTTCGACCTCTTCGTCGGCAAGCGCCACCACGCGCTATGCTTCGAGGCCACGCGCGGCTGCCCATTCTCCTGCGATTTCTGCGTGCTGACCGGACAGGGAACGCGCCACGTGACCCGCCCTGTTGCTGCCGTCATGCGCGACATCGCCGCCGGCCAGCGGATGCTCGCGCGCACGATGACCGCCTACAAGCGGCGGCTCGTGGGCTTCTGCGACAACAACATCGGCGGCGGTCTCACGTGGCTGCGCTCGCTGTGCGACGCGCTCACGCCGCTCGACATCACGTGGTACGGCGCCGCGACGTTCAACGTGATCGCCAATCCCGGCCTCGTCCGCATGATGGCGCGCTCCGGCTGTCGTGCGCTCTTCGTGGGCCTGGAGAGCTTCAATCCGGCGACGCTCGCCGACATGGGGAAGCACCAGAACGTGATCCCCAAGATGCGCTGCGCGCTCGACGACTGCCGACGGCAGGGGATACTTGTCATTTCGGGACTCCTCGTGAGCCCGGTCTCCGACACGCCGGAGGACATCCGGAGAATTCCCGAGAACCTGACGAAGTGCGGTTTGCACGTGCCGACCTTCGTCGCGTTCGAGTCGCCGATTCCGGGCACCCCGCATTTCCACCGGCTGGGGCGCGAGACGGCACCGCCCGCGTTCATGCCGAACGTTCTTCTGCGCGACCTCGCCGGGTACACGCTCGCCGTGCGGCCGCGCAAGTGCTCCGCCGACGAGTTCGTCGCCGCATATCGCGAGGTGACGCGCGAGGTGTTCTCGCCGCGTCGCCGTCTCGCGAAGATCGTCGACGACGTCCCTCGCCTCCTCGCGGGCGGGCACTGGCTGCCCGCGGCCGTCGACGTCCTCGACATGCTGACGATGCAGGCAGGCGCGACGGAGGTCTCCGGGCGGACCTTCATCGCCGGCACCGACGTCGCGCCGCCCGAGTCGGTGCCGTTCGTCGACTCCGATTTCGCTTCGGAGGTGCAGCGGAAGGCGATTCTCGATCCCTGGCGCGTCACCGACGCCTCCGGCGCGCTGCTGCCGCGGTGGCGCCATTCCAGCGTCGTCTTTCCGGGCAGGGGCGACGATGCGGCGGCACCGGTCGCCGCCCTCGCCCATGTCTCGTCCTGAGCCGGGAATGCCCGCATGACGACGCGATTGCCGATGGACGTGCCTGACGGAAACGACGGCGCGGCGGCCCGCAACCTCGACCTGCGCGTGCGTGCCGAGCAGATTCGGCTCGTCTATCTGCATTCGCCGACGACCTCGGGCGGATCGCTCGTCGCCGGCGCCTTCCTGATCGCGGTGCTGTGGGATGCCGTGCCGCACGCAACGCTGCTCTGCTGGGGCGCGACGCTGCTCGTCTATCAGGCGCTCCGCTTCTACAACTACCGCCGGTACATGGCCGCCGGCCCCGACGCCGCGCATTCGCGGCCATGGGGACGGCTCTACATCCTTTCGACGACGATCGCCGGGTGCATCTGGGGAAGCGCCGGGCTCCTGTTCTACGTTCCCGAATCGACGCTTGCGCTCGTCTACCTCTGCCTCGTGCTCTTCGGCGTCGCGTCGCTGACAATTCCGACGCTGTCGCTGTTCTCGCCGGCCTTCTACCCGCTCGTGATCCTCGTGCTCGTGCCGTTCATCCTGCGCTCCATCGTGAGCGGCACGCGCGAGCACATCGCGCTCGCGATCCCGCTCATCATCGCGCTGGTCATGTCGCTGACCTTCGGGCGCAGGATCAACCAGCTGATCGACGAGTCGATCCGGCGGCGCTTCGAAAACCAGTCGCTGACCGAGATCGCCGACCGGGCCCGCCTCGAGGCCGAGCGCAGCAACCGCGCGAAATCCCGGTTCCTCGCCACGATGAGCCACGAACTGCGCACGCCGCTCAACGCGATCATCGGGTACTCCGAGCTGATGACGCAGCATCCGCCGCGATTCTCGACCGAAGCCGCGAAAGACCCGCTCGAGCGGATCCTCCGCGCCGGCCGGCACCTCCTCAATCTCATCAACGAGCTGCTCGATCTCGCGAAGATCGAGGCCGGAAAGACCAACTTCGTCTACGCGGACGTCGACGTCCCCGCGCTCGTCCGCGACGTCGTGGAGACGACCCGCTCGCTCGCCGACCAGAACGGAAACGTCGTCACGGTCTCGTGCCCGTCGCCGGTGCCGCTGCTGCACACCGACGCCAAGCGGCTGATGCAGGTGATCCTCAATCTCCTGTCCAACGCGTGCAAGTTCACCGAGCGCGGGAGCGTCGATGTGAGCATCGCCTCGGTGCAGCACGACGGCCGGAAGTGGCTCGAGGTGGCGGTGACCGACACCGGCATCGGCATGGCGCGCGAGCAGACCGATCGGCTGTTCGAGGACTTCTTCCAGGGAGACGCCGCGACGCAGCGCAAGTTCGGCGGCACGGGTCTCGGGCTCGCGATCAGCCGCCGGATCTGCCGGGCGATGGGCGGCGACCTGACCGTCTCGAGCGAGCGCGGCAAGGGCTCGACGTTCACCGCACGCCTGCCCGAGGATCCGCCGCCCGCCGCGCCGTCGCCGGAGCCCGGCCGGGAATCATCCGACTCCGCCAGAGTGCATGTGCCGAAGGCCAGCGTCGTGCTGGTGATCGACGACGATCCGGCGGCGCGCGATCTTATCGTCGACCGCCTGACGCGCCTCGGCTATCCCACCGCCACCGCGACCGACGGACTCGACGGGCTGACGCAGGCGCGCCTGCTCGCTCCCGCCGCGATCACGCTCGACATCTCGATGCCCGGGCTCAATGGATGGTCGGTGCTCGCGGCGATGAAGGAGGATGCGGAGCTCTGCGTGATTCCGGTGATCGTGATCGCGGCCTTCGGAAGCGAGCTGAAGAAGGGATTTTCCCTCGGCGCCGCCGCCTGCCTCACGAAGCCGGTCGACTACGACCTTCTTGCCGACACACTCGACCATCTGACCGGGCACCACGAGGCGCGCCCGGGCGAGTGACCTGCGCCGATCTGCGGCTACGCCGCGCGCGCTACCGCTGAAGCAGCCGGTACGCCTCGACGGGATCGCGGAATCCCTTGAGGATCAGCGGACCGAGCGGTTCCTTGCGGAAAGTCTCGTTCAGTGCGGATGCGACACGGGCGCTGACGATGATGTCGCCGCCGTGCGCCTCGGCGCAGAGCCGCGACGCGAGGTTCGCGACCGTGCCGACAACCCCGTAGTCGTAGCGATCGGTGAATCCGATCGCACCGAGCGTAGCGTAGCCATATGCGATGCCGGAACCGATGTGCAGCCCGAAGCCGTCGCGCTGCCAGCGCGCGAGCGCGGCCTCGCACGCAGCGAACACCGCGAGTGCGAACCGTGCGGCCTCGACGCACGGTTCGGCAATCGGCTCCGGGTCGTTGAAAAAGACCATCGCGCCATCGCCGACGAAACGTTCGATCGTGCCGCCGAAGCGCTGCGACTGCGAGCCGACGCCCTCGTGGAATTCGCGCAGCACGCGCATCACGTCCTCGGGCTCGCTGCGCTCGGAGAACGCGGTGAAGCCGCGCAGATCGAAGAAGACGACCGCGATGTCGGCCCGATGCGAGGCGAGCAGCGAATCGACGTCGTCGTCGGCGACGCGCGCCGCGACCTGCGGCGCAAGGAAGCGCTTCAGCCCCGAGAGGCGCTCCACTTCGGCGACCTTGGCAGCGACGCGTGCCTCGAGCTCGCTGTTCAGCGCCTTCAGTTCCGCCGCCTGCGCCTCGACACGGTCGAACAGGTGCTTGACGCGGACCAGCGAGCGCACGCGGGCGAGGAGCTCGGGGCCGTTGATCGGCTTGCTGACGAACTCGTCCGCCCCCGACTCCAGGCCGTGGACGCGCTCCACGTCGGGATCGAGTGCCGTGACGAGGACGATCGGCAGCATCGCGTGGCGGGGGTCTTCGCGCAGCCGGCGCAGCACTTGCAATCCCGACATGACCGGCATCACGACATCGAGCAGCATCAGGTCCGGCGGCGCGCGCTCGACCGAATCGAGCGCTGCCTGTCCGCTCAATACCGTCTCGACGGTATACCCGTGCATGCGCAGCAGCTCGGCCAGCAGGAGCACGTTATCCTCCTGGTCGTCGACGACCAGGATGCGCGCGCTACTCGGGTCGCGTACGCGCGGTGCCGGAGCGGCGGGGTCGGCATTCATCCGGTCAGTCTTCGGCACCCGACGAACGCGCGGTGGAGGATGCCGTCGATGGTGCGCGCGGCATTCACGGGGGCCGCGTCACGGTGCAAAGCGCATCCATGCGCCAGGTGCCGGTAGTGTGTAGTCGACGCCGGCGGGAAGGATCGTCTTGAGGTGCGCCAGGAACTGGTCCGCCGGCTCGTGCGGCACCGTGCGCAGCTGGTGCCAATCATCAGGGAGCGTCTCGAAGAAGTTCTCCCAGTGGATCAGCACGATGTGACGCGGCGAGATCCGCGCAAGGAGATCGTCGGGATAGTGGGCGACTTCATTGAAGCCGGGCATGCAGACGAGCGCGAGATCCACCGGCCGCTTGTCGTCGAGCGTTGCAATCGGCGGTGGAAAGCCGAGCGGTGGATTGCTCGCCGCATCCTGGTAGTGGATCCGGTACTCGACCGTCTTGCCGTCGGCGCCGAGGAAGTCGATCAGGTACGCGAGCGTCTGGCCTTCGAGCCATCCGGAGGCGCGCGTCGGAATCGCCTTCAGCGGCGCATCGTAATTGCCTTCGAAGAAGCTGATGCCCGCGATGATCGGCGCGTGCTCGGACTTCAACGCCATGAACCTTATCCGGGAACCCACGGGCCACCATTTGCCGGCCTGCTCAGACGTGCCCATTCCCGGTTCGACGGTAATGACGTCGGCGGCCTCGAGCGCCGGGTCGCCCGCGAGAATGTACGTCATCGTCGTGTTGCCGTAGATCTTCGCGGCAGGCATGAATCTGGTCTTGATGTACGGCACGTCCATCAGGTGATCGTAATGCGAATGGCCGGCGAGAATCGCGGGCGCCGCGAGGTAGCTGTCGCCCGGCTTGACGAAGCGGTCGACCTCTCCCGGAAGCGAGCGGATCTCGCCGAACGCAACGCGCGGAATCGACGGATTGGAGAAGAACGGTGCGGTGAGCACGACATCGTCCCCGCGCTTGATCACAACACCTCCGGCGCCAAGGTAGCGGACCTGGACGGTGGACGCGTACGCAGGATCGCCCGGCCGCAGCTCCGCGACGCCGGTGTACACCGGCAGCCCGGCGCTGGAGCCGCTGCAGCCGGCGAGCATGCCCTGCACCAGCAACAGCAGGAGACCCGCTCCAGGAAGCGCCAGCGCGCCGCTTGCGGGACGGCGCCGTGTCAGGTGCGACGCCGATGCGGCGTCGCCATTCGTGATCAGCGCGATATTCACGTGGAGAACCTCCAGGTTGCCCACCGACATCGAAGGATCGCGCCGCGCGTCCCTGCCGGCCCGCGACGGCGCGCGTCAGCTCGGGCCACGCCTCGGGCCGCGCAGCCGCACCGACGCAATTGACGCAAATCCGACCGGTTTGGTCAAGCGCCCGGGTGCCGCGCCGTCGCGCTCCGGCGACACCGCGCGCGCGGGAGCGCGTGCCTGGCGCGCGCCGCGCGGCAACGCGCTACGTCGTCGCCCACATCCGCATAAGGTTCTGCCGGACGACGTCGAGGCGCGCGCGGTTCTCCCACTTCATCGTTGCGCCTTCGAGCGCCGCGATCTCGCCGAGCTCGTACACCTGCGACCGCTGGTGCTGATCCGGGATGAAGCTCTCGATGAAGGTGATCGACACGAGGCGCTGGCCCGAGCGGACGGGGACGACCTCGTGCAGCTCGGTCGACGGATAGACGATCGCCTCGCCCGCCGCGCCTTTGAACGGAATCATCTGGTTGCCGACGGCCACCGCGAGCTCGCCGCCCTCGTAGGTCGCCGGTTCGTTGATGAACACCGTGCAGGAGAGATCGGAGCGCAGCATCGCGTTGCCGATCTGCATCAGCGCCGCATCGGCGTGCGCGCCGTATTTCATTCCCGGCTCGTAGCGGCACAGGAGCGGCGGGGCGATGCGCTTCGGAAACGCGAAGTCGAGGAATTCGCGCGAGCGTCCGAACGCCGCGTTGACGATCTGCACCGACTCGGCGTACTTGGGGTCGCCGTGATCCGCCTGCAGGTTGTCCTTGGTGACGTTGGCGGGATTCGACAATCGGCCCTCGACGAAGCGAAGCTCGCGCGAAATCGCGACGAGACGCGCGACTTCGGCGGTGTTGAGGAGGTTTCGGATCTTGAGGAACATGGCGGCTTCCGCAGGTTCATTCCGGTGTGGAATGAATGAGTGTTCAGGATGGCGCGAGTATTGCGGGAGGATTGGATTCGGTCAACCTTCCCGCGCTGCCGGTTCAGGACGAAAAAAAGCCGCACCGCCCAAAGGCAGCGCGGCTGATTTGCCGTAGGAAATCTATTATTGGCTTGCGCCTTTTGAGGCCGCCTCCGCCTCGGCCATCCGCTTCGCCATCTCTGCCTTGAGTGCATCGAGATTGAAGCTCGCGCCCCGCTGCATCGGCGGGTAATCGAGGAACGTCTGAAGGGCCTTGCCCACCACCTGCTGGACGAACACGAAGCGCCAGAATTCGTACTTGAACCAACCGAAGTATTCCTGCGATCCTTGCTTCGTCTGGTCAACGGGCCAGCCCGTGCGCTCGAACGGATCGAGGCGCAGGTTGATCAGGATCGGAACATCCGGATGGTCCTTGACACCTAGCCATCCACCGGGCTGGTCGATGAAGCGATACTTGTAATCGTCGATGCGCACGGCGCCGAGCGTGCTCTCGCCAAGGTAGAAGATCTCGTGGCGCGTGGACGGACCCGTCCCAGTGATGGCGGCCACCTGGTTGTAGCCATCCAGATGATTCTTGTAGGTCCTGTCGCCGATCGTCTTTCCCTTCAGGAGTTCATCGGTGACGTTCGGATTGCCGGCCAGGGCCGCGAACGTGGGCAACCAGTCGAGTCCGGAAAAGATGCCGTTCTGCACCGAATCCGCCGGCACGTGGCCCGGCCAACGCAGTATCGCAGGCACGCGGAAGCCGCCTTCCATAACGGTGCCCTTGCTTTGCGCGAACGGCGTCTGCCCGCCATCGGGCCAGGTGAACACCTCGGTGCCGTTGTCGGTGGTGAAAAGAACGAGGGTGTTGTCGTCGACGCCCATGTCCTTCAGCTTCTTCATGACGAGGCCAATGTCGTCGTCGAGCTGTGCCATGCCGGCCTCCTCGATCGACCAGCCGTTCTCCGAATTGCGCAAGGCCTCGTACTTCGGCGACAGGTGCGTGACGATATGCATGCGCGTCGGGTTGAGCCAGACGAAGAACGGCTTGCCGTCCTTCTGGGCCTTTTCCATGAAGTTGATGGCGAGATCGCGGATCTCGTCGTCCACCGTTTCCATGCGTTTTGGATAGAGCGTCCCGGCGTCCTCGATCTTCTGCTTGCCGATCTTGCCCCAGCGCGGCATTACTGTCGGGTCGTCGACATTCGTGGCCCAGCTGTGGACCATGTTGCGCGGACCGACGACGTTCAGCAGGTTCTGCGGATAGTTGGGATGCGCCGGATCTTCCATCGCATCGAGGTGATAGAGGTAGCCGAAGAATTCATCGAAGCCGTGGACCGTGGGCAGGAACTCGTTCAGGTCGCCGAGGTGGTTCTTGCCGAACTGGCCGGTCGCGTAGCCCATGGATTTGAGCACGGTGGCGATGGTCACTGCTTCCGCGGGTATCCCGATCTTGGCCCCGGCCTGGCCGACGGTGGTCATGCCGGTGCGGATTGGCAGCTCGCCCGTGATGAAGTTCGCGCGACCTGCCGTGCAGCTCGCCTCGGCGTAGTAGTCGGTGAACAACATGCCTTCCTTGGCGATCTTGTCGAGATTCGGCGTCCGGCCCGCCATCATGCCGCGGTGGTAGGCGCCGATGTTCCACATACCGATGTCGTCGCCCATGATGACGACGATGTTGGGCTGCTTCGAGGGCGCTTGCGCGAGCGCCGGCGCGGTCGCGATCATCGCGGCAACGACGCCGACGACGGCCATCGAGAATCTTCTGAGTGTGTTCATGAGTCCCGGAACTCCTTTAGGCGATCCGCATTTCGCGGGACGGGCCACGTCGGCCAACCCGAAAATGGGTCGCTGAGTTTACGCCATTTGCACGGGCTGTTGACAAGCTTTTTCGCCCATTTTTCGATGCCTCGCGCCGTCGCAGCGCACCGCCGCGAGCGAGATCCGGCACGCGTCTGCATAGGTGCCCGCCTGTCCGCCAGGGCGTGCTTCGGGCAGCGACATTGCAAATGCCGCAAAATGGTGCAAAAGTCGCTGTTAGCGCGCCGTCAGTCCGGCAAGCGCCGGCCATCCTGACCCCTGCCGCTCCATGTCGAATCCTTCCGAACCCCACCAGGACATCCGCGACGCGATCCGCGACCTCTGCGCGGAATTTCCCGCCGAGTATTTCCGGCGCATCGACGAAGCACGCGGCTATCCCGAGGAATTCGTCGACGCGCTGACGAAGGCCGGATGGCTTGCGGCGCTGATTCCGCAGGAGTACGGCGGCTCCGGGCTCGGGCTCACCGAGGCTTCGATCATCATGGAGGAGATCAACCGCTGCGGCGGCAATTCCGGCGCGTGCCACGGGCAGATGTACAACATGGGCACGCTGCTGCGCCACGGCTCCGCCGCGCAGAAGCAGGAATACCTGCCGAAGATCGCGAGCGGCGAATTGCGCCTGCAGTCGATGGGCGTCACCGAGCCCACGACCGGCACCGACACGACGAAGATCCGCACGACCGCCGTGAAGAGGGGCGATCGCTATCTCGTCAATGGCCAGAAGGTCTGGATCTCGCGCGTCCAGCATTCCGACCTCATGATCCTGCTCGCGCGCACGACGCCGATCGACCAGGTGAAGCGGAAATCCGAGGGCATGTCGATTTTCGTCGTCGACCTGCGCGACGCGATCGGCCACGGGATGACCGTGAAGCCGATCGCCAACATGGTGAATCACGAGACCAACGAGCTGTTCTTCGACGACCTCGAGATCCCCGCCGCAAACCTCATCGGCGAGGAGGGCAAGGGCTTCAAGTACATCCTCGACGGCCTCAACGCTGAGCGCACGCTGATCGCCGCCGAGTGCATCGGCGACGGCTACTGGTTCCTCGACAAGGTCACGGCCTACGCCAAGGAGCGCGTGGTGTTCGGACGCCCGATCGGCCAGAACCAGGGTGTCGCGTTCCCCATCGCGCGCGCATACGTCAACGTCGAGGCGGCGAACCTGATGCGCTACAAGGCCTGCGCGCTGTTCGACGCGCACAAGCCCTGCGGCGCGGAGGCGAACATGGCGAAGCTCCTCGCCGCCGACGCGTCGTGGGAGGCGGCGAACGCGTGCCTGCAATTCCACGGCGGCTTCGGCTTCGCCGTCGAATACGACATCGAGCGCAAGTTCCGCGAGACGCGCCTTTATCAGGTGGCGCCTATCTCGACCAACCTCATCCTCGCCTACGTCGCCGAGCACGTGCTCGGCCTGCCGCGCTCGTTCTGACGGCGCGGTAGGCGCTGCCGAATCTATGTCCACGCACCGAGCCGGGCCGCGATGACGACACCAAATCCGGACGCGGGACCGACCGCCGTGCTGGCGCGCTTCGCAAGCGAGCTCCGCTTCGAGGCCATCCCTGCGTCCGTCGTGCGCCGCGCGGAGGACCTGCTGCTAGACTGGCTGGGCTCGGCGCTCGCCGGCAAGGGCGCGCGCGCCGTCGAATCGATCGAGCACTTCGCGCGCACGATGGGACCGGTGGACGGTCCGTCTGAGGTGCTCATTTCGCGTCGCGGCACGTCGCCGCTCTTCGCGGCGATGGTCAACGCCGGCGCGTCGCATTTCGCCGAGCAGGACGACGTGCACAACGGCTCCGTGTTCCATCCCGGCTCGGTCGTGTTCCCTCCTGCGCTCGCACTCGCCCAGGCGCACGGCACCTCCGGACGCGATTTCATCACGGCGGCCGTCGCGGGCTACGAAGTCGGCATCCGTGTCGGCGAATTTCTCGGCCGCTCGCATTACAAGGTGTTCCATACGACGGGGACGGCAGGCACTGTCGCGGCCGCCGCCGCGGCGGGCCGCGTGCTCGCGCTTCCGCCCGCGCAAATGCAGCACGCGCTTGGCTCGGCAGGCACGCAGGCGGCGGGCCTGTGGGAATTCCTGCGCGACGCCGCCGATTCGAAGCAGCTGCACACGGCGAAGGCGGCGGCCGACGGATTGATGGCCGCGTGCCTCGCACAGGACGGCTTCACCGGCGCGCAGCGCATCCTCGAAGGCGTGCAGGGCATGGCGGCGGGCATGTCGACCGACGCCGATCCGACGCGCCTCACCGATCGTCTGGGTGAACGCTGGGCGCTCGCCGAAACCTCGTTCAAGTTCCACGCGTCGTGCCGGCATACGCACCCCGCGGCGGACGCGTTGCTGCAGCTCGTGATCGCGCACGACCTGGCACCCGAGGACATCGTGCGCGTCAATGCGCAGGTGCATCAGGCGGCGATCGACGTGCTGGGACCCGTGGTCGACCCGCGCACCGTGCACCAGGCGAAATTCTCGATGGGCACGATGCTGGGCGTCATCGCGACGTACCGGAGCGCCGGGCTCGCGGAGTTCCAGCAGCACTTCCGCGATCCGCGCGTCGTCGCTTTCTGCGACCGCGTGCGGATGACGCAGGACGCCGAGGTCGAGGCCGCCTACCCGCGCCAGTGGCTCGGCAAGGTCGAGGTCGAGACGGCCGACGGCCGCACGCTGGTTGCGCGCGTCGAGGAGCCGAAGGGCGATCCCGGCAACACGCTTTCGCGCGACGAGGTCGAAGCGAAGGCGCTGCGCCTCGCGGAATGGAGCGGCGCGGCAACGCCTGCCGAAATGCGCGAGGCGATCGCACGCATCTTTGCGATCTGCGATGCGTCACGCGTCGGGCCGCTCCTGACCGACGGCGTCGGCGGGCGTGCCGCGGAAACGCACCCGCCGCATGCAGTCTCGTCGCGATGAGCGACGCCATCCCGGGATCCGCGCACGACATGACCGACTTCGACGCCCGCGCGGCGACATGGGATGACGATCCCGCGAAGGTCGCGCGGGCGCGCGCCATCGCCGATGCGATCGTCCGCGAGGTCCCGCTCGCACGCAGCATGGACGCGCTCGAATACGGCGCCGGCACCGGACTCGTCGGCTTCATGCTGCGGCCGCATCTCGCCGACGTGACGCTGGCCGACTTGTCGGAAGGCATGCTGGCCGTCGCCGAGGCGAAGATCAAGGCGGCCGGCGATGCGCACATGCGTGTCGTCCGGCTCGACCTTCTCGAAGAGGCGCAGCACGACCCACGCTACGATGTGATCTTTTCGGCAATGACGCTGCATCACATCCCGGACACCGCCGCGATCCTGAAGCGCTTTCACGACGTGTTGCGCGGGCCGGGATATCTGTGCATTGCCGATCTCGACCGCGAGGACGGTTCCTTCCACGGCGCCGGATTCGACGGCCACCTCGGCTTCGACCGCGCTGATCTTGCGCTGCTCGCAGAACGCGCGGGCTTCGCGTCGGTGCGCTTTGTCACGGCCTACGAGATGACGAAGGACGTCGCCGGCACGCCGCACACATTTCCGATCTTCCTGATGGTGGCCCGGATGGACTGACCGGCCGGCGGCGACGCGCGTGGCGCTTAGGGCATGGGCGGCGGCGCGTCGTCGCGCGGCGGAAACAGCACCCGCTTCCACAGGAACGCGGCAAATGCCCCGCACAGGATCGCGCCGAATCCGAACGCGATTCGCCCGATCCATTCGTTGCCGCTGCCGCCGACCGTTGCGCCGCCCGCGGAGACGCTGGAGCTGAACGACCGCGGGCCGGGCCAGAACGCGACCCACGCGCCGACCGCGGTCAGCAGGGTGACCAGAGCGGCGCCGATCGCATCCTTGCCGCGCGATGCACGCGCCGGCATGGCGACCGCCACGCCGCCCAGCACGAAGACCATCCCCGCCGCGGCACCGACCCAGCGCGGAACGCCGGGCGAAGGCCTGAGCGGCAGCCATCCGACCGCGCCGGCCACGATCGCGGCGCCCGCGGCGATCACGATCAGCGCGAGCCACCACGGCCCGGCACTCGCCGCCGCGTTGGCGTTCCCGCTCATATGTTTGTGTCGCGCCCTTCCCAGAACGGCGCGCGCATTTCGCGCTTCAGCGTCCTGCCCGCGGCATTGCGCCGAAAATCGTCCATCACGATCACGCGCTGGAGTTGCTGACGGCGCGCCGCGACCCGCGCATCGATCCACGGGATTCGCCACATGCTGCGGACGCGGACGCCCTTGACGCGCCGGATCGCGAAGGCGGCGAGCGCCGCCGGATCGCGTGCGTCAGTGCTTGATGAAAGGCACGGCGTCGCCGACCTGCTTCTTCTGCTGCTTGATCTGCTTCTTTTCCTTGGCGGTGTGCTGCGCCTTCTTCTTGCTTTCCTTCGGGGGCTGATGGGACATGGTCGAGTCTCCTGATGGAATGCGGGAACGGCAACGTCGACTATACGCGGATCGCGCCGCCCGCGGTCCTTCGCATCTCCCGGGCGGGCCGGGATGCCGGTGGCCGTCCGCTCTCAGACCTTTGCTGGCTCGCGGAGTTCGCGCCGCAGCACCTTCCCGATCGGCGACTTCGGCAGCGAGTCGCGGAACTCGACGTGACGCGGCACCTTGTAGGCGGTGAGCTGCGCCTTGCAGTGCGCGATCACGGCCTCCACCGTCAGCGCCGGGTCCTTGCGCACGATGACGACCTTCACCGCTTCTCCCGTCTTCTCGTCGGGGACGGCGACCGCGCCGGATTCGAGCACGCCCGGCATCATCGCAACGACACCCTCGATCTCGTTCGGGAAGACCTTGAAGCCGGACACCAGGATGATGTCCTTCTTGCGGTCGGTGATCGTGACGTAACCCTTGTCGTCCATGTGGCCGACGTCGCCGGTCTTGAGCCAGCCGTCCCGCAGCACCTTTGCGGTCTCACCCGGCATGTTCCAGTAGCCCAGCATCACCTGCGGGCCGCAAAGGCAGATCTCGCCGGTGTGCCGCTCGAGGTCGCCCATTCCGGTCCACACCGGCAGCTCGTTGAATTCGTCGTCGCGTATCGAGAGATCAGTCGATGGAAACGGCAATCCGATCGTGCCGTTCCAGGGTTGTCCGAGCGGGTTGGCGCTCGCGCCCGGCGAGGATTCGGTGAGCCCGTAGGCCTCGGTGATGTAGCCGCCCGTGGCCTCCTTCCAGCGCTGCGCGACCGCCTTCTGCACCGCCGCGCCGCCGCCCACCACGACTTTCACCGACGAAAAGTCGAGCTCGCCGAAGCCCGGCGTGTTGAGGAGGCCGTTGAACAGCGTGTTGACCCCGGTCATCACGCTCCATTTCCACTTGCGAAGCTCCTTGACGAAGCCCGGCAGGTCGCGCGGATTGGTGATGAGCACGACAAGGCTGCCCCACTTCATGAACGACAGCGTCGAGGTAAGGCAGAAGATGTGGTACAGCGGCAGCGGCGCGATGACGATTTCGGCGCCCTCGACGAACTTGCCCGACACCCAGACGCCGGTCTGCTCGAGGTTGGCAAGGATGTTCCGATGCGTGAGCATCGCGCCTTTCGCGACACCCGTGGTGCCGCCCGTGTACTGCAGGAACGCGATGTCCTCGTGCGCGATCGGCGGCGCGATGAACGGCGCGGCCGCGCCGCGGGCCAGCGCATCCCGGAAGGCCGTGGCGCCGTCGATGCGCCAGTCCGGCACCATCTTCTTCACGTGCCTGATGACGAAATTGACGATCCAGCGCTTCGGTGCGGGAAGGAGATCGCCGATCTCGGTCGCGATGACGTGCCGGACCGGCGTGCGCTCCAGCACCTTCTGCAGCGTGCCGGCGAAGTTCTCGAGGATGACGATCGCCGCAGCACCGGAGTCCTTCAGCTGATGTTCGAGCTCGCGCGGCGTGTACATCGGATTGACGTTGACGACCGTCATGCCGGCGCGCAGCACGCCGAACAGCGCGACCGGGTACTGCAGCAGGTTGGGCGACATGATGGCGACGCGCTCGCCCTTCGCCATGCCGGGCAGCCCCTGCAGGTAGGCCGCGAAGTCGCGCGACTTTCGCGCGAGCTCCGTATAGCTCATCGAATATCCGAGATTGTGATACGCGGGCTTGTCGCCGAACTTGGCGGCAAGCATTTCCAGCACGTCCGGAACCGACTTGAAATGGTCGGCGTCGATCTCCGCGGGCATGCCGGCCGGATAACTCTTGAGCCAGATTCTTTCGGTCATGGTGATCTCCTCGCCGGAGCGTCGAACCGCATGGGTGAACCGTCGTCCGAAAATTGCCGCGATGTCGCGAAGCGCCGCCTGCAGCGACGGTGGCCGCGACGGGGAAGTCCCGCAGTCTCGTCCC
>Ga0265331_10001352_pt1 | contig 18018 bp, 14 predicted proteins | sample 41923metaG_FD_202088 | JGI IMG/M metagenome (GOLD analysis project Ga0265331, IMG submission 202088) | Rhizosphere microbial communities from Carex aquatilis grown in University of Washington, Seatle, WA, United States - 4-19-23 metaG | ecosystem: Host-associated > Plants > Roots > Rhizosphere... | reverse complement strand
GGATTTTATTACAAACCGCGCACCGATTTGGAAAAACTTGCGCAGCACGCGAAAGGTCTGATCGGGTTTTCCGGCTGCCTCGCCTCGCTCGTGCCGCAACACCTGCTGCACGACCGGTTCGACGACGCCCGCGCCGCCTGCGGCCGGTTCGTCGAAATCTTCGGTCGCGAAAACTATTTCATCGAGATCCAGGACCATGGCATCCCCGAGCAGCGCAAGATCATCCCCGGGCTCCTGAAACTGGCGGAAGAATTCCAGCTGAAGGTCATCTGCACGAACGACGTTCATTACGTGAACGCCGAGGATGCCGGTCCGCACGATGCGCTCCTCTGCATCCAGACCGGGGCGAAGATCGCGGACGAGCACCGGATGCGTTTCGACGGCACGCAATTCTACCTGAAGTCGCGGGCCGAGATGGCGCAAATCTTCGGCGAGGTGCCGGATTCGGTCACGAACACCCAGCTCGTGGCCGAGATGTGCGATCTCGCGATCCCGTTCCCCAAGGGTTCCGAACGTTATCCGAAGTACCCGCTGCCGCCCGAGGTCAAGACCGACCGCAGCGGTTATCTCAAGGAACTTTGCCTCGAAGGCCTGAAAAAGCGCTACGGCGTCGACTACAACGAGGTCAAGGCGGGTGAGAACACCCGCCCCACGGTTACGTCGGCCGATGTGGGCGGGGTGCCCCCACCCCGCGCCGATCCCACCTTGGCGAAGATTCTGGTCGAACGCCTCGACTACGAAATCTCGATCATCGCGAAGACCGGCTTCATCGACTACTTTCTCGTCGTCTGGGATTTCATCCACTGGGCGCGGCAGAAGGGGATCCCCGTCGGCCCTGGGCGCGGCTCGGGCGCGGGCTGTCTCGTCGCCTACGTGCTCGGCATCACCAACCTCGACCCACTGCGTTTCAAGCTGCTCTTCGAACGCTTCCTCAACCCCGAGCGCGTCTCGCCGCCGGATTTCGACATCGATTTCTGCATGCGCCGCCGCGGCGAGGTCATCGACTACGTCCGGCAGAAATATGGCAACGACTGCGTGGCCAACATCATCACCTACGGCACCCTCGGTGCGAAAATGGTCATGCGCGACGTCGCCCGCGTGCACGACCTGCCCTACGCCGACGCCGACCGGCTGGCCAAGATGATCCCCGACGAGCTCAACATCGAGCTCAAGTCCGCGATCGAGAAATCGGCCGAGCTGCGCGGTGAGTTCGAAAAAAATCCGGTCGCGAAGAAAATCATCGACCAGGCGTTGGTGCTCGAGGGCATGGTGCGCAATACCGGCAAGCACGCCGCCGGCATCATCATCACCGACCGGCCGCTCGACGAGTTCGTCCCGCTGACCTTGCAGGAAGGCGATGTGACGGTGCAGTACGACATGAACGCCGTCGGCAAGCTCGGCCTGCTGAAGATGGATTTTCTCGGGCTCAAGACGCTCACGGTCATCGCCGACGCGGTTGAAAACATCCGCCGCACGGTCGACCCGGCCTTTGACATCGAGACCGTCGGCTTCGACGACCCGAAGACCTACGCGCTGCTCAATTCCGGCCGCACCACCGGCGTGTTCCAGCTCGAATCCGGCGGCATGCAGGCGCTCTGTCGCCAGATCAGCCTGGCCTCGATCGACGAGATCGTCGCGCTCATCGCGCTCTACCGCCCCGGCCCGATGGAGTGGATTCCCGACTACGTGCGCGGCAAAAAGGACCCGAGCACCGTCACCTTCCCGCACAAGCTCCTCGAGGAAGTCTGCCGCGAAACCTATGGCGTGATGGTCTACCAGGAGCAGGTCATGGAAGCGGCCAAGATCATCGCCGGCTACACGCTCGGCGGCGCCGACATGCTCCGCCGCGCGATGGGCAAGAAGGACGCCGAGGCGATGGCGAAGGAACGCGCGAAATTCGTCGAGGGCGCGAAACGCGTGAACAACATCGACGCGCGGACCGCCGACTCGATCTTCGACATCCTCAACAAATTCGCCGGCTACGGTTTCAACAAGTCGCACTCCGCCGCCTATGCCGTGCTCAGCTACCAGACCGGCTACCTCAAGGCGAATTTCCCGGCCCAGTTCATGGCCGCATTGCTCACCTCCGAACTCGGCAACTCGGAAAAGGTCGCCCACTTCGTCGCCGAGTGCGAGGCGATGGGACTCCAGGTTTTGGGCCCGGACATCAACGAAAGCCGCGAGGCGTTCACTCCCGTTCTGGCCGCCCAGTCGAAAATCGATCCTCAAAAATCGAGACTTTCCAGCCTGGCCGGCACGATTCGCTTCGGCCTCGCCGGCATCAAGGGTGTCGGCGAGCAGGCCGCGGAAAAAATCATCGCCGAGCGCGATGCGCACGGCGCCTTCCAGGATTTTGCCGATTTTCTGGCCCGCGTCGACGCCCGCGCCTTGAACAAGCGCGTGCTCGAGCACCTGATCAAGACGGGCGCCTTCGACTTCTCCGGCGCCGCTCGCGGTGTGCTCTTCGCCCAGATCGACGAGGCCCTCGCCGCCTCTGCGGCGCACGCCCGCGACAAGGCCGCCGGCCAGCACTCGTTCATGGACATGCTGGCCGATGAGGCCCCGAAGAAAAACGGCCGCCATGCGGTGGGCGGGGTGCTCCCACCCCGCAACGGTGCGTCCACCGTCGCACCCGGCGACTTCACCTCGGCCGAACGTCTCCAGTTCGAAAAGGAGCTGCTCGGCTTCTACGTCTCCGGTCATCCGCTCAATGCCTACGCCGGGCTGGCCGAAGCGCTCTGCACCCACACGGGCGAGGCGCTGTTGCAAGAGGGCGACCGCATCGAGTTCCGCCTCTGCGGCATTCTGAGCGGCATCACGAAAAAACTCTCCAAGCGCGACAACCGCCCCTGGGCCTTCTTCAACCTCGCCACCAAGCGCGAGACCATCGCGGTCAACATGTACGCCGACGCCTATGAGACGTATGGCAAGCTGCTCGCCGAGAACCTCCCCGTGGTGGCACTCGGCTCGGTCATGCGCGGCAACGACGGCGCGCGGCTCAACGTGAAGGAAGTCTACCTGCTCGACAGCTACCTGCCCGGCGCGATCCGGAAGGTCACGTGGCTGCTGCCACCCGAAAGTCAGGAGGTCCCCGATTTTCTCCAAAAGCTCCGCGAAACTCTCAACGCCGCCAGCGGCGACACCAAGATCGAGCTCGGCTTTGTATTTGAGGACCGCGCCGCGCCCATTGCGGAAACCGCCAACGCCCTAAAATGGCGCGTAAGCGGACCCGCTTTCCAGGAATTGCGCCACCACCCCGCGGTTGTCGGGACCCTGATCGAAGCCCGCACCCCCGAGCTCAAGGAAGTCCGACGCTGGGGCAAAAAAGCTTAAATCACGGGACCCACCGAACAAGCGGAAAGCAGTTTCCCTCCTCTCTGTTTTCAGTGTATTCCGTGGGGTCAAAGATGCCTCTCGCCTTCCTTAACCTCGCCGCCCGCATCCTGAAACTGGTCCAGGCCGGCACGCCCGCCGACCAGGCGCTGCGCGAGTCACTGAAACGCACTCCGCATTACTCCGCCCCCGCGGAGCGCCGCGCGGTGAGCCGGGCGGTCTTCACTTATTTCCGCTGGTGGCGCTGGCTGAACGAAGACGATTCTCTCCAAAAACAACTTGAGGCCGCGCTGGAACTGCAGGCCCGGTTCGATAAAAGTCCGGCCTCGATCAAACCCGCGACCCTCGCCGCCCGCGCCGTGCCAGACTGGTTTAACGACGAAATGATCTGGCCGGAATCCCAGGGAGGTGCCGATGGCGCGAACGACCCAACGGCAGAGGCGGTAGGGGCGGTTGCCCTCAACCGCCCGATGGTCGCGACCGATGCGAACAACCGAGCGCTGGAGGACAAACGCCCCTATCCGACCGAACTGGCCTGGCTCCAGCAGCTCCAACGCGAACCGGTCCTCTGGATCCGCGTGAAGCGGGGCCTTGAAGCCAAGGTCGCCCGCTCGCTCGGCAACTGCACCGCCGCGCATTTCGCGACCTTCAGCCTCCCGCTTTCAGCCTTCAGCTATTCCGGCCCCACCGACCTCTTCCACACGCCTGAATTCCAGGCCGGCGATTTCGAAATCCAAGACCTCGCCTCGCAGCTCGTCGGCCACGCCTGCGCCCCGCAACCGGGAGAAACCTGGTGGGATGCCTGCGCCGGCGAGGGCGGCAAGACCCTGCACCTCGCCGATCTCATGCAGAACAAGGGCCTGATCTGGGCCAGTGACCGCTCCGCCCGGCGCCTCGCCAAACTCAAGGAACGGGCGGCTCGGGCCGGTGTTTTCAACTACCGCGCGGCGGCGTGGGAGGGCACGGCGAAACTTCCGACCAAGACGAAATTCGACGGCGTGCTCGTCGACGCCCCCTGCAGCGGCATCGGCACCTGGCAGCGGAATCCCCACGCCCGCTGGACCACCCAACCGCAGGACATCCGCGAACTGTCCGCCGTGCAAACGCGCCTGCTTGATCACGTCGCCGGCTCGGTGAAATCCGGCGGCCGCCTCGTCTATTCGGTTTGCACGCTCGCTCGCGCGGAGACCGTGGGTGTCGCCTCGGCCTTCTCGGCCGCGCATCCCGAATTCGAACCCGAGGCAGTTCTTGGCGTTCAGCCTTCGGCGCTCAGCCCTCAGCTGACCTTGTGGCCGCAGGACCTGAACGCGAACGGCATGTTCATCGCCGCATGGCGCAAGAAATAACTCCGGTAGCTTCCCCTTTCGCGACCGTCGGCCCGTCCCGACTGCTCCGTTGGTCGTTTTTCTTCGCCGTGCTCGCCTTCGCCTGGCTGCGCTTTTCCGAGAACACCGCGGACAACGACCTGTGGGGCCATGTGCTGTGCGGCCAGCGCTACTGGACGGCCGGCCAGGTCGAACGGGTGGAAAAAATGTCGTGGACCGCGGCGGGCGGCCCGTGGATCAACCACGAGTTCGCCGCCGACATCACGCTCGGCCGCGTGCATCATTTCGCCGGCGGGACGGGCCTGTGGTGTTTCATGCTGGCGGTCGCCGCGCTCACCGTCGGCTGGGCCTGGCGCGAAGGCGCCGGCAAGGAGCCCGGCCGGCGGCTGGCCGCGATCGCGCTGCTGGGCGCCTCGGTCAACTTCATCGCCCTGGGCTATGCGGTGCGACCGCAGTTGTTCACGATGCTGGGGCTCGTCGCGGTGCTGGCCGGCCTGCGCCGGTTTTTTGCCGGTCGTCTCGCGTGGGGCTGGCTGCTGCCTCTCGTGCTCGCGGTCTGGGCAAATTTGCACGGCGGTTTTCTGGCCGGATGGGTGCTGCTGATTCTGGCCTGCAGCCTGGAGATCGCGGCGCGGATCGCACCGGTTTCGCTTCGACCGCTGTTTGCCGGCGATCCAATACCTTCGACCACGACGCGGCTCGGTGGGGACCCCTCGCCCTGCCTTCCTCAGCCGGGCACCGGGATCATCGCGGCGCTGGCGATCGCCTCGACGGCGGTGCTGCTCCTCAATCCGTGGGGTTTCGATCTGATCGTTTGGACCGTCCGGTCACTGCGCCAGTCGCGTCCGCATATCACGGAATGGCAGCCGCTGCTGCCGAACGCCGCCAGCGCGCCGTTTTACCTCGTGCTGGTTGCCTCGGCTCTGGCCTGGATTTTCAGCCGGCAGCCCCGGCGGCTGTGGGAGGCTGCGGCCCTGGCCCTGCTCGGCGCGATGTCGATCCAGCATCAGCGGCACGCCCCGCTTTTCGGCCTGGCGAATCTGTTGCTGTCGCCGCTGCATCTGGCCGACGCCGCCCGACGCCTGGCGCCGCACTGCGCCACATTGCTCGCGGTTTTCCGCCGCCGGCCGATCCAGCTCGCCGCGAGCCTGGCGCTGGCCGGGGCCGGCTGGTTTTGCGTGCGCGCCAGCGTGGCAACCCCGCGCGAACACCCCTTTACCATGGAGGTGCCCCGCGACACCTATCCGGTCGCGGCCATCGCGTTCATGCGCGATCACGGGCTGACCGGCAACACGCTCGCGTTTTTCGACTGGGGTCAGCAGATGCTGTGGGAGCTGCCGGAAAATCCGGTGTCGTTCGACGGCCGGATGGACACCGTTTTCCCTCCCGCGCTCATGGAAGCCCACTGGCGTTTCTACGCCGGAGAGGCCCCCGGACCGGCGCTCGATCTCAACGGGGCCGGGCTCGCCCTGCTCCCCACCGAGTGCGGCGGGGTCGATTTCCTGCGCCGCTCCGGCTGGGCCCTCGTCTACAGGGACCCGCTCGCCACGATCCTCGCGAAGAATCCTGGCACCTTCGCCGGCCTCGCGCCGTTGAAGCTGCCCGTGCTCGCAGGGCGGGCCGCCACCCAGGGCCGCGTCCCGTTTCCCGATTCGCCTCCCCTGTTGGGCACGTCCGCGGCCCCACGCTGACCGAACGCATGAACGACGAAGGCAAAGTCACCGGCGAGACCGTGCGCGCCGATTTCGAGGCAATCACCGCGGTCATCCACTACGCCCGTGCCGCTCACTTCCTCGGACTGTGGGAATCCGAACGGGTGCTGATCGAGCGGCATTTCCCGGACCGGTCGATGCGGCTGCTCGAGGCCGGTTGCGGGGCGGGCCGCGGCGCGGTGGGCCTGTGGCATCTGGGCTACCGCCGGATCACCGCCTTCGATTTTGCCGCGGAGATGATCGATCAGGCCCGCAATCTTGCGACGGAGCAGGGCATCGACGGGATCGACTTCCTCGTCGCCGACGCGACCAAACTGGTAGGGGCCGTTGCCCCCAACGGCCCCCGGGCGCTTGAGGGCAAGCGCCCCTACCTTGCCGAACAGTCGTATGACGGCGCGCTATTTCTGTTCAACGGCCTGATGCAGATCCCGGGGCGGGAGAGGCGGCGGGCGGCGCTGCGCGGGCTGCACCGGTTGTGCCGGCCCGGCGCGCATTTCATTTTCACCACGCACGACCGCGAGGACGATCCCGTCGAACGGGCGGCGTGGCGCGAGGAGGCGGAGGTGTGGGCGCGCGGGGAACAGAACCCGCGGCTGGTCGAGTTCGGCGACCGCTATTTCGCGCACGAGCACGGACAGACCTTCATGCACCTGCCGGTCCGGGAGGAAGTGCTCGAGGATTTCGCCGCGACCGGTTGGACCTACGTGGCCGATCACCGGCGCGACGAGCTGGCCCGCGAACGCCGGGCGGTGCGGGAGTTTTCCGACAACTGCCGTTTCTGGGTCGCGAAAAGGGACTAGCCGGACGGGTTCGGGCGGATAATCTGGGCGCATGAAAATTTCCGTGGTGTTGCTTTTGTTGATGACCGCCGGGCTGCGGGCCGAGCCCGAGTATCCGAAGATGGGCCCGGACATCTATGACCCGCAGGCCGACGGCACGGCGCAGATCGCCGGCGCAGTGTCGCTGGCCAAAGCCTCCAACAAACATGTCCTGATCGACCTCGGTGCGAATTGGTGCATCTGGTGCCGCCGGCTGCGTGATACTTTCCACGGCAACGAGGCGGTGGCGGACGAGCTCGCGGGCAACTACGTACTCGTTTTGATCGACGTGAACCACCGGCAAGGGAAAAAGCGCAACGATGCCGTCAACGACCGCTTCGGCAACCCGATGAAGGAGGGGCTGCCCGTCCTCGTGGTGCTGGACGCCGACGGGCGCCAGCTGACCACGCAGGAGACGGGCGCATTGGAGAACGGCAAGGACGGCCATGATCCAGCCCGGGTGCTCGCCTTCCTGCAAAAATGGGCACCGCCGCGCTGAGAAACCGTCCTCCCTGTTGCCGTTCGGATTCGGAGTTCAGAATGTGGGCGGGGTGCCCTCACCCCGCGGGTTTTAGGTTTCGCAGCGCGTGCCTCGCGGGGTGAGGGCACCCCGCCCACAATTAAAATACTGGCTGCGGTGCGGCCCGAGCGCTGACTTCCAAACTTGGCCTCAGCGCGCCAGCAACGACTCCAATCCTGCTTTTGCGGCCGGCCATTCGGCGGCGGTCAGGCTGAACATGGCGGTGTTGCGCACGTAGTTGTCGTGGGGCCGCGTCTGGTAATTGCGCAGGATGCCTTCGAAGGCCGCGCCGAGACGCGCGATGGCCGCCCGCGAGCGCTCGTTGCGCTCGTCGGTTTTCAGCTGCACCCGCACTGCGCCGTGCTCTTCAAACGCATGGCGCAGCATCAGGTACTTCGCCTCGGTATTGATTCCGGTGCGTTGGGCTTCCTTGGCCAGCCAGGTCCAGCCAATCTCCACGGTGCGATGCGGAGTCCTGATGTCGAGAAACCGGGTCGAACCGACCGGCGCGCCGTCACTTTTCCGGACCGTGGCAAAGGGCACCTCGGCTCCAGCCGCCTGCAGTTTCAACGCGGCGGCGATCCAAGTCCGGACGTCGTCGACCGAGGAGAGCATGGGCACGGGCAGCCAGCGCCAGATTTCCGGATCCTGGCTGACGGCGAACAGCGCCTCGGCATGGGCCTGGGTCAGCGGCTCCAGCCGGACATTCCGGCCTTCCAGCACCACGGACTTGGGATCGAATGGCATGCTCTTTCGCTAGCCCGAACCCCTCCGGGAACCAAGAGGGAAAACGCTGTAGCGGTGCTTGAAGGAGAAACCTGTGACCGGAACTCGGCGGCAGGTGAATGCGCGCCGGAATATGTCATGGTTTCGCCCACCAGCGGCGGAAGGCGTCCACCGCGTCGTGCACAACGTCCGGGAGGTTTTGCAGCGCGTCCTTCAATTGCGGAAAATGATGGGAGGCCAGCACTCCCAGCGCGACGGCAAAGGCCACCCACACCATCACCTCCCACAGCCAAACCACCGGCGGGGCCCCGCTGCGCCCGTAGGATGCCTGATAATAACAGGCGTGACGCAGGGCCTTGAGGGGCCAGGAGACAAAGCCAAAGAGCAGAAACAGAATGAGAATCGTCGCCCACACCGGCAGATCCGCCGGCGGCATCAGGCCAAAGATGGTTCCCTTGGCCAGCAGCGAGATCAACATGCAGACCCACAGGAAGACCAGCGCACTGTGCAGGAGCGACACCAGCGGCAGCATCACCCAGGCCCCGGGCCCGGGGCCCGGACCGGGCGCCCAGTTGGGGTGGCCGCGATACGCGTTGTCGCGCATCTCCCGTCGAAAGGTGCGGCGCCAGTTGCGCATTTCGTCCTTGAAACGCCGCCGCCACTCGCGGTGCGCGTGCTTGTCCGAAAATGTCTTGAGGCCCTCGTAGTATCCTTCCTTCGCCCGCCGGATGAACTCCTGCGCGGTGGCGGCCGCCCCGAAGGCCGCGGACTTTTCCGCCGACGTCCGGGCCGGCGGAATGATGATCACCATGAGAATGTACAACAGGACGCCGAAGCCCCAGAAAAAGCAGGTCAGGCAGAACAAAACCCGGACCAGGGCGACATCGAGGTTGAGATAGGCCGCCAAGCCGTTGCACACCCCGCTCAGCATCGCCCCCTCGGGATAAATACGGTACAAGCGCCGCGCCGGCCCGGGTTCGGCCGACGGCTCCCCCGCCCTGGTCGCGCCGGGATCTTTCGCGCTGCCCGCAGCCCCAGCCGCCGCCGCCCGCGGTGCTTCGCCCGAGGCATCCTCGACCGGACCCATTTCCGCGACGATCTGCTCGATCTCCTTCGTGACCACGACCGTCTTGTGCGCACTCAACAGCGCCCGGCATTTGTCGGCGATCGCCTGCTCGATGTCGGCGATGATCTCGTCCCGGTCAGGATTTCCCTCCAGCCGGCGGGCCGCGCCGTCGAGATAGGCGCGCAGGGCATCGTAGCCGCCCTCTTCCAACTGATAGGCTTGGCCATTGAGATTGATGGTGATGACTTTGTTCATGGCTGGGGGTGGGGTTGAAATTCAGAGCGGCTGTCCGAGGTCTTTCACGGTCCCGCTGATTTTCTGCCAGTATTCGGTGGTCTCGCGCAGCCGCTCGCGGCCCCGGGTGGTGAGCTGGTAATATTTGCGCGGTGGGCCGGCCTCCGATTCCTGCCATTCGTAGTCGAGCAGCTTTTCCCGGCGCATTTTGCTCAGCAGCGGATAGAGCGTACCCTCCTGGGTCGCGAATTCCGTTTCCTTCAGCTGCCGGAGGATGTCGGCGACATACACCTTGTCCGCCGCGATGATCTTGAGCAGCAGGAATTCCAGCAGGCCCTTCCGAATCGAGAGGAACTTTTCGTTGACGCTCATTTTTGATTGTTCACAAGCTACCTTGTTAATCAAAGGTAGCATCTGTCTAAAAGGCCGTCAAGCGCAAATCTTTGATTTTTTCCTTCTTCGGCGCCGAGCCGTCCGTCCGGCGGAATAAGCTGGTTCCGGCGGCCCACCCCGAACCGCTAATGATTGTGCCGTCGCGCTTGCGGGGGCGGAGCGACCCTGCCAAGTTGTCCGGATGACCTCCGTGCCCCTCGACCGCCTCCTGCTCTGGCTGGCGGCCGGCCTGTACTTGGTGGGATTTGCCGCCGGTTGCTTGAACCTCGCGCGCCGCCAGCCCACCCCGGGCTCCCGCCTGGTCCTGAATTCCCTGCTGGCCGCCGGGCTGATCCTGCAGGTGACGGGCTTGTACATCCGCGGACTCGCCGTGGGCGGCTGCCCGCTGGGCAACAAATTCGAGATCGTGCAGTTCGTGGCGTGGTCGGGCATGGTGCTTTATTTCGTGGTCGGCCCGGCCTTCCGGATCAGCCTGCTCGGCCTCTTCACCGCCGGTTACGCGGGCTGCCTCGCCTTTCTTTCGCTGCTGATCCCCGAGTGGGACGCCGTACATGGCGTGAAGCTTTTCGGCAACAACCCCTGGATCGAACTGCACGCCTCCCTCGCCGTCTTCAGCTACGGCGCCTTCGGCCTGCTCTCGCTGACCTCGCTGATGCACCTGCTGCAGAACTGGAGCCTGAAGCATAAACGCCTCGACGGCCTCTTCTGGTTCCTGCCTTCCATCGTCCAACTCGACCAGATCAACTTCCGCCTGCTGCTCACCGGCGTCGGCCTCCTCTCGATTTCGCTGGTCGTGGGCGCCTCGTGGTGGATGCGCGACACGGGGTCCGTCGACACCCTCAAGCTGACCCTGACCGTCGGCGTCTGGCTGGCCTATCTCGTGGCCTTGGTGCTGCGCTGGCGCCGCGGTCTGCTCTCCACGCGGTTTGCCTGGACCTGTATTCTGCTCTTCGCCACCGCGCTGCTCTCCTTGGGCTCGGTCAATTCGAGCCGCCATCACGACGTCATCCTCACGCCGATCCGCTGACCGATGGAGACCCAACCGGCCGTCCTTTTTTTGCTCGGTGCGAGCCACCACACCGCCCCGCTCGCCGTGCGCGAGAAACTGGTGCTCGACGCGGCGCGGGCCGCCGAACTGGCCGCCCGGCTGCGGCAGACGCCCGGCATCCGCGAGCTCGCCCTGCTCAACACCTGCAACCGCGTCGAGGTCTACGGCGTCGCCGCCGACGCGACCGTGCTTTCCACCCTGCGGCAGACCTTGTGTGAGGTCACCGGCTGCCCGCCGGCGGAGACGGAGAACGTGCTTTTCCTCCGGCATAACCACGAGGCGGTCATCCACCTTTTCGCCGTCGCCTCGGGTCTCGATTCGCAGATCGTCGGGGAGGCCGAGATCCTCGGCCAGGTGAAGTCCTCCTACGAAGCGGCGCTGTCCCGCAAGTGGACCGGTCCCGTGCTGAACCGAGTTTTTCAAAAAACCTTCCAGGCGGCGAAACACATCCGCACCAACACCGCGATCGGCGAGGGCCAGGTGAGCATCGCCACCGTGGCCGTCGACCTCGCCGGCAAGATTTTCGGCGACCTCGCTCCGGTGAAAATTCTCGTCGTGGGTGCCGGCGACATCGGCCTGAAGACCGTGCAGGCCTTCCAGAGCCGCGGCGCACGGGCGATCACCGTCGCAAGCCGGACCCTGTCGAAGGCCGAGGAGGCCGCCGCCGCCATCGGGGGCTGGGCCGCCAGCCTCTCCGCGCTGCCGGAGATTCTGCAGACGGCCGACATTGTCACGAGCTCGACCTCGGCCCCCAATGCGGTGGTCACCGCCGAGATGGTCGGCACCGCCATGAAACACCGCCGCGGGCGGCCTTTGTTTCTCGTCGACCTGGCGCTGCCCCGCGACGTCGAGCCGGAATGCGCCCGAATTTCGGATGTTTATCTCTACAACCTCGACGATCTCGCGAAAATCGCCGAGGGCAACCTCGCGCGCCGGCGAGCGGAGACCGTCCGGTGTCATGAGATTCTGGCTCAGCGCACCGCCTCCCTCTGGCCGCAGGTGGCGCAGTCATTGAACGGTGGCGGGTGATGGTTGGTGGAGGCACGGTGCCCTCACCGCGCTTCTTCTCTCTCCTTGCGGCCGCGTAGGAGCACAGTCTTGTTGCGCCTTCTCGGGTTTGAAAATCCTTGGGCGCAGCAAGACTGCGCCCGTACAATCGATCAGATGCGCTCTCAGGGCTGGTTTTCTAACCGCTTCACGGTGCCTTTGCTCACGCGCGCTTTGCCCGCCGGAAAACGCTCCAAGGAGGAACCACTTGAAACGAGGCGGCCAGGGCCCAACACGCGCCGGTGTACGCGGTCGCCACGCACAGCATCGTCCATTGCGTCCGGTCCGTCGGCGCCGCCACCACGCCAGGCAAATGCAGCAAGAGAACGAAGCAGCTCAGCATCAGCGCCTCCATTTTCGCCGCCAAGCGCGGCATGATGCCCAGAATCAGGCCGGCTCCCGCGGCGATGTGTCCAGCTCCGGTGAGGTAGGCAAAGCCCAGGTGAAAGGGCAGCCACGACGGTACCATTGAGGCCGCTCCCGCCGCATAAACGAAGTGGGAGAGCCCGATCACCGGCAGGGCCAGGGCATAGAGAATCTGGGCGGAGCGAATCAAGGTTTGGCGGGACTTGGGCGGCGATCCGCCCGCCGACTTCGCCGGCGCGAGCATGGCAAAAAGGACCCATCCGCCGGCCACGAGGAGAGCGTTTTCGCAAAAGCCAAGCCAGATCAGTTCGTCCCCGGGACTGGCCGCCACGCGCGGCAACTGCAACAGCACCAGCCAGCTCGACACGAACGCAGCCAGTTCGAACGTGGCCCAGCGGACAGTGGTGGGCAGGAACATCCCCACTCCGCCACCAACGAGCAGGGCGCCGGAAACGCACGCGAGCCATTCCCGTCCGGGCACGCCCGGAGGGACCGGTTGCCAGGTGAGGGCAAAGTCCCGGTAGAGCAGACTCAAGGCTCCAAGCCCGGCAAGGCCGAGCGCGAAAAGACAATATCCGATGTTTTTCAAGGGGGCGTGGAGGAGGGGGCGAGGAACCTCGGCGGACCGCACAATTTTGCGGTCAACCCATTCCCCTAACACCGCCAATGGCCCAATCCCTTCAAATTCCCCGGAAATTCCCGCGGAGCGTGGCTCAGGGTGCTCTTCCGGCCAGCGGGTCCCTCCTCGCGGGCGGAATGCGACCCTGTCGCTGCATGAATCCACACTCCCGGTTCACTCCAGCTGCCGCGCCAGCCAATCGGCGGCGGTCACGCCGGTCGGCTCGTGGAGCAACTGGCGCAGCTTCACCGCCTGCTCCGCCGTGCGTTTTTGCCGGACCGGATCGGTCGTGCTTTCCCGGAGCTGGCGGCCGAGGGCCGGAGCGCTGGCCCCACCCTGGATAAACTCGGGATACATCGGTTCCTTCAGCAACAGATTGGCCATGCCGATGAACTCCACGCCCACCAGCATCCGGCCCAGCCAGTAGGTCAACGTCTTCGTCTTGTAGACCACCGCGCCCGGAATGCCCGCCAGCGCGCAGTGCAGTGACATCGTGCCGCTGCTCGTCAGCACCGCCGACGCCGGCAGAGCCTGCCCGCCCGCACTGTCGTTCGACGTCCGAACGAAATCGACCGCGCCGGCCAACGAGGGAAATTGGGAGAAGACCCGGTCCAGCGACCGGCGCACTTCGTTGCTCGGATAAAGCACGGTCGCGCGAGCCCCCGGCAACGTCTTGCGGAAATCGGCAAACCCGGCCAGCAGCAGGGGAAAGATTTTCGTCACCGCCTGGGTCCGGCTTCCCGGCAGCAGCAGAGCCGGGCCGGAGGGATCGTACCGCACCGGGGGCGCGTAACCGTCCGCCAGAAACGGATGTCCGACAAATTCGACCGGCAGTTTCGTGTCGGCGTAGCAATCGGTTTCAAAAGGGAAAATGACCGCCATGGCATCGAGGTCGCGCGCCATGCTGAAGCGGCGTTTCGGTTTCCACGCCCAGATTTGCGGCGAGATGTAGTACAGCAGCTTGATTTTTCCGCCGCCCTTGACGCTCAGGCCGCGCTTCTTCAACTGCGTCGCCAGCCGGAGATTGAATCCCGGATAATCCACAAAACACACCGCCCGGGGCTTGTGCGTGGCGATCCATTTGAGCGTCGCGGCGAACAAGGCTTTGAAGAACGGATAGTGTTTCAACACCTCGACGAAGCCCACCACGGAGGTCGCGGTCAGATCGTGCAGCAATTGCGCCCCCGCCGCGGCGAGCTCCGGTCCGCCGAGCGCGCAGACCTTCAGCCCGGGATGGCGCGCCCGGAGGTCGCGTACCATCCGGGCCGCATGCTCGTCGCCCGAATGTTCGCCGGCGACAATGAGCAGGTCGACCGGGCCGGACACCGGCGCCGGAAGAGTTACCAGACTGGTTTTCTCAGCGCTCATACCCGAGGTAGGGCGGGACCACCGGGCCCGCCGTTCGCCTGGTCACCGGGCTCCCATTTCCAAATCCAGTCGTCCGGAGCTGCGACCAGACGTTTCCGCACCGGATTCATCCTGATGTAGTTCGCCTTTTCTTCGAATGATTCCTCGGCCCGCAAACGGTGATCGAAAAAGTCCCGTTGCCAGCCAATTCCGGCCCGCTTCGCCGTATGCTCTTTGAAAGAGGCCATCACCTTCTTCATCTGCTCCCCATCCGGGAAAGACACCAATGCATGCAAATGATCCGGCATCAGTAAAAGCAGGTGCATGTACCATCGTTGCGTCTGCTGGCGAAATACCGTCGCTTCGATCAAGCACTCTGACGCAGATTGACGACAAAGGTGGTCAAGCCCGCGCGGCTGGCAGCAGACGGCCACAAAATGAGTCGCTCCAACACCGACCCACGCGGGAATCTCGTGGGGTAGTTTGGTTCGTTGCGGCAATGTGTTCATGCAATCGCGGCGGGCCCGGCGGTCCCGCCCTACCTGGGAATCTTTTCCGTATGCTCCGTGGCGATCATCTTTGCGGTGACGCCCTACCCTTTCTTCCTGATCTGGTCGGTGATCGTGATCGCCACCTCGAGTGCCGACTTGCCCAGCGCGCCGCCAACCTTGGGCTGCCGCGCCTCCTGCACGCTCTCGATGAAATGCGCGAGCTCGATGGCCAGCGGCTCACCCTTCTCGATCGGAATCTCGTGCACGGGCACCGATGATGCGTCGCCGGCCTTCGCCAACCCGACCTTCAGCTTCAGGCCGTAGGCGATGATGTCGCTCTTCTTCACCAGATGGCCCTTCTGGTTCATGAAATCCAACGAAAGGTAGGCGTTGTCCTGGAAAACGCGGATTTCGCGGTTCTTCTTCATGCTCATACGCGACGCGCTGAGGTTGGCGACGCAACCGTTTTCGAACTCGATGCGCGCGTTGGCAATGTCCTCGGTCTTCGACAGCACGCTGATGCCCACGCTGTCGATCTTGCGGATGGGCGACTTGACCAGCGCCAGCACGATGCCGATGTCGTGGATCATCAAATCGAGCACCACGCCGACCTCGGTGCCGCGGGTCTGGTAGGGCGCGAGCCGCTCGGTGGTGATGTATTGCGGCCGCCCGGTGTGCTTCTCGAGATAGCTCATGACCGGATTGAAGTGTTCGACGTGACCGACCTGCACGATGCGCCCGGCGTTGCGCGCGGCGGCCAGCACCTGCTCGGCCTCCTCCAGGCTGGCGCAGAGCGGCTTCTCGATCAGCAGGTGGCAGCCCTGCGCGAGCAACGGCAGCGCGACCTCGCAGTGCCGGTCCGTCGGCACCACCACGCTCACCGCCTCGCAGGCCGTCCCCAACTCGGCGAGCGTGGCGAAGCGCCGGCAATTGTGCTTGGCGCAAATCTCGGCCGCCCGGGCGTCACTCGTCTCGAAAATCCCCGCCAGCTCGGCCCCCGGCAGCGACGCGTAGATGCGCGTATGGTGCTGACCGAGAGACCCGACGCCGACGACACCGCACTTGATCTTTGGCTTGGCCATGGACGAGGTTTAGACAGAATGAACAAAATTAACAGAATGATTTCGGTGCCCTCGCTCAGCCATTTGGTGCATTTTGTTAATTCTGTCCTTCTTTGAGCACCCCTTGGTGCAAAAACAGCTGCTGGCGGGTCTTCGCCGCGTGCGCCGGGTTGTGCGTGACGAGCACCAAGGCCGCCTGCTCCTCGGCGCACAGCTCGAGCAACAGCCGGATGACCTCGTCACCGGTCCGCTCATCGAGATTGCCGGTCGGTTCATCGGCGAGGAGCACCTTGGGCCGGTTCATCAGCGCCCGCGCCACGGCCACCCGCTGGCGCTCGCCGCCCGAGAGATGGGCCGGCAGGTGGTGCGAACGCTCCGCGAGTCCCACCCGCCGGAGCAACGCGGTCGCGCGCCCCCGTTCCGCCTCGCCCACCGGGCCGACCATGCGCGCGCCCATGAGGACGTTGGCTCCCGCATCGATCTCGGGGATGAGATAGTAGGCTTGGAAAACCATGCCCAGGAAGCGTCCACGCCGGGACGTGAGGTCGCCGAGGGAGAGTTGCTGCGTCGCCTCGTCCGCCCAGAAAAGTTCGCCGCCGTCCGGTCGGTCCAGGCCGGCCAGCAGATGCAGCAACGTGCTCTTGCCCGAGCCCGACTCGCCGCGGATGCTCACACTGCCGCCCGCCGCGAGCGCGAGGTCGACGCCGCGCAGCACCTCGAGCGTGGCGTCGCCGCTCCGGTAGTTTTTGCGCAGCCCGCGAGCCTGGAGGACGGGAGAACCAAGGACTGCAGGACTGAAAGGCTGAAGGGCTGTGGGCATCGAACGACAGGCTTCGTACGGAAAGTGGGATTGGTGTGGAGGGTAATTTTTTCGGGCTGACGCGGTTGTTACTTCAGTTTTTCAGTCCTTCAGCATTCAGCCATTCAGCGCTACTCCGACCGCAGCGCCTCCACGGGTTTCAACCGGGCCGCGCGCCAGGCGGGGATCAGGCCGGCGAGCGTCGAGGCAAGCAGGGAAAACACGATGATGATCACCACGTCCTTGGCGGCTGTGTAGGCCGGCAGCGAACTAAATTGGTAGAATTTCTCGAACGTTTCCTGCCCCATCGTGAACTGGGCGATCAGGTGCACGAGATCGTTGCGGAAATGCAGCAGCAGGAAACCCCCGGCCAGGCCGGCCGCCGTCCCGCCCGCGCCGACCACGAGCCCCTGTGCGCAAAAGCACAGCGCCACGTCGCGCGCCCGGCCGCCCATGGCCCCGAGCAGCCCGATCTCGCGGGTCTTGCGGACCACCGAGACCAGGAGCGAACTCGTGATGGAAAACGCCGCCACGATGATGATGAAGGTGAGCAGGAAAAAAATCATGTTCCGTTCAAAGCTCAGCACCGCCTGGAATTCCGCGTTGCTCTCGAACCACGTGGACGCCCGGACGACCGGCGGCAACGCCTTGTCCAGCGCCGCCGCCACCGCGTCGATGTCTGCGCCGGGTTTCAACCGGACGCTGTAGCCGTGAATCGTGCGGCCGAGACCGTAGAGATCCTGCATGAGCCGCAGCGAACAGAGCACGGTCGAGCTGTCGAGTTGCTGGTGCCCGATTTGAAAAATGCCGGCCACGCGCACCTCCCGCGGCAGGAGCAGCTCGTTGTTCTTCGCCCGTTCCGCCATCAGCGGGGTGTAGATGCTGACCCGCGAGCCGACGTCCGCCCCGATGGACCGGGCGAGAATCGAACTCAAAATTACGGAGTCGTCGTCGAGATCGTCCATCGAACCGGCCACCAGGTAGCGCGAAACCGGGATGACCTTTTGCATCTTTTCATAGTCGAAACCCTGGATGGCGGGAAAGGCCGGCCGGTTCTCGTGCTCAAGCATGACAACGCCCGCGGCATAGGGGGCGAACGCCGCCACCGCCGGA
>Ga0265331_10001350_pt1 | contig 18069 bp, 17 predicted proteins | sample 41923metaG_FD_202088 | JGI IMG/M metagenome (GOLD analysis project Ga0265331, IMG submission 202088) | Rhizosphere microbial communities from Carex aquatilis grown in University of Washington, Seatle, WA, United States - 4-19-23 metaG | ecosystem: Host-associated > Plants > Roots > Rhizosphere... | reverse complement strand
GCCAAGTCATCGTGTCGAAAATCCCGCGACGGTCTTGTCGCTGGTTGCTTCGCTCCGCGGTGTCGCACTCATGCCAGCTTACATTGAAGCTCTACTCCCCTGGTCGGTGGTGAGCCGGCCTCTAAAGGGTGAACCGCCAACCATTGACTTGGCCGTGGGCTATCGATCGGACAATCCGTCGCCCATGCTCAGGACATTCCTCGCCGGGCTCGATCAGCTCATTGCCGAAGGGCCAGCGGGAACGCGTCAGGCTCGGTGAATTGTCGGTTAGATCGTCTGGTCGCCGAACACGGCTGAACCCGCGCGGTTTTGCTGCCGGGTTTCAGCACAGCCCGGGGGCAGTCGGGACCGATCGACTCCCTGACGCCGAGTGAACTCTGTTGCCCCGGCGCATCAAAACGCCGTGATCGCAAATCTCGTCGCCGGCCCTGCGAACCCGCCGGTTCGGGAGCCGCTCCCGTGCTGTTGCCAAGTCGGGGTCCCGCGACTCGACGGAAACCCTGGCCAGCCAGCGATATCCCGGCCCAGCCTCGGGGGCTCGCCGGCCTGGACGCGCCCAATCGCCGCAGCCCGGAAGACTGAAACCGCGACAGTGTTCCCTGGAACGACATAAATCTGTAACAATCTCCCCGTAGCGTCCGCCCGGGTGTTCGGTGCGAGGGGCTGGTCCGAATCAGATCTTGCCGGCCGGGGTGGTTCGTCCGGCCGTAGGGGAAAGCCTTCAAGCAATTCGCCGCGGCCAAGCGGGGGCGCGGGGCATCGGAGACTTGTGCGTACAGCCGGCGCGGTGCGACGGAAGACTCGGAAAATGCTTTTCATGGACGGGAGACAAATGATGACACGCAAATGGTTGAGCCTGATTCCGATTTCGGCCCTGGCAATCATGGCGTCGACGGGCCTTGCCAGCGCCCAATCGATGGATCAGATCATGGCTGGTGCGAAGAGCGAAGGCACGCTGACGGTCATAGCGCTGCCCCATGACTGGTGCGGCTACGGCGCCGTGATCGACGCCTTCAAGGCGAAATACGGCCTCGCGGTCAACGAACTCAACCCCGACGCCGGTTCGGGCGATGAGGTCGAGGCGATCAAGGCCAACAAGGGCAACACGGGTCCCCAGGCGCCCGACGTGATCGACGTCGGCCTCTCCTTCGGCCCCCAGGCCCGGGCGGACGGGCTGCTCCAGCCTTACAAGGTCTCGACCTGGGACACGATCCCCCAGAGCGCCAAGGACGGCGACGGCTACTGGTACGGCGACTACTACGGCGTGCTGGCGTTCGAAGTGAACACCGACATCGTCAAGAAGGTCCCGACGGATTGGGCCGATCTGCAAGGCTCCGACTACAAGAACTCGATCGCTCTCGCCGGCGATCCGCGCACCTCGAACCAGGCCATCCAGGGCGTCTTCGCCTCCGGCCTCTCGGCGGCGGGCGGCGACGTCTCCAAGGCTGGCGACGCCGGCCTGAAATTCTTCGCCGATCTCAACAAGGCCGGCAATTTCGTGCCGACCATCGGCAAGGCGGCTTCCCTCGCCCAGGGTGCCACGCCGATCATCCTGCGCTGGGACTATAACGCCCTTGCCGATCGCGACACTCTGAAGGGCAATCCCAATGTCCAGGTCGTGGTGCCGAAGACGGGCGTCGTTGCGGGCGTCTACATCCAGGCCATCAGCGCCTATGCCCCGCATCCGAACGCAGCCAAGCTGTGGATGGAATACCTCTATTCCGATGAAGGCCAGCTCGGCTGGCTGAAGGGCTATTGCCACCCGATCCGCTTCAACGATCTGGCGAGCAACAACAAGATTCCGGCGGACATGATGTCGGCTCTGCCGCCGGCCGCGAACTATGCCAAGGCGGTGTTCCCGACCCTCGACCAGCAGGCGCAGGCCAAGGGCGTGATCACCAAGCAGTGGGATTCCGTCGTCGGCGCGAACGTCCACTGATAAAGTCTTGATGGCGGCCGCGCCGGGTCCCCGGGGTCTTGCTCCCCGGATGCCCGGCGCGGCCGGCTTCCCTACGCCATTGAGGCCGTCGCCGGCCTCGCAACAGGGGCGCCCGAGAACCGATGGCCGAACAGTCGCAAGTCGTGGCCCGCTTGCCCCTGATGGCCCGAATCCGGCCCGAGCAGGGTTTCCTCGTCTGGATCGGCGTCGCGCCGTTCCTGATCTTCGCCCTGATGTTCCTCATCCTGCCGACGGGCTACCTGCTGGTCGGCGCCTTTCAGGATCCGGCCGGGAACTTCACGCTGGCCAACATCGGCGATCTGTTCCAGCCCTCGATCCTCAGCGCCTATTGGATCAGCATCGAGGTCAGCGCTGCCTCGGCCATCGGCGGCGCGATCGTCGGCTTCTTCCTCGCCTATGCCGCCGTGCTGGGCGGGCTGCCGAACTGGATCCGGCCGACCTTGATGACCTTCAGCGGCGTCGCCTCCAACTTCGCCGGCATCCCGCTGGCCTTCGCCTTTCTTGCGACCCTCGGCCGGGTCGGCCTGGTGACGACGCTCCTCATCAAGTTCTTCGACTTCAATATCTACAGCACCGGCTTCAACCTGCTGAGCTTCTGGGGCCTGGCGCTCACCTATCTCTATTTCCAGATCCCGCTCATGGTGCTGATCCTGACGCCGGCCCTCGACGGCCTGAAGCGCGAATGGCGCGAGGCCGCGTCGATCCTCGGCGCCAGCACCTGGCAGTACTGGCGCCATGTCGCGCTGCCGGTCCTCTGGCCCAGCATTCTCGGCACCACCCTGCTGCTGTTTGCCAACGCCTTCGGGGCGATCGCCACCGCCTATGGCCTTACCGGCAGCTCGCTCAATATCGTCACCATCCTGCTCTATGCCCAGATTCGCGGCGACGTGCTGCATAACGAGAATCTCGGCTATGCGCTCGCGCTCGGCATGATTCTCATTACCGGGCTTTCCAACGCCGCCTATATCTGGCTCAGCAGCCGCGCGCGCCGGGGGCTCCGATGAAGCAGTCCAGGATCGGGGCGTGGATCGCGATCGCCGTCGGCGCGCTTTACTTTCTCGTGCCGCTCATCGGCACCTTCGAGTTCTCGCTGCGCATGCGCCGGGGCGTCTACAGCTTCGATGCCTATCGCGTCGTGCTGACCGATCCGCGCTTTCAGGCGACCTTCGGCTATTCGACCCTGCTTGCTTTCGCCACGATCGTGGTGGGCGTCATCCTGGTCGTGCCGACGGCCTATTGGATCCAGCTCCGCCTGCCGCGCCTCAGGCCGGTGGTCGAGTTCATCACCCTGTTGCCCCTGGTCATTCCGGCGATCGTGCTGGTGTTCGGCTACCTGCGCATCTACGGCAGCTCCTCCTTCCTGCCCTTGACGTCCAACGAACGGGCGACCGACGTGCTGCTGATGTTCAGCTATGTCACCCTCGCCTTGCCTTACATGTATCGCGCGGTCGATACGGGCCTGAGGGCGATCGACGTGCGCACCCTGACCGAAGCCGCCGAGAGTCTGGGCGCCGGCTGGGCCACGATCCTGTTCAAGGTGATCTTCCCCAATGTCCGGGTGGCGGTCTTGAGCGGCGCCTTCCTCACCTTCGCCATCGTCATCGGCGAGTTCACCATGGCGAGCCTGCTGGATCGTCCCGCCTTCGGGCCCTATCTGCAGCTGATCGGCGCCAACCGGGCCTATGAGCCGTCGGCGCTGGCCATCATCGCCTTCATCGTCACCTGGGCCTGCATGGGTCTCCTGCAGGTCTTCGGGCGCGGCACCAGGGCACTGGCCGCGCCGGCGCCGGAGCGCATCAAGTGAACGGGAGCAGACATGGCCTTTCTTGAAATCCAGGGCGTGCGCAAGTCGTACGGCGCTCATCCCGTGGTCCAGAACTTCGATCTCGCGATCAAGCGCGGCGAGTTCGTCTCCTTCCTCGGGCCCAGCGGCTGCGGCAAGACGACGACCTTGCGCATGGTCGCGGGCTTCGAGACGCCGAGCGCCGGGCAGATCCGCATCGACGACAAGGATGTGACGAATCTCAGGCCCAACCAGCGCCACGTGGGCATGGTATTCCAGTCCTACGCCCTGTTCCCGAACATGACCGTCGCCGACAATGTCGGCTTCGGCCTCAAGGTGGCCCGGAAGCCGGCGGCGGAAATCCGTCCCCGGGTCGAGGAGATGCTGCGGCTCATCAAGCTGCCGGCCCTGGGCGCGCGCTATCCGTCACAGCTCTCGGGCGGCCAGCAACAGCGCGTGGCGCTCGCCCGCGCCCTTGCCGTCAAGCCGCAGGTGCTGCTGCTGGACGAGCCGCTGTCCGCCCTCGACGCCAAGATCCGCGTCTCGCTGCGCGAGGAGATCCGGTCGGTGCAGCGCGAACTGGGGATCACCACCGTCTACGTCACCCACGACCAGGAAGAGGCGCTGTCGATGTCCGACCGCATCGTGGTGATGAACGAGGGAAGGGTCGAGCAGATCGGCACGCCGTTCGAGATCTACAATTTCCCGCTTACGCGCTTCGTCGCCTCCTTCGTCGGCACGCTCAACATCATGAAGGGCCGGGTCGTCGACCCGGCCGCGGGCAGGATCGAGGTGGACGGCCAACCGATCATGGCGGCGCGCGGCGTGGTCGACGCCAAGGCCGGGGACTTGCGCTCCGTGGCCTTGCGTCCCGAAGCGGCGAGGCTGGCCAACGGCAAGGATGCCCCCGGCGACGACGGCAACCGGATGCAGGGCTCGATCGAGGAAGTCAGCTTCCTCGGCTCCGTCGTGCGTGTGCGCGTGCGCTTCAAGGACAGCGCCATCTCCCTCGATACCTTCAACACGCCCCATGTCCCGCCGCCCGAGCGCGGGCAGCCGGCCACCGTCAGCTTCGGACGGGCCGATCTTCTGGTCCTCGAAGGCGCGCCGCCCGCATAGGGCGGCCAGCGCTGCCGTCTGCGGCGGCGCGAGATGATCCCTAAGTGTAATCGTAGGGAAAGAGCGTGTCGGCGAACGTGGTGATGGCGACGATCGAGCCGTCCTGATCGCACAGGTCATCCAGTCCGTCGGTCTCCGCCAGCTCCAGCAGATAGTGACTGAGGGTGGCGAGCGCCGCCCCCGAGCTCGGCCCGGCGTGAATTCCCGCTCTGTGGAGTTCGATGCTGACCGCTTGCGCCACGCGCGCATCGAGCCGCCGCTTGTGGTCGGCCAGCTCCTGCCAGTGAAAGCCGACCTCTTTCAGTCGCCGGCTGTCGCGGGTGCCGTCGATGTTCTGGTCGAGATAGGGCATGGTGGCGATCACCCTGAGGCGCGGGTTCTGCTTTTTGAAATAGCCGCCGAGTCCCATCATCGTGCCGGTGGTGCCGATCGCCGAGACGAAGATCGAGGCGCATCCGCCGGTCCGGCGCCACAGCTCCGGCGCGATCAGTGTGGCATAGCTCTCGGGGTTCCAGGGGTTGCCGTACTGATTGAGATGAATGCCCCCGATGCTTTTGGCATAGAGGCCGGCCAGCTCGATCGCCGGCACCGGGCGATTGAGATTGAGCGATCTCGTCAGCTCTCCCTCTTTGAGGATCTGAGTGCCTTGCCGGCGAAGGGCGAGAAGCTTTCCTTCGGGCAGCTTGTCGGAGACGATTGCCGCGGCCGTAAGCCCGTAGCGCTTGGCGCAGAAGGCCAGCGAATCCCCGAAATTGCCGGAGGTGGCCTCGACCACGGTCTGTCCCTTTTGGCAAAGCCCCGTCTCGGTTGCGCGCTTCAGCATGTAGCTGGCGGGGATGTATTTGATGTTGCCCGTGGGGGTGTGGTAGCCGGCCAGGGCATAGATGCGGATCTTGCGATCGCGGACCGGTGCTGGAATGAACTCTCGCGGCAGCTCCAGCACCGGAATGCGAAAATCCTCGACCCCGATCTCGAAGGCTGGGTCCGGCTCCATGTTGAATGGAGGCATCGTTCGGTCCATCTGCTACTCCTCGATCATTGCCTGTCGGCGCCGGCGGAAACGGAAACTCTCGCTCGTCGCTGAGCGAGAGAGTCCCCATCGTCGCCGTGCCCACCGGCCTTGTCGACACGGGATCGCCGACGCGTGATATCCGGCTCAGCGGCTGCGCGCAACGAGGACGCCGGCGAGTATGAGACCGGTGGCCAGGCCCAGGGTGAGGGTGGGCCGCTCCCCCAGCATGAGGGAGGCCAGGACCAGGCCCGACAGCGGCTGCAGGAACTGGATCGTACCCATGCGGGCGATCCCGCCGCGGGCCAGCGCCCAGTACCAGCCGATGTAGCCCACGATGGAGGTGAGCCAGGCGAGAAAGCCGATGGCGGCCCAGCTTTCGAGGCTCGCTGCCGGCGGCGGGAGGCCGCCCGCCGGGGCGAGCAGCAGAGCCCCGGCGACCGCCGCCACCGAAATGCCCCAGAGGGTCGTGCCGAGGCTGGCATAGCGCGCCTGGCTCAAGCGGGCGCCGGCTACATAGCCCGCCGCGGCGACCAGGCTCGCCAGCAGCACCAGCATGTCGCCCGCAAGCGATGTTCCCGCCTGGCCGGCCTGGCTGCGCCCGGCGATGAGCAGCGCTTCTCCGGCAAAGGCGACCAGTGAGCCCAGCCACCAGCGCGCCGGGAGAGAACGCCGCTCCGCCGCGGCGGCAATGAGGCCGGTGAAAATGGGCAACACTGCGAGGATGAGGCCGCCATGCATGGCCGAGGTCATTCTCTGGCCGAAGGCGAAGATGACCGGAAAGCCGATGAAGCCGCAGAAGGCGGAGATGAGGAACGGCGGCAGCTGACGCCCCCGGGGAAGCTTGATGCGCAAAAGTGCCGCCAGGGGTGCTGCGACCAGTCCGCCCAGGATCGCCCGGTAGAGCCCGATCAGCAGCGGCTCCATGTCCCGGGCGGCCAGTTTTGTGACCACCGGCGTCGCACCCCACAGCCCGACCACTGCCAAGGCCGTCACGACCGGCAGCCAGCCCTGCTCGCGTTCTCCCGTCATGGCTCGAGGGGGTAGCCTAAAGCCCCGAGGCCCGCAATGCGGGTTCGGCAGCGATAATCGAACGATTCGGTAGCCTCATCCTTCGACAAGCTCAGGATGAGGTCCATTTATCTCTCCCTCATGCTGAGCTTGTCGAAGCATGAGCTTGTCGAAGCATGAGCTTGTCGAAGCATGAGTGTGTCGAAGCATGGGGGGGCAAACCAGCCCGCCAGGCCCTGGCGCTTGACGCCGTGGCCGGCCCTATGATTGCTGTGAAGGCCGTGAACGCGTTCCAGACGACCGACCCGCTCGATCCCAAGCGGCTGTTGCTGCTTCTCGGACTTGCCTTCTTTTTCGGCCTGGCCTTCGAAGGGTTCCACCACGGCCTGACACGCAAGCCGCCGGGCGGGGTCCGCAGTTTCCCCATGCTCGCGCTGCTCGGCGCCGGGCTTTATGTCGTCGATCGCGACCATGGGCTGGCCTTCGCCGCCGGGCTCCTCGTGGTGGGCATCTGGACCTATGCCTATTACCGGCGCGTGGCCGGAACGGAGACCGGCGAGGGCGATCAGCCCGGCGCTGGGCTGATGGCGCCGGTCTGCACCCTCGTCGCCTATCTCCTGGGGCCCGTCGCCTTGACCGCGCCCAGCTGGTTCTCGGTCGGCATCACGGTTTCGGCCGTGCTGCTGCTGAGCGCCCGGGAAAGCCTTCACGCACTCGCCTATCGCATGCCCATGGGCGAGATCATGACCCTCGGCAAGTTCCTGGTGCTGACCTGCATCATCTTGCCGTTGCTGCCCAACGAGCCGATCACGAACTGGACCGCCATCACGCCTTATGACGTGTGGCTCGCCGTCGTGGCGATCTCGTCGCTCTCGTACGGAAGCTATCTCATTCAACGCTACCTGCCCGTCGGCGACAGCGTGCTGCTGGCCGCTCTCCTGGGCGGGCTCTATTCCTCCACGGCCACGACGGTGGTGATGGCGCGACGCCTGCGCGGGGCCGAGGGTCTGCTGCGCCAGCAGCTGCAGGCGGGCATCGTCGCCGCCACCGCCATCATGTACCTGCGTGTCGGCGTGATCATCGCGCTGTTCAATTTCACCCTGGCCCGATTCCTGGCGCCGGCGCTGGGCGTGCTGTTCCTGGCGGCGATCCTGCTGTCGGTGCTGATGCAATTCCGGAAGCAGCCGAGCAAACCCGGCGAGCCGGTTTCCCATAAACCGCCGGAGAATCCGCTTGAGCTGTCGGCAGCCGTCCTGTTCGCGGCGGCTTTCGTGGTCATCAGCCTGGCTTCCACCTGGGTGAAGACGGCCATCGGCCAGTCGGGCCTGCTCTGGCTGGCGGCGATCGTCGGCGTGACCGACGTCGACCCCTTCATCCTCAACCTCGCCCAGGGCGGCGTGGCCGGCGCCACGGACCAGTTCCTGGCCGTCGCCGTGCTGGTTGCCGTTTCGTCCAACAATCTGCTGAAGGCGGGCTACGCCGTCGCCTTCTCCGCCGGCAGGCGAGGGCTCCCGCCGGCCGCGATGCTGGCGGCGCTGAGCGCCGCGGGATTGGCGATCGCGGCGTGGCTATGGTGAGCTGCGGCGCAGCCAGGGAAGTTCAATAGCCAGGCGGCGGGACGAAACCCCCGACCTCGGCCGCGATCAGCCGGGCGACCTCGATGGTGGTCAGGTCCTGCAGGTTGTCGCCGATCACCTGGATGCCCATGGGCAGGCCGGCTCGCGACAGCCCGACAGGAGTCACTGTCGAGGGCAGAAGGACGACTCCCGATATGCCGGCCCAGAAGAGCTGGTTGTTGGTGTCCTCGGCCTTGCCGTTGACGGTGATGACGCGGTCGAGCCGCTCGCCCTTGTGGTCGTGGGGCCAGGCGGGGCCGGCCGCCGCCGGCGTCAGCAGCACGTCCCAGTCGCGGAAGAATTCGTGCCAGGCCCAGCGCAGCTTCTCCCGCTCTTCATGGGCCGCCAGCCAGTCCCGGTGCAGCAGAATCATGGCCCTGGCGACCCGTGCCTTGTAGCTGTCGTCCGTGGGCGCCAGCGCCGCGGCCTTGCGCTGCCAGTCGGCGAAAACCTCCGGCGCGGTCCTCGAACCGGTGACCGAGCGCAGCAGCTTGATGTAATGGGCGTGAGCCGCGCGGGTATCGATGGCCGGCCGAGCCTCGAAGGAAACCTTGGCTCCGGCCCTGGCGAGGCGATGTCCCACCTCGGCCAGCCTTTCGGCATATTCCGCCTCGACGGCCGAATTGGGATCCTCCAGCAACAGCGCGATCCGATAATCGGCGAGGCGGGTGCTGCGCGGCCGGGGAAGAAAGAGCTTCCAGCCGGCCGCGTCGAGCTCGTCGGCGCCGGCGACGACCGAAAGCGCCAGGGTCAGGTCTTCCGCCGCCCGGGCGAGCGGTCCTGCGACCGAGATATCGGGCACGCCCAGGCTGCCGGCGACGCTGTGGCCGCGCAAGGGCACGATGCCCCAGGTCGGCTTATGCCCCGCGACGCCGCAGTAATGGGCCGGATTGCGGATCGAGGCGCCGATGTCGGAGCCGAGCTCGAGGGCCGAGAGGCCCGCCGCCAGCGCCGCCGAGGATCCGCCCGAGGATCCGCCCGGCGTCCGGCTCAGATCCCAGGGGTTGTTGGTGGTGCCGTAGATTTCGTTGAACGACTGCCAGTCGGCCAGGAGCAGCGGCACATTGGTCTTGCCGAAGATGACGGCCCCGGCGTCGATCAGCCGCTGGGTCGCCACGGCATGGCGCGTGGCGATGTTTCCGCGCATGGCGGGAATACCCCAGGTCGTGGGCGCGCCCGCGAGATCGAAGGATTCCTTGATGGTCATCGGCAGGCCGTGGAGCGGCCCCCAGGTCTCGCCCCGCGCGAGCGCCGTTTCGGCGGCGCGCGCCCGCGTGCGCGCGGCCTCGGCATCCATCCAGATGATGGCGTTGAGCGCGGGGTTGAAGCGCTCGACCCGTTGCAGGTGATGATCCAGAAGCTCCAGGCAACCAATCTCGCGGCTGCGGATCATTCCGGCCAGGCGATGGGCCGGCAGATGGGCGATGTCGTCCAAAATTCCTCCGCTCTCTTCACAAGGCGTCCCTGCAGCTAGGCTATCCGGGGACGTCCCGGCAAGCCAGCGGTGAAAGGCGCCGCGGGGCGATGGGTTCTCCGGCTAGCCTTGATCCAAATCAATGAGCTGCCGCCGGCAGGATGATCATGCTGCGCCATGCATGCTCTTGCGACCCAACGCGCTGAGTGGGATCGGCCGGTGCCGCGCTATACGAGCTATCCCACGGCGGCGCAGTTCCACGCCGGCGTCGGCGTTGCGGCCTATCGGCAATGGCTCGCGGGCGTCGATCCCGCCGAGCCGATCTCGCTATACCTGCATATTCCCTATTGCCAGCAGCTCTGCCGCTATTGCGGCTGCCACATGCGGGTCGCCGGACGCTACGAGCAGGTGCAGGCCTACGTCGAGCCGCTCGCCGTCGAGATCGATCTGGTGGCCGCGGCGCTTCCCGGGCGGCTCAAGGTCGGACATATCCATTGGGGCGGCGGTACGCCGACGATCCTCTCGCCCGAGGATTTCATGGCCCTCCAGGGTCGGCTCCGGGCCCGGTTCGAAATCCTGGATGGGGCCGAGATTGCCGTCGAGTGCGATCCGCGGGTGCTGGGTGCGCCCTTGATCGCGGCCATGGCTGCTGCCGGCGTCACCCGCACCAGCCTGGGGGTGCAGGACTTTGACGCCGAGGTGCAGCGTGCCATCGGCCGTTGGCAGCCGTACGAATTGACGCTCTCCGCCGTCGAGGGTCTCCGCCGCGCGGGTATCCGGCAGATCAATCTGGATCTGATGTATGGGCTGCCGCGCCAGACGGTCGACAGCATCCTCGCCACGGTCGATCGCGCCGCCGGTCTCAATCCCGACCGCCTGGCGCTGTTCGGCTACGCTCATGTGCCCTGGATGAAGCCGCACCAGCGGCTCATGCCAGAGGCAGAACTTCCCGACGGCGAGGCGCGCTTGGCTCAGGCAGCGGCGGCGGCCGAACGCCTGCAGCAGTTGGGCTATGTCTGGATCGGACTGGATCATTTCGCCCGGCCTGAGGATCCGATGGCGGTCGCGGCCGCGCAAGGCCGGCTGCACCGGAATTTTCAGGGCTATGCGACCGATCCGGCGACCACGCTCCTGGGCTTCGGCGCCTCGGCCATCGGCGCCCTCGACCAGGGCTATGTCCAGAACGAAGTGGACATCCGGGCCTGGCGCACGGCCATCGCCGCGGGATCCCTGGCCACCCGGCGCGGTGTCGCCCTCGACGAGGACGACCGTTTGCGGCGCTACGTGATCGAAAGGTTGATGTGCGATCTGGAAGTCGATCTGGAAGCGGCGGCAAACCGCTTCGGGCGGGACAAGCGCTGTTTCGAGTCCGAATGGGGCGAAATTCGCCGGCTCGCCGAGGAGGGCCTGGTGGAGATCGACGGCGAGACGTTTCGTTTGACGGCGGCCGGGCGGCCTTTCATGCGCCTTGCGGCCTGCGTGTTCGATCGCTATTTCGACCCCGGCGCCGGGCGGCACGCCAAGGCGGTCTGACGCCTGAAGTCTGTTTCTCGCGGCCGATTGCCTCTTCTGGCAGGGCCGGCACTCCCATCCCATATATGCGCTGCCCGGCGAGAAGTGCCGCCGGCAGAGGGTGTGAGGATGGATGATCTGCGGTTCCTGCGCGACGAGATGAGTGAATCCGAGGGCTCTGGTCCGCCGCCGGCTGCTGCCGGCGACGGCGAGCTTCTCGATGCTTACTCAAGGGCGGTCATCGCCGCCGTCGACCGCGTCGGGCCTGCGGTCGTTCATATCCGGGTCGAAGGCGTCGCGCCGGACGGCAAGTCACGGTCCGACTCCGTGCCGGTGCCGCGGGGCAGCGGCTCGGGCGTCGTTGTCGCCCCGGACGGCCTCGTGCTCACCAACAATCATGTGGTCGAGGCGGCCAGCGCCATTGCCGTCTCGGCGCCCGACGGGCGCTGGCTGCCGGCCCGGCTGATCGGCCGCGACCCGGATACCGATCTGGCCCTCATCCGGGTCGATGCGGCGGTGACCCTGCCGGCCGCGCGCCTCGGCGATTCGCGCAAGCTGCGGGTGGGCCAGCTGGTGGTGGCCATCGGCAATCCGCTCGGCTTCGAGTGCACGGTGACGGCCGGCGTGGTGAGCGGGCTCGGCCGTTCGCTGCGCGCGCGCTCGGGCCGCCTGATCGAGGACGTGATCCAGACTGACGCTTCCCTCAATCCCGGCAATTCCGGCGGTCCCCTGGTGACCGGGGCGGGCGAGGTCATCGGGGTCAACACCGCGGTGATCATGGGGGCTCAGGGCATCTGCTTTGCCGTCGCCAGCAACACCGCGCGCTTCGTGCTGGGCCACCTGGTGCGCCACGGCCGGGTGAGGCGCAGCGTCATCGGCATCGCCGGCCAGCAGGCGCCTATCGCGCGGCGCATCGCGCGGCATCATGGCATCGAGCAGGCGAGCGGGGTGCGGGTCGCCGGGCTCGAGCCCGATGGGCCGGCCGCGAGGGCGGGGCTGGAGCCAGGCGACGTGCTAATTTCCCTGGACGGACGTCCGGTGGGCGGGGTGGACGATCTGGTGCGCCTCTTGACCGAGGAACAGGTCGGCCGACCGACGGAAGCCGCCGTCCTGCGCGGCGTCGACCTGAAGCGCCTCTCGGTGGTCCCGGTGGAACGCGGCTAAGCGCGCGTCAGCGCCCGCTTGGCGGCGCGGAGCTGGCGCTCCATGGCGGCGTCGGGCTTGGGGTATTTGAGGCCGAGATCTTCCAGCCGGTCGATGATGGCGGCCACGACCACCAGGCGGGTGAACCATTTGTTGTCGGCCGGGACGACATGCCAGGGTGCCTCGGGCTTCGCCGTGGCGCAGATCATTTCCTGATAGGCCGCCGCATACTCGTCCCAGTGCTGCCGTTCGGCCAGGTCGTGGGTCGAGAACTTCCAATGCTTGTCGGGCTCCTCCAGGCGCTTCAGGAAGCGCCGTCGCTGCTCGGCCTTGGAGACGTGCAGGAAGAATTTGCAGGTGATGATGCCGTTGCGCGCCCAGAAGCGCTCGATAGCGTTGATATCCTCGAAGCGCTGCTTCCAGATTTTCGGGCCCACCAGGCTTTCGGGCAGATGCTGGCGGTCGAGCATTTCCCGGTGGACCCTGACGACCAGCGTTTCTTCGTAGTAGGAGCGATTGAAGATGCCGATATACCCGCTCTCGGGCAGGCGGGCGACGCTGCGCCACATGTAGTCGTGGCGCAGGTCCTCTTCCGACGGTGCCTTGAAGGAATAGACGCGGCAGCCCTGGGGATTGACCCCCGACATCACATGCTTGATGGCGCTGTCCTTGCCCGCGGCGTCCATGGCCTGGAAGATGACCAGCAGCGACCAGCGGTTGTCGGCATAGAGCAGCTCCTGCAACTCGGCCAGCCGCTCGATCCCGGCCTGCAACAGCTCCTTCGCCGTCTTGGGATCCAGGTCGAGGCCGAGCGTATCGCCCGGATCGACGTCCTTCAGGCGGAATCGCCGACCCTTGGCGATCTGATACGGCTTCACCAGCTTGGCGAGCTTCATCGGTGCTGCCCTCCGGCGGGACAATGGCGGCCTCTCGCGCGGCCTCCTGCTTAGCACGACCGCCGCGCGGCCGTCACGCCAGGGTAATGCGATTCCTAACACTTCGTAACATTGCGCTTGGCGGCGGCGAAGCTAACATCCGGGCCAGCCGGGCCCTAGTTTCCCCCTTCACCGACACGCGAAACACCAAGAGGCCGACATGCCAGCATCCTTCATCGGCGCCGCCAACCGCGGCTTTCTCGCCGGATTATGGCGCCTCGCCAAACCCTATTGGAATGCGGAGGAGCGCTGGATCGCGCGCGGTCTGCTCTGCGTGATTGTTGCGCTCAACTTCGGCGATGTCGCCACCAGCGTCTGGTACAACAACTGGAACGCGGATTTTTTCAACGCCATCCAGGACAAGAACATCGCCAGATTCTGGCGTGAGATGCTGATCTTCTGTCCTTTGGCGACAATCTCCATCGTGATCGATGTCTACCGCGCGTACCTGATGCAGATGCTGGTCATCCGCTGGCGGCGCTGGTTGACGGACAGGTATCTCGGCAACTGGCTGGCCAATCGCGTCTATTACCGGATGGAGCTCACCAGCCGGGGCACCGACAACCCCGATCAGCGCATCCAGGAGGATCTCAACAATTTTGCCAACCAGAGTCTGAGCCTCAGCATCAACTTCATCAATCAGGCGACGACCCTGCTGTCGTTTCTGACCATTCTCTGGCGGCTCTCCGGCGCCTTCAGTTTCGCTATCGGCGGATCGGACGTCTCGATCCCAGGCTATATGCTGTGGGTCGCCGTTCTCTATGCCGGCGGTGGCAGCTGGCTCACCCAAGTCATCGGCAGGCGTCTGGCCGCCCTTCGCTTCCAACAGCAGCGCTTCGAGGCCGATTTCCGCTTCTCCCTGATTCGCCTGCGCGAGAACGCGGAAGGTGTGGCGCTCTACCGCGGAGAGACCGACGAGAAAACCCGGCTCTGGGATCGCTTCTCCCAGGTGGTCGCCAACTGGTACCAGGTCATGCTGCTGAACAAGCGGCTCAACTGGTTCACCAATTTCTACGCCACGCTCGCCGGCGTCTTCCCCTATGTCGTTGCCTCGCCTCACTACTTCTCCGGCATCATCACGCTCGGTGTATTGACCCAGACCGCGGACGCCTTCGGCCAGGTGCAGAACGCGCTTTCCTGGTTCATCAACGTCTACACCGACCTCGCCGACTGGAAGGCCAGCGTCGATCGCTTGATCAGCTTCGACCAGGCGATCGCCAAGGCCGAGGCCGCGGGCGCCGATGGCGCCGGCATCGCGATGGGTGAGGCCCAAGGCAACGACCTCGAGATCGAGAAGCTCGATCTCGGCCTGCCCGATGGGCGTACGCTGATCAGCGGTATCGAAGCCGCTGTCGCCCCGGGCGACAGGCTGCTGGTCAGCGGGCCATCCGGCTCGGGCAAGAGCACGCTCCTGCGCGCCATCGCCGGCATCTGGCCCTATGGCGCCGGCCAAATCCTGCTACCGCGCCTGAAGCGTTTGCTGTTCCTGCCCCAGAAGCCTTATGTGCCCATCGGCAGCCTGCGCCACGCCGTCACCTTCCCGGCAGCACCCGGCAGCTTCAGCGATGCCGACATCGCCGAGGCCCTGAAGACCTGCAGGCTTCCCGATTACGCCGGCCAGCTGGATGAGTTTCATCATTGGGATCGGCGGCTTTCGCCCGGCGAGCAGCAGCGCCTGGCCTTCGCCCGCGCGCTGCTTCAGCGTCCCGACTGGCTGTTCCTGGACGAGGCGACGTCGTCCCTCGATCCGGACACCGAGGCCTATCTCTACGGTCTCCTGGAGAAGCGCCTGCCCGAGACGACCCTGGTCAGCGTCGCCCACCGGCAAAGCCTGGAACGGTTTCATCGCCGGCGGCTGCATTTCAAACCTGCGGCCGGAGGCACGGTGGTGGCGAGCGAGCCTCTGGCCTGACTTCAGGCGAACAGGTAGCTGAGCCCGAGCCAGAGGGACGTGCCGCCGACGGCGCCCAGCGCCGCGCCGGCGGCGCGATGCTTCCGCCAGACGAAAAACCCGGCGACTGCACCCAGGAGCAACCCCGGCCAGCCGATGATGACGGCGATCAGCGGCAGGTCGTACCACGCGAACTCGATGGAAATGTCGGACATATCTTGCGGGAGCCTATCAGCTTTGCGTGCAGCCGGCTTGGCAGCCCATCCCACCGGGCGTAATCTTTTTCATCCTGTCGATGAGCTTGAGGAGGGTCGGTTGGTCGCAGCCGGAGAACGGGAAGGGCATTGCCTCTGCGGCGCTATTCGTTACGCCGTCCAGGGCGATCCCATCTGGGTCGCTCATTGCCACTGCGAAAGCTGCCGCAGAGCGAATTCGGCCGCCTTTGCTACCTTTGCCGGCTTCAGGCGCGAGAATTTCCGGCTGCTGGCCGGCGAGCCGAGCCGCTACGCCTCCTCGCCCGGGGTCCGGCGCACGTTCTGCGCCCGCTGCGGCTCGCCCATCACCTATGAGGGCGAGCGCTGGCCGGATGAAATCCATATCCATGTGCCGAGCCTCGAGGATCCGCTGAGCCTGAAACCCCAAGCCCATGTCCACGTCGCCGAGCAGTTGGCCTGGATCCACCTCGCCGACGGGCTGCCCCGCCACGCGACGTCATCCGCTTCGTAGAAGGACAGTTACAGCTGGGTGATGCGATCGGGGGCGCGGGCGAAGTTCGTCTCGCACCAGCCGCGCCCCTCGGCTTCGGCCTTCGCGGCACTGGCGAGCCGCCCGCTCATCTCGACCCGCTTGCCCTCCTGCCAGATCGACCAGAGAAAATGCTCGGAGCCGTCGAGATTGCGCCAACGCTCGATGACCAGTTCGATCATGGCTCCATCTCCAGCCTGGGTCGGCGCCCAAGTCGCGGCATTGTGTTAGCATCGCGCCCGAACGACAAGCTCCCACAGGTGGTTTCCCCGCGAATGTCATGACCGGCAAGATCGATATCCTTCCTTTGCTCGATCCCGAAATGGCCGCGGCTGTTGCTGAGAGCCAGCGGCTTTATGCCGAGCTGGGGCCGGTGGCAGCCGAGGACCCCGTTGCCTTGCGCGCGGCCTATGCCCATGAGCGGGCCTTCTGGAATGCCGTCAAGCCGGAGCTCGCGGGCGTCGAGAACCTGACCATGCCGGGGCCCGGCGGTCCGCTTGCCTGCCGGCTCTACCGGCCGAGCCGTGCGTCCCGGCTTCCGGCACTGGTCTATTTCCATGGCGGTGGCTGGGCGCTGGGCAATCTCGACACCCATGACCGCATCATGCGGCTCCTCGCCTTGAAGTCGGGCGCGGCCGTCATCGGCGTCGACTATCGCCTCGCGCCCGAGCACAAGTTCCCGGCCGCCTGGGACGACGCCCTGGCTTCCTTGCGGCATGTTGCTAAGGAATCCTCGGCGCTCGGGATCGACCCGGGTCGTCTGGCGGTCGGCGGCGATTCCGCCGGGGCCAATCTTTCCGTTGCCACCTGCCTCGCGCTCAGCGCGGCCGAGCGTAGCGCGGTCAAGATTCAACTCCTCTATTACGGCGTCTTCGGGTTGACGGATTCGGCCTCGGCCCGGGCCTTCGGCAACGACACCGACGGTCTCAGCCGGACCGCCATGGATCGTTACAGGGGCTGGCTTCGGCGCGATGCGAGCGACCTCGCCGATCCGCGCTTCGACAACCTCTCGGCGGATCTCCGCGGCCTGCCGCCGGCCTTCATTGCCGCCTCGGCCCTCGACCCCCTACTGGACGACAGCCGGTCGCTGGCGCAATTGCTGACCGGGGCCGGCGTGACCAACGAGCTCGTCATCTATGAAGGCGTGCTGCACGGCTTCCTCCACTACAGCCGGACGGTCGGCAAGGCGATGCAGGCGCTGGACGCGGGTGCGGCGGCGCTGAAGCGGGCGTTTGGTTGAGCGCGGGCATAGCGAGCCCATGACCGACTTCCTCTCTCTCGAATCCCTGGCGGCCGGCATCCCTGACGGCGCCCATCTGGCGATCCCGCCTGACTACAGTGGCGTGGCCATGGCCGCGACCCGGGCACTCATTCGGCGCGGCGCCCGAGGGCTCAAGCTTCTGTCCGTGCCGACGGCGGGGCTCCAGGCCGACCTTCTGATCGGCGCGGGCTGCGTCGCCGAGATCGAGACTGCCGGCATCGCGCTCGGCGAGGCGGGTTCGGCGCCGCGCTTTGTCGCTGCCCTCAAGGCCGGCGAGCTGGCCATCAAGGACACGACCTGCCCGGCCATCCATGCCGCCCTCCAGGCGGCCGAGAAGGGCATCCCCTTCATTCCGCTGCGCGGTATCATCGGCAGCGACCTCGTGGGCCGACGCCCCGACTGGCGCGTGGTCGACAATCCCTTCGCCGAAGGCGACCCGATCCTGGTATTGCCGGCGATCTTGCCGGACGTGGCGCTGTTCCACGCGCCCTTGGCCGACCGGAAAGGCAATCTGTGGATCGGCCGGCGCCGCGAGCTCGTGACCATGGCCCACGCGGCGCGCCGGACCTTGGTCACCGTCGAGCGTATCCAGGAGGAAGATCTGCTCGCCGACGAGGCAAGTGCCGCGGGGACTCTTTCGTCCCTCTATGTCACCGCCATTGCCGAAGCGC
>Ga0265331_10001348_pt1 | contig 18087 bp, 5 predicted proteins | sample 41923metaG_FD_202088 | JGI IMG/M metagenome (GOLD analysis project Ga0265331, IMG submission 202088) | Rhizosphere microbial communities from Carex aquatilis grown in University of Washington, Seatle, WA, United States - 4-19-23 metaG | ecosystem: Host-associated > Plants > Roots > Rhizosphere >... | reverse complement strand
ACGATGCAGGTGCCCGGCCCCACGCTGATCGTCACGGAAGGCCAGACGGTTATCGTACACCTGACGAACAATCTCCCCACCTCGGCCGGAAACACCTCGATTTTGTTCCCGGGCTTCCAGGTGACGGCGTCGGGCGGGGTCGCCGGGCTGCTGACGCAGGAAGCAGCGCCTGGCACCACGGTGACCTACACGTTCACCGCCACGACGCCGGGAACACGCGCTTACTACAGCGGCACGCAGGGCGACCTGCAGGTTGAAATGGGGCTGTACGGCGCGATCATCGTGCGGCCAGGCGCCGTCCCGACCGCCTGCACAAGCCCCGCCATTCGCACGAACCTATTCGGAATTGCCAACTATGCGAGCACGAACGGCCTCGGCACCGAATCGGACTTCCGCTTGGCAGCGGCCGCCTACGACCACGCCAAAACGTGCTACGACCGCGAATACCTGTTCCAATTCTCCGAGATGGATCCCAACGTTCACATACAGGCATTCCAGCAGGTCGTGGCGAAGGGAGCCTGCGTGGCTGGTGCGGCGGGATGCAGTCTCAATGTCCCGACCGAGCCCTACCATCCCGCGTATTTCATGATCAACGGACGCTCGATGCCCGATGACATGGACCCGAACTATGCGGCCCAATACCCGCATCAGCCATACAACGGCGATCCGCACATGCATCCCGGCGAGATCGTACTGTTGCGTGTCATCGGCCAGGGCCGGTGGCAGCATCCCTTCCACGAGCACGCCAACCACGTGCGCATTCTGGCGCGGGACGGGAACCTGATCCTGAGCGCGACCGATCCGAACAGCCTGGCGGGGCCGCTGCAATTCACCACCACGACGACTCCGGGCATGGCTTTCGACGGGCTGTTCTACTACACCGCCAAGGGCCTGAACTGGGACATGTACGGACACAATCCGGGCTCTACGGACCCGAGCGCGAAGCTGCCGTGCACGCCCGACGCCAACGGTTACAACACGAGTGCTGCGGCGCAGACCACGATCAACTATTTCGAGTGGTGCCAGGATCACAACAAGCCGCTCCAGGCCGCTCCCTTCGGCGATGTGGCCAGCGGCGGACCGGTGAGCCTGCCTGACGCGAACATTCTTACGAACGGCGCCTGGTACGGCGGCAGCCCCTACCTAGGCCCGAATGCGACAACCCGCGCGACCGGCCCCACCGGAACAACTCCCCCGTCGGGCACGATTGCGAACTCGCCCGGCGGCGAAGCCGGCTTTGCGTTTATGTGGCACTCGCACAACGAGCGCGAGATTACCACCAACAATATCTTCCCCGGCGGAATGCTGATGATGATGCTGGTCGATTCCCGGGAGTTCGTGATCGATGAGACCAACTGACGACGAGGACAGAACTACTTACAGCGAGGACAGAACGATGCCAAAGAACGAATTCACTATCCTGAAGGCCGCGGTGCGAGTAGCGAGTGTTCTTCTCGCCGGGGCGGTCGTGGCTCTTGGCCAACAGCAGGTCAATTTGACTGCTGGGCCTTCCACGGCGACTCTACCCGACGGCTCGGCCGTGCCGATGTGGGGCTATACGTGCGGGACGGCCGTTGCCGGCTCCACCGCAAGCTGCGCCGCACTGAAGAAGACGGCAGGCAGCTGGTCCCCCGTCATCATCACGGTCCCCACGGGCCAAACCCTGCAGATCAACCTGACGAACAGTCTGACGTTCGGCGCGAACACCGTGCCCACATCGCTGATGATCGTGGGCCAGTTGGGTGGCGGCCTGGGAACGACGGCGACGTCTACGCCGAGCCCGGACCACTCGAACGCCCAGGCGACCGTCACGTGGCCCATCGCGGGCGCCGCCGGGACGACGCCGCCTTCTCAGGGGAATCGTGTCCAGTCCTTCTCCACGGAAGTGGTGGCTGGCGCGACCAAGTCGCTGACCTGGACGGCGCCGCGGGCGGGCACGTATCTGCTGGAATCCGGCACGCACCCGTCCATCCAGGGCCCCATGGGCCTGTACGGGATGGTGGTGGTCACCACCGCTCCCGCGGGCGCCACGGCGGGCACGGCATATCCGGCCGCCGGTACCGTTCCCGCGGTGAGCTACAACGCGGAAGTACCGCTACTTTTCAGTGAAATTGACCCGATCCAGAACAACGCCGTGGCCGCTGCGGTCAGCACGACCGGTTTCAGCGAGACGATGGTGTGGTCCGGCCAGCCTGGCGGCTGCGGCAATCCCAGTTCGCCTAGCTACCATCAATGCTATCCGCCGGCGGTGAATTACACGCCGCTGTACTACCTCATCAATGGAACGGCGTTCGACAAAACAAACGCTTCGGTTTCTGTGTTTCCAAACCCGCCTGTCACAGGGGTATCGGCGACAGGGACCGTCCTGGTCCGGTTGGTGAATGCCGGCCTGCGTATGCACGTGCCGGCCATTGTCGGATCGCTAACCGTCGGTCATACGGCGGCGGGAGCGGCTGCCACGGTCTCGGGCTTCGATCTGATCGCGGAGGACGGCAATCCGTTGCCCGGCGTTCCGCGTGTACAGAGCGAAGTCTTCATGCCCGCGGGCAAGACCTACGACGTGATGATCAATACACCGGCGGGTACCACCGCTCTTCCGGTCTACGACCGGGAATTGAGCCTGTCGGGTAACGCCACGGCACGTGACACCGGGATGTTGGCGTACGTCTCCATCAACGGCTCCTTAGCGCCGGCGTCGGCCTCGCTGGGCGCCGCGGTAGCCAACGCCGACACTTACAACTCGCTGGTTGCGGGTCAGCCGTTCACAGTGGCGAGTCTGGCGAAGGGCGTAGTTGCCAATGACGTGAGGGTCTACGGCGTTGCGCTGCTCCAACCGCCAGCCCACGGCACGGTGGCTCTCGCCTCGAACGGCACCTTCACTTACACTCCCAGCGGTACGGCGACTTCAGACTCCTTCACCTATTGCGCCAACGGCACGGTCACGGCGTTGGTATGCTCCTCGGGATTAATCGCGACGGTGACACTGGGTCCAGCGGGAGTTGAGGCCAACACCGGTATCGCGATGGGCAACATCACTTACACGTCGAACGTTGCCACCGCCCTGAGCATCAAGTCCCCCGGTCCCCTGTCGGTTGACAGAGACACCGCGGGCTATCCGCTCACGATTGCGACGTCGACGGTCACGCCCAGCACGGGCCTGACGGTTACGGTGGACGCCGCCGGAGGGTTCAACGCCTCCGTTGCCACGGCGGGCACCTACACCTTCACTTACAAAGCTCAGAACTCGCAGGGGACGCAGAGCGCGACCGCTGCGACCGTTACGCTGGTCTTCCCGCTGGCCACCAATCTGGCGGTGACGGTTGTGGACGGCGCAGACAAAACGACGCAGATCACGGACTATCGTTGGATCATCGAAGAAGACCGCACCTTCTACGTCGACCCCACCAAAACGACCAACACCGGCACAACCATCGTTCCGACCTTCGGAACGAACTTCCACACCAGTTACATGCCGGTTGTGGCGACGGGCTGCGTAGGGACGACTGCCTGCGAATCGGGACAGAAGCTCCTCGGCCAGAACGCGGTATGCGACATCGGCAACGGTATTTGCCGGACTACTGCCACGCAACAGACCGCGGTAAATCCCAGCCAGGTGCACCTGGATCCGACCAAGCGCTACTACATCTCGGTTCTGCCGGGCGACGCGGCCACCCCGTTCAACACCTCGAACGCGCAGGGCGGGCACGGCATGGGCGGCGCGCCCATCGGCTTCGGGCAGACAAAGGTGACAGTGCTGACGCAACCCACTCCATTCCCGCCATCGAAGCTTTCGGTGTTCGTGTTCGAGGATGACTTCCCGCTCAATGGCGAGCAGGATGGCGGCGGCGGAATCGACGTGCTGTCTCCCAACGAGCCCGGCCTGGGCGGGTTCAACATCACCCTCTTCGACGATGCCGGCGGCTCGGGAGACGCGACCGGCCAGATGACGTACGACATGTTCAACCAGCCGCTGTCGAACAGCCTGGCGGGAACACCGGATCCGGCCAACAATGGCCAAGACGCGTGCCCGATTTCGAAGGAGTCGCGGATTGGCGTAGGCGACCCGACGCAGACGGGCATCACCGGCACGATCGTTACTTGCCCGAAGTACGAGGCGGACGGCACCACGCTGTCTCCGCTCGCGGGCCAGGCGGTTGTTGCCAACCTGATGCCGGGACGGTACGGCGTGGTGGCCACGCCCGCGGCCGACCGGATCGGGAGAGGCGAAGAGTGGCTCCAGACCAACACCCTGGACGGACAGAAGGCCCACGACTCGTTCCTGCGGATCGGCGAGCCGAGCTTCTTCCAGGAGTACGGGCCGGCCGGATACCACGTATCCATCGGCTTCGCGAACCCGAAGATCATCAACGCCCGCCGCGCGGCGGTCTGCAACGGCACCGACCCGAATATCACGGGCACCAACTGCACCAACAGCGTGACGGGTCTGGTCACGACCGAACGCATGAGCCGTACACCGGATGAGAGGCTTTACAGCAGCGGCACGAACGACAGCTTCTCGTTCACCCAGTGCTACGTGAGCTTCGGAGATCCGGACGGCGAGGACTTCGTCTTCACCAAGTGCAACCCCGACGGGACTTTCACGCTCTCAGGCCTTCCTGATGGCGACTGGAGAGTCACCGTCTTCGACCAGTGGAACGACATGCTGGTAGACGGTCTTTCGACGCCCGTCCGGCTGGCTGGTGGAGCCACCACCAACCTGGGCGACATCGCCATGAACCAGTGGCAGGCGAATATCTACACCACCACGTTCTTCGACGCGAACGGCAATGGCGTTCGGGATCCGGGTGAGGCCGGACTCACGCTGGTGCCCATCAACAACCGGTTCCGCGATGGCAGCTTCTCCAACTTCAACAGCACCGACCTCAGCGGCAACGCGGGCTTCAACGAGGTGTTCCCGCTGTTTAGCTGGTATGTAATGGAGTCGGACACCACCCGTTACAAGAACACGGGCACGCACGTGGTCTACGATGCTGGCGGCCCGGCCGACGGCACGTGCACCTCGACCACCGCGCCTTGCGGAAACTCCAGCATCGGCGCGAACATGGCGAACACGCATGAGCTGGTATCGTTGCCCACCGCCTTGCGGGTTCCGGGCGCCAGGTACTGCGCCTCCGCGGACTGCCCGACTGGCGACACGGCAGGCGGCTCTACCGGCCGCGTCGATCCTCCATGGGTACTGACCGAAGGCTGGCAGGGATTCTCGGGCCAGAACTCGTTCCTCGAGTTCGGCAAGAAGCCCTTCGCTGTCGGTGAGAACGGCGGTATCCGCGGCCACGTCGGTTATGCGTCGACTCGACCGTTTGACGACCCGCAACTGCTCCTGCAGACCAGCTGGCAGCCACTGGTTCCGAACGTCGTCATCAACCTGTACCAGGAGGGAACGACGTCGGACGGCGTCACCCCGACCCTCAAGCTGGTTGACACGACCAAGACCAGCAGCTGGGACGATTGGGCACAGGGCTTCCGGACCGATGGCGTTCCCAACATGAACTGCCCGGGCCAGGCGACCACTGACCTGTTCTACTTCACGCTGTTCAACCAGCCGATGTGGCTGGATGCGTACAACAACGGCGGTATTCCGCTGCACACCATTCCGAACAATTCTCAGTTCAAGTGCTTTGACGGCATGCACAACTGGAACCAGCTCCAGCCGGCGCCGTACGACGGCTACTACCAGTTCCCCAGCGTCATCGCCAGGAACCCCGGCACCGGCAACACCACGGGTACCAACTGCACGATTTGCGTGAAGGACCCCGACTCGACCGATCCTTTCCGGTTTGGCAAGGAAGACATGCTTCCCGCCGGCAAGTACGTCGTGGAAGTCGTGGTGCCTCCGGGCTATGAACTAGTGAAGGAAGAGGACAAGAACATTCTGATCGGCGACAACTACATTGCGCCGGTCACGCAGGAGTTCGGTGGCCTCGGCAACGTGTTCATTCTGCCGGACCAGGCCCAGGTCGGCTCCAGTTACAACGCCAACAACGCGCAGAATCCGACGCAGAGCCTGGGACGTATATCGAACCTGCCCAGCCACGAGGGTGACACGGGAAGCGTGGAATCCTACTGGCCGTGCGTGGGTGAGATGCGTGTCGTTCCCGACTACATCAGCCTGTTCCCGCTGTCCAATGAAGTCGCGCCGTTCGCCGGGGCCACGCGCCCGCTGTGCGACCGCAAGGAAGTTACGCTGGATGACCAGACCTCGGCCTTGGCGAAGTTCTACATCTTCACTTCGGCCCACGCCGCGGCCCACTTCACCGGTGTGATCACGGACGACTACACCTCGGAATTCGATCCGTTCTCGCCGCAGTTCGGTGAGAAGTTCTCGCCGGCCAACCTGCCGGTCTCCATCAAGGATTGGTCCGGGACCGAGACCCAGCGCGTGTATGCCGATCAGTGGGGTAGCTACAACGGCATCACGTACTCGACGTGGGAAGTGAACCCGCCCAACCCGACGGGCTATGCCCCCACGATGATGGTCACCTGCATGAACGATCCGGGCCCGATTCCTGGCCCCGGTAACACGATGATCACGGATCCGTTGTTCAACCCGCAGTACAGCCAGTTCTGCTACGAGATCCCGTTCATGCCGGGACAGACGCAGTACATGGATACGCCGGTTGTGCCGACGTCCGCCTTCGCGGGTGCGGGCTACAACAATCCCGACTGCTCCTACCCGGCTTTGACTCCGGCGATCAAGGAAGTGGACGGCGACGGCGTTGGACCCTGGGTGAGCGCGGCTGGTCACACCCTGACCATCACGGCGTTGGGCGACCAAGTGGTGCCCAATAACGCGTACTCCGGGCCTCAGACTATCGCGGCTCCTTACAACGCAAAGACCGTGACCCGCCACTACGGGTTCGGCGCTGCGAAGGGAACCGTGAGCATCGGCACGGTAAGCGTACCCGCGGCCAGCATCACGACGTGGAACGATACGACGATCGTTCTGACAGTGCCCACCGGCGTGCCGGCGTGCGGCATTACCCAGCAGACTCAGTACGGCGGCTCGGCCGCTCAGTGCGGCGAGCTTTCGATAAAGACGGCCAGCGGACTGCAGTCGATCGACACCGTGACCGTCACGATCGGCGGCAAGGCGCCCGTGCACGTCGCGGCCTCGGACTCGATCCAGACCGCGATTGACAAGGCCGCCCCGGGCGACCTGATCATCGTTGACCCGACTTGCACCAACGCCACCTCTCAGGTTGCGTGCACTCCCGTCGGGGTTACCGCGGGTGTGACCAATTCGCAGAGCACCCACAACGAACTGGTGCTGATGTGGAAGCCGGTCCGGCTGCAAGGCGTCGGCGCGGCGTCCAGCATCATCAACGCGAATACGCATCCGGCCGGCAAGGTGGACGCATGGCGCCAGAGGGTTAATTGCCTGTTCGGGTTGGCCCTCAACGGCACGCCCAACACCGGCACGTACGATCCGACCGGTGCGGTTTCCTGCCCCGGGGCTGGCTGGAGCTACTTCAAGCCGTTCGACGGCAAGAATCCGCAGGTGGATCGGCTGCCGCTCGAAGCGACGGTCGGTTGGGACGCCACGCTGAACGGCAACTTGGCCGAGCTATTGCAGGAGCCCACTCTGATGGGCGCCCTGGAAGGAGCCGCGATTACGGTGCTATCGAAGGGAGTCAACTTCCCGTCGAATCCGTTCGCAGCCGACACCTTCCCGGTCGGCACCGCGCTGCTGACCAACAGCACGACGGGTCCGAACGGCTGCGGGGCGAACACCGCCAGCGCCGTGAATCCGTTCCCCAGCAGCTTCTGGTGCAACCCGTCGAGCGTCGACGGCATGGGCATCACCAACGGTTCGCAGGGCGGCGGCGGTATCTTTGTGCACGGTTGGGGGCATAACATCCAGATCGCCAACAACCGGATCTACAACAATGCCGGCACGCTCTCGGGCGGCATCAACATAGGCCAGGGTGAACATCCTGACGCCTACCTCCAGGGCGCTGCGAATGCGGACCCTGGCTCGTGCCAGACGATCGCTTACGTGAATGCCGCGAACGCTCAGCTGCCGTACTGCTTCTACATGAACGTGAACGTGCACCACAACTCGATCACGTCGAACTCGTCGACCGGCGACGAGCTGTTCTCGGCCACGCCGGCTGGGGCAGGCGGTGTCAGCTTCTGCACGGGCGCCGACTACTACAAGTTCAACTTCAACTGGCTCTGCGGCAACCTGAGCAGCGGTGATGGGGGCGGCATCGCTCACATCGGCTTCAGCTACAACGGTGACATCGAGCACAACACCATCCTGTTCAACCAGAGCACGAACCCGACGATCTCGACCAACGGCGGCGGCCTGCTGATCATGGGCGCACCGGACGTCGATCCAACCTGCGGCGGCACGACCGACCAGGATTGCGTGTCGGCTCCCAATGTCATTACGCCCAGCGACGGAACGGGTCCCAACCTGTTCATCAACGCCAACCTGATTCAGGGCAACGCCGCTGAAAGCGGAAGTGGCGGCGGTCTGCGCCTCCAGGCGGTCAATGGCTCGGATGTCCTCGCGTTCCCGACTACTCCGTCGCGGTGGTATTCGGCGAACGTGACCAACAACATCATCGCCAACAACGTCGCCGGCTGGGATGGCGCTGGAATCTCCCTGCTGGACGCGCTGGCGGTGAACATCATCAACAACACGGTTGTTTCGAACGACACGACTGCTTCGGCGGGAGTGCTCTTCAACACGCTCGGCGCTCCGCTGGCCAGCGCGTCCGGGCCCACCTGCACCGTTAACTGCGGCACGACCTCGTTGCCTCAGGTTGCCGGTTTGGTGGCGGTCCAGAACAGCGCGGTCCTGGCGGCGAATTTGCCGGCAACGGTCACCTGCCTCGCGGGCCACGGGCCTGGAGGGACGGGGAGCGGCGGCCTCACGAACGGGGCCTGCAGGAAGTTCTCGTATCCGGTGCTGGATAACGACGTGTTCTGGCAGAACCGCTCGTACTACATCGGAGTGGGGGCGCTTGGCACGGGTAACCTGAGCCAGCAGAACGTGGTATCGCTGTACAACGCGTTCACCACGACGAGAGCTCCGAGCCAGCCGCAAGCGGATGCCACGACAGCCAACGGCGGCGGCGTGATCATCAGCGGAGGCACCGGAGCCTGCACCACCGCGAGCTACTGGGACATCGGCGTACGTGGCGACACGGGGCCGACCAACCACTCGGGTAGCGGGGCAACTATGCTGCTCGCTCCGATTTACTCGGTGCTGTCCAACATCACGGGCTACAACGGCGCGACCTTGCACAACACGCAAGCCAACCCGACCGTTGCCAGCCAGTACTGCAACGGCTCGCGGGTTCCTCCGGAGCTTGGATCGGCTGGCTACAATGTGCCCCCGGGCATCTCGGACGCCACCGTGCCCAACCCGATCTTCAACCTGACACCGGCCGCGACGGTGGACGAGGGCAACAACTGGGTCAACATCAGTTGGGGCCCGCTCGCGCTGAATCACCCGGTGACCGGCGCGAGACTCGGCAACTATGCGCTGGCGGCAGGATCGCCGGCCATCAACTACATCCCGGGCGGCAGTGCGGGCGCCACGGCGGCTCCGGCGACCGACTACTTCGGTAACGCGAGGCCCGCCGGAACGGGATATGACGTGGGTGCGGTCGAGTTCGGAGCGGTGCCTCCTGTCTTGAGCGCCTCTCTGACTCCGGCGACGTGGACCGTGGCGCAAACCCGGAACTGCCCGGGCACGACCGCGCTTCAGATACTGGCCTGCGCGCTCGATCCGTCCCAGGCCTTCACGCTCACAAACACTGGCAACTCGCCGCTGACGGGGATCACGAGTGGGGTACTCGGCGGAGCGAATCCGAACGAGTACGCCATCGTCCCGCTGCTTTCAACTTGCGGTGCCGGGGCCGGCCAGTTGCAGAGTATCACCACACTGGCGCCGGGCGCGACCTGCGTCGTCCGGGTGCAGTTCAAGCCGTTGACAGCGCCGCAAACTGCCGGCCTCAAGCCGGCGACCGTGTCCGTCACCGACGCTGCCGGTACGCAGACGTCGACGTTGAACGGAACGGCGAACTAGTTCGATGCAGTAACGGTTACCGGGACTGGGGGCTGGCTGATCGCTGGCCCCCAGAGACCCGGGAAACAGAGACGAGGACAGAGACACCATGTCGAGCCACACAATTTCGAATGGGAAAGCCATGCTGCTGGCGGGGATTCTCGCCAGCAGTTTTTTTGTTGTTCCGGCAGTGTCCCAAACCGCGGCGCCGGCCGCAAAGTCCGCGGTGAAAGCGACTCCGGTTCATTATCAGCCGAGCCGGTTTTCAAGACGGGCGGCTCTCTACTACGGACAGGTCTGGGGGGTTGACTCCCTCAGCGTGAAGGCGACGGAGCAGGGCGAACTCATTCGGTTTGCCTACCGCGTGGTGGACGCGGACCGAGCGCAGGTGCTCAACGACAAGAAGCTTGAGCCCGAATTGATCGACCTGCAGGCCGGGGTCAAGTTGGTGGTCCCGCAGTTGGAGAAAGTTGGGAAGCTGCGCCAGAACCCTACGCCCGAGGCGGGCAGGTCCTACTGGATGGCTTTCTCGAACAAGGGCAGGCGCGTGAGGCGCGGAGACCACGTCAGCGTGGTTATCGGACAATTTCGAGCAGACGGACTCGTGGTGGAATAGCATACCCTTCCGCCAGTTTGTGGCCGCGGCAAGTTTGCCTGGAGCTTGACGCGCGGTCCGGTCCTGTTGTTGCCCAGGCGGAGACAAAGACATTCCTAGCGAGGACGCATATATGTTCCGACAGTCACTGATGATCACCGCTTCCCTGGCGTTTTCCGTATCACTCGCCGCGGCAGCAGACGTTCCGGCATCGGGCACCAAGCTTTCCGCAGCCGAGATCGTAGAGAAGAATGTCGCGGCCCGAGGCGGGTTGCAGGCCTGGCGAGCGGTTCAAACCATGTCGTTGGAAGGGAAGTTGGGCGCCGGCGGCAATCAGCGTGCCGCGCTCCCCGTGCCGGGCGCGGAGCGGCGGTCGGGCCGGCCGAGCCAGCCGGGATTCTCCAGCCGGCCGGCCGAGGAGGTTCAACTCCCGTTTGTCATGGAACTGAAGCGCCCCCGCAAGCTGCGGTTTGAGATCCAATTCAACGGCCAGACGGCAGTCCAGGTGTTCAACGGGGCCCAGGGTTGGAAGCTGAGGCCGTTCCTCAACCGGCGGGAAGTGGAGCCGTACACGGCGGAAGAAACCAAGGTGGCCGCGATGCAGGCGGACCTGGACGGCCACCTGGTGGACTATGCGGCCAAGGGCACCAAAATCGACCTGGACGGCATGGAGAAGGTCGAGGACCGCGACACCTATAAGCTCAAACTGACCATGAAAAGCGGAGAGGCGATCCACGTGTGGATCGACGCGCACACCTTTCTGGAAACGAAGATTGAAGGCCAGCCCAGGCGGCTCGACGGCGTTTATCATCCGGTGGAAGTCTACTTCCGCGACTACCGGCTCGTGAGCGGCCTTCAGATTCCATTTGCCCTGGACACGAAGGTCCTCCCGGTCGGCCGTACGGCGCTGGGGCTCAAGGATCCTGCCGTTCCGGTAGAGAAGATCGTGGTCGAAAAAGTGGTGGTCAATCCGAAACTCGAGGAGTCGCATTTTTCGAAACCGGTTGTCGAAGTGGCATCGAACGCAAAGTAGGTCGAGGCGCACGTGGAGACGCCGGCCCGGGGAGTCTGCCGGGCCGGTGGAGGCGCCAATGGCACGAAACGCCCCGCAGTCAGGCCGGTCGTGGAGAGAGCGTTCGTGCCAGATCACATGGCTTTGAAGAGACTCTGGCATCCAGGCATGCAAGCCCGGAGTCATCAAATCCGCTCGTAGAGCCTCCCCTGACGAAGGGCCGGGCTGATCGAGGCGCTCCTAATGGCGCGCGTCACATTCAGGTGCCAGACCTTGTCACGCCACATGCCGGCAAACTGCGGGCCACAGAAGTTGCTGCTCGCGATGGCTAGCCACTGGCCAGACGACGCAGCCCGTTGCGCGCCAAGTGTACAGAGATCCTTGACCCAATCCCACTTCAGCAGCGGCCAGTCCTTGTAGTCGACTATTGCCCAGCATTCGGTGGTCACAAGAGGCTTGCTCAGCTTTGCCGATACAGCCGCCAGCCGATCGATCTTGCTGGCGAGAAGATCCTGCCAGTGCTGCGTGCCCGATCGATAGGTTGTCTCCGCCTTGAGGCTTAGATTCGTATAGCCCTTTGGATCGAAGCGTTCATAGGCATAGCCGACGATCTTGTAGAACTCTTCGCCATTTTCCTGGGTCATCCAAACATGCGGATCCAGCAGATCAAAGTCGCTGAGATCCTGTTCGAGATAGTTCTCAACCCGCTCCGAACTGCATGAGAAGAGCAAGGGCATCTTAGGATACTGGCCACGAACCAGGGAAATTGTCTGGTGCATGAATTCGAGCGACGCCGGGTGATCCCATTCGCCAAAGTTCAGATGGGGCTTCATGAACGGCGCCCACGCGTCGCCGGGCCACTCGTTGCACAGGTCGGTATAGAGAATTGTGTCCAGAAGGCCAGCGGCCGCGATCAGGTCAAGCGTCTTCATCCATTGCGCTGCCATCACCTCGGGGCCGGTAATGAGCATGCGGGTATTGTCTTCATCCTGCCTGTACCAGGTTGACAGCCCGACCATGATGCCCCTGTCGCGGCATTTGGAGATGAACTCGAAAAGGGCCGGCAAAAGCACGATGCGGTTGACATCGGGTGATCCCCAAAGCTGGGTGTTCCATTCGGGTAAGAGCGTCCAGGTCTTGTGAGCATCGGTAGTGAGCAAGTGCGGAAAAGGATCAATGCGCACCGCGTTGTAGCCCCGCTCCTGCAGTTCATCAAGCGCACGATCCCAGTCCTCATACCCCGCGCCGTCCCAGCGCCGCTCTATCCAGGAAAACTCCCACATGCTGATGGCCCGAGGAGTCTTTGGCCGATCGGGTGCATTTCGACCCGCCTTCCGGCTGGCCTTCTCCCCAGCAGTCAGGCTCGAAATGGAGACGCCTGAGAGTGCCGCACACGCCACACCCTGAAGAAACGTCTTGCGATTCATCTCTGTCCCCCGATAGATTCATAGCAGACCGCGAGGGCAAGTGCACATGGCTACCGGCAGGCTCCTTAACGCTGTCGCGCCGCTTACGTGTGCGGCCGGCTGGGATTCGCCGCCGCGGTCACCCTGGATGCGTGGCCCCGGCAAGGTCCGCGGCCATCGGCAACTCCTCTCGCAATGTCGCTTTGGCAGGGACATCGAGAAGTTGTGTGCTGCGTGGGCCTTCAACTCCCGCGCTGCCGGACCAGAAGGGCGGGATCGACCTTGCCCTTCACGGTGCGGCGGTCGAGGCCGAGCCGGGTTGCGGCGGCCTCGTAACTTCCCAACTGGCGGTAGGCCATGGTCGCATAGCGGGACAGCAACTCATCCGCGGTGAGGCGGACACCGCGCAGGTCCTGGGCAAGGTCGGCGGCGGGATCGGAAGTCGCCGCGCGCGAGGGGCGGTAGTCGCGGCGTATCAGCACATTCTTGACGCACTGCTCGAGCTCGCGGTAATTGCCGGGCCAGGGATAGTCCGGCTCGAGGTTTTGTTCGATCCAGGCGGTCACTTCGCGCGCCAGTTCCTCGCCTTCGACCCCAGCCACGCGGCGGGCCATGTAGATCACCAGTTCCCGCAGGACCTGCGGGGAATCGGCGAGCTGTTCGGCCAGCGACGGCGTGGCGATCTGGTCCGAGCAGAGCCGGTAGTAGAGGTCTTCGCGAAACTCCCCGCGGCGGATGGCCGCGCCCAGGTCGCGGTTGGTGGCGGCGATCAGCTTGCCCGCGAACTGCCGGCTCGCGGTGTCGCCCACGGGATGAAACGTACGCGTCTCGATCACGCGCAGGAGCTTCACCTGTATGGCGGGATCGAGGTCTCCCAACTCGTCCAGGAACACGGCGCCCAGCGCGGGACAGGTCTCGAGCCATCCCTTCCGATCGGAGATGGCGCCGGTGAACGAGCCGCGGCGGTGGCCAAACAGCTCGGATTCCACCAGCGCGGGCGAGAGCGCCGAAACGTTGATGGGGAAAAATGAAACCGCCTCGTCGTCGGCGAAAGCGAGCTTGTTCGCGTCGAAGGGAACGTAACGCGACTGGGCGATGGCCCGCGCCGCCAATTCCTTCCCGGTGCCGGAGGGGCCGGTGATGAGAGTGGCGAATTCGCCCATGCGCCCATAGAGGGTGCGCCGGTAGCGGCGCATGTCGTGGGTGAAGACCGACTGCCAGACGGCGGCCCGCAGGCGCGCCGCGGGCATGGAGGCGCCGATGATGTCGCGGAAGATCTGTTCGAATGCCCGCTGGATCTGGCGGAAGCACGCGAAGGTATGGCCAGGATCGTGACGGGTGGGAAACGTGACGCCGTCGATCGCCAGAAAGTGGTCCCAGCCCGCGAGGAATTCGCGATGGAAGCGCCAGCGGGCGGCGCCTGCGGAAGCTGCCGGGCCGATCCCGGCCTCGAAGAACTGGCGGTAGTGGCGCTGGTAGAGGACCTGAAGGATCGCGTCCTCGTAGAGCACCAGGTCCTCGGTCCGCGCACGGCTCCCCGCACGCAACCGCTCCCGTAGCTGCTCAACGAGTGGTTCGAGGCGCTCGAAAATCCGCCAGATGTTCACGCGTGAACCTTCCGGATCGTCGACCGGCAGGCTCCAGACCGGCTCCCCTTCGTGGAACGCGCTGCCCAGGGCGGTGCGCTCCAGTTCGGTGTGCTCGGGCAGGAAGGGATTGCTGTAGGCCAGTTCGGAAACGGCACGGAGGAAGGCGCGCTCGCCGGACGAGAGGAAAGTCATGGTCTGTACAGTGATTGTACGTGACTGTGCATTCAATGTACAGGCGATAGGCGGAATGACAGCAGCAGAGCGCTGATTCCATTGGGCATAGCGTTGGGGTCCTTCGTGCTCCTACCGTAAGCATGAACGACAAACAAGGCAGCTTCGGAGCCCTCCTGAAGAACACCGGCTTCCAGTCCTTCCTCTGGACTCAGTTTCTGGGCGCGCTCAACGACAACATCTACAAGATGATCGTCTCGATGCGCGCCGTCCACGTTGCGGCCAGGACCGGATCGGGCAGCGAATACCTGGCGCTCGCCGGCGCCGTGTTTGTGGTTCCGTTCCTACTGTTCTCCGGCTACTCCGGGCACCTCGCGGACGCCTTCAGCAAACGCAAGGTGCTCATCTCCGTGAAGGTCTTCGAGGTCTTCGTCATGGGATTGGGCCTCGCGGCGTTCTTCTCCACGCGCATCGAGCTGATGCTGGCCGTGCTGTTCCTCATGGCGCTGCACTCCACGTTGTTCAGCCCGGCCAAGTACGGCATCGTTCCCGAAATGCTGCCCGACCGCGATCTCTCGCGTGCCAACGCACTGCTCGAGATGAGCACCTTCGTGGCGATCGTCCTGGGAACTTCGCTGGGCTCGTTCCTGTTCATGACGTGGCGCGACCGGCCCTGGAACATGGGGCTCGCGACGGTGGGAGTGGCTCTGGCCGGCCTGGCGGTGAGCTTCAGGATCACCCACGTGCGGCCTGCAGGCGCACCGGGTCGCTTCGCAGCGAACCCGTTCGCAGAGGTGATCACCGGAACGAAGCACCTGCTCCGCGACCGTCCCCTGTGTCTGACGGTGGCGGCCATCTCTTACTTCTGGTTTCTGGGCGCCCTGTTCCAGATGGACCTTCTGCTGTTCGGCAGCGAAGTGCTGAAGGTCAGCGACCTGCGGGTGGGGCTGATGATCACTTCGCTCGCGGTGGGGATCGGCGCAGGCAGCATGCTGGCGGGAAAACTCTCCGGCGACAAGATTGAACTGGGCTTAGTGCCGCTCGGTTCGGTGCTGATGGGACTGCTCTCGTTCGCGCTGTACGCCAGCCGCGCATCCTACGGCTGGTCGGTGGCGGCGCTCTCGCTGTTGGGCATCGCCAGCGGCCTCTTCATCGTGCCGCTGAATGCGTATCTGCAGCAGCGCAGCGACGATCGCGAGAAGGGCCGCATCATCGCCACCAACAATTTCTACAACACGGTGGGCCTGCTCCTCGCGGCCGGCGCTTTGTGGCTGCTGCACGATTGGCTGCACGTTTCCGCGGCGAAGATCATCCTGCTGGCCGGCGTCGCGACGCTTGCGGTGACCGTCTACATCGTGAGCGTGGTCCCCGACTTCCTGATCCGCTTCCTGGCCTGGATGCTCACGCACACCTTCTTCCGGATCCGCATCGTGGGCGGGCAGAACGTCCCGTTCCGCGGACCGGCGCTGCTGGTGGCCAACCACATGTCGCACGTGGACGGCTTCCTCGTCGGCGCGTGCCTGCAACGTTTCGTCCGCTTTATGGTTTGGCGCCCCTACTACGAGATGAAATCGATGCACTGGTTCTTCCGGCTGACGAACTCCATTCCAGTGGGTGGCGGCGGCCCGCGGGAGCTGGCGGCCTCGATGCGGATGGCGCGCCAGGAACTGGCCGCCGGCCACGTGGTTTGCATCTTCGCCGAGGGCGCCATCAGCCGCACCGGCAACATGCTGCCGTTCAAACGCGGCTTCGAAAGAATCGTCCAGGGTCTGGACGTGCCGGTGATTCCGGTCCACCTGGACCGCCTGTGGGGCAGCATCTTCAGCTTCGAAGGTGGCCGGTTCTTCTGGAAATGGCCGCGCCGGATGCCGTATCCCGTCACGGTCTCGTTCGGCCGTCCGATGCCGGCGTCTTCAACCGCCGCCGAGGTGCGGCAGTCCATCCTGGAACTCGGCAGCGAGGCCGCCGTGTACCGCAAGACGGGCGGCGACCTGCTGCAGCTGCGATTCGTCCAGAGCGCGAAGACGAACTGGCGGAAGTTCGCGATGGCCGATTCGAACGGCCGCGAACTCAGTTACGGACGCGCGCTCGCGGCCAGCCTCGTGCTGGCTGGCTGGGCGCGGAAACACTGCGCGGCTGACCAGATGGTCGGCCTCCTGCTGCCGCCATCCACGGGAGGCGCACTCGCGAACCTGGGCATCACGCTGGCCGGCAAGGTTCCGGTGAACCTGAACTTCACGGCCGGGGCCGAGGCGATGAGCTCAGCCGTCGGGCAGTGCGGCATCCGAACCATCCTGACGTCCCGACTGCTCCTGGCGAAGCTACACATGCAGGAGGCCGACGGAATGGTGTTCCTGGAAGACATTGTGAAGGAAACCGGCGCGTTCGCGAGAATGCGGGCGCTCGTGGCGGCGCGACTGGTTCCCGCGCGTTTGCTAGTGGCGTGGTACGGCGGGCGCAAACGGACCCCGGAGTCGCTGGCTACGGTGATCTTTTCGAGCGGCAGCACCGGCGCTCCGAAAGGCGTCATGCTGTCGCACTACAACATCATCTCGAATATCGACGCGGTGACCCAGGTCTTCTGCATCGGCCCGCGAGATCGCATGATCGGCGTGCTGCCGTTCTTCCACTCCTTCGGGTTCACGGTTACCATCTGGCTGCCGCTGCTCGTCGGCTGCGGAGTCGCCTATCACCCGAACCCGACCGACGCGAGGGCCATCGGCGAACTGGTGGCGAAGTACAAGGGCACGTTCCTGCTCTCCACGCCGACTTTCTGCGCGAGCTATGCGCGCAAGTGCACGCGGGAGGAGTTCGCCAGCCTGCGCTACGTCCTGGTGGGCGCCGAGAAGCTGCGCGCATCGGTGGCGAAAGCGTTCGCGGATGCGTTTGGGAAAGAGCTCCTCGAAGGTTATGGCGCGACCGAGATGTCGCCTGCCGTGGCCGTGAACCGGCCCGACTTTCCCGCCGGCAGGGACACGCAGATCGGCAACAAGCCCGGCACGGTGGGCCATCCGCTGCCCGGAGTCGCGGTGCGAGTCGTGAACCCACTCAGCTTCGAGCCTCTGCCGCCCAATCAAGAGGGCTTGCTGCTGGTCAAAGGGCCGAACCACATGTTGGGCTACCTGGGCCAGCCGGAGCGGACCGCCGAGGTGCTGCGTGACGGCTGGTACGTCACCGGCGACATCGGAGCCATCGACGACGATGGATTCCTGCGAATCACCGACCGCCTGTCGCGCTTCAGCAAGATCGGCGGCGAAATGGTTCCGCATCTC
>Ga0265331_10001347_pt1 | contig 18095 bp, 10 predicted proteins | sample 41923metaG_FD_202088 | JGI IMG/M metagenome (GOLD analysis project Ga0265331, IMG submission 202088) | Rhizosphere microbial communities from Carex aquatilis grown in University of Washington, Seatle, WA, United States - 4-19-23 metaG | ecosystem: Host-associated > Plants > Roots > Rhizosphere... | reverse complement strand
AATGCGTTGGTCGGCGATGCCGGCTTGCTGTCCAAGGCCGCTGTCGAGGGCAAGCTCGCCACCCGTGCCGACGCGTCCAAGCACCAGGGCGACTTCCGCAAGATCGTCCAGGGCGTCAACGAGACGCTGGACGCTGTCATCGGGCCGCTCAACGTCGCCGCCAACTACGTCGACCAGATCTCCAAGGGCGCCATCCCGGCCAAGATCACCGATAGTTACAACGGCGATTTCAACACCATCAAGAACAACCTCAACACCTGCATCGACGCGGTCAATGCCATGTCCGCCGACGCGGCGATCCTGTCCAAGGCCGCTGTCGAGGGCAAGCTCGCCACCCGTGCCGACGCGTCCAAGCACCAGGGCGACTTCCGCAAGATCGTCCAGGGCGTCAACGACACGCTCGACGCCGTCATCGGGCCGCTGAACGTCGCCGCCACCTACGTCGACCAGATCTCCAAGGGCGCCATTCCAGCCAAGATCACCGACAGCTACAACGGCGATTTCAACACCATCAAGAACAACCTCAACACCTGCATCGACGCGGTCAATGCGTTGGTCGGCGATGCCGGCCTGCTGTCCAAGGCCGCGGTCGAGGGCAAGCTCGCGACGCGTGCCGATGCGTCCAAGCACCAGGGCGATTTCCGCAAGATCGTCCAGGGCGTCAACGACACGCTCGACGCCGTCATCGGGCCGCTGAACGTCGCCGCCAATTATGTCGACCAGATCGCCAAGGGCGCCATTCCGGCCAAGATCACCGACAGCTACAACGGCGACTTCAACACCATCAAGAACAACCTCAACACCTGCATCGCCTGGCTGACCGCGCTGGTCGCCTATGTCACCGGCATCGCCAACGGCGACATGAACGCCAAGATGGAGAAGGCGTCGGCCGACGACCAGATCCATGAATGGCTGATGCTGCTGAAGGCCAATATCGGCAACGTCGTCGGCGACGCCGACACCCTGGTCAAGGCGGCGACCGAGGGCCGGCTGTCGGTGCGCGCCGATGCCAACCGCCACCAGGGCGAATACCGCAAGATCGTCGACGGCCTCAACAACACCCTGGAGGCGGTGGTCGCGCCGCTGACGTTGGCGAGCGACTACATCGACCGCATCTCCAAGGGAGACATCACCAGCAAGATCACCCAGAACTACAGCGGCGACTACAACACCCTGATGACCAGCATCAACACGCTGGTGGAAAACCTCACCCGCTTCGCCCTCGACGTCAAGGAAGCGGCGGATCAGGTCGCCAAGGGCAGCGAGCAGTCGAGCGACACCGCCCAGTCCCTCGCCCAGGGCGCCAGCGAACAGGCGTCGTCGACCGAGGAGGCGTCGGCCTCGATGGAGGAGATGGCAGCCAACATCAAGCAGAACGCCGAGAACGCCAGCCAGACCGAGAAGATCGCCCGGCAGTCGTCCAAGGACGCCCAGACCTCGGGCGATGCGGTCAACAAGGCGGTGGAGGCGATGCAGACCATCGCCGAGAAGATCACCATCGTCCAGGAGATCGCCCGCCAGACCGATCTGCTGGCCCTGAATGCCGCGGTCGAGGCGGCGCGGGCCGGCGAGCACGGCAAGGGCTTCGCCGTCGTGGCGTCCGAGGTCCGCAAACTGGCCGAACGCAGCCAGGCGGCGGCCGGCGAGATCGGCCAGCTGTCGTCCAGCACGGTGAAGGCGGCGCAGGAGGCCGGGTCGATGCTGACCAGGCTGGTCCCCGACATCAAGCGCACGGCCGAACTGGTGGAAGAGATCACCGCCGCCTGCCGCGAGCAGGACATCGGCGCCGAGCAGATCAACCAGGCGATCCAGCAATTGGACAAGGTGACCCAGCAAAACTCCGCCGGCGCCGAGCAGATGTCGGCCACCTCGGATGAACTGGCGTCGCAGGCCGAGCAGCTGCAAACCACCATCGCCTTCTTCCAGATCGACGGTCGGGGCGACGGCCGGGCGCCTCCCAAGCCGGCCCAGCCGGTCCGTCATCAGCCGGCTCCGCCGGCCAGGCGCGAGGAAAAGAAAGTCAACGGCAACGGCAACGGCAAGATGGTCCGGGCGAAGGCGTCCGCCGGCAACGGAAAAGGGGTCAGGCTCGATCTGGAACACGGGTGCGACAGTGACGCGCTCGATTCCTCCTACCGATCCTTCTGACCCCCTGGTCCCGAGGCGGCTTCCCCCCCCCCGCCCAGCCGCCTCGGGGCTGCCCATCCCAACCGAAGGGACGTCCGTCATGTCCGAGACTCTTGTTTCCCGTGACCTCCCCCAGTACGTGACCCTCGGCATCGAGCGCGAGACCTTCGCCGTCGAGGTCGATGTCGTCAGGGAAATCCTCGATATGCGCCCGATATCGTGGGTGCCGAATGCGCCGGCGTTCATGCTGGGGATGATCGACGTGCGCGGTACCGCGGTGCCGGTGATCGACCTCCGCGTCAAGCTGGGCCTGCCGCCGGCCGCGCCGACCGAGCACACCCGCATCATCGTGCTCGAAGTCCGGTTCGGCGACCGTCTCCGCCTGATGGGGCTGGTCGCCGACCGGGTGTTCGAGGTGACGCCGCTGGCCGACCAGGCACAGGAGCCGCCGCCCGAAGTCGGCGTGCGCTGGCGTTCCGACTACATCCGGGCGATCGGCCGCCGCAACAGCGCCTTCGTCATCATCTTCGACCTCGCCCATCTCCTCACCAGCGAGGAAGCGGCCTTGGTCGACGCCGGGGGATGAGCCGATGGAGTCCTGCCTCGCCGCCTCCTGCGACCGCCTGAGCAACCGCAATTTCCAGCGCCTTGCCAAGTTCATCGAGGAGTATTGCGGCATCCGCATGCCGCCGGCGAAGCAGACCATGGTCGAGGGCAGGCTGCGCCGCCGTGCCGCCGCGCTCGGGCATCGCAGCCTGAATGAATACTGCGCGCACCTGTTCGAGGATGGCGACCTGAAGAACGAGGTGGTCGACCTGATCGACGCGATCACCACCAACAAGACCGAATTCTTCCGCGAGATGGACCACTTCCGCCTGCTGGTCGAGCACGCCTTGCCGCAACTGATGGGGCAGCCGGGGCGCCCCGGCATCGACCGGCCGCTCGATGTGTGGAGCGCCGCCAGCTCCATCGGCGCCGAACCCTACACCCTGGCGATGGTCCTCGACGATTTCGGCCAGAATGTGCGCAATTTCCGCTTCCGCATCCTGGCCACCGACATCTGCACCGACGTGCTGGCCAAGGCCAAGCTCGCCGTCTATCCCGAGGAGATGGTGGGGCCGGTGCCGCCGGCGATGCGGCGGCGCTATTTCCTGCGGTCGCGCGACGCCGAAAAGCCCACCGTCCGGGTCGTCCCGCACATTCGCCAGATGGTCGATTTCGGCCGCCTCAACCTGATGGACGAGGATTACGCGGTCGACGACATGGATATCGTGTTCTGTCGCAACATCCTGATCTATTTCGACAAAGCCAAGCAGCAGGCGGTGCTGCAGCGCATCTGCCGGCACCTGCGGCCGGGGGGATTCCTGTTCGTCGGCCACAGCGAGACCGTGACGGGAATGGACCTGCCGCTGGTTCCGGCGGCGACCGCACTGTTCAGGAAGAAATGACGGCGATGGCGCGCAAGGTTCGGGTTCTCATCGTCGACGATTCGGCCACCGTGCGCCAGGCCATGTCCGACATCCTGGCGACCGACCCCGACATCGAGGTGATGGGCACGGCATCGGATCCATTCAGCGCGGCGCGCCGCATCGCCGACGAGGTGCCCGACGTCATCACCCTGGACGTCGAGATGCCGCGCATGGACGGCATCACCTTCCTGAGGAAGCTGATGGCCCAGCATCCGATCCCGGTGGTGATGTGCTCGTCGCTGACCGAGGAGGGATCCGAGACCCTGATGCAGGCGCTGGACGCCGGGGCGGTGGACGTCATCCTCAAGCCCCGCGTCGATACCCGCCAGCAGCTGCTGGAGGCCCGCGTCGCCATCTGCGACGCGGTCAAGGGGGCGGCGCAGGCCAGCCTCAAGCGACGCCCGATCGCGTTGCAGACCAAGGCGCCGGAACCGAAGCTGACCGCCGACGTCATTCTGCCGGCGGCCAGCGGCGGGGCGATGGCGCGAACCACCGAAAAGGTGGTGTGCATCGGCGCCTCGACCGGCGGCACCGAAAGCCTGCGGATGGTGTTGGAAGCGCTGCCCGCCGGCGCGCCGGGCATCGTCATCGTCCAGCACATGCCCGAGAAATTCACCGCCGCCTTCGCCCGCCGGCTCGATTCGCTCTGCGAAATCGGCATCAAGGAGGCCGAGGACGGCGACCCGGTCCTGCGCGGCCATGTGCTGATCGCACCGGGCAACCGCCACCTTCTGCTCAAGCGCTCGGGCGCGCGCTATTTCGTCGCGATCAAGGACGGGCCGCTGGTGTCGCGCCACCGCCCGTCGGTGGACGTGCTGTTCCGCTCGGCGGCCAACGCCGCCGGCGCCAACGCGGTCGGCATCATCATGACCGGCATGGGCGACGACGGCGCCAAGGGGCTGCTGGAGATGCGCCGCGCCGGCGCCGTCACCATCGCCCAGGACGAGGAAAGCTGCGTCGTCTTCGGCATGCCGAAGGAGGCGATCGCTCTCGGCGCCGCCGACAAGGTGGTGCCGCTCTCCGACATTCCCCTCCAGATCCTTCGCCTGGGGATGTCGACGGCTCCGGCAGGCAGGGAGGCGCTAGATGCTGGACAGTAGCGGCTACCGGGGCGTTGCCCAGCGCGCCGAACTTCGCGCGATCGCCGGCAGCCTGGCCGCATTGCGCTCCCCGACCGAGCCGGTGTTCCTGGCGCTGGGCAAGGTGTTGGCCGAGGCGCTCGGCATGCTGGAGCATCTCGGCGCGGATTTCGCCACCCTGGCCCTCAGCCTTCAGGCCGAGCAGGCCACCAGCGCATCCGCCGCGCTGCGAGGGGGGGTGGAGGCCGCCGCCGCGCTGGCCGCCAAGGCGGCCGAGGCGACGACGCTGCTGCGCCGGCTGGGCGGCAACGCGGCGGCCGGGGTGCGGCCGTTGGCGACGCTGACCAAGGTGGTGGCCGAGGTGCATGCGCTGGCCATCAACGCCAGGATCGAGGCGGCCCAGGTCCAGGCCAACGGCATCGACTTCACCGTCTTCACCACCGAGATCGCCCGCCTGGGCCGCCTTGCCGGGGACGCGGTCGGCAAGGCGGCGGACCGTCTCGCCCGGCTGGGTCCGGCCATCACCCATGCGATCGCCGCCGAGGAAGCCTTCGATTCCACCGACGGCCGCGAACTCGACGCGGTGCGCGGACGGCTGCAAACCTCGCTGGAGGAACTGGCCCGGCGCCGGCGCCAGGCCGGCGAGGCCGCCGCCGTCGTCGCCCGGAAAGCCGGTCGGATCACCGCGCGTATCGCCGCCTGCGTCGTCGCCCTGCAGATCAACGACCTGACCAGCCAGCGGATCGAGCATGTGTGCGACGCCATCGGCCTCCTCGACACCATCCTCGACGAGCAGGATCTGGACGGCGGGCGGGGCGAGGCGCTGGTCGCCTCGGTTTGCCGCTTGCAGGCGCACCAATTGACCACCGCCGCCGATGATTTCGGCCGCGAGATCGGCTGTCTCAAGGCCAATATGAAGGACCTCGCCGGCGATGCCGAGGAGGTGCTGGCCGAGGCTGCGGCGATGATCGGCGGCAACGGGTCCGCCACCTCGTTCGTCGGCGACCTGCGCGACAACGTCGAGCGCGCGGCCGCGCTGCTGAGCGCCTACGGCGTTGCCGAGGCCCGCGTCCAGGCGCTGATCGGCACGGTGTCGGAAGGCTTCGCGGCGATGGAGGGCGACCTCGTCGCCATTCATTCGATCGACACCGACATGCGGATCATGGGCCTCAACGCCAGCCTGAAATGCGCCCGGCTGGGGTCGGCCGGCCGTTCGCTGGGGGTGGTGGCGCAGGAACTGCGGGGATGCTCGCGGCGCACCGAGGAGACCATCCGGGCGGTCTCGGGCTCCATCTCGGCCGCGGTGGCGGCGGCCTCCACCCTGTCCGATTGCTCGCGCCACGAAGACAGCGACGCCGGCGCCCTGGTCGCCACCATGGGGGCCTCGATGGAGGCGCTGTGCGGACTGGGCGATTCGATCGAAGCCGCCGTGACGCGGCTGGGCGACGCCTGCCGCCGGGCCTCGCGCCTGTTGGCGGAGACGGCGGCGGGGATCGCCATCGACGCCGAGTTGCCGGCCGCATCCGCCGCGGTGGCTGCCAGGCTGTCGGCCATCGCCGATTCCGTCGAGGTCGATCCGCGCCTGACCAAGGCCATCCGCGACGACGTGCTGCGCCTGCTGGAGGGCCGCTACACCATGGCCAGCGAGCGCATGGTCCACGATCTGTTCGCCGAGGGCGGCGGCGCCCCGCCCCAGATTGCGGCAGCCGGAGCGGGGGAGGGGAGCGACGATGTCGACGACTGTTTCCTTTGACCAGGCCGACGGCCCCGCCACCCTGGTGATCATCGACGACAGCAAAAGTTCTGGAGCCCATCTTGCGGCCCTGGTCGCCGCCAACATTCCCGGCTGCGACCCCGTCATCTTCTCGGATTCGGCCGCCGCCCTCCGCTTTTGCCTCGCCGCCGAAGTCGACCTGATCGTCGTCGACTACCTGATGCCGCCGCCCGACGGGCTGAAATTCATCGAGAGCTATCGCGCCGCCCCGTCCCGGCGCGATATCCCGATCGTCATGGTCACCACCGAGGACCACGCCGAGGTGCGTTACAAGGCGCTCCAGCTGGGGGCGACCGACTTCATCGCCAAGCCGGTGGATCCGATCGAATTCATCACCCGCGCCACCAACCTGCTGGCCCTGTCGTTGAGCCGCAAGGCCCTCGCCCGCAGGGCCGACCGGCTGGCCGATGAGGTGCGCCGGGCGACCCGGTCGGTGGTCGAGCGCGAACGCGAGGCGGTCCTCTTTCTTTGCCGGGCGGCCGAGCATCGCGACAACGAGACGGCGGCGCACCTGATGCGGATGGCCGCCTATTCCCGCCTGATCGCCGAGGGCCTGGGATGCGAGGCGGAGATGGTGGACCTGATCTTCACCGCGGCGCCGATGCACGACATCGGCAAGATCGGCATCCCCGACAGCATCCTGCTGAAGCCGGGGCCGCTGACCGCCGACGAGGTCGCGGAAATGCGCCACCACACCACCTACGGCTGGGAGATCCTGGCGGGCAGCGGCTCGCCCCTGCTTCAGATCGCGGCCGAGATCGCCCATTGCCATCACGAGCGCTACGACGGCGACGGATACCCGCGCGGCCTGGCGGGCTCGGCGATTCCGCTGGTCGGCCGGATTACCGCCGTCGCCGACGTCTTCGACGCGCTGACCAGCCGGCGGCCCTACAAGCCGGCGTGGACGCTCGACGAGGCGCGCGCCCATCTGGCGGCGGAGCGGGGATCGCACTTCGATCCCGGTTGCACCGACGCCCTGCTGGCCAATTGGGACGAGGTCCGGCGAACCGCGCTCGCCGGGGACGCGACGGGGGGGCCGCTGGCGGCGGCCTGACGGATGGAGGGAACGGCGATGGCGGCACTGGTGACTTGGGGCGAGGAATTGAAGACCGGCTGGACCTTCTTGGACGACGATCATCATCGATTCGTCGAACTGCTCAACGACCTCCATCGCGCAAGCCGCGATGGCGGGGGCAGCGAGGCGGCGCCCGCCGTCCTGGCCGATCTGATCGCATTGATGACGGCTCATTTCGACAAGGAAGAGACGGCGATGCGCCAGAGCCGCTACCGGCTGCTGTCCGATCACCGGATGCAGCACGACCTGATGCGGGCGAAGATGGACGAGTTGGCGCTCTGCATCGCGGCGGGATCGGTGGTCACCGCCGGCGCGTTGATCGATTTCATGTTGGACTGGCTGAGCCAGCACATCCGCCGCCACGACCGCGACCTGGCGCGCCACATCGCCAAGCGGGTCAGCGTCGGCCGCTGACCGGCGGATTCCCGACTGGGCCGACCTATTGGCGTAGGGCCTCTGCCCCCTGGCCTATTTCATCGCTTCGGTAATGACGTGCTCCCTCGACATCGCCATAATCCCAATGGCCGACAATGGCATATTGGATGCTTTTCGATCGGGTCGAGCGGGCAGGCGGATGGGAATATGACCGAAAAGCCGTTTCCGATCGTCGCGATCGGGGCCTCGGCCGGAGGAGTCGAGGCGCTTTCGGCTCTGTTCAAGCAGTTGCCGGCCGAACCGCATGCGGCTTTCATCGTCATCACCCACCTGGCGCCCAACCGCGAGAGCCTGCTGCCCGAAATCATCGGCCGCTACACCACCATGCCGGTGGCAACCGCCCGCAACGGCGAGGCCGTCGCCATCGACCACGTCTACCTCAACCCCCCCGACGCCACCCTGACGCTGTCCGGGCGCCGGTTGGCGCTCAGGGCCCGGGGGGCGGAGCACAACCCGATCGACGTCCTGCTGTTGTCCTTGGCCAAGGACGCCGGCGAGCAGGCGATCGCCGTGATCCTGTCGGGCACCGGCAGCGACGGGGCCGTGGGGGTCAAGGCGGTGCGCGAGGCCGGCGGCTTCACCCTGGCGCAAGGCGCCTCGGACTCCCGCGGCCACGCAGAAATGCCCGATGCCGCGATCGCCACCGGTTCGGTCGATTGCGTGCTGCCGGTCGAGCGCATGGCCCACCGCATCACCGAATTTCTCGATGCCGCGGGAACCGCCGGAACCATGGAGGGCGACGAATATGGCGCCGACATGCAAGACGCCAAGCGGGAAATCTGCAGCCTGCTGCAGCACCGGGTCGGCCATGATTTCACCCACTACAAGTGCAAGACCTTCTTCCGCCGGGTGGAGCGGCGGATGCACGTGCACGGCATCGCCGACATCGCCGCCTATGTGCGCCTGATCCAGATCGATGCGGAGGAGGCGACCTTCCTGTTCCGCGACCTGCTGATCGGCGTCACCGCGTTTTTCCGCGATCCCTCGGCATTCGACGAACTGGCCGAACTGGTGCTTCCCCGCCTGGTCGAGGGCAAGGGGTTGGCGGATTCCATCCGCGTCTGGGTGCCCGGCTGCGCCACCGGCGAGGAAGCCTATTCCATCGCCATCCTGCTGTGCGAAGCCCTGGAGAAGGCGGAGGTCCATCCGCGGGTCCAGATCTTCGCCACCGACGTCGACGAGCACGCCCTTGCCGTGGCCCGGGCGGGGCGGTACCCGGCGACGCTGCTCGATGGCGCGTCGGCGCACCGCCTGTCCCGCTTCTTCGTCCGCGACGGTGGCGTCTATGTCGTCTCCAAGCGGATCCGCGAATTGTGCACGTTCTCCACCCACAGCATCATCCGCGACCCGCCGTTTTCGCAGATCGACCTGATCTCGTGCCGCAATCTGCTGATCTATTTCGACACCGACCTGCAGGGGCAGGTGATCCCGCTGTTCCACTACGCCCTTCGCTCCGGCGGCTACCTGTTTCTCGGGACGGCGGAGAACGTCAGCCGGCATGCCGACCTGTTCACCCCTGTCGACAAGAAGCGGCGGATCTTCCTGCGCTGCGACGTCCCGACCCGGCCCGCCATGAGCCCCCATATGTTCCATCTGGGCGAGCGCCGAGCCCTCAATACGCAGGCGGCGCAATCGCGGCCCGGCGGGCCGGACATTGTCCGCGTCCTGGAGCGTAGCGTGCTGGAGCAATTCGCCCCCGCCCACGTCCTGGTGACACACGAGGGCGACGCCCTCTACTTCAGTGCCCGGGCGCACAATTACCTGGAGGTACCCGCCGGCCTTCCCAGCCGCAATCTCTTCGCCATGGTGCGCAAGGGCTTGCGGCTGCCGTTGCGCCAGTGTCTCCACCAGGCGCGTGAAGGCAGGCGGCGGGTCCAGTCCGGCGCCGTCACCTTCGACGGCGACGGCGGGTTGCAGGCGGTGGATCTCACCGTCCAGCCGCTGGGTGACGGCGGCCAGGATTTGTGGGTGGTGGTGTTCACCGAGGCGCCTTTCGTCCGCCCCCGCGACGACGCGGCGAGCCTGGGCGCGCCGCCGTCCGACGGCGACAGCGCGGTGCTGCATCTGGAGCAGGAGTTGCAGCAGACCCGGGAGCGGCTGCAAATCTCGGTCGAGGATTACGAAACCTCGACCGAGGAACTGAAATCGACCAATGAGGAACTGCTTTCGGTCAACGAGGAATTGCAATCCTCCAACGAGGAACTGGAGACATCCAAGGAGGAATTGCAGTCGGTCAATGAAGAGGTGAATACCGCAAATATCCAGCTCGCCTTGAAGATCGACGAGCTTGACCGCTCGAACAACGACATCCGCAATCTCTTCGACAGCACCCGCATCGCCACGGTATTCCTGGACCGGCATTTCACCATCAGGAACTTCACCCCGGCCATGGGCGATATCTTCAAGCTGATCCCCGGCGATCGCGGCCGCCCGCTGTCGGATATCGTCAGCCTGGTCGATTGCCAGGGGCTGGAAGGCGACGTCGCCCACATGCTGACCCATCCCGTCCCGGTCGAAAAGAATGTCAGCCGCCGCGACGGCAGCGCCCACTACCTGATGCGGATCGTCCCCTATCTGGCCGGCAACCGCAATGTGGAGGGCACGATCATCACCTTCGTCAACGTGACCGAGATGGTGCGCAGCGAGGAGCGTCAGCGGCTGATGATCGCCGAACTGAACCATCGGGTGAAGAACGTGCTGGCGATCGTCGCGGCGATGGCCACCCAGATGGCGCGGCGCTGCCGGACGGTGCAGGATTTCGCCGAAGGTTTCGTCGGCCGCATCCACAGCTTCGCCAAGACCCATGAAATCCTCTCGGCCAACGAATGGTCGAGCGTCGATCTCCGGCAATTGCTCGACGGCGAACTGGCGGGTTTCATCGGCGAGGGGGGACGTGCCGCCCTCGACGGCCCGTCGGTGCCGTTGCAGCCGCGCGCGGCGACCAGCCTCGGCATCGTCTTCCACGAATTGGCCACCAACGCGATGAAATACGGCGCGTTGTCGGTCGGCGGCGGGCGGGTGGCGGTCTCGTGGCGTCTCGAACGCGGCGACAGCGGGCCCTGTCTGGTGCTGACCTGGCGGGAAATGGGGGGGCCGCCGGTCCGCCCGCCGGACAGCAAGGGGCTGGGCGGCGAGATGATCCACCGCTGCATGGATTACGAGTTGAGCGGCACCGCCGCCGTCGACTATCCGCCGGAGGGCATCGTCGCCACCCTGACGATGCCGATGACCGCCGACAACGTCCGGATCGAGCGCTAGTGTACAGACACAAACAGAAGATTCATGACGGCTCGCTCTCCTCGTTCGTCACCCCGCGAAGGCGGGGGTCCATGTTGGGGTGGCAGTGCCGTCTGGATACCAAATATTGCACCGGCAGCACCATGGATGCCCGCCTTCGCGGGCATGACGAGAACGGTTAGGCTGTACCCTATGAATGAGTCCGCGCGCTAGATCGCCCGCGCACGGGGAATGACCAAGGTCGCCCGCGAGGCCGGCGTCACCCGCGAGGCGCTGTACAAATCACTCAGCGAAGAAGGTGACCCGGGCACTCGGGATAACCCTCACGGCTGAGATCAAACCGGCGGCGTGAAAACGAAGAGAGCGACCGAATTCACCCGGCAGCCCCCTTTCGTCTCGCCTATCGTGGGCCGAAGCCGATGATTGCGGGTCGCGACATCCAAGGCGACGCGTGACGACAAGTGCGTCGCCTTGCTTGTTCTGTTGGGTTTCCGCGTCCGCGGAAACCCTGGCTCAGACGCCGCTCGGGCTTGGCGGCGATGGAGCGGCTATACCGCTCCATCGCCTAACCCTATTGCCGGACCCGGTCGAGGAAGCCCTCCGTCTCCCCGGAGAGTTCGTTGACGACTCCCATCAGGCTGTTGGCGCTCCAGATCACCCGGACCGTGCCGGCGCAGGTGCGGGCCGAGGCCTTGGCCAATTCGGTCACGGTCTTCGACACCGCCTCGGACTGGTGGGCGACCTCTTCGATGTTGCTGGCGATTTCCCGGGTCGAGGCCTCCTGCTCCTGCACCGCCCCGGCGATCGCCGAGGAAATCTCGTCGAGCGAGCGGATGGTGTCGACCACGCCGGTGATGCTGCCGGCCATGGCGCGCGACGAATCCTGCACCTCGGCCACCTGGCGGGCGATGTCGTCGGTGGCCTTGGCGGTCTGGGTGGCCAGGTGCTTGACCTCGTTGGCGACCACGGCGAAGCCCTTGCCGGCCTCGCCGGCGCGTGCCGCCTCGATGGTGGCGTTCAGCGCCAGAAGGTTGGTCTGGGCGGCGATGTCGTTGATGAGATTGACGATCTCGCCGATCGACTGGACCGAATTGGCCAGCCCCGACATTTGCGTGGCGGTGGCGTTCACCTCTTCCACCGCCTTCTGGGCGATGCCGGTGGAATGGGCGACCTGCTTGGCGATCTCGTCGATGGCCAGGGATAGCTGGCGGGTCGCCTCGGCGGCGATGGCGGCGCGTTCGTTGCTGATGGTGGCTGCCTCGCCCACTTCCAGGGAGTGGCTGCCGCTGCTCTGCGACCGGTCGGCCATGCCCATGGCGGTGGTGCCGATGCCGGTGGTCGCCCGGGTCACCTCGGCCACCCTGGCCTTGACCGAGTTGTCGAAGTCGGTGGCCATGACGCGCATCGATTCGGCCTTCTCGCGCTCGTGCTGGTGGCGTTCGTCCTCCTGGCGCTGGCGCATCTCGCGAGCATCGAGCGCCGTATCGCGGAATACCACCAGCGACCGCGACATGTCGCCGATCTCGTCCCGCCGGTTGGCGTCGTCGCAATGGATGTCGAGGTCGCCGGCGGCAAGGCGCGCCATGGAACCGGCCAACCGGCCGAGCGAGGATGTCACTCGGTGCGCGATCAACAGCGACAGCCCGACCACCACCAGGCCGATGGTCGCCACGGTGGCGCCCAGGCCGATGGCGACGCGGCGGAAGGTGGCGGCGACGTCGTCGAGGTAGATGCCGGTGCCGATCACCCATCCCCAGGACGGGACGCCCTGGACATAGGACACCTTGCGCACCGGCTTGTCGAAGCCGGGCTTGGGGAAGTCGTAATAGTGGAAACCGCCTCCCTGCTTCTTGACGATTTCATTCATCACCGGGATGAACGAGGTGCCGGCGGCATCCTTCAGAATGTTGACGTCCTTGCCTTCAAGATCCGGCTTGATCGGATGCATCACCATCTTCACGTCCATGTTGTGGACCCAAAAATAGTTGTTGTCGCCGTAGCGCATGCTGCGGAGGTCGGCCAGTGCGGCGGCCTTGGCCTCTTCCTCGCCCATATGCCCGGCGCGCGCCTCCTGCTCATAGTGCGCCACCATCTTGTAGGCGCTTTCCATGAGTTGCTGGACCTGCAACTTGCGGGCGGAAAGCAATTCATCGTCGAGACTGGAAAGCGCCATGCCGAAAACCAGCGCCATGCCCAGGAATGCGGCAGACACGAGAATGAAAAGCTTGCTGCGAAACCTTAGATTATCGATCCACATCGGTTCATCCTACCCCAACATCATCCACGCACGCGCAGGCGTCACAGTAAGATAACGAAATCGGAGGCGGGCACCAATCTGAATTGGCGAATGGGTGACAGGCTAGTTATATAACAATTCAATTGAGGCCTCGCCGGGTCGGCCCCTGACTTTGGTATGTTGATCCTATGCGGGACTTGTGGGAGATCTGCGTCGTTGGAAAACTTCGAGGGACGACGATGACGATCACGGTGAAGGCTCGCATCTGGGGCGGTTTCGCCACGATTCTGGCAATTCTCATTGTCGTCGGCGGGATGGGCCATCTGGGCCTGACCAAGATCGGCGGCAGCGTCGATGAATACGACCGGGTCAGCGACAACACGGTGCGCATTATGTCGATCGACCGCTACGTCGTCGGCCTGCGCCGCAATGTCCTGCTGTTCACCGGTGGCAACGGCGACGTCAAGGCGCTCGAACGCATCCGCGAACTGGGCGGCCTGCTGAAGAAGGAATTCGCAGCCTCGATCGCCAACACCCGCGATCCCGCGCGCCGCGGCCAGCTGGAAATCATGCAGGGCCTGTACGAGCGCTATATCGCCAACGTCGATCTGCTGGCCCAGGTCCGCGCCAAGCGCGACGCCGCGGTGAACGAACGGCTGTTCCCGCTCGGCAAGGAGATGCGCGACCACACCACCGGCCTGCTGGACGCCACCATCGCGCTCAAGGATTACGAGAACGCCGCCTTCATCGGCAAGGCGCAGGAGCAGTTGCTGCTGGCCCGCCTCAACACCAACCGGTTCCTCGCCGCCCCCAGCCGGGAGCTGGCCGATCTCGCCACGCAGCAGCTGGTCAAGTCCGAGGCGGCGATGAAGGCCCAGCTTGTCCACGAGAACGATGCCGGACGGCGCAAGATCACCGAGCGGGTGCTCGAGATGCTGCCGGCCTACGGCGCGGCCTTCGCCGAAATCGCCGCGGCCACCTTCGAGATCGATCGCATCGTCAACAAGGAGAACGCCGCCATCGCCGTCCAGCTGGCCGACGGCGCCACCAAGTTCAAGGAATCGGGATTGCGCCGCCTGGACGCGCTGGGTGACGAGACCAAGCAAACGGTGTCGTGGCAGAAGAACGCCGCCGATCTTCTCTCGGCGCTGGCGGTGTTGCTGGGGCTGGTCTTCGCGTTCCTCATCGCCCGTTCGATCCTGCGCCCGATGATGGCGATGACCGGCGTCATGGGCGAACTGGCCGGCGGCAGGCTGGAGGTCGCCGTGCCGGCGCTGGACAATCGCGACGAGATCGGCGCCATGGCCAGGGCGGTGCAGGTGTTCAAGCAGAACGCCGTCGACAAGCTGCGCCTGGAGGCGGAGACGGAAACCGCGCGCCAGGTCCGCGCCAAGGCCGAGGAGGAATTGCGGGCGCACGAGGCGGCGGTCGTCGCCGAGGTCACCCTGGTATCTAAGGCGGCGGGCGCCGGCGACCTCGACAGCCACATCGACCTGGCGGGCAAGGACGGGGCGATGCTGTTGCTGTGCCAGGCGGTCAACGACCAGATCGGCCTGACCCGCGACGCGCTCTCCGACGTGGGCGGGGTGCTGGGCGCGGTGGCGGAAGGAAACCTCACCCGGCGCATCACCAAGGATTACGGCGGCCTGTTCGGCAAGCTCAAGGGCGACGTCAACCTGACCGCCAACAAGCTGTTCGAGATCGTCAACAATATCAATGCTGCCGCCAAGGAGATCGGCACCGCCGCCAGCGAGGTCGCCGCCGGCAGCCAGGATCTGTCCGAGCGCTCGGAACAGCAGGCCAGCGCCCTGGAAGAAACCGCCGCGTCGATGGAGGAGCTGGCCGCGACGGTGCGCACCAACGCCGCCAACGCCCAGCAGGCCAACCAGCTGGCGGCGGGCGCCCGCGAGGTGGCGGCAGGCGGCGGCGCGGTGGTCACCAACGCCATCGCCGCCATGGGCCGCATCGAAACTTCGAGCCAGAAGATCGGCGACATCGTCGGCATGATCGACGAGATCGCCTTCCAGACCAACCTGCTGGCCCTGAACGCCGCGGTGGAAGCGGCGCGGGCGGGAGACGCCGGCAAAGGCTTCGCGGTGGTGGCGCAGGAGGTCCGCAATCTGGCCCAGCGCTCGGCCCAGGCCTCGAAGGAGATCAAGGTCCTGATCGCCCAGAGCACCGGCGAGGTCAAGGCGGGCGCCGATCTGGTCAAGAACGCCGGCAACACCCTGGACGAGATCCTGGGCTCGGTGAAGCGGGTGGCCGACATCGTCGGCGAGATCGCCGCGGCCTCGGCCGAACAGGCGACGGGAATCGATCAGGTCAATTCGGCGGTCACCCAGATGGACGAAATGACCCAGCAGAATGCGGCGCTGGTCGAGGAAAGCGCCGCCGCCGCCCGCTCGCTGGAGCAGTCGGCGGGGGGGCTGCAGCAACAGATGGCGTTCTTCGTGCTCGACGAGGCCGCTTCGAACAGCCTGGCCCGCCATGCCTCGCTGGTGCTCAGCACCAAGATCGACCACGTGAACTTCGTCAAGACCGTCCGCGAGGCCATCGCCGGCAAGACGCAGGTGACGGCCGAAAAGCTGGCCGACCATCACACCTGCCGCCTCGGCAAATGGTACGACGGGGTCGGCGAAGCGGCGGTGACCGGCAGCGAATGGTTTTCGGCGCTGCTTGCCCCCCATCGCCGCGTCCACGAGCACGGCAAGCGGGCATTGTCCCTGCACGCCGCCGGCGATCGCGCCGGCTGCGACGGAGCGCTCGCCGAGCTCGACCGGGCGTCGGAGGAAGTGCTGTCGATCCTTGATCGCCTGGCCGCCGATATCCGCGGTTTCCGGGCGCCGCGGGCGGCGGTCGCCCAAGCCGGCGCCGGGCGGCGGCGATAGGGAAGGCGGCCGCGCCTCAACTGACGGTTCAAATGTCGTAAGCGCATATCTAGCGCCGATTATAACGCTTGACCACAATTTGTGCAGCGCTTATGACAGCGAGCTTACCCGGGGGATAAGGCATGCGGCGGCTGCATGCAGAGACGGCGGCGATGAACCGGTTTTCCCGCCTTCCGATCGCCATTGCGGCGGTTGGACTGGTGTTGACCGCCCTGGCTTTCGGCCTGGCGCGGCACGCGGAACGGACGGCGTCGGTCCATCGCTTTGAATTCGCCTCGTCGGAGACCATCGACGACCTGGTCAACGTGGTGCTCGACGACATCGAGGCGGTCCAGAGCCTGGGCGAGCATCTCAACGTCACCGGCATGGTCGCGCGCGAGGAGTTCCGCACGCTGGCGGCGCCCGTGCTGGCGCGCCATCCCACCATCCAGGCGCTGCAGTGGCTTCCGCGGGTGCGGCGCGGCGAACGGGAGCGCTTCGAGCGCAGGCTCCGCATCACCGAGGGGCGGGCGCCGCATCTGAAGGCTTCGGAATCGCGCGAAGAGCATTTCCCGGTGTTCTATGTCGAACCCGGCAAGGGCAATGAAGCGATGCTGGGCTTCGATACCGCGTCCGAGCCGATCCGGCGGGTGGCCATGCTGCTGGCGGCCGGCCACGCCACCGCGGTGGCGACGGCCCGGGTCGCCGATTCCAACGACGATTACGCCGTTCAGATCTTCACCCCGATCTACCGCAAGGGCTTGGCCCTGGACAGCGAGGACCTGCGCGGCGACGGCTTGACCGGGTTCATCGCCGGCACCTTCCGGGCCGCCGACGTGGTTGCCCAGGTGATGGAGGCGCCGGGGCGCGCCCACCTGGACATCCACCTCTTCGACCTCTCGGCCCGCGAGACGGCGCAGCGGCTCTACCCCAAGGATTCCAGCCTGACGCTGGGTGACTTGCGCGCCGGTCTGCATTTCGAGATCGCCACCACCGTCGGCGGCCGCCGCTGGCTGCTGCTCAGCACGCCGGCGGCCAATTACGCCGAGGAAGGGTGGCCGATCCCGATCCTGGCGCTGCTGGGCGGATTGTGCCTCACCGCGCTCGGCTGGGCCTATGCCCAGGGTTCCGCCAGCCGCGGCCGGGCGCGGCGCGAGGCCGAGGATCTCTTGCGCTCCAGCGAACAGAAGCTGCGCGCGATGTTCGTGCTGTCGCCGCTGGGATTGGCGCTGAATTCCATGGACGGCCGATTCATCGAGGCCAACCCGGCATTCCTGAACATCGTCGGCTATTCCCTCGACCGGCTGGTGAGGCTGAGTTTCCGGGACCTGACCCCGGCCCGGTACGCCGAGGACGACGCCCGCCAGCTGGAACTCCTGCGGACCACAGGACGCTACGGCCCCTACGAAAAGGAATACGTCGCCGACGGCGGCCGGCGGGTGCCGGTGCGCCTCAGCGGGATGCTGGTCACCGGCGGCGACGGGGTGGCCTCGATCTGGTCGATCGTCGAAGACATCACCGAGCACCTGGAAACCCAGCGCGCCCTGATCGGCAAGACCGAGGAGCTGGCCCGCTCCAACACCGACCTGGAACAATTCGCCTATGTCGCCTCGCACGATCTGAGGGAGCCCTTGCGGATGGTCGGCACCTATGTGGCGCTGATCGGCCGACGCTACGGGCACCTGCTGGACGACGAGGGCCACGAATTCATCGGTTTCGCCAAGGAAGGGGCGGAGCGGATGGACCGCCTCGTCCTCGACCTGCTGGAATACTCGCGGATCGGCCGCAAGGCCCGG
>Ga0265331_10001343_pt1 | contig 18138 bp, 21 predicted proteins | sample 41923metaG_FD_202088 | JGI IMG/M metagenome (GOLD analysis project Ga0265331, IMG submission 202088) | Rhizosphere microbial communities from Carex aquatilis grown in University of Washington, Seatle, WA, United States - 4-19-23 metaG | ecosystem: Host-associated > Plants > Roots > Rhizosphere... | reverse complement strand
TGAACGACTTCGACCCCGAAAGGTGTCAGGCCATGATGGACGGGCGCATCAGTCGCTGCGTCGGCCCAATCGATGTCTAGCACGTGAGTCAAAGTCATATAGCGCGCGCCCAGGTCGTACATCTGGCGCAATACGGGCAGTGAGTTGTTGATCTGGTGCCCGCCCTCGATGCCGATCAGGCAGGCGATTTTCCCGGCTCGGTGAATGCGGCGCACGTCGGCCGCGGTTGTGGCCATCGCAAAGTCCGCCGGATAGCGCACGGCCATGCGTTTGACCAGATCGATCTGCTCGACCGTGGTCTGCACGGCTTCGGGACCCTTGATGTTGACCGGCACCCAGACGGACCAGAACTGGCCCCCGACGTGGCCCGCGCGCAGACGCGGAATATCGGTCATCAGTGGCGCCCCATCGGGAGGAGGCGTCAGCTTGGAGGTGTCTGTCTTCAGATCGATCGTGGACAGACGCCCTTTACCACGCTCACGTATTTCCCAAGGCAGATCGTTGTGACCGTCGATCAGGGGCGTCTGCTGCAACACCCGCTCGACGCGAGCCTGGTAAGCATCGCTCCCGGCCAGCGCGGTCGCCGCGCCAAGAGCAAAATACGCCATCCATGCAATACCCCAAACACCACGAATCCGCATTGACATGCAAGACACTCCGATGGACTAGTGCGGCGCAGGCTGCTGTGGAGCCGACTGTGGGCTGCCCGCCGGCTCGTTCAGAAGCCGCAACCGTGTCCCACCGGTATCCGGATCTTTGTATTCGCGGTTCGAGTCGCAAACGTACTCGAGCATCTTGTAATGCGGCAGGCGTTTGTATGCGTAACTGAAGTTCCAGGGCCCGGTGAGATATACCGGATCCTCGATGGTGATGCGGTCTTCAAAAAAATCCGGTGTCAGCATGTGGATACTCTCGTGGATGCGCATCTGATCGCTGTGGGGCACACCCCGGAAGCGCACTTTTTCCTTGATGCCCACCGTGTCCACCACAAGAGTACCACCCTGCCAGTGGCCAACGGAGTGCCCCCAGTAACCCGGCTCCGCATCCTCGATGGGTATCTGCTTTTCGTTCAGGTAGATGCGGCGCACCTGGTTGTAGGCCTCCTGGACGATCGTGACCTGGCCCGGGGTCTGCAGAACCTCCATCGGGAACATCGCCAGCATCATGGTGGGCATGCCGTCCGGCAGACACTTCACGTAGTCCGTATATAACGGCTGGCCGCGCGCATCCGCCTCCCTGGCGGCCTTCTGCTGAGATTGCCAGGTCCCCATGTATTCGGGCTTCAACGGCGGGTCCCCGACCGGCGGCGGTGGCGGCATCTTCGGATCGGGCGCCTCGTCTATCTGCGGATAGCGATTCCAGGTTCCAGTGAGTCCGTGATCGGCCGGCGTCGCGGCCAGCGCCGGGGCGACCATCGCACAGGCGCACAGCGCCTGCGCCAGAGCTTTTGCTCGCCGCGTCGAGTAGCGCATCGGTGCTCCTAGTGAACGTTAGGCTTGCCCGCGGGACCGCCGTTGGAAAACACACGCCCGTCGGCAAGAGTCAACTGTTTCAGCAACCCGCCCGGCTCACCGGTCTTCAACGGAGCAATGATCACGGTGATCTTGTCCCCGGGCTTGATCATGTTGAACTTCCAGCCGACACGATTGAGGATGCCCGGGCTTGCACACTCCACCGTATAGCCCTTGGTATCTCCGTGCTCATCGCTGGAGGCGAGCGCGATGTACACGTGGGGATTGTTCCATTCGAAGCCCGTAACCGTGCCCGCCAGCTTGATCTGGTGATCGCTGTCGTACATCGCGAATGAATGGTGTGCGAGCGCCGCTCCCGCCCCAACCAGGCCGAGCATCGCGCACAGCGATACCCAGCCACGCCGCAACGAGCCGGACGTGGTGCCAATGAGCCCTGTCATGCACCTCCCCCTCTTTTGATGCGCTACGGCTGCTTACGATGCCACGTTCGAGGCGCGACAGCGACAGCGTAGGGTCTTTGTCCTAACCGTGGACACGGCCTCCGGTAGAGCGGCTCCTTGATTTACGCGCAGCCCTCTTGCCCGGCATGCAATTGTAGGGTCGCGCGCCGACAATTCGTCCTGGGGCTGGAAGCCGCGGAGGGGGTCTCCGCAGCCGCTCGCATTGAGGATCCAAATGCTCTATTCGATCCTGATCTACGGAGATGAGGGCCACGTCGCGGCCTGGACGGCGCAAGAGGAACAGGAGGTCATGGGCCGGCATGCCGAGTTACGGCGGGACCTGGGCGCCGCGGGGCAGTTAGGGCCGGTCATGCGGCTGAGCCCGCAAGGGGCGAAAATCGTCCGGCGCTACAAGGACCGGCAACAGATTACCGACGGGCCCTATGCCGAAACGAAGGAGCAGCTCATGGGCATCTACGTGGTCGACTGCCCTTCCATGGACGATGCGATCGCGGCTACCGAGCTGTTGAGGTTCGATAGCGGCGTATTCGAGATCCGGCCGCTGGTGACCCTGGAACTAGGCACCCTGCGACGCATCGAGTGAAATGCGCAACTGACCCAGGGAGCCTTGGGCAAATCTCTCGACCAGCGTGGGAGCGAACCGGGTCAGGGTCGCACGCGACTCGGCGTTGGCGGTCACTGCACGGAGCTGCCACCCTTCCTCGGTGCGGCGCAGTGACAGGACGGTGCCAGGTAGCACGGCGTCCGACATCTCCAGACGGACCTCGCCTCCCGAATCGTCAGCAGCATCGGCGGAAACCAACGCACGGCGGATGTGTTTCACCATGAGCTCGGCGAATGTCGGATCGGGCGCTGCCTCTGCAGCGGGAGTACCCTGCAGCTGCGGGCCTGCTTCGAGCAGTCGTTGCGCCAGGAGCTGCGCGGCAATGTCCACATTGCCACGATGCAGTCCGTCTCCAAGGGCCCCGTAACCGTCATCACCCTCGTCGTCGCCCTGCTCACGAGCCGGCCCGGAGCCGCCACGCACCAGAAGCTCGGGCCGGCGCTCCTCGGAATCGGGTCCAGACATCAGACTACGAAACAACTTACCCTGCTGAAGCACGAAGGAGTCCGGCTGACCACTGCCGTCAGCATCCGCCGGCGACGCATCACCATTCATGGTCGCTTTGGCATCGGACGTGTTGCCGGTGGTATGAGCACTGGTCGCGGCACTCGAATTGCTCAACGAGTTGACTGAGTCGCTCATGACCTCTCCGCGTTGCTCCGATTGGTTTGCAGGTCCTCCGCGGCGCCTTCTTCCGCCCGCAGGTCGATCGCCTGCCATTCTCGCTTGTGTTGCATCATCACAGTAGTGAGGGCCTGTTGCTTGGCGTAGGCGCGCATATAGTCGCGACGTGCACGCACAGCCGCAGCTTCCGCGTTGGTCAGCGCCGCTTGCGCCTCCTGCAAAGCAACGAAACACTCATCCACCCGCGCGCGCCACCAGTCACACCGGGCAGCAGAAATCTCCAGACTGCGCGAAGCGATGTCGTGGTGCAGGTTGCCTGCAACCTGGTCTGCATAGGCCCGCTGCTGTTTGCGCCGGGCGTTATCGGCCTCGGTCCAGCGAGCCCGCGAGGCATCCCGCTCCAGCTCCTTTTCACGTACTACCCGATTGCACGCCTCAACCTGCTGCATCGCCTGGGTCACACGCCGGTTGCGCAGGGCCAGCAGAGGCTCGAGCCGCGCTCGCGCCCTCATTTCATCAACTCCGCCAGTGCCCGTATACTTTCATCGAACCCGGTCAATTGGGTGGGCGGCTGTTGCAAAAACTGCCTGATGGACCCGATATTGCGAATCGCAGCGTCCGCCTCGGCATCGCTGCCCGACTTGTATTCGCCGATCTGCAGCAACAGCTCCAGATCCTGGTACCGGGCGAGTTGCCTGCGAAGCGCCGCCGCGGCCCGCTGATGTTGGGCGCTGGCCACGCGTGACATGACTCGGCTGGCGCTCGCCAGCACATCGATTGCCGGAAAATGATTAGCCGCCGCAAGCTTGCGTGACAGGTGAATGTGTCCATCCAGAATCGAACGGACCTCGTCACCAATGGGATCGCCTTCCTCGTCCTCCAACAGCACGGTGTAGAACGCAGTAATCGAGCCGCGGTCGTTGTTACCACTGCGCTCGAACAAAGCGGGTAACGCCGAAAATACGGAAGGTGGGTATCCTCGGCGGGCGGGTGGCTCCCCCACCGCCAGGCCGACATCACGCAAGGCTCGCGCAAATCTCGTCACCGAGTCGAGCAGCAGCAGCACGCGGCGGCCCTGGTCTCGGAAATATTCCGCGATCGCGGTTCCGACATACGCGGCACGGCTGCGTTCCAGCGCCGGTCGATCCGAGGTCGCGACCACGACGACGCTCTTGGCCAGTCCTTCCGGCCCGAGGTTGTCCTCAATGAACTCACGGACTTCGCGGCCGCGCTCACCGACCAGCACGATGACATTCACGTCGGCGGATGCCCGGGCGAGCATTCCCAACAGGGTGCTCTTGCCCCCGCCCGCCGCGGCGAAGATACCAACACGCTGACCCTCGCCCACCGTCAGCAGCGCATCGATCGCACGCACGCCGCTGGGAAAAGGTCGCGAAATCGGCTCGCGGCTGAGCGCATCGGGCGCCTCCCGGTGTACGAGTACCTGGGTCAGACCGCCTGGAGTCGGAGGACCATCGATCACTTCGCCCATGGCGTTCAGCACGCGCCCCAGAAGAGTCGGCCCGGCTCCGATCGTTGCCTGCTGTCCGCGGGAAACGACCTCCGTGGCGGCCGAGAGCCCGGTAAGCGTCCCCAGCGGAGTCAGAAGTGTGAGGCCTCTGCCGATGCCCACTACCTCGGCCATCAACTTCTGGCCGCTAATTGGATTACGTAGCTCGCAGACCTCGCCAATACTGGCGCCGACGCCCGTAGCACGGATCAACGTGCCATACGCCTCGGCAACGCGGCCCACCCGCTTTAGCGGGTCGACGCTTCGCAGCCCGGCAAGCAACGGATCACCGTCTTCCAGATGGGCCGGCTTCACCATCGCGACTCCGTCGCCACGGCCATCAGCTTTGCGCGAATGGCGTCCAACTGCGCCGACAACCCGGCCTCGATGCGCCCCAGCTCCGACTCCACGACACACGTGAACGGCGCTAAATGTGGATCAACCAGAATTTGTGCCATTTCAACCTGAGGATGCTCACTGCGCCAATGCTCGAGCATTTCCTGCGTTGCGTCCGCCGCCGAGGCGGTTACCCTGATACGCAGGTACTTCTCGGCCTGCAACGTGCTCAAAGCCTCCTCCACCAGCGCCGCAACGAGCTGCGGCTCCCCGAGGGCCGGCGCGATGCGCTCGAGAATGGCAACCGCCAGCGCGACGATACGCTGCTGGGAGGCCTCCAGAAATTCGTGCGCCTGCTTTTGCGCATCCAACAGATGCTGTGCCATCAGAGACTGGGCCTGGGCCAGCCCCTGCGCGTATCCCTCGGTGCGGGCCTTTTCAATCACCTCGTCAGCCCTGCGTTCCGCATCCCTGACGATGTTCCCCGCTTCAAACAGCAAGCGTGACATTTCGCTGGTGTCCGCCCAGGCGCGGCGTGGGATGCGCCTGCCAGCTACCGCCGTCAGTACAGCCTCGCGATCCGTCAGGGCGATGTGAGTCATGAGTCAGTTCCTGTCAGAACAACCTCGTAAAGGGTCTCCGGTGGGCGCAGCGACACCTCGACGACCGTTGCCGGCAACGTCCACTCGGAGGGGCTCATCCACCACCAGCGCTCAAAGCTCAACCTGACACTCTCACCCCACGCGGGATGGGCGCTATTGGCGTATCCCGCCAATTCCATGGCGCCGCGGCGCGCCACGTGATCCCTGATGCTTTCCACGGTCCCATTCGTCCATACAGGACGCTCAGTGGCGTGAGTAGCCACAGCATTCGACTGGAGTAGCCGATCGTAGCGGGATGCACCGAGTGCGAGCCGCAGTTTCATGACGCCATCACGGGTGACCACGGTGCGTACCGCTGCGGCGAGTGCCACGCCACCCAATTCCAGTGCGGATTCCACGGGCTCCTGCAATGGCTGCGCCAGCCAGGAGCGTGCGCCGAGCCGATCGGCGGCGTCGGAGCGCCACACCGTCAATGAGAAGAGCGCCGGACTCAACTTCGCCAGGTGATTCGCCAGCCAGCGCCTGCCGAGCGCATCGCGGCGCGCCGCCAGGATGAGCTGCGGCTCGATATTGCGAAACCAACTGGGATGGACGCGATCCAGCGTCGCGCTCTGCAGATCGAACCAGGGCTTCAGATCATCGCTCGCCGACACTGCCGTCGACCTGCTGCGCGCTGCTCACCAGCGCCCCGACAGGAGGCGCACCGGCCGGCCGCCGGGTGAAGAATTTTACCGTGACGCGATTGACGTCCCTGAGTCCCTCGATGCCGTCGGTGACAATGGCCTTGATGTCCGTTTCGCGGGATTCGAGGTGCGCCCCCGGTTGCTCGATAATGACGACGGAGGCCGAGGCCGACTGGGGTTTGTCGTCGAGAACATTGCGCTCGGGCAGCGCAATATGCACCCTGGCGTCCACCACACCGTCAAACTGCAGCAGCGTTTGCTCTACCTCCTGTGAAAGAGCGAACACATAGCGCGCACGCTCTTCCAGCGGTGATGAGATGAACCCCTCTTTCGGGAATACATCTCCGAGAGAATGAAGCTGCTGCCGCGGCAGTCCGGCCGCCGTCAGAACCGCCATCGCGCGTGGGATGTCCCCGTGCGATACGCTGATGGAGAAGCTCTTGCTCTTGGCCACCGGGCCCTTGTCGGCATCGATGTGGGCCGACAACAACGCAGCCTCGACCTCGTTGGCCTGGTGCTCGGTGAGGTCCGTGTACAGAACGTTCCTGGCGCACCCCACCAATACGAAGGACGCAAAGAGCAACAGCGCTCCGGAGCAGACATTGCGCACCACTGCTCCCGGCTCAACTCTGCTCACGGAACAGCTGCTGCACACCATCCGAGGTTCTGTTGGCCACGTTCGAGGTCAACTCGCAATGGAACAGAAACTCGTGGGCCTTCATGGCCATCATCAGCATGTCTCCCGGCTGCAGAGTACCGTCGCGCGAGCCCATGTGGAGCGCCTTCGAGCCGAGCCCTTCCACCCGGCCGTTGAGGTTCTGCAACGCGGCGATCACGGTGTTGAAGCCGCTTTGCTCCGCTGTCGTCGTCGGAGCGGTGGCCGTCGGGGCCGCAGCCTGCGGGGCGGCAGCCTGTTGGGCATAGAGGGCGCCGAAGTGAGCGACATCCTGGATGTCGTAGCTCGTCGGAATCGCAGCGGGCTCCTGCAACGCACTGGCTGCCGGGGTGAGCTCGAAAGCAACCGAACTGACAGGGTCCATAGCCACTCCTATCTAAGGCTTATTGCTTACGTCCCAGCGACTCCAGACCCTCACCGACGCTGGTAGTTGCCGTGGAGGCATTCGTCGCCATGAAAGAGAACCGCATCGACTCGGCCGTGAGCTGTGTGATCTGCGCCGGTTGATCGCTGCCGCCGTTGCCGATTTCGCTCGACAGCTGTGTGATCACCTGCGCCTGGTTGTTGAGCGCCTGTCCCCAGGCCTGCGCCATGGCCTCATACCAGGACTTGCGATCGCTCGCACTCGGGCTGCTGAGACCCGAGGCGGCGGCGCTGATTGACAACTTGTGCGTCACGGATTGGCTGTTGTTCACCGGACTGCTGATGCTCGGTGTGCCGACAGCGGCATTCGTGGCGTTCAGAATCGAATAGATTGAGTTGGTCACGTTCGCTTCTCCTGGTGGTTGCTGCTGCCCAGGCGTGCACCTGGCAGCCGCCGATGCTCGACTTGTCCGTTGCGCTCGATCAAAACCTCATCGCCGTCGACGCCGGCGAGCCGGCCGCCCTGCGGCAGCTCGGCGCCCACGTAATAACGGGATCCGTCGGCGGTGACGACATAAGGGTCATCACCCGAGATGGCGGAAACGATTCGCGTGCCGTCCACCTGCGTCGGCGAGGCGCTGCTGTGGGGATCATCAAGGTTGACGGCCAACACGCGCCTCAACCCAACGATCTCGCGCATGGCGCGTGACTGAATTACCGTCGCCAGCACCTTGGGATCACCCATGTGACCGTGCACAGTCACCGTGCCATTGCCGTCATAGTGGGCATCGCATGCCACGTCTGAAAGTCGCAGTACTTCTTCAACATCCCGTGCGATGTCGGCCCCCGGCCGGCCGGCGGCAAGTTGCTCGGCGGGAACTGGCACTACCTGAGGACGTCCGCGCAGTCCTATCTGCACGGGATTCAGCCCGCAGGCCACTGCAACACCGACAGCCAGCACGGCACCCGCCGCCCAACGCATATTGAGCAGGAACAAGCGCCCCCGGGTACCGCGGCGCTGAGCCAGCTTTTCGATGTATGGAACGTCACTATCCCGCTCCGACACCACGTCGAACGCCGTGCTGCCCAGCTCGACACAGGCCCCTGACTTGACACAAACCGATTTACCCGGCTCCAACGGCCGCCCATCCAATGTGAGCGGCTCGTCGATCGCGCGCAAAAACAACTTCGAGTCCAGATTGCTCAATACGCAATGGTGTCTCGCGACACCGGCGTCGTGGAGGATGACATCGCAATCCTCGTCCGCGCCGACCAGCACCACGTCGGAAGGCGCTATCGGAGTCAGCGCCCCGCGGTGCAGGCCCCTGACGACGCGGAGATTCAGCGCCTGGTACTCGGGCGTTGGCGGCGCCTCGTGCGCCGGGCCGTCCGGCATTCCCCCTTGCATAGCGGCCTCCTCACTCATGGTGTGGCGGATCGCGGCAATGTCGCCGCGCTCGCCGTGACGATTTGCGGTGAGATCAGGAACAGGCGCTCGGTATGATCCTTGGTGACCGTATCGCCGCGAAACAAGTGACCGAGCAGCGGAATACTTCCCAGCAGCGGAATTTTACTGGTGGTGCGGTTGTTCTCGTGGCGCACCAGCCCACCAAGCAACAGGCCCTCGCCCACATCGATGATGGCCTGCGTATTGACCGCGTTGTTGACCACCTGCGGCAGCGCGAGCTGCCGCGTCTGCCCGTTCGCATTGACCGTCGACTGACTGGTCGTCGACACCGTGCCATCGTCGATTTCGACGAGCAGCCGGATCCGCTGACGCCCATTGTCGACGATCATGTGCGGGGTTACCCGCAGGACCGTGCCGGCGACGACGTTGTACAGATCCTCATCGAAAGCGCCCGCTACCGGAAAATAGATGGTCTGGGTACTTTCGATGATTGCCTCGACATCATTGAGCGTCACCACCTGGGGGCGCTGCACGATGTTGGTCACACCCTCGGTCTCCAGGGCATTGACCCGCGCCATGAAAGTCGAGGCGTTGCTGATGATGCTGTTGATCTGCAGGCCGGACAGGGCGCCCGCGGCATCGACCGGATGGATTCCGCCGCCGAACGCCACCCCGGTGTTGCCGTGTTGATAGGTCCAGTCGACACCGAGCTGCCGCACATTGTTCTTGTCGATATCGATGACGGTGGCGTCGAGCTCGATGATCTGGCTCTCGACATCCAGCTGCCGCACCAGGTCCTCATAGATCGACATGCGGTCGGGATAATCGCGGATGATGATGGCATTGCGATACGGATCGGCCACGATCCGCGGCGAGTCACTGGCTTCGAGCGCGGCGTTGAAAGCCGACATCTGTGACGGTGGTGACGCGGAGGTGCCGGTGGTTTCGGTCTGGGGCGCCTGGTTCATTGCCGACCCCGACGGCCCATACTGACCGGTCTGCTGGCCCAAGCGATCCCCGAGCGCAGCAAGCCCTCTGCCGCGCAATCCTTTGACGGTGGGCGGCAGCGATGTGGTTTCACCCAAACCCCCCAGGGCACTTGGCTGAGCCACGAGCTCGCGCATAATCGTCGCAACGCCCGGGATCACCGTCCGTTGACTTCCCGATGTGAAAGTCGTGTCAGCCGCCCAGGCGTATTTCAATGCGATGAAGCGCAACGTGATGCGCTGACTGACCGGCTCATTCACCGACGTCCGGGTGCGCCGTCCCAGCGCGGTGCTCAGCTGTGTCAGTTGGTCCAGGAAACGGGGCGTACCGCTGGCCGAGACCAGGCCCGTGTCGGCATGAATGCGTACGACATCAGTGGTATCGGTCAAGCCGAACCCGACCGATGCCTGTCGGAACGCCTCCACCCGGGCGGGGTCGATCTGGTAGTAACGGCTCGACAACTCGCGGGTCTTGTAGATGAACGCGACGCTACCATCGTAATACCCGACCAGGCCGTTGGATTCCGCTACTTTCCTGAAGACCGCCGCGGCATCCCCCTCACGGGGGCCATTCAACGTGCCGGACTCCTCCTGTACCGCTTCGCTGATGGATACGGCGAGGCCGAGGTCGTCGAAGAAACGCTTGAGAAAATCCTTCAGCGGCTCCGCCTGGAGCTGGTACGACACCTTCTCGTTCGGGAACGGGATACGCGCTGCCTGTGCGGCGCCGGCAGCGACACACAACAGCAGGACACCGACACCACAGCGGCTAGCCGCGGACCTGACCCAACGGGACGACGGGCACATCACCGCTCAATTCCTGAAAAGACAACACGGGCAACTCAAAAAACTCTCCTTCTATGAGCTTGCGCAAATGACGCCTGATGTCCATAGAGCACAACAGGACCGCCCGGGCGAAACCGCCGCCGGACTCGTCGCGAACAGCACGGATATCAGCAACGACGCGCTGCAGCAACTGTGGATCAATTGCGACTTGGCCCGATTGGCCTGCGCCACGCAGCGCCTGGCGCAGCGCGTCCTCCAACTCCGGGTGCGCGATCAACGCGCTGATGGATCGATTGGGACCGGCGTAGCGCTGCGTGATGTGTCGTCTCAACGCCACGCGCACCTGCTCCGTAATCATGACAATGTCGCGTTCCCGGTTGCTCACTTCGGTGATGGCCTCGAAGATGTCGCGTAGCTGTCTTATGGGAACGCCCTCATCCAACAGACGGCGCAGTACTTCCGAGACCCGCTGCGCCGGGGCCGCGCGCAACATCTCCTTGACGAGGTCGGGGTAGTCCCGCGACCAGCGATTCAACAGGTTGGACGTCTCCTGGATTCCCGCGAACTGCGCGAGCTGCCGGTGCAACGCCCGCTCGAGGAGGCCTTCAAACTCTTCACCATTATCCAACTCCGCGGCGGCGACGGAGACGCCGAAAGTCGTAAGACGAAAGTGCTTGCCGCCGAGGTCCGCGGCGACGCGCAGCACCGGAGTCGCAATGGGCGCGCCGTACTCCTCCCTGAGGCGCTCCACGGTACGTATCGCCAGGCCGGTCAGGCGCTCGCGCCCGTGGAGCTCGGCCAACTCGGCGGATGTCTCCAGCACAACAGACGGCAAGGGCTTCAGATCCGGCTCACTGCTCGGCGCCTCGGCGTGCGCGGGTGCGGCGTCGGCCTTACCCAACCTGACGCGCAACTGTTGCACCCACGGTGACTCGTCTCGCCAGCGCCACAGGGCCATCAGCACCAGCGCAAAACCGAACGCGACAAACACCGGCCAGGGAAAGCCGGGTACGAGCGCCAGCAGGAACGCGAGCACCCCGCCCGTCATCAGCACGCGTGGATAGTTTCCTACATCGCGGGATATGGCGGCGCCCAGGTGACCCTCCCGATCCTCGCCGGTCGTGCGGGTGACGATCAGTCCCGCGGCGATGGCCGACAGCAGGGCCGGAATCTGCGCCACGAGGCCATCACCGATCGTGAGGATGCTGTAAGTCCGCGCGGCGTCGGCCAAAGGTAATCCGAGCTGCAGCACTCCGACCGCGAGGCCACCGAGAATATTGATCAAAATGATGACGATGCCCGCGATGGAATCGCCGCGGACAAACTTCATGGCGCCGTCGAGCGCCCCATGGAGCTGGCTTTCGATCTCGAGGCGCCGCCGGCGGCGCCGCGCCTCCTCCTTATCAATGAGTCCCGAGCGCAGATCCGAGTCGATGGATAACTGCTTGCCGGGCATGGCGTCCAAGGTGAAACGGGCAGCCACCTCCGCGACACGCTCCGCCCCCTTGGCGATCACGATGAACTGCACGACCGTGATGATGAGGAAAACGACGATGCCAACCACCAGGTTGCCACCGACGACCACGAGGCCGAAAGTCTCAATGATGCGGCCCGCATCCGCCTCGAGCAGGATGAGCCGGGTAATGGCGATCGACAGTGACAGCCGGAACAGCGTCGACAGCAACAGGACACTGGGAAAGCTCGCGAACGCCGTGGGGCCGGGAATGTAAATCGCCAGAAGCAGCAGCCCCACGCCAAACAACACGTTAGCCGCGACCAACACGTCGACGACCAGGACCGGCATCGGCAGGATCATCAAGGCGACGATCGCGACCACACCGCAGGCGAGCAGGATATCGCTGAAGGTGCGTGGAGGGCGGAGCGCGGCAATCCCGAATCGCTTGGCGGTGAAGCCCTTCAGAACAGTCTCCCCGAAAGCTGTTGCGATATTTCTACGGGTTCACCGTAGCATCACGCGCCACGCGTGCAAACCTAGTAACAACCCCAGGTGGTCCGGGAAGCGATTCCCCGGTACAAAGTCCCAATTCGTCAGGGGAAGGAGCACGGAGGGGCCGTAGCGTGCCGCAATCAGCCAGTGCCCGTCGGTGGTGGCATACGGTCTGGATCGCGCGCGGCAAAAATGTCGCGCACATTGTCCTGTGCGGCTTCTCTGACATTGTCTGTAATGTCAGACATCTCGGTCACGCGATTGATACTGGTGGGCGTAATGCCCACGACGAGGTACCGCCCACCGACCTTGACCAGCGCGAGGCGCTCCCTCGGTCCCAGTGCGATGACGTGCACGAGTTGCAACGGGCCTTCGCGCCTGCCGACGCTGCCCTTCCAATGTCGCAGGACCCAGGTCGCTGCGGCCGCCGCGCCCGTCACCAGGACGAGCGCCACAATCAACGACCCCACTGCGCCCGTGTCGGAAGCCGCGGTGTCGCTGGTTGCAAACGCTGCGGTTGTATACAGGTTTATTGCAACCGCCAGGCTGTAGGCTACTCGCATCGTTGTCATCCTCTTATCACCTGCAACGTTCTCGCATGCAAACGCTTCCTGCTGCTAGCATAGGACTGCTGGTCGTTACAGAACAGGGGCGGATGAGGCCGGGTGCAAGTTATGCACACAGCGCAAGCGGTTAATACAGGAGTCGGCCGCACGCGCGCACTCTTCGAGTCGGCGCTGGCGCAGGTCTGTGCGGCCGCACCCGGACCGCTGGCGATATTTGATCTCACCGACGATGTCCTGGTGTTGGCCAACCCCGCGTTCGTGGCGGAGTTCGGTTGTACACCGGCCTCGCGTGCCGCCTTCGAACGCGGCTTCGAGGCGGTCTCATCCGCAGCCGACACCCCACCGCCCAACTATGATGGCGAGGAGACTCAGCGCATCGAGTTGTTTTGTCCCCGTACCGGGCGTTGGTATCTGTTCCACTGGTCACGCCTGCAGGCGCCCGATGGCACGCGGCTCCTCATGCTCAATGCGCAGAATCTCACCGAGCGCATGGACACCATGCGCCAGCAACGCGCCCTGCAGGAGCAGCTGCTGAGCAGTTCGCGAGTCATGTCCGTCGGCGAGATGGCTACGACTCTGGCTCACGAGATCAATCAGCCCCTGGCGACGATCGTGAACTGCCTCACGACCGCCCGCACGCTGCTCGCCCAACGCGCCGCGAACCCACAGAAGCTGCGCCTGGCCCTCGATCTGGCTTACGAGCAGGCTGGGCAAGCGGCCGCGGTCGTTGCCCGCCTGCGCGAGTTCGTGAAAACGCGTGAGCCACGCCGAGAGCCGCTGCCACTGCGGTGCCTGGTGGAGCATGTGGTCACCCTGCAGCAGCTGGACGCGCAGAAGCATCGCATCCGCGTCGTGGTAAACCTGGCTGCCGATCTGCCGGATGTACTCGTAGACCGGGTAATGGTCGAGCAGGTCCTTGCCAACCTCGTGAGGAATGGCATCGAGGCCATGAGAGCAACGCGTCCAGCGGACCGTAAGCTCGTCATCACTGCGAAGCTCGATATGGAAGGCAACATAGCGGTGCGCGTCGCTGATCGCGGCTCAGGAATCTCGGCAACGGACGAAGCGCAGTTGTTCACCCCGTTCTTCACGACGAAGGCGAACGGGATGGGCATCGGGCTCGCCATATGCCGCTCAATCATCGAGTACCACGAAGGGCATCTGTACTTCGAGCACAACGAAGGTGGCGGCTCGGTGTTTACGTTCACCTTACGTCCGGTGCCCACCGCATGAGCGCGGCGCCCGCGCCAATGGTCTACCTTGTCGACGACAACGAACCGTTCCGACGCTCAACCGCCATGCTGTTGGAAACCGCCGGCATCGATGTGCGCGACTTCAGCGGGGCCGCAGAGCTGCTCAAACAGTTGGAATGCGCCGCGGTACCCGGTCTCGGCGCCTGTACGGTGAGCGATATCCGCATGCCGGACATGAGCGGACTGGAGTTGCTCGAGGAGATGAAGCGGCGCAAGTACACTATTCCGGTCATCTTCATGACCGCACACGCGGACATCCCCCTCGCCGTCGAGGCGATGCGCCGGGGAGCGGTGAACTTCATCGAGAAACCCTTCGCCGCCGAGGTGATGATACAGGCGATCCGTCTGGCGGCGCAGGAGGACTTCTCCCAGCCGACCGGGAGCACGACCACCGCCTCGAGGCAGCCGAGTGCGCGGCTCTCATCGTTGACACGCCGCGAGCGCCAGGTGCTGGAGCTCGTAGTGGCCGGAAAATTCAACAAAACCATTGCCGATGTGCTCGGCATCAGCACCAAAACCGTAGAGCTGCACCGGTCCAGCGTCATGACCAAACTGGGTGTGCGCAACGTGCCGGACCTGGTAAAGGTGTTCCTTGGCTATCAGTAGCCTCCTGCGACAACTGGCGCCTGCGAAAGCCACGGTACTTCGTGAGCTGTTCACCCAGACTGACTCCCTAGTACTCCAGGGCGATCCCGGCACGACGTGGCGCTTCTATCTCGCCCAGCCGGTATCGCCCCACGGCATGTTGCTCCGTGGCGCACACGCAGAAGTCTCGCTGAACGTCTCGGAGGATGGGCTGGCGCAACGCCTCGGCGAGCGCGAGTGGTGGGACTATGATGACGAATCAAGATTACTGGCGTGGACTCTCGCACACAGTGTCTTTCTCGAGGCGCTCGGCAGACTGCTGCGTGAGCCCCTCATGCCTCACGCCTGGAGCGACACGTCCTCGGCACTATCGGATTCATTCACCACCGTCACTCTCGGCTTTACGGTAACTACGGAGTCCGGCCAGACCACCAGCGGCCTTCTCAGGATGTCCCCTGACATCGTGCGGCGCTTACTGGCTAACACCGGTTGGCGCGATCCCGCACCGCTGGCCGGTATCTGGACTGCACTGCCCGTCAAGCTGCGCATAGAGATGCATGGCGCGCGCTTTCCGCCTGAGGAGCTCACGGCCGCCGAGATCGGCGACGTCCTCGTGCTGGGCGGCCTTTCCCATTGCTGGCGCAACCTCCAGGTCGTGGCGGAAGACTCTATTGATCTGAAGAGGCGCTGGAGCGCCGAGTATGACGGCGAGCGCCTGCGGATCAACGCGGCACTACCTTATGTGTCAACGGAGTCCTCCATGTCAGAATTCTCCGCAACCGACTCCAGCGCCCTGGCAGGCGTCGGTGTCACCGTCGATTTCGAGCTCGGCAGCACTTCGTTACCGCTTGGGGAGCTCGCGAATCTGAAGCCCGGTTATGTCTTCGAGCTCTCCGGAAATCTCAACCAGGTGCGGGTAGTCATCCGCGCCAACGGCACGCGCGTCGGATACGGCGAGCTGGTTGCGGTCGGCGACGTCCTCGGAGTCCATCTGCTCTCAGTGGAGACGAATGGACTTCGGTAACCTAAGTCCGGCACTCATCATCGTCACGGTCGTCAGCCTCGCGCTGGCGCCCTTCGTCGCGGTCATGGTGACGTCATTCACCAAGATCGTCGTGGTGATCAGCCTGCTGCGCAACGCCCTCGGCCTGCAACAGGTGCCGCCGAATGTGGTTGTCAACGGACTGGCCATCATCCTGTCGATCTACGTCATGTATCCTGTGCTCCTCGACAGCTACAGCGAGATCGGCCAGCGCGCCGCCACGGAGCAACAGCAGAAGATGGACGTCAAGCGCTTGCTCGATCTCGCCTCGAGCGGACGCGAGCCGTTGCGCAGCTTTCTCGTAAAGCACTCGAGCGATGCGGAGCGAGCGTTCTTTCTGCAAACAGCGAAGCGCCTGGTGCGCGAGCGCACCGACATCGCAGCTGCGGACTTCGTCGTCGTAGTGCCGGCGTTCACGGTGAGCGAGCTGACGTCGGCATTTCAAATCGGCTTCCTGATCTTCCTCCCCTTCCTGGTGATCGATCTCATCGTCTCCAACATACTGCTCGCCCTCGGCATGATGATGTTGTCGCCTACCACGGTATCCCTGCCGTTCAAGCTGCTACTGTTTGTTTCGTTGGATGGCTGGGCGAAGCTGGTGCACGGCCTGGTGCTCACTTACCGATAATGAACGCCGACGTTGCACAACTGACCCGTGAAGCGCTCTGGCTGGTGCTCATGTTATCGGCGCCCCCCATCGTCGCCGCCTCCGTGGTGGGGCTGATCGTCGCCTTCCTGCAGGCAGCCACCCAGCTTCAGGAGCAGACACTGACCTACACTCTGAAGTTTCTCACCGTCGCGCTGACCCTGCTGCTCACCGCCTCGGTAATAGGCGCGAATCTGTATCACTTCGCGGACCACCTGCTCACCGACTTTCCGCTGCTGGCGCATCCGTGAATCTGTTAGGCGGCCTTGGCCCGACCATCGGCGCGATAGCCCTGACCCTGCCGCGGTTGGCGGCAGCATTTCTGGTGCTGCCGCTGCTCAACGCCTCGACCATGCCCTCCCTGGTTCGCAACAGCTTCCTGGTGAGCCTGGCCATCCTCGTCTATCCGTTGGCGCTGGGTACTCCGACGCATAGCCTGCAGGGCGCGCTTTGGCCTTTCCTGGTGGTGAAGGAGATCTTCATCGGGGTGTGCTTCGGGTTTCTGTTCGGCTCGGTCTTCTGGGCAGTCAGTGCCGCCGGCAACCTGATCGACACCAAGGTGGGAACCAACTTCGCGGCGGTGGTCGATCCCATCCAGGGTCATGAGACGAGCCTGACCGGGCAGTTGCTCACCCAGCTCGTGGCCTGGCTGTTCATGGCCAGCGGCGCTTTTACATTGTTCCTGAATCTGCTGATGACCAGCTACACCCTCTGGCCGGTGATGGACATGCTGCCGCCGCTGACGGCCGCGACCGAGCAACTCGCGCTCCGGGAATTCTCGTCGCTCCTCACCCTGGCGCTCATGCTGGCCGCACCGGCGCTCGTCGTGGCCTCACTCCTCGACCTCTCGCTCGGCCTGATCAATCGCTACGCGCCGCAGCTCAACGTGTTCTCGCTCACCCTGTCGATCAAGGCGTGGGTTGCGACGTTCATCGTGCTGCTATCGCTCGGAACCTTCGTGGACATCGTCACCCGGAAGTTGTTCGCAAACCGGGGCATCCTCAACCTGTTGCGCCACATGTTGTAGAGCCAGGTCAGCGCCGTAACGTCTCCGCCCAGCGCAACAGCTCGGCCACGGCGCGGAAGAACTCGGCGGAGATGTATTCATCCAGGCCCACCTTTTCGTGCAGGCCACGCGCCAGCTCGACGTTGCGCATGATCGGCACACCGGCCTGTTCCGCCGCCTCGCGGATGAGCTGGGCCTCGTAGTCTTCGCCCTTGGCGCAAACCACCGGCAGCTCGGTCGATCCCGGCTCATAAAGGATGGCTACGGCAATGTGCTCGGGGTTGACCACGACCGCACTGGCCTTACGGACGGCCTCCAGCATGTTCTGTTGCGCCCATTCCTGGTGGAGCTGGCGACGACGTCCTTTGACGAGAGCGTCCCCCTCCGTGTCCCGTAGCTCCTGGCGGATATCGCGGCGACTCATGCGCAGTTTTTTGATGAAGGCATAACGCTGATAGAGTGCATCCAGCACGGACAAAAGGGCGAAGACGCAGATCGTCCAGATAGCGAGCCACATCAGCGCATGCCAATGTGCGGCGCCCACATCGCCGGGCGCACCGAGCGGCAACCTCATTATCTCA
>Ga0265331_10001342_pt1 | contig 18141 bp, 13 predicted proteins | sample 41923metaG_FD_202088 | JGI IMG/M metagenome (GOLD analysis project Ga0265331, IMG submission 202088) | Rhizosphere microbial communities from Carex aquatilis grown in University of Washington, Seatle, WA, United States - 4-19-23 metaG | ecosystem: Host-associated > Plants > Roots > Rhizosphere... | reverse complement strand
TCTCGTTACTCCTTGCAACGACGTTTTGCTTATCGATTTTTTCGGCCCACCATCGAAGCTCGGTCATCCGATTCTTCATGGTGCCGATTGCCAGGCCCTCCAGCTTCCAGCGCTCGACCAGTGCCTCGACGTGCTTGGGTTTGAGGCTCTTTGCTTCCATGTGCCGGAAGCCCATCTCCTGGAGCTGGTTCGCCATCTGGTCGAGCACCCATTCGCGGTCGCGTTGCGTGGCGTAGCCGCCGTCGCGATTTCGCCTGCACAATTGCTTTAGTTCGTAGTTCAGATCTCGCATATATTCCTCGTTAAGCTTGTTCATGTTTACGTTTGTTGCCGCTGTGTTTTGTTACGTTGCTGCTGGTGTGTATTGCCTGTCCGGTTAGTGTTTCTGTCCATCTCGTCTGCCTAAGCAGAACGAAATCACAAGGGACCCGGGACACCACTCCCGCTGTGTGCAGTGTTTCTTTGCTGCTTGCCGCGGCTGCACCCGCTCTTGGCTTCGATGCCGCATTCCTGTTGGAAGTTGGTCCATCGAGACGACTCCTTGACCCAGGACTCAGGGGTGCGCGGGTTGCGCGCAGGATCAAACGACGCCCGTCGGGGAACGGGCAGAGAGGCGGACCGCATTGCGCGGTCGACGATTGCGATGGGTCAGGAAGCCCATCACTGGGGGATGTAACTAGCGCCAGCCACCGCTTTATCGACGTGGGCTGGGGCATTGTGCGCATCGTCACTACCGGCTGGCGCCCGGCAGTGACGATGCGCTTGGCGCAGACTCGTTGCCGCAATTACGCGTACAACTTTGCCGCTGTAACCGTAACGGATTGGGCCGCTACGATCCTATGACATGAGATTGTCGGTCACACGAGCGTGTGCTTGGCGCACATCACGCAAGACCGACGCACGTATTACGACGAATGACACTGGACCAGGGTTACTAACGAAAGCAATGCAGGCGAAGCCTGATTGCGGCACCGCTGCCTTTGAAATCAAATGCAGCAGCAGGGCGACAGCGTGTCGCCGGGACGGTGTCCGAACATGAAACGTCCGGACGTGGATGGCAAGTCTACGAGTATCTCCAAACCTTGCGGCTGCCGGCTTTCAGGAGATCTGTCCGGCTGGGCGCTCTTGCGAGCAAAGGGCGATGCGTAACGAGCATCAGTCGGGCTGACACAGCCAGCGTTAACCAATGTTCAGTGTTGAGCGAATCCGCGCACGCTGGCATTCAAGTGTAACGCGTGTGCGTGGACCGCAGAACTAACGCTGTGACCGGTACCTCATTGCACAAGTTCCCTTGCAGTCGGCGGCCGAGTACCCGGCTCGCTGAAAAACGCTACGCCTCAAGCGCCGGAGAGAACGGCCTGTTAGCAGTGCTAACAACCTTGCCGAACAAAAGCTCGGACTGGCAGCCTAGGGGCGCGATGGGGCGACAGCCGCTCATGCCTCGACAAATCAATTCAATCGGCTTACGAAATTGAAGGGTATTGACGTGAGAATACGTACGCATTTTTGAGATGGCTTCTAGACTTACAGATTTGATGGCGGCGTCGAACCCGCAGGATTGTTGTAGGCAAAAATGTTAGGCTCACCGGTTTCTGCGCTGCTACCACCGCTTGCGTCCATCATTCGGCGCTCATTAGGTCGCGAAACGTGGCCGTCGAGATCCTGATCGACACGCCTTTTGATACAAATTCGAAAAGCGTTATGTAGCGCCAGCGATTTTTATACGATTCTCGACCGAAGTAACGGATTTCACGCCGCGGGCGATTGACCCGGCCTTGCTGGCTTCACTGGGCTTCATGGCAGTACCGCTCAGAGTCACAATGCCATGATTCATAGTATCAACGTGAATGTGCAGCAGGTTCGACAGTTTCTGTTCGGCCAGTCCTATCTTGATCTTGGCGGTTATAACCGCGTCCGTGAATAACGCCTCCGTTGATGCACGGACAGCATCAGAGTGCGCGATATGACTCGAACTCGGCAGCATCATGCCCGCGATCGGCAGCATCACCGGGTTGGTCGTGCGGTCGCTTTTGGCAGGTTTGGTGTCCATGGTGTGTTCTTGCCTTTCAGGTCGCAGGATGATATTTCGGGACTATAGCCTTGCAGATATAACGTCTACGACACCACTCCGGGGCAACGGTTCCCCATCCGGAACTCTCTGGTTAAACAGGACGCTTTTGCTAAACATCCTGGAAAATTCATCTTAGGACTCTCTGATGAAACCTTTAAGCGTTAAATAGATTAATAAGCTTCGCACGAACGACGGCCTTCCGTCGAAGCGGACATTGGCTGTCACGTCAGGGGGCGATTAACGAGCCTTGCTTATGCCACCACTCGCACGGCGGCACAGGCGCTGGGTCAGCCCACAACCCGCGCTTCGCTTTTCGCGCTTGATTCTCGGCAACGGCGTAACGCTCCCGATCATCTCTGTTTTGATTTTTCTTATGCGCGATAACGAACAGACTGGCCGAATTGGTCGGGCCAAAATGTTTATGTAATCCGCCGCGACTATTCTTCCTCCCTGAGTCGACCGGCGATGTTAGGCCCTCGGTTCGTGCAAATGTCCGAGGGCCTCTTTTTGTTTGCCGGATACGGCGCCGCGAACTGGCTGCATTGTAGATATGCGGGGCGGTGTATGGCCGCAGCGCTCGCGACGTCATCTTGGAATACATTGGCCGCTCGGCGCAGTACAACGGCACTTCGGTCGATTATCGGTCTGAAAAGCGGGTGCCTGTAACAGGTTTGAAATATTTCCAACTCATTGAATGATTGTTTTTAATTGCACGCGTCGAAATTATTTTTCTGTATGTTCGGCAACGAACATATGGTCCGTCCGCGGTCTTGCAAAATGACCAAATCGAAGCGGGGGCATCTTCATTGGCCGCACGCTTTTTTCGACTTAGCACTTAAACGTATCGCGTTCGCTGCACAGGGAGTAGTCGCCTTGCCGCTAACCGGGACACACGACTTGCAGGCGCGCTTCGAAAGATCAATTGTCGAATTGGATCGGGCATCCAAAAGATTGGACGACAAGGCGTGTGTCGTGATTAAGGAGGCGTTGAACATTTTCAGTGCCGCATTAAATCGCCTCTGGTTACTTGACAGCCAGAGGTGCTAGCTACCGGCAGGCGTTGACAGGCAGGCGGCAATAATTTAGTCCGCCGTTCCAATGGCGAAATCCGACTTGCCCATAGTTGACAATGGCAAGCCTATTGGGTCGGTTTCACTTCGTAACGCACTGGATCCGGATTTGGAGGAATTCCTTTCGGAATCGAGTCGGAGAGCGCAGATCCTTATGGAACTGAAACACGAATGTTTTCTTTTCAAAATTTACGAATTTTAACTGTCACAAGGGAACGGCCATGACCTGGATCATCGTAGAGAGCACCTGGATCGACGCACGAGGAAGAATCAAAGAGCAATGGAGCATGTTGACCGACGAAGATTTGGATGCAATTGCCGGTCGGCGCGATGGGCTACTTACAAAACTGCAAGAGACTCAACGCGTGACACCGCAGGAGGCGGATCGCCAAGTCGCCGAATGGGAATCGAAGAACCGGGATTTGTTCGCCGAAACCGCGGAACAGATAAAGCCTTATCTGGGAATCGCGAAGCAGTGACGCCGCCCAAAACTGCAGAGAGTGGCGAGTGAAGAGCGGCAAGTGACGCTTGCGTTCTGCTTATCTATTCGTCACGTGTGGACGGTCCGCCGCAGTTCCGCTATTGATTAGCGACATCTGGCTTAGCAACGAATAATCCACCGCTAGCAGTTACGAAGAAGGCCAGTCTCGCAGCTGGCCTTTCCCATTTCAAGGGACATTGGCCACGGTCCTTCACATCCACAAACTCGTAACACGCAACCGGTAGAAGTAATCACGCTGCATATCGTCTTTTTGCTGTATTTGCCATTCGGTCCATAAACTAAGGGGTGTTGTTTTACGCCTGAATCGAACAGTCAACGCAACTTTATTGATTCGGTATAACGTGTAGTCGCGGCGGATCGAAATTGTCGATTACGAATTGCCGAGGACCAGATGACAATTAGCAGGTTGCTCGAACTTCTATACCTAATGTTGCCAGCATACTTGGCTAACATGGCCCCGCCATTCGTTAGATTCTGGCCTGGGTGGAATCGGCCAATTAACGGCAATTTGCTAGGGGACCATAAGACCATCCTCGGATTTGCACTTGGAGTATTCGTCGGGATATCTGCTGCATACGTTCAGTCATTGATTAATTGGAGCCCTAGCGCACTTACGTCATCAAACTGGCTTGCCATCGGGTTTGCAGAAGGGTTTGGTGCTATGGCCGGAGACTCAGTGAAAAGCTTTTTCAAAAGGCGTTTAGGGGTGTCTCCAGGGGAATCGTGGATTCCAGCCGATCAGCTGGATTTTGTAGTCGGGGCCCTAATACTGATGCTACCGGTGGTTCGTCTTGATTGGCTGGCGATCTTTATCATCTTGGCCATAACCTTTGTCGGAGACATCATTGTGAATTACGTATCATTTTCACTTGGTATTCGCACTACAAAGTTGTAGCAAGATGTGCAAATAAAAAGCCCCTGGCTTAGTGACCAAGAGCGAAAGGTCCGTCTGGTTTTTGTCGTACGGTTCGAATTACCCAGTAGTTCGCAATTACGGTAACCAGAACTCAGTATCCATTCGACCTTCTCAAGCAATACTTTCGAGATCGCTTGGCTGAATCCTTGTCGCCACGAGCCGCGGGTAATCCGCGCCGCGCGGTGACACTTGACGCGTCGATCACCAGCACCCGTTCCAGGCGGTGCTTGTGCAAAATCCTGCATGATTGGAAATTCGCCACCCACCGGCGAATTCGCATCGGCCTACATCCCGGGCATCGGTGGATTCAATAGTGCAAGCGCGGCCACCACTACCGGGCCCAGAAGCGGCAGAACGATGTTAGCTATTGCGTAAGTAACCGTGTAGCCGACCACCGGAACCGGATTGCCGGCGACAGCTTCGGTCGCTTTAATTGCCGGGGTGCTCGCATGCTGACCGGCGATCGCTCCGCAGAGTATTGCGGGCTCGATGTGGAGCACATAGCGGCCGATATAGAGCGAAGCCGCAGCCGGCAGCAGAGAAACGAGAACGGCCGCAATCGGCAATCCCAGGCCGTGAGCTTCCAGCAGGGTAAAAACGCTTGGCGCGGAATTAAGTCCGATCGCCGCGATGAATACGGCCAAGCCAAGATCCTTGAGAATCTGCGCAGCGGCTGAGGGGAACGCTCCAAATGTCGGTCGTCGTGATCGCAGCCAGCCAAAGCCCAGTCCCGAGAGCATGGCACCGGCACTTCCCAGGGACAGCGGCACGTCGGCCACCCGTATTGTCACCATTCCTATCAAAATTCCGATGACCAGCCCCCCGCCCAAATAGACGAAATCCGTGGTGTTGTCGGGGGGAGAGGCCTCTCCGAGAATGCGAACCGCTCTTGCAACATCTTCAGGCCTGCCGAACAGTTGCAACACATCACCCTGACGCACGACCGAGCCAGACAGCGGCGGCAGGCTGCGCTCCATGCGCATAATCCCCGCCAGATATACGCCGTGGCAACCGGAGGTGCGCAACAACTTGATCAGGGCTGTCACAGGTGCCCGGTGCATGCCCGCGCGGGTTAACACCACGTCGCGCGTTTCAACGATGAAATCCACGACCTTAGGATCGGCAAGTTCCGGGCCGATGCTGCGCGCAGCATCGGCCAATCCGGCGCGTAGTCCCACGAGGCCAACCACATCACCGCCCTCGAGGACGCACGCCTGGTCCACCGTAACTCGCACGCCTTGGCGCTGAATGACCTCGATGGTCACATTGCCGCCCAGCTCGGTCTCCACCACCGCCACCGACTTACCTGTGGCGGTCGTCACCCGGAAGGCCCGGCCCACCAACATGGGAAAGGAATGGCGCTGATCAGAATCCAGGCCAAGATCGGCACCGCCCAATTCCACCAGCACCCGGTGCGCCTCCTTGCGCAAATCGATTCGGAGCAGCCACGGCGCCACCTGGCTTGTGAACAATACAATGGTAATGAGCCCGAAGACATAGCAGAGCCCATATGCGGTGGCGACATTGGCCTGGAATATTTGCGTTGCCGCGGGTGAGAGCCCGAGCTTGCCGATCGCGTCACTGGCCGTTCCCACCACGGCGGATTCGGTGGCCGCGCCGGCTAACAGTCCGCTTGCCGTTCCGAGATCCAGCTTTAATAGCCATGCCGCAGTGAATACGACGCAGAGAATGACGACGATCTCAATCAGAACCAACAGGCCCCAGGTCCAGGTGGTTTTGTCGACACTGGCAAAGAACTGCGGTGCGACTGAGAAGCCTAGCGCGTAAATGAACAAGGTGAACATGAATCGCTGAAGGTCCGGATCGATGTGAACGCCCACCTGTCCAATCGCCAAAGCGGCAAGCAACGTTCCGGCAACGCCGCCAAGTTGGAACGCCCCGAGCTTGACCGCGCCGATTGCATAGCCAATGATCAACGCGCCAAAGATCGCGAGTTCAGGGCGAGCAGAGATCAAAGTATGCAACATTTGCAGACTTTCCCTAAGCAACGCCACTGACGCTCCCACAACGAATTCTTCCACGGGTTTGACGGAGTTTTGAATTTGTGCCTGAATTTCTCATAGCACCCGCCGTGGATCCTACGCACAATAAAAGGAGTTCGCGCATGAGGCGAACCGTAACGATGAGAGAAGGGGCGTGCAAGGCTACGCGGCGACGGCGGATTCCCTCATGCTACGATTTCGCCACCGACAACTTACTTATTTACTTGATCGTACTCTTTTTGAAATCCTGGTTGTATTCGTCGAGCACACGCCGCGTAAATTTTCCGATCGCCGCGTATTCGACATCGGTGAGGTTGGCGAGCGATACCCTAGCCGACGTGTCGACGACCTCGAATCCATTGCCGGGCAACAATACGACGCCGGTTTCCTGCGCAAGACGGAACAGAAAACTGATTCCCAGGTCGCTTTTGATAAACCATGCCTTGAATTCCGGTCCGTATAGCTTTCCGCCTATTTCCTGCAAGTCGATCAAGGAATAGTAATTAACATCGTTGGGCTGATGTGTGACCTTGACGCCCATATAGCCATAAAGCGTTTGATACCTTTGCCGTATCAGATGCTTGGCGGCAATTTTGTAACGATGTTCGCGGTCCATCAATCCATTGAGTGCGAATAAAGCCATCTGCAACTGCTGCGGCACCGACAAGCCGGCGGTATGGTTCAACGCGACGGCACGGCTGTCGGCGACCAGACGGTCTATAAAACGCAGCGTGCGCGGCTTGGTGGTCAACGAGGAATAGCGCTTATCGAGAAGAAGTTTTTGTTTTTCTGGCAGGATGGCCAGTGCTGCATCAAATACGTTTTCGTCATGCAGCGCCATGGTGCCCAAACGCCAACCGGTCGCACCGAAGTATTTTGAGAACGAGTAAACACATAACGTGTTGTACGGACATTTCGCGAAAATTGAAACGAAATCATCCGCAAAGGTGCCGTAGACGTCATCGGTAACGATAAAGAGATCGCGACGTTGATTCGTGACCAGCGCGGCCAACTGGTCCAGCACAGCATCTGACAATTTTGTCGAGGGCGGATTACTCGGGTTCACGAGGCAAAATATCTTGATCGTAGGGTCCAGTAGCTTGGCCATTTCGGACTCGGGTAATTGCCAGTCGTCATGTTGATCCATGCGGATATCGACGATCTCCAGTCCATAGTCTTCGAGTACGGGGATTTCCAGGTAGGGCGAGAAGATGGGTGTCGCGATGGCGATTTTGTCGCCCGGTTTAATCAGGCAATTTGCGCGCAAGCTTTGGAAGATATAGGTCATTCCCGCTGTCCCCCCCTCCGTCGCAAACACTGAGAAGTTGCCGGTCCGCGGTACCAGCCCAAACATTTCCTGTGCGAGATACGCTTTCACGATCTCCTCAGTATGCAAAAGCATTCGTGGCGGCGTTGGATAGGTACTGCCTAAGAATGCGCCGACCATTTCGAAAAGAAATGCATCCTGGTTAAGACCAAGTTGATCTTTGACGTAGGAGATTGCCGAGCGCAAAAAACGGACGCCGTCGCTTAACCTGTGATGGACGGCATAGGCCTCAAACCTCTGCACGATGCCGTCGCGCTCCGGCAGGCCACCAAAGCCGCTGTCCAGGTACGAGTAAGACCGCTCCGCTTCACGCATCGCGAAATCACCTAGGCTTAAAAACGCCCAGCGCGGCAAGGTCGCCAGGAAATTGGGATTGCCGCGCCCCGCGTTCAACATCATGCGCTGCGCGTCCGATGAGGCGATCGTTATCAGTTTGTCTTTAAGTTCAAAGGGGCTCAGCTTCGCAAACTGGCTGAATTCGAGGTTATCCATGATGGTGTCTCCAGGTTGCGTACGTTATCAGGATGCATTCTTGGTAATAATGCCGACGATGACCGGCCCCCACAGCGTGAGGAATACATTGGCGACGGCGTAGGTGACCGTAAACGATACGACCGGCGTGGCATTGCCCGCCTTCGCGAGCAACGCAGCGAATGCCGGGTTGGCGCTGCGGCCGCCGGCAACGCAGGCCAAAGCTTCAATCGGATTCTGGATGCGCAGGACATAGTAAGAGAAGAAAAACGTGACGATTTGCGGAATCAGCGTCACCCCGACGCCGAGTAAAAACAGCGTCAAGCCGTATTTCTGAATGGCAACCAATGCCTGGGGACCGGCAGTGATCCCGACTATCCCGACGAACACGGCTAATCCGAAATCGCGCAGGAAGTTGGAAGCGCCGAGTGGCAACGCCGAAAACTTCGGATGCACGCTACGCAACCAGCCAAAGAGCAGGCCAGACAACAGGCAACCACCGCCGCTGCCGATCGAGATCGGAACACCCCACAACTTGAACTCGATCATGCCGATCAGCATGCCGATCAGCATGCCAATGCCGAAGAAAATAAAGTCGGTGACTTGCGCGGCGGTAATTTTGTAGCCGATCTTTGATTGCACTCTGTCGAGATCTTTCGGGCTGCCGGTGAAGTGCAATTCATCACCGCTTTTCAACTGCAGCTTGGCGAGCAGAGGCAAATCCAGTCCCATGCGCTTGACTGCGGTCAGAAACACGCCGTGGCGGGTTTCGACATTGGCATGATCGTGGATCTCGCCTACTTCGCGGCCACTCAAGGCGCGGTTGGTCAGAATGATTTCGCGGCTTTCCTGAACCAGCAACAGGCCGTTTGGGGCCGGCACCTCCTTGCCGAAGAAGTCGGCAATAGTCTCCAAGACTTTGATCGTACCGGTCATCGCGACGCTATCACCCGCCTGAACGATCGTCGTGTCCGTGAGTTCGAGTGCCTTGCCATCCCGGAATATGGCTTCGACGGCGGCATCCGATAGGTCCTTGTCGATCGCCAGCACCGTTTTGCCCGCGGCCTTGGTGCCCGGCGCTATTTCATAGACGCGCGTATCGATGTCGCGCACCGCGTTGAATTGCCCCGGATCGAGTTCCGCGTGACCGCCGGACATCGCTTTTGCGAGGTTCACCGCTTCCTGCCGGATATTCCACTTCATCACCATCGGCAAAAACCAGCTGACCATGATGATTGGGCCGAGCGAGCCGAAGATGTAGCAAACCGCATAACCGACGGCGACGTTGGTCTGCATGGTCTTGACCAATTCCGCAGACAGCCCCAGCTTGGCGATGGCGTCTCCGGCCGTGCCGATAATCGCGGACTGAGTGAGCCCGCCGGCGGCAAGCCCCGCCGCCATGCCTCGATCCAGATCGAACATCCAGGCAGCTACCAAGACACACAACAAACCGACCAGACACATGACGAACGATGAGGCCAGTTGGTTCAGCGAACGTCTATTCAGCGCATGGAAAAACTGCGGACCGCCCTGGAATCCGACCGCGTAAATAAACAGGGCGAAAAAAATCGCCTTGATGCCGCTGTCTATGTTAATACCGATTTGTCCGATTACAACGCCGACCAACAGAGTTCCGGCAATGCCGCCGAGGACGAAGCCGCCGACCTTAAGCTTGCCGACGAAATAGCCGAGCGCGATCGTTGTAAAGAGCGCGAGCAAGGGTTCTGCGGTGAATAGTTTGTGTAGAAGGTCCATGTGTTTTTCCAATGAAGACTTTTGAATTTAGTATTTCACCAAATGAACTTTTATCCCGACTCAAGATTGGAGCTGATGTTGATTGATGCGAAAATTCTTGACCTACAATGAGATATGTCAACAACAATTGATCCGATTTATTAGTCCCCGCGGCGAGCCCACTTTTGATTGTGGCGCTTCAACTGCAAGGTTCTTATTTGGTGTCACTATGCTTCCGGTGACCCTTTGCGGGATATTGCTTTGCGCGCTCAGCTGCGCGTGCGGCTGCACGCATTGCGAACGAACGGCCAAAATAAGAAGATTCGCGTGTTTTTGTGCAGGAGTCTGTTCGATAGCGTACATAATAGGTATGTGACGCCAGGTGCGCATTGATTGCGGTTGTGCCGCTGATCCCGCGGGCGAACTCAGTCAGTGGATCCGGTGGGGGCGCGAGATGAGTTTCGTGTCATAGCGGCTAAGATGCGTGCTGATGATCGTCTCGGGGGCTGATGCGCGCGACAGGGCGATTGAGTAATTCGCAACGTCCGCGTCGCTAGAGAGCAAGCGCCACGATGATCTCGCGTGCGGGGAACTCGAGACCGCTCACGCTGGCTACCTCGGTTCACAGGACACCTTCTACGTCGGCACCTTGCAAGGCGTGGGCCGCATCTATCGGCAAACATTCGTCGATACCTACTCGAAATGGTCGGCGGCCAAGCTCTACTCCACCAAGACGCCGATCACCGCGGCCGATCTCTTAAATGACCAGGCGCTGCCGTTCTTCGAGGAACAGCTACCATGTCGCGCCCCATCATCAGAAAACCCATCACCGGCGCGATACCGGTCATCACTCAAGCCATTGAATTGCTTCCGTTGTGACCTTGGCGTAAGAGAGTCCCTCGCGAATAGCCGATCGATCGAGCTTCTTGTCAATTACCCTGAATAAAAGCCCTCGCATTTTTTTTCGAATTGGGCGTTTAAATTTCCTGCGTCTTCAGCTACCTGGCAACCAACAATTCCCAATTGTGGATGTGCATCACCTGATTCATGAGTGGGTGTGAATCTTATGTACGAAACCGCACAGACTCTCCCAGGCAAGAATATCTAACATACAAAGGCAACTGCAATCGGAAGGAAACGTCCGATTGACATTGATTTATGAACCAATTAAAGGAATACAGATGAAAAATATGCGAAACGAGGTTCTGCGCCTAATGCTTGTGCTAGCAACCGCCGTTTTGATGGGGACCTTCAGCGTCATCGCCAATGCAGAAACAGCGGAGGATTTGAACCGGGATGCCAACCAGGCTTTAAACGATCTGTACAAGACCAATACTCTTGCTGAGAGCATTTCGAAGAAAGCCAAGGCGGTGTTGGTTTTCCCTAAAATTGTCAAAGCCGGGCTGATATTCGGGGGGGCTTATGGCGAAGGCGTCTTGATGGAGGGGACGAAATTCGACTATTTCAATTCCGTTACCGCATCCTGGGGCTGGCAAGCAGGCGCTCAGTCCTACGGATACGTGGTGTTTCTAATGACTAGCAAAGCAGTCAAATATCTGCATCAGTCGCACGGCTGGGAAATCGGCGTGGGACCGACGGTTGTCGCGGTGAATGAGGGGGTGGCCAAGAATCTTTCGACATCGACGTTGAAAGATGACGCATACGCTTTTATCTTCGACCAACAGGGACTGATGGCAAGCCTTAGCATCGAAGGCACAAAGATTTCTCATATCAAGAGGAAATGAACGCTTACCCCCGCTTTGTTCATCAATTGCGCTGGATATTGGGCGTACGTGCGGGTGGTAACCGAACCTAATAATGTTGGGGTGCGAAGGCGTCGTCGTAACTCCGCCTGCGGTACATTCGGACTTCGAGAAAGCTTGTGCGCGAGCCGAGGCGGCACAGCACCAAGATGACGATCTACACCTTTGCAGTTGCAAGACGGTAATTGGTGGTCCATGGAACAATTTGTTGAGCGAAATATAAAGCTCGGAGAAATTTGATGGCTAAATTTAGCCTTGAGACAGTGTTTGATGCATCCGCAGGGTTGTATAGCGCCGAGGTTTATTACCCAGACGATGCCAAATCCCCAATTCTGCAAACTAAGCCAATATTCCGCAGCTATGAGGAGGCTGCATCACATGTAGTCGATATTTTAAAGAAATCGATGCCTGACAAAGAGAGCTACGCCTAATATTCTGGCGTGTCACTGAACCTCGAATTGTATTCGACATCGTCTGCTGTCAGGCTGGCGGAGAGACTCCAAACAGTAAAGCCGCAATTTGCGGCACGTGCGGCGGGGCAGGTCGACCGCGGAAAAATTAGCAGGACAAGCTATGCACACCGAATGTTCTCTCACGTATTGTTCCGCTATACGGTCCCATATAAATTGAAGCCGCTGCATGCATGCTCTGCAGGTGGGTCATCTATATTTTGTAATCCGTCGAGTGCCAATTTGCCGAGGTTTCTCAAAGAAGAGGAAGATATGTTACGCAGCGTGAAGGATCTCGACGACTATGTGATCGGCGCGACCGACGGCACCATTGGTCATATAAAGGATTTCTATTTTGATGATAAAGGGTGGGTCGTCCGATATCTCGTGGTCGACACCGGCGCGTGGCTTTCTGGTCGAAAGGTGTTAATTTCACCGATTTCGATGGGGCACCCAGACTGGAGGGACAAAATATTATCCGTCTGGCTCACGAAAGAGCAGGTGAAGAACAGCCCAGATATTGATACCGAAAAGCCAGTCTCGCGACAGCACGAAAAAAGATTCTTCGCCTATTACGGCTACCCGCATTACTGGAATGGTGGAGGGCTCTGGGGCCAGGGAAATTACCCGAACCTAATAATGCCGGGCGACGCAGGTGTCGTTGCGATTCCACCGGCGGTGCAGTCGAAAGTGGAGGAAGCTGGTGCCCGATCCGAGGCGGCAGAGCACAAAGATGACGATCTACACCTGCGCAGTTGCAAGACGGTAATGAGCTATCACATATATGCGACCGATGGTACGATCGGTTACGTGCATGATCTGCTCATCGATGATAGAACCTGGGCCATTCGATACATCATCGTCGCCACCAGCCACTGGTGGGCTGGTCACCAGGTGCTTATTGCGCCGAAATGGATTCGGGAGGTAAGTTCGTCCGACGCCACGGTCTCTGTCAAATTGACGCGACAGGCAGTCAAAGACGCTCCGCTGTACAACCTGAAGGCACAGTTGGCTAGTGAGGAGGAGCTTAGCGTCTATGATCATTATGGGCATCTTGGATATTGGGCAACCGAAGAGAAACGTGTACGCGATGTACTGGGCGGCTAGCGACCTTCCGATTTAGGTGGATAATGGATAATGTTACGACAGGTGAACTGAAACACGTACTGCCCCCGCTGCCGTATGACTATGCGGCATTGGAGCCACATATCGACGCGCGTACCATGATGCTGCATCATGATAAGCATCATGCATCGTATGTCGAGAAACTAAATTCTGCACTTGAAAAATACCCTCAGTTTCGTGGGCGTTCGGCGATTTGGTTGTTGCTGAACCTGAATGAGATTTCTGAGGACGGGCGTACAGCAGTACGCAACAACGCAGGAGGGCAGGTAAACCATAGTATGTTGTGGCGCACTATGTCTCCATCCGGAGGTGGTGGCCCTTTGGGTGCGCTTGGCGACGCTATCAAGCGCTATTTTGGCAGTATCGACAAGTTCAGGACCAGGTTCGACGACGCAGGTGAGCAGTTATTCGGGTCCGGGTGGGTATGGCTCGCGCGTGCGCAGAAGGGCGGCGGCGAACTTGAGATCTTTACCACAGCAGGTCACGACAATCCGCTCATGCAGGGGCACTTTCCGCTGCTCGTTAACGATGTCTGGGAACATGCCTACTACTTGAAACATGAAAACCGGCGTGCTGCTTATCTGAAGGGGTGGTGGTCGGTCGTGAATTGGAAAGAGGCGGCCCGCCGGTTTGAGAGTTCGGATAAAACTGATGAGCGCCGTTGGGAGGGGGAAGGCGGCCTAGTACTGACGGCGACGTGATGTGTTTAGTGATTTTCCGACTCAACTCCGGCACATCAAACGATCGCACCGAATAGTGCACCGACGCCCGCGGTGATTGCCATCGCGAGCGCGCCCCAGAACGTGATTCGCAACGCACCGGTCAAAACGGCGGCGCCGCCCACCCGGGCCGCGATGACGCCCAACACAGCGAGGAAGGCGAGGGAGGTTCCGGCTATCCAGAAAGGCAGGCCACGCTCAGGCGCCAAAGCAGTTACCGCCAGTGGCAGACCCGCCCCGACTGCAAAGCTGGCCGCTGATGCCAAAGCGGCCTGAATCGGACGCGCACTCAGGGCCGCGGAAATGCCGAGTTCGTCGCGCGCATGGGCGCCCAGGGCGTCGTGCATCATCAACTGTTCAGCCACCTGCTTTGCCAGATCAGCCTTCAATCCCCGGCGCACATATATCGCCGCCAACTCACGCTGTTCTGCCGCGGGATCGGTTGCGAGTTCAATACGCTCGCGCGATATATCGGCTTGCTCGGTATCAGCTTGCGAATGAACCGAGACATATTCGCCGGCGGCCATCGACATCGCGCCGGCCACCAATCCCGCCACGCCGGTGATCAAGATGTTGCCGTGGCTGGCACTTGCAGCGGCGACACCGATCATGAGACTGGCAGTTGAAACAATACCATCGTTGGCGCCGAGTACGGCGGCACGCAGCCAGCCGATGCGGTCCGTATGGTGGCGTTCAGCGTGGTGGCGCAACGATGGCATGGCCTAGCCTTGGGGGCAGATTTATCGTGAGCCGGTTTCCAGCACGAATGCCCGTCAATTGCGTAAGGCAAGCGTAACGCGCGCACCTTGGCACCATCGATCTTGGCAAGCGCGCTGCCAGCCGTGCATCTAGATGCGTGAATGCATTCAAAACTATCCTCTGAAAATGTCGAAAGGTTCTATTTTGAGTACCTTTCGTACCCCGAAATAGCTGGAGATTCCGGCGATCAACAATACCATGCCGAAGGCCAGACCCAGATTCCAGAATGTGATCATGGCTGCGTAATTTGGCAGTCGGGAGCGGGTGATCGTGATCATCAGTGTCACCAAGCCGATGCCCAGGCCATAGCCGGTCAGGGCGGTAAAGGTGGCCATGAACAGGATCATGTAGACCAACTCGCGCCCCTTGGCGCCAATCGCCTTCAGCGCGCCGAATTTCTCCAGGTTCTCAAGGATGAAAGTATAAAAAGTCTGTCCCGAGATCGACAGCCCGACCAAAAAGCTGATCACCGTCATCAAAAGGATGTTGGTACCAATACCGGTTTTGTAGGTGTAGTAGTCGGCGATACGTTGGTTGAATTCATCCTTGGTAAAGGCTATATAGCCGAGCTTGGCCACTTGCTGCTTGATGCCTGCGACGGCAGCGTCACTCTTCGGCCGCGCAAGTACGTACGAGATCGTAAAACGCGTGGTCGGAATGTATTCGATAGCCCTGCTGTAGGTTGTATAGAGCGTTGGTACCCCGTTCAATCCGTTCGCCGCAACCCTAGCGATGCCCACAATGACACCGCGATGATCATTGAGCTCGAATGCGGTACCTATCTGTGGGTTTTCCAGCTTGTCGAATTCAGCGTCGTTGACCACCATGAACGAGTTATCGGCATAGATGTCCTCGATCTTGCCCTGTTCCAGTTCGGGGCGGCCGAACAGACTGGTATCGTCCAGACCTATAACGGTTACGGATTGATAGGTGCCGCTGGCGAGTCTTACCTGCGCGCCGCCGATAAAGAGTGGTACCGCATAGCTGACCCCGTCCATGCTGCGCACCGCGTCGAGCAGGTAATCAGGCATAGGGATCGAACCTGTAGCGGTATTGACTGCCGGGTCCATAATCCACATCGTTGCGCCGATGTTGGTGACGGTCGAATAGGCGCGGTTTAGGATGCCGGCAAACATTGCGGTCATCTGCATCATCAGGAATACTGCGAACGTGATCCCGATCAACAGCGCCGAGAACTTGGCCTTGTCGTTAACCAGCAGCTTGAATCCGATTCGCAGAATGCCGCTGTACTTCATGGCGTCCCGCGTTCGTCCGGCGCGCGTTGCGCGTTCCACCAGCCGCCGCCCAGCGCCACGAACAATGCAACGGTGTCCTGGTGGCGCTGCGCGACGGCCTGCAGATAGGCGATCATCGCCTGGTGGTACTGCACGTCGGCGACCAACAGCTCCAGGTAGCCGGCCAGCCCTGCATGGTAATTGGCCTGCACCAGATTCAATGCGTCGCCTGCGGCGCGCTGCGCGTCGGCCTGTGCCTGCAGTGCTTCCGCGTCGTGCGCGAGCGCATCCAGGGCGTCGGCGACCTGCGCGAATGCGTCCAGCACGGTCTGCCGGTAGATGGCCTGCGATGCTTGATAAGCATCGATTGCGGCTTTACGACCGAACCACAGACTGCCGCCCTGAAACAGCGGAACCGAGACCGTCGGTCCGATATCCCAGAATCTGCTGTTGCCCGAAGCAAGATTGGCGGGAGTGGAACCGGCAGCACCGTAACTTCCACTCAGGCTGAAGCTGGGGAACATCGCGGCAGTCGCGACACCGATATTGGCGCTCGCCACATGCATTTGCGACTCGGCCGACAGGATGTCGGGGCGCTGGCGTACGAAATCGGACGGCAGACTCACCGGCAAATCGACCGGCAGCGTGAGCCCGGACAGTTCGACATCGGGCACGGTCGCTTTCGACGGCAGCACGCCTTCCAAGGTCGCCAGCAAGTGCTCGGCCTGGCTCCGCTTCTGCTTCAGGGGCGCCAGCGACGCCTGGTTAGCGGCGATCAGGCTGCGCAGGCTCAACAGGTTCGAATAAGGCGCCACGCCGGCGCGCACTTGCGCTTCGGTGGTTTGAAGTTGCTGGTTCTCCAGTTCGAGCAGTTGCTCGGTTGCGCGGATCTGTGCATCGTAGCCAGCGCGCGCGATGCTGGTGTTGACCACATTGGCGGACAAAGTCACATAGGCCGCCTTGCTCACGTAAAGCTGGTAATCGGTCTGCGCCTTCAGGCCTTCCACCCTGCGACGGTTGCCGCCGAACACGTCGATCGCGTAGCTGATGATGCCGCTCAAGGTAAAGACATTGAAGATCGCGCCGGACGCCGGCGAGCCTTGCAGTATCGGTGCGGTGCGCTGCCGGCTGGCATCCGCTACTGCCGAGATTTGCGGGAAGAACACGCCATAACCGGCGCGCAGGTTGTCCTGACTCTGACGCAGGGTGGCCTCGGCCGCTTGCAGGGTCGGATTGCCGGCGAGCGCCTGCCGGACGGCGGCATCAAGCTGCTCGGATTTGAAAAGCCGCCACCAGTCGGCCGTGACGGTGGCACCGGGGGTGAAACGCTGCGCTTGATCGTCGGCCGCAACTGTCGCTGCAAGCAGCGGTTCGCGCCTGTAACGGTCCACATCCGGCGGCGCGGGACGGACGAAATTGGGGCCCACCGCGCAGGCATTCAGCGTCGCAGTGATTACACACAGGCATGCGAGAGGTCGCATCAATGATCGAAAATTGCTCATTGCAATGATCTGCAGGATATGAAATCGAGCTGGCGCGCTATTTCGGGCCGATGAAGACATCCACCAGTTGGCCCGGGTAGACAGTCGTGAGGTCCTTCTTCTGGAACCGGAATATCACCGGAAGCACGCGCAGATCGACTTTCTCCTGGCGCTGGTTTGACAACTGAATTTTCGGCGAAACATAAGGCTGCACCCGCACGAACTCCAGCGGCACCTTGACCTCGGTGCCGCGGATCGACATCTGCGCGGTGATATGGTCTGACGCAGGCAGCCGTGAAACGAGTATCTCGTCGATATAACAGCGCACGGCCAGAAAGTCTTGGGGCGCACCCATGACTACCAGCGGGTTGGATCCCTGCGTGTAGGAATCGTAGGCGCCTTGCGACGACACATAGCTGCCGGGCGTGGTGTTGACAGCGAGCACGACGCCGTCAACCTGCGCTTTAACCGAATATTTTGACAACAGCGCGTTGGCTGCCTGGTACGTCTGCTTAA